>Ga0209346_1000116_pt1 | contig 119000 bp, 93 predicted proteins | sample AutmiccommunBRH9_FD_187381 | JGI IMG/M metagenome (GOLD analysis project Ga0209346, IMG submission 187381) | Deep subsurface microbial communities from Mt. Terri, Switzerland - Autotrophic microbial communities BRH/9 (SPAdes) (version 2) | ecosystem: Environmental > Aquatic > Deep subsurface >...
CGTCGGGTGCTCGCCCGCCGTTGGCTGGGAAATTCACTGGCGTGTATGTCGCGTTTGGTTCGTATGCGTCGGTGTGGCAGCCCTCGACGGGTGCGGCCTCGAGCACGCGCAGCGGTGTGGATGTGAAGTGGGCGGTGCCCGCAGAGAGCATGGCGACGATCGGCGGGCCAGCGGCGGGTGCGATCGAGTTGCTCGCTGATGGCACATTCGAGACGACGTTGACGCTGACTCCGAACGAGTCGAAGGCAGTGGTTCACGGCTCGTGGGGCATCGTGACTTACCCAGGTGGTGGATCGAAGTACGTTCCGTTTGAGACCTTCACCGCGGTCACCTTCGCAGAACCGAGCGAAGAAGGACTTACCGCGCGGATCGGCACGATCACCCCGGGTGAGGGCCTGAAGATTGATGTCGCCGCAAGCGGATTGCCCAGCGGCATCCCCTTTGCCTACGTCGCGGTGTTCGAGAAGCCCGCTGTGGCTGGATCGCAATTGGAGATGAACGCCTTCACCCCAGTGTCGGGTGGCTCGCTCAGCACCTCGCTTGAGGTGCCCATCGCCTCGCTCGACCGCACCAAGAGCTATGAGGTGGTCGTCTGGAAGCAGCACTCCACGCTGAACGAGGAGAACCTTTACCAGCGTGCAGATCTGTCGGTCACGGACGCGCAGTGGAACGAACTGTTTGATAAGCCGATCAAGCCGACCCCGATCCCGCAGCCCGCACCCGCACCGGCACCCGCGCCAGCTTCGCAGAGCGCCGGATCCCTCGCTTGGGGCATCTCGACGAGTTTCGCGAAATACGTCACCGGAAATGTGGCGAAGGGCACGATCACCACAAGCGGTGTCGGCGGCGGCGTGGGCGGCTACGTTTTCCCGCAGGCCAGCGGCAGTTCGTGGAACCCGCAAACGCAGACGGGGTCAATTCCGTTCTCGGGCGTAGTCACGTTCTCGGGCCACAATGGTGCGCTCAGCCGCACCGTCAGCAACCCGGTGATCACGGTGACGAGCCCAACGAGCGCGACGATCTCCGTCTCGGGCCAGCCATTCGGCACTCTGAATCTTGCCGCCGCCTCCAAGAGCGTCGGTGCGAACGGCGAGATCACCTGGAGCGGCGTTCCGGTGAGCGGCGGCTTCGGCTACGGGAGCTACGATCTCGCGGCGGATCCGCTGACTTTCACCGTGGGTGCCGTGAGCGGCGCCACCTTCGGATCCACCAGCGTCACCGCCCCGGTGAACATTCAGCGCACCGCGGCATCTGCACCGCCAGCCACCAGCGGCGTGCGGGTCATCACGGAGGCGAATGAACTCGTCGCCGGAGGCGAGATCGAGTTCGAGGCATCCGGTTTCCAGCCCGGCGAGCGAGGCATTCTTGTGGTGATGTACTCCGAGCCGACCGTGCTCGACACGAATGCCGGCGCTGATGCGAACGGTGTGGTGCGGTGGATCGGCACCCTGCCCGAGGATCTCACGGGTGAGCACACCATCACCCTGCAGGGCAGCATCAACGTCGGAAAGGTGATCACCATCGCCGCCGCCGAGCCGGTCAAGAAGACCGCGGTCAACACGGCCGAAGTTGAAGACGCTCAGATCGCCGAGGTGCAGGCCGCCGGTGTCTCAGATAGCGATGGCCCCGGCTGGGTAATCTGGGTGGGCGCGCTCGCGTTGCTTGTCGTGGCAGGCGGCCTGACCGCCCTGGTTGTGTCACAGCGCCGCCGCGCAGGAGGGGGCTCGCTATGAGGAACAAGCGACGCGGCATTGCCGCAATGATCGGCACCGCCGCAGTGATCGGTTCTGCGCTGCTCATGCCCGTGTCTGTGAGTGCCACACCGGCACTCACAGAGGGGGAGGGCGAGACTGCCTCCGCCTGCCAGGTCGAAACCGCGACCCTCAATTGGGGGATGAAGCAGAGCTTCCGTCAGTACATCACCGGGGCTATCGCCGGCGGTGGTTGGGAAGCCTATGGCGACGCCACCTACGTCACGCCGTCGCTCACAGAGACGGGCGCAGTGGAAGACGGCACCGACCTCTTCCAGTGGAGCAATGGCACGGGCGAGACCGCCAGCACGCTCGAGACCGGCGCGATTACGTTTGTGGGGGGCGTGCACTTCAGCGGGCACGATGGCGGGCTCGAACTGAACATCGCGAATCCCGCGATCGAATTCGAGGGCCCAGACACCGGCTACCTGCTGCTCGAAGTGAGCGAGGCACCCGCCGGTGAGGCTGGCACGCAGGTGCGCGCTGCGAAGCTCGACCTCGCCGAGAAAGTAGCTGCGAGCGGGCAGGAACTGAGTATCACGCGTGCGACAGTGCGATTGACGGCCGAGGGCGCCGCGGCCTTCAACGGAGACACAGACCGGGGCACGTACGTCGCAGGCGAGGAGATGGATCCGCTGTACTTGCAGGCGACGGTCACCGGGTGCGAGCTCGGCGAGGTGGTCGCAGTGGATCAGCCCTCAGACTCTGTAGAAGACACCACCGTGACCCCCATTTCCGCAGCGCCGGAAGCGGAGCCTGCGGTACCGTGGGTGCCCATCGTTATCGGCGGCGTTGCACTGATCGTCATCGGTGTCGCCGCGGGCATGCTCATCGCGGGCCGAGGGAAGGGCGGGGCCACGCCGCCTCCGAGCACTCAGGACTAACCTCAACACTGCCGAGGGGTCGCAATTCCACCACGTTCGCGAATCGCGCGGTGGAGTTGCGACCCCTCGGGGTTGAATCAGGCGAGGTGGATCAGGCTCCGCGCAGGTCCAGGCGAGGTGTGGATCAGGCTTCGCGTGGATCAGGCTCCGCGCAGCGGGAGGACGATGCCCTTGCCGGTGACCGGGTGCGGAATGACCTCGACCGCGGTCTCGTAGACGTCAGAGATGATCCCGGCGGTGAGCACGCGCTCGGGTGCGTCGCAGGCGACAATGCGCCCGCCGCGCAGCAGCGCGATGCGGTCGGCGTAGGCCGCCGCGAGGTTCAGGTCGTGCAACACCACCAGCACCGCGTCGCCAGCCTCGGCGCGCGATCGAGCGAGCGACAGCACCGCCTCCTGGTGCCCGAGGTCGAGCGCCGCAGTCGGCTCGTCGAGCATGAGCACGCCCGTGCGCCCGGCCATGACGCGGGCGAACGAGACGCGTGCGCGCTCACCGCCCGAGAGCGACGGCACGCGGCGATTGCCGAGGTGACCAATGTCTGCCGCGGCGATCGACTCTGAGATCGCCGAGTTGTCGTCGTCTTCGAGGGGGGTGCGCCGCCACGGTGCGCGACCCATTTCGACGACCTGGTGCACGGTAAAGGGAAACAGCACCTGGTTGTCTTGCAGCAGCACGCTGCGGCGGCGGGCGAGGTCGGTGAGCGACCACTCGGTGATGTCGCGCCCCGCGAACTCGATCCGACCCCCATCCGGCACCACGTCGCCAGACATGAGGCTGAGCAGTGTCGACTTTCCGGCGCCGTTGGGCCCGAGGAGTGCCAGAACCTCGCCGGCACGCAGTTCGAGCGAAACCCCGTCGAGGAGCTTGCGTGATCCACGCACCACTTCGACTCCGTGGGCAGCGCAGACGACCGCACCAGGCGTAGTGCGCTCGGGCGTGAGAAAGTGTCGTGCGTTCACTAGCCCCACCCTCCGCTGCGCTTCCGGGTGCGCCTGAGCAGCCAGAAGAAGAATGGCCCACCGACGAGCGAGGTGAGCATGCCGATGGGCAGATCCGCCATGGGAACAATGGTGCGCGCACCCAAATCGGCGAGGGTCAGGAGCAGTGCGCCGCCCAGCGCGCTCGCGGTGACGAGCGGGAGGTGGGCGGGACCGAGCACCATGCGCATGAGGTGTGGAATTACGAGGCCGACGAACGCGATGATGCCCGCGAAGGCGACCGCCGCCCCGACGAGGAGCGACACCAACACGATCACCCCGATGCGGAGCACCTCGACGTTGACGCCGAGGTGACGCGCGTTGCGCTCGCCGAGCGAGAGGAGGTCGAGCTTGCGGGCGACCATGTACGAGATGAGAAGGCCGAACGCGATGACGGGCGCGACGATGATCACCTGTGACCAGCGGCTGCCTGCCATGCTTCCGAGCTGCCAGAACACGATCTGCTCGCGCGACTGTGTGTCGCCCAGGAAGGTAAGGAGGGCGATGGCCGCGCCCGCGATCGCGTTCACGGCGATGCCGGTGAGCACGAGCGTGACCACCTCGGTCTTCCCGTCGGCGCGGCTCATGAAGTAGACGAGCAAGGTCGCCCCGAGGCCCGCGATGAAGGCAAACACCGCCGTTGTCCACTCGCCGAAGAACGTGAGGCCGAACACGATACTGAGACCCGCGCCGACCGCGGCACCGGAAGAAACACCAATGACCCCGGGCTCTGCGAGCGGGTTGCCGAAGACCGCCTGCATGAGCAGACCCGCGACCGCGAGGCCCGCGCCTACCAGGGCAGCCATCACCACCCGGGGAAAGCGGATGGCCCACAGTGTCTGGTCACCCGCAGGGTGCGTGGGGAGGGGGAACCAATCAATTCCGATCGGCTGCAGGAGTGACCCCAGCACTTCACTCGGGGGAATCGCGAGCTGGCCGGTACCCGCCGAGGCCAGGAGTGCAAAGACGAGCGCCACCCACAGGCCAGTGAAGAGGATCGCTTTCGACGCTGCGTGCCGCGAGGCGGGAGCGGCTGGGCGCGGAAGCGTCATGCGAAACAGGGTTCTTTCTGAGCTGGTGGATCCGGGTCAGGCGGCCTGAGACCGGCCTGTCAGGCTGGGGAGAAGCTTGCGTTCAACTTCATCATATGTATCTTAGCTAAGCTGACTTGGTCGTTCGCAGTGAGGCCGCAAGTCACGCACTCGTGGGGCCCGGAAAGACCGAAAGAGGTTCAGATGACACACCCGCGCGACTCCCGCCGCACCCGCGCGTCACTCGTTGCCGCAGCCCTCGTCATGGGTCTCGGCCTCACGGCGTGTCAGACGGGTTCGATCACGGCCAACGAGGTCGCCTCGGTCACAGTGGATCTGCCTCCGCTCTCGGAACTTACGCCGATCGCAGACCCCACCTCGTGGGAGGGGCCGAGCACCGCGCCCATTGGCGGGCCCACGCTCTTGCCGGTGGCAGACAACCCCGAGCAGGTGTTGCCGGCGACCGTGATATCGCACGACCACATTGGCGATACCCAGGTGGTCGTCGAGGACGCGTCGCGCGTGCTCGCGATTTCGATGACGGGTACGCTCGCGGAACTCACCTATGCATATGGACTGGGCGGCACCCTGATCGGTCGTGACGTCTCAACGAACCTGCCGGGCCTCGAGGATCTCCCGGTGGTTACCGGCACCGGACACACGCTTGATACCGAAGGGATCGTCGCGCTCCAGCCCACCCTGGTGCTCACCGACAACTCTGTGGGATCGGCCGACGTGATGCTCCAACTGCGCGATGTCGGCATCGATGTCGTCGTGATCGAGCGGGCAAACAGCCCGGAGACTACCTACGAGACTGCACGCCAGGTCGCCGCAGCCCTGGGCGTTGCCCCGCTTGCAGAGACCCTCATCGCAGAACTTGACCAGGCGATCACCGAGAAAGTGGCCGAGATTGCGCAGCTTGCTCCTGCCGATCAGTCACTCCACCCGAGGGTCGCGTTCCTCTACATTCGCGGTCAGTCGGGGGTGTACTATCTCTTCGGCGACGGCAGCAGCGCCACGAGCCTGCTCGATGGACTCGGCGTGGTTGATGTCGCGCAAGAGATTGGCTGGGTCGGCGAGAAGCCGATGACAGACGAGGCCCTCGTCGCAGCTGACCCCGACATTATTGTCGTGATGACGAAGGGGCTGAAGAGCGCCGACGGAGTCGACGGACTGATCGCGGCGCAGCCGAGCATTGCACTCACGACGGCCGGCAAGAATCGCCGCATCATCGATGCCGACGACACCCTCATCTTCGCCGGCGGCACACGCATTCCTGACATCCTTGACGGCTTGGCGCGCGCCATTTACGCGCCAGATTCACTCCCCGACGCCTCCGCTTCCTAGTGGATCGCGGCCCTCCGGGCCGGCGCAGCGTCTGGGGGTGCTGTCAGGCTCGCGAGTGTAGTCTGGGGTGGTTCTGTCTGCGGATCCACTGTGGATAGGTGTTTTGTTCAGTGCGATAGGGGAGGGCGAGTGGCGCCACATCACGGTGACGTCGAGGCACCGCGTCAGGCGCGGCAGACTCTCCCGGAAGATCGCTTTGACCGGCTACCGAAAAGCCGCCGCGTGGGGGCCCACCGCATCGCCGCAAGGCCGCACAGGTTCTGGTTCTATCTCGTGGCGGTAGTCATTGGTGTCGTGGTGCTGAGCGCCGCAGGGATCGTGGCCGTGCAGGTCTTCGGCACCAACGTCGGTACCTTTACGAGCGATCAGGCGGAGCCGGGCGCGGCTCCCGCGCAGGTTGAGGGAGTCCTTGACCCCGAGGCCACGGTGGCGATTCTGAACGGAACCGAGACACCGAACCTGCAGGCGGGTGTGGAAGAGGTCATTACCGAGAACGCCTGGGGAAAGATCGCCTTCTCCGAATATGCGGCTTCGCGAGACGTGCAGATATCTGCGGTGTTCTACAGCGCCCCGGAGGACGAGGGAGCCGCGGCCGGCCTCGCCCAGGAACTCGGCGGGGTCTCATACTACCAGAGCCCGAACTACGCGGAGTATGGCGTCAGGCTCGTGGTGTTGCTGGGAGCGGACTATGCGGGCCCTGGCTTTGATCAGGCCGAGAGTATCACCGCGCGACTGGAGGGTTCGGGCGAGAACCCCGAGCTTCCCGCGGAGTAGCGCCGCGGAGCCTGGGGGTGTTCGCCCGTAGCGTGCATCGCCGCTTGCACTCTCGGTGCGTGAGTGCCAAGATTGACTTAGCAGTCGGTTCACCTGAGTGCTAAGAACTCATGCTTCGGCGCATCCATCTGGGCGCGCCACCGAAAGACTCCCTGGAGGAACGAACACATGGCAAAGATCATTGCGTTTGACGAGGAAGCTCGACGCGGACTTGAGCGCGGACTCAATATCCTCGCTGATGCCGTCAAGGTGACGCTCGGCCCGCGCGGCCGCAACGTCGTTCTCGAGAAGAAGTGGGGCGCCCCCACGATCACCAACGACGGCGTGTCGATCGCGAAGGAGATCGAGCTCGACGATCCGTTCGAGAAGATCGGTGCTGAGCTCGTCAAGGAGGTCGCCAAGAAGACCGACGACGTCGCGGGTGACGGCACCACCACCGCAACCGTGCTTGCTCAGGCGCTCGTGCGCGAGGGCCTGCGCAACGTTGCTGCTGGGAGCGACCCGATCGCGATCAAGAAGGGCATCGAGAAGGCTGTTTCCGCAGTCATCGCGCAGCTTCTCGCGAACGCCAAGGAGATCGAGACCACCGACGAGATCGCGGCGACCGCCTCTATCTCTGCTGCAGATGAGCAGATCGGCAAGCTCATCGCCGAGGCCATCGACAAGGTGGGCAAGGAAGGCGTCGTCACCGTCGAGGAGTCGAACACATTCGGCACCGAGCTCGAGCTGACCGAGGGTATGCGCTTCGACAAGGGCTACCTGTCGGCCTACTTCGTTACCGATGCCGATCGCCAGGAAGCTGTGTTCGAGGATCCCTACATCCTCCTCGTCAACAGCAAGGTCTCGAGCATCAAGGATCTCCTCCCGGTCGTAGACCCCGTAATCCAGTCGGGCAAGCAGCTCCTCATCATCGCTGAGGACGTCGAGGGTGAAGCCCTCGCGACCCTCGTGCTGAACAAGATCCGTGGCATCTTCAAGTCGGTCGCCGTCAAGGCTCCGGGCTTCGGCGACCGTCGCAAGGCCATGCTCCAGGACATCGCGATCCTCACCGGCGCGACCGTCATCTCCGAGGAGGTCGGTCTCAAGCTCGAGAACGCCACCCTCGACATGCTCGGCACCGCTCGCAAGGTCATCATCACCAAGGACGAGACCACCATCGTCCAGGGTGGCGGCGAAGAAGAGCAGATCGCCGGTCGCGTGACCCAGATCCGCCGCGAGATCGAGAACACCGACAGCGACTACGATCGCGAGAAGCTGCAGGAGCGCCTCGCGAAGCTCGCCGGCGGCGTGGCAGTCATCAAGGCTGGCGCGGCTACCGAGGTTGAGCTCAAGGAGCGCAAGCACCGCATCGAAGATGCCGTGCGTAACGCCAAGGCTGCAGTTGAAGAGGGCGTTCTGCCCGGCGGCGGTGTCGCGCTGATCCAGGCCGGTAAGGTTGCCTTCGCTTCGCTCACCCTGACGGGTGACGAGGCTGTGGGCGCACGGATCGTCGAGGTCGCCATCGAGGCACCGCTGCGTCAGATCGCGCTCAACGCTGGTCTCGAGCCGGGTGTTGTTGTGGATCGCGTCTCCGGCCTGCCGAACGGCCACGGCCTGAATGCCGCGACCGGCGAGTATGGTGACCTGATTGCTCAGGGCATCCTCGACCCGGCCAAGGTGACCCGCTCGGCTCTGCAGAACGCAGCGTCGATCGCAGGCCTCTTCCTCACCACCGAGGTCGTCGTTGCCGAGAAGCCCGAGCCCGCGGCCGCCCCCATGGGTGACCCGAGCGGCGGCATGGACTTCTAAGTCCGAGCACTCCGAGTGGGAGTTGCCTGATCCTTGGGGTCAGCGTCAGCTCAACTTGAACAGAGACCGGGGTCGTACCGAAAGGTGCGGCCCCGGTTTTTTGTGTATGCCCTCTCGCAGGCGCATGCTCTCACGCAGGCGCATGCTCTCACGCAGGCGCATGCTCTCACGCAGGCGCATGCTCTCACGCAAGCGCATTGCTCTCAGGCAGACGCATTGCTCTCACGCAGGCGCATGCTCTCACGCAAGCGCATTGCTCTCAGGCAGACGCATTGCTCTCACGCAAGCGCATGCTCTCTCGCAGGTGTATGCCCTTTCGCGGGTGCATTGCTCTCTCGCAGTAGGGCGCAAGTGGCTGGTTCATAGGCGCGCAAGCAATCACTCTCGCCCTACTGCGAGAGGCGCTGCGCGGGTGCATTCGGTGTGCACCTGCTGCATCCGTGTGTGTGTGTGTGTGTGTGTGTGTGTGGCCGTGCGCCTGGAGCCCTGCACGTGGAGCCCTGCACGTGCAGCCAGGAACCCAGCACTGAGAGGTCAATTTCTGCTGTCATGCTGGTTGTCTGATCGCAGAAATTGACCACTCGGAAGGTGATCAAGGCGACGCTGACAGAGCAGGCGAAGGTGGTCGGGGCGACGTTGACAGAGCAGACGGAGGTAGTCGGGGCGACGCTGACAGAGCAGGGGCAGCCGCAGCCGCAGCCGCAAGGGCAGGGGCAGGCAAAGGGGCGGGCCCAGGCGGAGGTGGTCGGGGTGAGGGTGCCGAGGGAGGTGGATCGCGCTACGCGCGCGATCCCGAGTGCGCGACACCTTCAAGTGGCAGTTCGACCCGGAAAGTTGCCCCGCCACCGGGTGTCTCGTGGGCGCTCACCGTACCACAGTGCGCTGCAATGATTGATTGCACGATCGACAGCCCAAGCCCCGTCCCACCGGTCTCCCGATTTCGGGAGTTGTCTGCCCGCCAGAACCGGTCGAAGATCTTTGATCGGAACTGCTCAGGGATCCCCTCGCCGTGGTCGATAACTTCGAAGAGTCCAACGCCCCGCTCGGCGTCGGCGCGCACTGAAATCTCGAGCGGACTCCCCTCGGGGCTGTAGCGCAAGGCGTTGCCGATGAGGTTGGTCATCACCTGACGCACCTTGTGCTCATCGCCGGTCACCACCGGCTCGCTCGGGTCTCCCAGCACCGTGACCTCCCGGTCTGGTGCCTGTGCCCGAGTATCAAGGGCAGCGTCGGCAGCGAGCTGATTGAGTGGGAGCGGTGTGAGCTTCAGCGGGCGCCGCTCGTCAAGTCGTGCGAGAGCAAGTAGATCCTCAACGAGCGAGGTCATGCGGATCGCTTCCTTCTCGATCCGCTCCATGGCCTGCCGCACCTGTGCCTCGTCTTGCAGTGCACCCATGCGATACAGCTCGGCGTAGCCGCGCACCGACACCAGAGGCGTGCGCAACTCGTGGCCAGCATCGCCGATGAAGCGCCGCATCTGTTCGATGGTGCGCGCTCGTTCGGAGAAGGAATTGTCGATGTGATCAAGCATCACATTCAGAGACTGGCCCAGGTGGCCCACCTCGGTGTGTGGGCTCGCCACCATGATGCGTTTCGAGAAGTTGCCGCGCGAGATCTCGAGCGCGGTGCGCTCCACCTCGGCGAGCGGAACAAACGTGGTGGTGACGAGGATACGCGTGAGTGCAGCCCCCAAGAGGAGCACCGCCAGGCTGAACCCAGTGAATACCACGGCAAATCGTGCCATTACCTGGTTTGCACTCGACGTCGACGAGGAGATCAGCAGGATGCCCCCCGGCACCCCTTCACTAGACATGATGGGAATCGCGACGGTGCGCCACTCGATGCCGTCTTCGCTGGTCAGCGTGAACACCCCGTCGCCCGTTCCCTGCGCCCACTCGGGAGTGAGGGGAGGTATCTCGGGCACGGTGCGATTGTCTTCGCCTTGCTCGTTATCGTGCAGCAGCTTGCCGTTCGCATCGAGCACAGCAACGTAATACCGGTTGCTCGCGTTCCGCACGTCGTAACTCGTCAGCGAACTCGTGTCGGCGCCGGGGGCAAGTATCTCGGTGGGGTCTGCCCGAATCTGCCGCAACTCGGCATCTTGCACATTAATGAGTTGTGGCCGCAAGAACGACTGCGTGCCAATGCCGGCCACGATCAGACCGAGCGACAGGATGAACACCGTCACACCGGTGATCTTCGTGCGCAGTGAAACATCGGCCCAGCGCTGCGCGAGCGATCGCTGCGGATCGGGGGCATCAGGTGTGCCGATCGGTCCGGTATGCGAAGGCACCCTCCCGGAGGTTATCGGGCCGGTGCGTGCAGACGACTCAGCCGAACCAGCGGGCCCCGCTTGCTGCCCCACGACGCCCTACTTGGCGTCGGTCTTCAGCATGTATCCGAAGCCGCGCTTGGTCTGAATCAGTGACTCTTCGGTGAGCGGATCGAGCTTCCGACGCAAGTAGGAGATGTACGATTCAACGATTCCGGCATCGCCATTGAAGTCGTACTCCCAAACGTGATCGAGAATCTGGGCCTTTGAGAGCACCCGGTTCGCGTTCTGCATCAGGTAGCGCAGCAGCTTGAACTCCGTCGGGCTGAGCTCGACGGGCGTACCGCCCACATTCACCTCGTGCGTGTCTTGATCGAGCACGATGGGTCCGGTCTCGAGCACCGCATCTTCGTCCTCCTGGATGGTGCGGCGGAGGATGGCCTTAATGCGCGCGATGATCTCGTCGAGGCTGAAGGGCTTCGTTACGTAGTCGTCGCCGCCCACGGTGAGCCCCTGCACCTTATCTTCCACGTCATCTTTTGCCGTGAGGAAGAGGATCGGAGCCGTGTAGCCCGCCGACCGCAGACGTTTGGTCACGCTGAAGCCGTTCATGTCGGGCAGCATCACGTCAAGAATGATGAGGTCGGGCTCTTCCTCAAGCACCGCAGAAATGGTTTGCGCTCCATTCCCAACAGAACGCACCCCAAAACCCGCGAAGCGTAAGCTCGTGCTGAGCAACTCGCGAATGTTCGGTTCGTCGTCAACGATCAGAATCCTGGGACCCTTTGGCTGAGTAGTCATACCCCCAGTATCTGACAGTTCGCTATGCTTCCGCTGAAAAATTTTCCCAGTGGATCGCGAGACTAGAGCTCGTCAGCGTTCATGATCGTGTAGGCGTATCCCTGCTCGGCGAGGAAGCGCTGCCGATTCTGCGCAAAATCCTGGTCGACCGTGTCGCGCGTGACGAGCGTGTAGAACGACGCAGACGCCCCATTGGGCTTCGGGCGGAGGAGCCGACCCAGACGTTGCGCCTCCTCCTGCCGCGACCCGAACGAGCCCGAGATTTGAATCGCCACAGAGGCATCGGGAAGATCCACTGAGAAATTGGCGACCTTTGAGACGACAAGCAGTCGCTCGCGACCCTCACGAAACTCGTTGAACAGGCGCTCGCGCTCGTCGACCGGCGTCTGGCCGGTGATGAGTGGGCAGCCGAGCGACTCGGCCATCGATTCGAGCTGATCGATGTACTGACCGATGACAAGCACGCTCTCGCCCGTGTGACGCTCGATGATGCGGCGCGCGATCGTCTCCTTTATGGAGGCGCTGGACGCGATGCGGTAGCGATCCTGGTCTTCGGCAATGGAATAGTCGAAGCGCTCGCTCTCGGGAAGCTCGACGCGCACCTCGAAGCACTCGGCCGGGGCGATGAAGCCCTGCGCCTCGATGTCTTTCCATGCCGCGTCGTAGCGCTTCGGGCCGATGAGGCTGAACACGTCGCCCTCGCGGCCATCCTCGCGCACGAGCGTCGCGGTGAGGCCGATACGACGGCGGGCCTGCAACTCTGCGGTGAGCTTGAACACGGGTGCAGGGAGCAGGTGCACCTCGTCGTAGACGATGAGACCCCAGTCGTGAGCGTTGAGGAGGGACAGGTGTGCGTATTCACCTCGGCGTTTGGCGGTGAGGATCTGGTAGGTCGCGATGGTGACGGCGCGTACCTCCTTCACCTGCCCCGAATACTCGCCAATTTCATCCTCGGTGAGGCTCGTGCGCCTGAGTAACTCGTCTCGCCACTGCCGCGCCGAAACCGCATTGGTGACGAGGACGAGTGTTTTGGCACCCACGGCGGCCATGGCGCCCGCGCCCACGATGGTCTTCCCCGCACCGCAGGGAAGCACTACGACGCCCGATCCACCAAATGAAAACGCGTCGACCGCCTTCTGCTGGTAATCGCGCATGTGCCAGCCGTCTTGCACTAACTCGATGCTGTGCGGCTCGCCGGGGGTATAGCCGGCCAGGTCTTCGGCGGGCCAGCCGCGCGCCACCAGCTCTTGCTTGAGCTGGCCGCGCGCCCATGCGGCGACAGGATACGTGCGCTCGTCGATCTTGTTGCCGAGGAGTGGTGCGATCTTCTTGGCGCTCGCAATTTCGCGCAGAATGGCCGGTTCGTCGCTGCGCACCACGAGTTCGCTGTTTGCGTCTGCCGGGTCGAGACGTTCAATCGTGAGACGACCGTAGCGGCGCATGGTGTCTGCGATTTCGCCCGACACGGAAGTCGGTACCGGAAACTTCGCATACCGGTCGAGGGTCGCGACGATTTCTTCGGCGGTGTGGCCCGCGGCTCGCGCGTTCCAGAGACCGAGCCGCGTCACTCGGTAGGTATGGATGTGTTCGGGTGCGCGTTCAAGCTCCGCGAACACCGCGAGCTCGTGGCGCGCATCCTCGGCATCGAGATGCGCCACCTCAAGGAGAACGGTGTGATCGCTTTGAACGATCAGGGGGCCAAGAGTCATAACAGACCAGTTTACGCGGGTACTGGCGCGACTGCGACGATCGCAGACAGCGGCAAGGTACGCTCGACGCCCGCCACCTGATCCGTTGCGCGCAGTCGACCACCGGTGAGGGCCACGGGTAGCAGGGTGAACGTGCGCTCGTCGCTTCCCGCGGCTGCGGTGACCTGCACGGGGCTCTTATCGCGGATCGCGAGCTCAAGCTTGCGGCTCAGATCGCCCGCCCCCGACGCGGCCTGCGTGGCCTCAAACACCCGGTCTGCGAGCGCATCGAGTTCAGCCGCCACGTCGCGCGTGGTCTCGAAGGTGGGTACCGACGTGACTCTTCGCGGGTTGGCCGCCGCGGCATCGCGAGCGGCGGTCGCGCGGGCTCTTCCGTCGGAGACCCACGCATCGCCCGGCCGGGCGTGCGCATCTGCCGGCCACCTCGCGCGATTCAGGTCGGTGAGGATGAAATCAAGCGGCTGCGGGATGCCCGTGAGTGACACCCGGGCGAGGAATGTGCGAATCGACTCGGTGTTGTGCCCGTGCTGCAGTGCCCGGGTCAGCGATGCCAAGGTCAAGCGCATGACGGCGGCAGTACCGAGTTGCTCGGTCTCGGCAATCTCGGCGAGCGTCTGCTCGTCGGCGGGCATGAGCGGTCCGGGTACCACGACCGAGAGATCGGGCTGTACGTAGACCCCGGTGACGGGCTCTGGCAAGTCGCGGGTCGCGATCTCAAGCGCGGAGGCTCGATCGCCCGCAAACAGGAACAGAGCCGCCGGGGAGAGCTGGCCGTGCGCGGTGAGCCCGAGCACCTCGGCGGTGGCGGCGTAGTCGGCGGCCGCGTCGCGAGCGGTTGCGGGAAGCAGTGGATACTCATGAGCGAGCAGCGGCCCGGCCGCGAGCTCAAGGTCACCCGAGGCCAAATCAAGCGCTCGTCGAACCTGAGGATCTAGCTTCTGCGTGAAGGCCCATGCGAGATCAAGCCACCGTTCGGGGTAGGCCTGCCCCAGCCATTCGGCCGCACGCTCTGACGTGACGAGTACCACCGTGGAGCCACCTGGGCGACCGGCTGCCATCGGCTCGGCGAGGCCGGCGAGCTGCAGCACCGAGAGCAAATGCCCGGTGCTCGCCGCGTCGCCGTGGGTGCTCTCTGCGAGCCCCCGCACTGCGGTGGCCGTGACCGTCCCCTTGCGGCTGAGGCGAGGCGGCTGAGCCGCAAGCACGCGGAGCAACGCCGCGGCCCGCCGAACCGACGTCAGCGCCTCTCCAAACCAACGAGACGTGTCGGCCGGGTGGTGTGGCGCGACCCGGTCAGAAGTCGAGAGGCCATCGTTGCCGAGCGCGCGCTCCAGCGCCTCGGTGATTTCAGGCACGTGGATCGTTGCGCCCGTGTGCTCATCGCGACCGACGAGCCCCTGCATGCGCAGGGTAGCGAGCGCCGCGGGATCCACCCCGGATTCACCGACTGCGGCGAGCGTTTGCAGCGCGTGGAGGCCTTCGCGATCCACTGTGGCAATAGCGCGCGACACCGATTCGGGGCGCAACAGCTCGATGGCCAGCCCGAGAGGGTCGTGGACCGAGCCGGGTGTCTGCACGCGGCGTATGTCGAGCAGACCGCGCACCTCGGCGCGACTGAGCTGTGCAATTGACGCTGCCAGTACGAGTGTGCCACTCATGAACTTACCGCCCCGCTACTTCTCGCCCCGGCGCGAGCCTCGGCGACTGAAATTGAGCACCAACAGAACCATGAGGAGGACAAAGCCGATGGGCAGCCCCACGTAGGAGATCCACACCACCACGGGCCACATGCTCGCGGCGAGCGCATCGCGTCCGGCGACCATAGCGACCACGAGCGTGGTGAGATATGCCGCCACGGCGACGGCGATAATCGTGAGCGAGGAATAGGCGAGCAGCCGCTCAACGACGGGAAACTTACTGGAGTCTGTAGACATCCTTCGTATTCTACCGCGAGGGTTCTCACCACGACCGGCGGGCGCCGAGTGTGGGCAGGTAGACTGGGGGGATTGAATCGGGGCCAGTGCCCCGAAACTGTGCGTGAGCGCGCCCGCGAGAGACGCGGCCAGGCGCTAAAAGTGAAAGGGCGGGTCATGCCGAACGGCAAGGTCAGGTTCTACGACGAGGAAAAGGGCTTCGGCTTCATTCAGGGTGACGACGGACAGCAGGTATACCTGCACAACTCTGTGTTGCCCGCTGATCACGAGGTTGTCGCGGGAACGCGTGTCGAGTTCAGCGTTGCCGAGGGTCGGCGTGGCCCACAGGCGCTTTCGGTGCGGGTTATCGACACGCCAAAACTGGCGCGCCGCAACCGCAAATCGGCTGACGAGATGGCGATTATCATCGAAGACCTGGTGAAGCTGCTCGACGGGCTGGGCGAGCGATTGAAGCACGGGCAATACCCGGAGCGGCAGCAGGCGCGCCAGGTTGCGACCATGCTGCGTCGGGTTGCGGACGACTTCGATGTCTGAGACGAACGAGGCCGTCGACGCTCGCGAGGCCGTCGACGCTCGCGAAGCCGGAGCGCTGAGCGAGACGGTTGGGGTCGACGATGCTGCGCCGAACGAGGCGGATTCCGCGTACGTAATTCCTACGGACGGGGTCGATTATTCGGCTGAGGCTGAGGTTGAGGTCGTGACAGAGACCCAGGCTGTGGCCGAGGTTGCGGCCGACACTGGTGCCGTCGAAGCGGTGGTGGATCCCGAGCCCGCCGCACAAATTGAGCCTGATCCGGTGTTGCTCGCCGCACGCGAACAGGCGCGAGCCGCGCTCGCCGAGATCACCGCCCCGCAGACCATTGGAGCTGAAGACGGACACGAGGCTCACGAAGCGCACGTGCTCACGCTCTACTTCGAATGCCGATTGCCTGGCTACCCGGGATGGCGTTGGGCGGCGACGCTGGCGCGAGTCGATGAGGAATCTGACATTAACGTGCTCGAGGTTGAGTTGCTTCCTGGCGCTGGTGCGGTGATTGCGCCGGAATGGGTGCCCTGGTCACAGCGTCTGGCTCAGTTTCGCGAAACCCAATCCCGCCAAGCCGTCGACGAGGCGACTGCCGCCGAGGAAGCAGCGGCCGAACTCGCCGATGAGGATGAGATCGATCCCGAAGATGACCTGCTGGAGAACGATTTCAGTGACTTCGACGACGAGATTGACGGCGTCGACATCGACGAAGAAGATGATGAGTCCGACGATGATGAATCAAACGAAGACGATGAGTCTGACGACGATGAATCTGGCGAAGAAAGCGAAGACTCTGACGATATCTCAGGCGATGATGATGAAGAATCGGAAGACGAGTAGCCGTATCTGATCAGAACGAAGCCCAACTCCCCTCGAGGGGAGTTGGGCTTCGTTCATTTCCCGACCCTTGCGTCGTGCGTGTTCGTCAAATTGATGCACTCGATCCACTTCTGTAGGACGTGCAAGAAGATACGTAATTTGCACCGATGTCCTGACTCCCTGACCCTTCCTAACCTGTGGGGGAATTCGGGGGTTACGGCGTCGATGAAGGTGTCGAGGTTCAGACTCCCAATCAACGCGGCGGCAGTTGCGGCAGGGGGCGTACTAAAACAAATTGGTCACTGGCGAGTGAATGCTCGTCTCGCGACCAAGAGTTTTTGGCTCTTCGCTTCGCAGTTGCACCCGGGCCATGGGGGCACAAGGTGTACAGACAGAGCATCGTCAAGGATCGCACTCGCAAGCTGATCGCTATCTTCAGCGTGAGTGCATTTCTCATGTTGGGGGCATCCCCGGCTCTTGCGGAGGAGGTGCCAGCAGATCCTTCGGCGGTTCCGGCCGCGCCGGTCGAACCGACGCCCGAACCGACGCCCGAGCCAGCACCAGTCGAGCCTGCGCCGCCCGCTGAGCCCGCACCCCCAACGGAACCAGCTCCCGAGCCGGCTCCTCCCGTTCAGCCCGCACCGCCCGTTGAGCCGCTCCCTGTCGAAGAGCCGCCGCCGGCGGCTCCCGCAGAACCGGCAGCGCCAACAGCACCCACAGCAGGATCGGATGCAGCGGAGGCGAGCGATCCGGTACCCGAGCCTCCGTACGTACGCTGGCGAGTCGCCGACGAATCAGACGCTCTCGTCGCGGGAACGACGATTGAGCTCCAGGGCCCCCGCAACGACAGCGTCGCAGACGATGGTGCCGATAGCCAATGGGCAGCTGCGGTGAGCACCCGCGTGGCAGACAACGTAGGCCAGGACGGATATGCGGGCGCGGATCTTGACCCGATCGCCGGACAGTTCATGGTGAAGCAGCTTGTTGACCATCGAGATCCCGCTGTGACCCATGACGTTGCGGGCGGGGAGACCCTGAGGGTGAAGCCGGTGGTTGCTCCTTCCGGGTACGAGGTCGAAGTTGCGGCATGGCTGGATCTCGCGTCGGTCTCTTCCCCAGATGCGGTTGTGTCAAGTCTGATACTCCAAGTCCCAAGCCTCGACCCCGTCGAAGAGCCCCAATCATTCGCCCGGTCCGGTGCTCCAGATATCAGCCTGCTTGCAGCACCGCCTGGAGCTGAACCGAAGGGTGCGTATCAGCCCAGCTTTGACAGCAGCGATCCGACCACCTGGTATTCCTCCGGGAGCCCAGCCGAAGCGACGGAGATCAACTCCTTCACCTCGTCGTTCACCCAGTCAGGCGTGAATTGGATCCTAGGTGCGACCTGGACCCGACCGAGCGCAACTGGTGCCAAGGGATGGTCGATTGAATACACAGTGGCACCTGAGCGTTGGGGTGCGGCTACGGGTACCACGGTCGTTCCCCAGCCAGATCGTTCGCAAGGCGGCATGGTGATCATTATCGAGAACAGCAACGCACAGAACTACACAACGCAGCGCTGCACTTACACCTCGCTGGCGAATTATCCCGGTACCTGTGTGTCTGTGGCGAACGCGCTGTCGTCGCCTGATGGCGGATTCACAATGGTGTTGAGCCTTACGCTCACCCCAGAATTCGTGGGCCAACAGGGTTGCCCGTCAACGCTAGGTTCCACGGGATACATACGGTCATGGACGGGCAACAAGAACATCCAGGCATGGGTCGCACCTGTGACGGTGAACCCGCCCTCAAACTGCGCGAAGATCACCGTGAACAAGGAAGTGCTTCGCGGATCTACATCGAATCTCGCTGGTGCTACGTTCCGCCTCTACACGGGCACTTCGTCAACAGTCGGTTCGCCGGTGCCCGATGCTTGGGCCACCTGCACCATTGGTGCAGCCCCGGCGACATCCTGCACGATGACGCTTCCTTCGTCAGCAAATGGAAATGCGTACTGGGTCGTCGAAGAGTCAGCGGGCGCTGGCACGTTCGCACTTCAGAACATCGCAACCGGGCCCACCGGCACGGTTGACACGTTAAATCCATACCCAGGGCGAACTGCAACCGTGACCGCCGGGCAAACGCAGCAGATACCTCGAGCAGGTACCGGCGAAACGACAAGCATTGGAAAGGCCACCAATGCCTTGAACAACCCGCAGCTCGTGCCTGACTGCGTGGCTGGTCTCGATGTCGTGCTCATACTGGATCTTTCGACCTCGATATCTGCGGCGCAGCGCACTGACTACGCCAATGGCTTGGAGCAACTGGTCGAAGCGCTGCAGGGCACGGGTTCACGCGTCTCGGTCGTAACTTATAACGCCACCGCAGCGAATCCCAACACGTTCGGTATCGCCAACCTGACCTCAGCAGACAGCCCCGGCCTGATAACAAGCCTCAGAAACGGGGTGCTCAACGGAGCGAACTTCGCTGCGGGTACGAACTGGGACGACGGATTCCAGCGGGCAGCGACTCTCGCCGCGGGTAGCCCGGGAGTCTACGATCTCGCGATGATGATTACGGACGGCGCTCCGAACTACAGCCGGACGAGCAGCTCCAGCTACGACGTGAGGCTCCACTCGGTTGAGAATGCGGTGCTCTCTGCCAACGCAATCAAGGCCCAAGGCATCCCCGTTTGGACTGTAGGCGTCGGCAACGCGATTGGTAATCCGCTCGGCGAAGTTAACTTGCGGGCGGTTTCCGGCCCTGGCGACTACTTTGTCGGTGCCTGGGAAAGCCTGGGTGGAACTCTCGAAGACATCGCAACCGCTGCGACTTGCCAGGTGCCGATTCAGGTCAGCAAGACCACAGTGTCGGCTGCGGGAGCCACGACGACCCTCGTAGACGACTGGACCTTCGGCGCACTTAAGGCGGCAGAGAGTCCGGGCACTCTGCTCGGCGCAACTCAACAGACGACTAGCCCCACAAACGACCATCTTGCGAAATGGAGTATGCGATTCACCGAGCCTTCCGGCCAGAGCGCCACTGTGACCCTGTCAGAGACGGTCAAACCCGGTTGGACGCTGACACAGGTCGTCTGTAACGCGGTTGATCTGACGGACTCCATTGTCCTGTCCGGCGATCAGGCATCTGTAGCGCTGAATCTCACAGTTGGGCAAACGACGCAATCATGCGTCTTTACCAACACCGAGACTCCACTGCCGGCTGACGTCACCTGGTCGAAGATCGCAGAGGACTCGGAAACGTTGCTCGGCGGATCTGAGTGGACGCTGACGGGCCCTGAAGTCCCTGCGGATACAGTAGTGGTTGACTGCACCTCCGCACCCTGCGCGGTCGGTGCCTTCCTTGACCAGGATCCCAGCGCGGGTCAGTTCAAGCTCATGGATCTGCCCTGGGGAGATTACACCCTGACGGAATCCAAGTCCCCTGTCGGCTACTCCGGAGTCGGATACTTCGACTTCACCATTGATGTGTCCAACGGCGGCACCACTGTCGACTTGGGTGACGCGACGAACAGCCCCCTCCCGGGCGCGGTCTCGTGGTCGAAGGTCGATGCGGTGAACGGCGACTTGCTCGGCGGATCCGAGTGGAAGATCGTGGGTCCAGCTCCCGCGCTCACGGAAGTTGCGATTGTCGACTGCACGAGCGCACCATGCCTCGGCCCCGACGTGGATCCGATTTCCGGCCAGTTCGAGCTTGAAGAGCTCGAATGGGGTAGCTACACAGTCACAGAAACAAAGGCGCCCCCGGGGTACATCGGAGGCGTGGATTTCACCTTCACGGTTGATGCGCTGAACGCAGGAACGGTCATCGACAAGGGCGAATTCGAGAACGAGCAGCAGCCGGGTGTTGCACTGCCGCACACCGGTGGGCTTGGCTCCGACATCTTCAATATCGCGGGTGTAGGTATCGCATTCCTCGCCCTCATCCTCGCGGCAACGTACGCGATCCGTCTCCGCCGAATTCCGGAGGTGATGTGACGACAGCAGAGCGGCAGGGGGGAGTCGCCGGCCGGGATCCATATCGCGAGCCACGACCAACAATCAAGAACATCAGTCTCATGAACCGGGCGGGCAGAGTTGCCGCCCGACGAGAGGACAAGATCATGAATCAAGAAAATCGGGGGCGTTTCGCGAAGCGAGCGCTCGCCGCACTGGGAGCCACAGCGCTCGTGCTCATCGGCACCGTCACTTTCAGCAGCGCAGCTTCTGCTGACGAACACGACTCTCCGGTGGTTGGACCGAGCGTCTCGAACATCACGGGCACCACCGGCACCCTCACCATTCACAAGCACGCAGGTGACCCGGGTGAGGCTGGCAACGGCACCGTCATCACCGACCCGGCGAAGATCGCTGCACTCGGGGCGGGACTTGAGGGCGTGGTGTTCAGTATCGAACGAGTCACCTTCGACGACTCGCCGATCGATCTGACGACCACTGGAGGTTGGGACGTCGCGCAAGATGCGACGGTCGCGAATGTGCTCGGTGGACTCGACGGCTTCGGCAAGGTTGCCGCAACGACAGCGACGACGCTCGCGGGAGGAATCGCGGTCATCCCGACCCTTCCCTACGGCATGTATCTCGTGACCGAGACGAGCCCAGGCCCGAACCAGATCGTCACCCCAATTCAGCCATTCCTGGTCACGGTGCCTTACCCGCAGGCCAGCGACAGCACGTGGCTGTACGACGTGCACGTCTACCCCAAGAACAAGCTCAACACGACAACGCCCGAGAAGACGGTGGCGGAACCCGATGCGCTGGTTCTCGGTTCCACAGTGGACTGGACCATCACGGCACCGATTCCAGAGCTTGGTATGGGTGGCACCTACAACAAGTTCGTCATCACCGACACCTTGGATCCGCGACTCACCCTCACCGGCGCCGTCGTGAAGATCGATGACACGGTGATTGACCCGGTCACGCACTACACCGTCTCCGGGAATGTTGTCATCACGCTGACTGCGGCTGGCTTGGCGCTCTTGTCTAGTGCCGACAACGTCATCGTTGTCGCTTCCACCACAGTGGACTCCCTCGGTGACGGTGAGACGGGTGGTTTGATTCCGAACCAGGCGATCGTGAACGTCAACGACTCGATACGAGAGACCGGTTACCCGCAGACCAACTGGGGTCCACTAAAGGTCATCAAGCAGGCTGCAGTGGCACCGAACAACACGTTGCAGGGCGCGGAATTCACGCTGCACGAGTCGAAGGATGGCCCCGTGCTTGACGAAGTGGGCACGCTCACGACCGACGTGAATGGTGAAATCGTCGTTGACGGCCTGTGGGTGGGAAATAACGCCACGCTCTCGAAGACATACTGGCTGCAGGAGACCAAGGCTCCCGCGGGTTACGTTCTTCCCACCGGTGATGCCGCGTGGACTGAGGTCACCGTCAATGCAGGCGCAGCCAGCACCGTGGTGCCAGTGGTCATCAACAACACGCAGCAAAGCGCACCGCGACTGCCCCTTACGGGTTCGACCGGAACCGCCGCGTTCATGATCGGTGGAATCGCACTGCTCCTCACCGCAGGCGGAGTGGCACTCGCCACTGCCCGGCGCAAGCAGAGCGTCTCGAAGCAGTAATCGCTGCTGACGGGGTGGGGAGATGCACGCTTCCCGCCCCACTGCACCACCACGTAATTCAATGCACATCATTTGACCGGGGGACATCATGAGCACCGTCGCAACGCATGAGCCGCACGCGGCACCCTCCGTTGCGATGGTGCGTTCATGGAGGTTCCCACGGTTCGCATTTCTCACGGCGCTCGTCGCGCTGCTGGGGCTCCTGGTATTCATGTATCCGAGCGTTGCTGCTTGGTTCGCGCAGTACAACCAATCCATGATCATCGCTTCCGTCGGTACCTCGCTTGAGCAGGAGCCACCGACCAGGCTTGAATCTGAGATCCTGCGGGCCCGCAGCTACAACGAGGCGCTGGTGGGCGGCGCGCTCGTGGCGCCAAACTCCAACCTGCCGACAAGCGACGGGGCCGAGAATAGCGACCTCGAATATGCGAGCCTCCTGAGGGCAGATGCTGACGGCACGATGGGTCGCCTTCGGGTTCCGAGCATCAATGTGGATCTCCCCATCTTCCACGGCACCTCTGATGAAACGCTTGAGCGGGGCGTGGGGCACCTGCAGGGCACGTCCCTGCCGGTGGGTGGGGTCTCCCAGCACTCCGTGCTCACTGCGCATCGCGGGCTCGCAAATGCCGAGATGTTCAACCACCTCGACCAGGTCAAAGTAGGAGACACGTTTACCGTCGAAGTGTTCGGCGAGGTGCTTACCTATCGGGTCGTGTCCACCCAGGTCGTGCAGCCAGATGAATCGCAGGCGCTCAGGCCGCAGCTTGGCAACGATCTCATGACCCTCGTGACCTGCACCCCGTTGGGCATCAATAGCCATCGCATCCTCGTCACCGGGGAGCGAATTATCCCCACACCAATCGGCGACGTCGAACGAGCCGGCGCAAATCCGGACGTGCCTGGTTTTCCCTGGTGGGCCGTCGGCCTCGGAGGCGGAGTGCTCCTCCTCTCTGCATACGTGTGGCGCATGGGACGCATCGAGGAGGTCGTGCCGACGTAGAGATTTCAAAGCCCGGGGCGGTGGGAGGTCCCCCCTATAACTTCCACCGTCCCGCACCAGAGCGTGGTGACGCGTCACCGTTCGTGCAGATGGAGTCCATAGCCCGTCAGCCCGTAACGAACGCCAGTGCCACGTCTCGCCGCCGGGTCCGACTGCCTCAGGGCAGCAGGACCCGGCGGTCTATTGTTTTGGTGCGTTTCGTCGATGCGACGGCCACCTAGGTATCGGGCCTACTAGCCCAGGCGCTCGAGCACGTAATCGATGCACCCGGTCAGCGCACGCACGTCGTTGGGCTCAATAGCGGTGAACGTCGCCACGCGCAGCTGATTGCGGCCCAGCTTGCGATAGGGATCGGTGTCGACCACTCCGTTGGCGCGCAACGCCGTCGAGATCGCAGCTGCGTCTACCGACTCGTCAAAATCGATGGTGACGACGACGTTGGACCGATGATCGGGATTCGAGACAAAGGGAGTCGCCACCGAGGACTTCTCCGCCCAGTCGTAGAGCACCGCAGAAGACTCTGCCGTGCGGGAGGCAGCCCAGCCCAGGCCACCCTGCGCATTGATCCACCGCACCTGCTCGTCCATCATCGCGAGGGTTGCGACGGCCGGCGTGTTAAGCGTCTGGTTCTTGCGTGAGTTCTCGATTGCGCCGGCGAGGTTGAGCGTCTCTGGGATGTAACGACCCGAGGCGGTGACCCGCTCGATCCGCTCGATCGCTGCGGGCGAGACCAGTGCGAACCAGATGCCACCGTCGCTCGCGAAGTTCTTCTGAGGCGAGAAATAGTAGACGTCGGTCTCGGAAGCATCGAAATCGAGGCCACCTGCGCCGCTCGTCGCATCGACCACCGTGAGCGCGCCCGCATCGCCGTGCACGCGTCGCACCTCGGCCATCACGCCCGTGGAGGTTTCGTTGTGAGGGTAAGCGTAGACATCGACGCCTTCGGTGGGGAGCACCTCGGAGCGTGATCCACCATCTGCTGAGCGCACATCGGGTGCCTCGAGAAATGGCGCGGCCGCGGCGGCCTTGCCGAACTTCGCCCCGAACTCGCCGAACGCGAGGTGCTGGCTGCGACGCTCGATCAGTGAGTGCACCGCCGAATCCCAAAAGGTCGTCGCGCCACCGTTCGCCAGGAGGATCTCATACCCTTCAGGCGCGCGGAACAATTCGGACAAGCCCTCGCGCAAGCTCCCGACCAGGTTCTTGACCGGTGCCTGGCGGTGTGAGGTGCCCAGCACTCCCGGCTGTTGGGTGGCGAGAAACGCCAGTTGCTCGTCCCTCACCTTCGAGGGGCCGCAACCAAAGCGACCGTCGGCGGGCAGGAGATTCGCGGGGATGGTGATGTCAGCCATGCGCCAATTCTACGTTGTGCGCACCCCTCAACGGAGTGCCGAGCGGGCCCCATGGCCTAAACTGAGTCGCGGCACAGCATGTGGAAGGCGGCAATGACTGATCTCATTGATACGACCGAGATGTACCTTCGCACCATCCTCGAGCTCGAGGAGGAGGGCATCGTGCCGCTGCGCGCGCGCATTTCTGAGCGCCTAGGGCATTCTGGTCCGACCGTTTCTCAGACCATCGGTCGCATGGAGCGCGACGGGCTCGTGGTCGTCAGTGGCGATCGGCACCTCGAACTTACCGACGAGGGGCGAACGAAGGCCGTCCGCGTCATGCGCAAGCACCGCCTGGCTGAACGCCTGCTCGCTGACGTGATCGGCCTTGAATGGGAATACGTTCACGAGGAGGCGTGCCGTTGGGAGCACGTGATCAGTGAGCAAGTTGAGCGCAAGCTGATCGGCATCCTCGGCAACCCCACCGAATCGCCCTATGGCAACCTGATCCCTGGCCTTGATGAACTCGGATTGCGCGCCTCGATATCTCTCCAAGCCGGGGCGAAGAGCGCGCTCACCCTGTTCGCGAACGGTCCCGAGCCGGTAACCGCGCGGATCCGCAATCTCGCAGAACCCGCGCAGGTCGACCCTGAACTCCTGCGCCTCCTTAATCAGGCAGGTATCAGGCCCGGCGCGACGGCAAGCTTTGCCTACGTCGATGGTCTGGTGCGGGTTACGGTGAACCCCGCTTCCACGGTGGATCCGCACACCGATCCCGTTGTTATCGACCTTCCCGGCGAGATCGCCGCCCACATCTTCGTATCCGAATAAAACCACCCAACCGACTGTTGCGGTGGGCCCATAGCGGGCTGCCGCAGATGGAGCAGATAGACCACAGAGGAGAACCTGTGTCACGTATTACCCCCGAAGCGCACGTGGGTGCCGTAGCTGAAGCCGTCGAGACTCGCAGCCCGCACGAGCCTGAGTTCATGCAGGCCGTCGACGAGGTGCTGGATAGCTTGGTGCCAGTGCTCCAAGAACACCCCGAGTTTATCGAAGCGGGGATTCTGGAGCGTCTGGTCGAACCCGAGCGGCAGATCATGTTCCGGGTGCCATGGGTGGATGATGAGGGACAGGTTCGGGTGAACCGCGGCTTCCGCGTGCAGTTCAACTCGGCGTTGGGGCCGTTCAAGGGGGGCCTCCGCTTCCACCCCACAGTAAACCTCTCGGTGATCAAGTTCCTCGGTTTCGAGCAGATCTTTAAGAATGCGCTGACCCGGCAGCGAATCGGAGGTGCCAAAGGTGGATCCGATTTTGATCCACAGGGCAAGAGCACGGCCGAGGTGATGCGCTTCTGCCAGAGCTACATGAATGAGCTCTACCGCTACATCGGCGAGCACGTGGACGTGCCCGCGGGCGACATTGGCGTGGGCGCGCGTGAAATCGGCTTCCTCTTCGGTCAGTACCGTCGCATCACCAACCAGCACGAATCGGGGGTGCTCACCGGCAAAGGTAAGGGTTGGGGTGGCGCGGAGGTGCGCACCCAGGCAACGGGCTACGGCGCGGTGTTTTTTGCGCAAGAGATGTTGGCACGCACCGGCGAGGGGCTCGAGGGGCGTCGAGCGATTGTGTCGGGATCGGGTAACGTCGCGATCTACGTCATTGAGAAGGTCGCCCAGCTCGGAGGCACTGCAATCACCGCCTCCGATTCGTCGGGCTATGTGGTGGATGAGCAGGGGATTGATCTCGAGCTGCTCAAGCAGGTCAAGGAGGTTGACCGGGCCCGTATTTCTGAGTACGCCGAGCGGCGGCCGAGCGCTCGCTTTGTCGCTGGTGGATCAGTCTGGGACGTACCCGGCGACCTTGCCTTCCCCTGTGCGACGCAAAACGAACTCACCGAAGCCGGTGCCCGATCGCTGCTCGATGGCGGCGTGCGGGCCGTTGCAGAGGGCGCGAACATGCCCACGACGCCCGATGCCGTTGCGCTGTTCCAGCAGGCAGGCGTGCTGTTCGCGCCGGGTAAGGCTGCGAACGCCGGTGGGGTCGCCACCTCGGCGCTTGAGATGAGCCAGAACGCTTCTCGTGACAGCTGGGACTTTGAGCAGAGCGAGTTGAAACTGCACCGCATCATGCGAGATGTGCACGACGCGAGCTACGCCGCTTCGGAGCGTTACGGGCGCCCGGGGGACTACGTGCTCGGCGCGAATTCGGCTGGGTTTGTGACAGTTGCGCAGGCGATGCTCGATCAGGGCGTGGTCTAACCAGATTCAGGCAAAACCGGGCTCAAAACCCTCAACCCACAGTTGAGGTTTTGCTCGATCTCGAACAATCTGTCACTCAGAATTCCTCGGTTTTATGCGGTTTTTTCGCCTCCCTGAGAGAAATCGCATCTGAGTGTGACAATTCCGTGATCTTCGGTTAGGCTCGAAAGAGGTTTTGGCCCACGCGGGCCGTACTCCCACCAAAACACAGGCAAACGTAAGGTTTATTGACTCGTGACTCAGCACACCGGCACAATTCAGGCGTCCGGTACTGAGGTAGTGGCCCAGACGGCATCCGCTCCTCGTACCCGTTCGCTTAAGCATCTCGCTCGCATGGTTGGCGCAGGCGCACTCAGCGTCGGCATGGTGGGTGTGTTCGCACTTCCCGCATACGCGGCTCCCGATACCTCGGGCATGCCCGACGGTTTTGCCATGGCTGCAGAATCGCAGTCGCTCCTGACCGAAGATGGCGCAGATGCACTGGTTCCCGTTGAGGCAGTGGCGGCAGAGGTGAGCTCAGTGGTTCTCGCGCAGGAGCAGGCTGCAGAGGAAGCGGCTCGTGTAGCAGAGGAAGCGGCTCGCACGGCACAGGCTACAGGTGCCGGTGTCGCGACGGCAACCGCGGCTCGGGCCGACGTTCCCTCAGGTGCCGGTGCCGCGGGCATCGTCTCCGCAGCGTACGCGCAGCTCGGTCAGTTCCAAGACTGCACGGCGCTCGTCGAGCGTTCGTTGCGCGCAGTGGGCATCCCTGCGGGTGACCTTGGCACGCGGGTAGGCGAGCACACCGCTCTGGGTGGCGCTCTTGTCACCGATGGTGCCTATGCGCCCGGAGATGTGCTGATCTGGTCGGGTGTTCACTCGGCGATCTACATCGGCAACGGCCAAGCCGTGCACAGCGGATACAATGGCAACCAGACTGTGGTCGCCAGTGCGTTCTTGAATGGTGCACCGAGCGGCGTAGTTCGCTTCTAGGTTTCTTCGGCCTCACGGCTCGAATGGGGCATCGCCACCGGCGGTGCCCCATTTTCGTGCCACCGGTGTCGGTTCGCTAGACTCGTTCTGTTTGCCCCAGTAGCTCAGTGGATAGAGCACTTCTCTCCTAAAGAAGGTGTCGTAGGTTCGATTCCTATCTGGGGCACTTTTCTCAATGTGCGAAGCATCGCTTCGCACGAAAAGTGCCCGCGGGCCCACCGGCCCGCCGATGTGTGGAGCGTGAAGCATCGCTTCGCGCACATCGTGCCCGCGGGTCCACCGGCCCGCCTGCACACCCTTTCGTAGGGCGCTAGTGGCGGCTTCGCGATGCTGGAAGCAGCCACTGGTGCCCTATCCATGCTCTCAAGTGGTGAGGCAGCGCTGAGAGCAACTCGGAAGAGCGCACGAAGTGCCGGGTCAGGTCGCGGCGAAGGGTGGGTTGACCAGAAGCTCGACGCGCTCTGCCAGGTACGTGTCGAGCGTGGCGGCCCCGTCGAGTGTTGCCCCCGGTCGCCAGCGAACGCGCAGCTCTCCGCCCCATACGCCGACGGGAAGCGCGGGATCGCCAGACAGGGTTGTTTCTGCTGGAGCTGGGGTGCCAGGCCCGTCAGGCGAATCGAGCAGGACAGGCGGGTCGGCAGCGTCGCCAGACAGGTCGTGCCGAGTGACGAGTTCCACCAACCGGATCGGCGCGGCATCGAAGTTCACTGGGCTGCCCGCTGGATACCCACCGTGTAGGGCCGCAGCGGCAAGCTCGCGCCGTTCCTCACGCGAGGCCGACTGGTAGCCTGGGCGGCCTCGTTCTGCGGCCCGGGTCGCACGCCCAGCCGCATATAGGGTGCCGTCGGTGCCGAGCAACAGGGCACCCAGGCGCCACACCTCGCCCAGCGGGCGCATGGTCGCGGCCCGGGGGAGCACGAGCCATCGCCGCCCGGCGGGCACGAACTCCGCGAGCGCCTCTGGCTCGACCCCGTCGTCTTGCAACCTGCCGACGGCCGCACGGCAATCGCGCATCGCGCGATCCACCAGCTGTTGCCCACTCACCCCGCCAGTGTATTCCGTCTGCCCCACGGGGCCTTCGCAACAGGGCTATTCTGACCTGATGCCCACTCCACGTTCCGCGGCGCAGGCCGCGACGCGATCTGCGACCCTCCGGGCAGTGCTGCTGGTGCTCAGCGGCTCGATCGGTATGCAGGTCGCCGCAGTGCTGGCGATCGGAGTCTTTGACACGGTCGGAGTGTTGGGCACGAGCGGACTGCGCTTCGCGATCGCCGCAGCCTTCCTCCTTGTGCTTTTCCGGCCACGGCTCACAGGTCGCACCCGCGAGGAGTGGATGGGAATCGTGATCTACGGGGCCGCGATGGCTGCGATGAACGTGTTTCTGTATCTCGCAATCGCGCGCATTCCGCTGGGCATCGCCGTCACGATCGATTTCCTGGGGCCTTGCCTGGTCGCGTTCTTCGCATCGCGGCGCCTGCGCGAAGGGCTCCTCGCGCTCGTTGCCTTCGGTGGGGTCGCGCTGATCGCGGGCCTCGGGGGGCCACTCGACCCACTCGGTCTCGTGTTCGCGGCTCTCGCAGCGGTCTGTTTCGGCCTGTACACGGTTCTGGCGGCGCGCGTCGGAAAGAGCGCGGGTGGGCTGCCGAGCGTGGCGCTCTCGGTCGCCGTGGCAGCGGTGCTCACTCTCCCGTTCTCGGTCCCGGCGATCTCCAGTGCCGGGCCAGCCGACTGGGGAGTGCTTGCGCTCTCCGCGCTCGTGGGTATGGCGCTGGCCTTCACGGTGGACACGCTCGCGGCGAAACTCACCTCCGCACGAGTGATCGGCGTGCTCTTCGCCTTCGACCCGGTGGTCGGCACGCTCGTCGGTGTGCTGTTTCTCGGACAGATCCTCACGGCCCCGGTTGTGGCGGGGATTGCGCTGGTGGTCGCTGCCGGCGCGGGAATTGTCTGGTTCGCGGGGCAGCATCAGCCGCGCCTAGACTGATGTGGTGGTAGGGAACGGGGCGATCGAAACCTTCGAGGTCGAGCGAAAGTATGCGGTGTCTTCGCGGGCTGAGCTTCCCGGCAGCCCCGCGTTCGCCGCAGTGGGCCTCCGGCTCATCGAGCCCGAGAGCTTCGCGCTCGAGGCCATCTACTTCGACACCCCCGACGCGGCGCTCGGCCTACAGCGGGTCGCGGTGCGCAAACGGGTGGGCGGCAAAGACGAAGGCTGGCACATGAAGCTCAAGGGAGCGGATGGCTCGCGCGAGCTCGTATGGCCGCTGACCGAGACGATGCCCGATGGTTTGCTGCGCGAAATTGTGGATCGCATCGGCAAGCACGATGCCGATCGCCTGACTGCGGTGGCGACCATGCGCACCCTTCGCACCATCGTTCGGGTGTGGCGGGATGTGGGGGTCTTGGGTGCATCCGCACCCGCACCCACATCCGCCGCCGCTGCACCGGGGGCAAACGGCGTTGCCGGTTCCCCCGAGCAGCTGGGTGAGTGGCTGATCGAGCTCGCCGACGACCGGGTTGTCGCAACGAACACACTGAGTGGGGAAGAACGTAGCTGGCGCGAGTGGGAGGCAGAGCTCGCCCCCGGGGCCTCACTCGAACTGCTCGAATTGGTCGAGCCGCTTCTCATCGGTGCCGGTGCCGAACGCGTGCGGGGCACCTCGAAGCTTCAGCGCGCGATGGGCCGCCCGAGCCACGGCGCATCTTGATGCGCGGAGTGGCCGAGCTTCCCGACGCGCGAAATCCGCGCTCATTCGCGAAAACTGACACGAATTCAGTGTTGGGTCTGCCGTCTCGCGGCTGATCCGCGTAGGGTAGAAGTATGGCATCCAAAGGATCCCGAGGCCCGGGCAAGCGTGACTCAGATGACACCTCGCCCGCGGCGAGACGCAAGCAGGTAATCGTCGGCCTGATTATTGGCGCCGTTGTTGGCGTAGTGGTTGGCTACTTCACCCAGTTTTGGCTGTGGGTGCCTGCAGGGCTCGCGCTTGGGCTCGCCTCGGGTGTCATGATCAAGCCCCCAGCTGAGTAGTTCGTTTCACCTGGTCACCCCGTAAGTTCGCAGAGGAATCCATGGAATCCACGATTTTTGAGACCAACCGTCCGGCCGCGCGTATCGTCGAGGAATCCCTCGCAAATACCAAACACGCGGTGTTCTGGACTGAAGACATCGAGGCATCCGTCGCACGCTACCCGATCCTTGACGGAGATCTGAGGGCCGACGACGTAGTGGTCGGCGGCGGGTACGCGGGCCTCTGGACCGCGATCAAGCTGAAGACCGAACATCCGGAACGCCGGGTCGTCTTGCTCGAGGCGAAGCGCGTGGGCTGGGCTGCCTCGGGGCGCAATGGCGGTTTTTGCGAGGCGAGCATCACACACGGCGAGCCCAACGCCGAAAGTCGATGGCCCGACGAGGTGGGCACGCTAAAGAGGCTCGGATACGAGAATCTCGATGCGATCGAGCGCTTCGTGACCGAGCACGGGCTCGATGTTGAGTTCGAGCGCACGGGGCAGCTTTCCGTCGCGAACGAGCCCTATCAAGCTGACTGGGTGACCGAAGAAGAAGCCGACGCCGACACGGTGGTACTGACCGCTGAAGAGGTCAGGCAGCGCTTGCACTCGCCCACTTTCTTGGGTGGCACTTTCCACCCCAGGGAAAACGCAAACGTGCATCCCGCAAAGCTCGCCGCGGAGTTGGCGCGCCACGCCGCGAGCATCGGGGTGGAGATCTACGAGAACAGCCGAGTGACGGGGCTGGAGGGCGACGTCGGGGCACCGATCCACCTGCAAACACCGCGTGGAACTATCACCGCCGAGCGGGCTGCGCTGTGCACGAACGTCTTTCCGTCGCTGCTCAAGCGATACGCCTTTCACACGGTTCCCGTCTACGACTACGTGCTCATGACCGAGCCGCTCACCGACGAGCAACTCGCCTCCATCGGGTGGGAGGGGCGCGAGGGAGTCGCCGACATGGCGAACCAGTTTCACTATTTCAGGCTCACCGGCGACAACCGCATCCTCTGGGGCGGGTACGACGCGGTGTACCACGTGGGCGGGCGCATCAAGGCCGAGTACGAAGACCGCATGGAGAGCCACCGCAAGCTCGCCAGTCATTTCTTCACCACGTTCCCGCAGCTCGCGGGAGTGAAGTTCTCGCATCGCTGGGCCGGGGTGATCGACACGAGCACGAGGTTCTGTGCGTTCTTCGGGCAGGCGTTCGGGGGGCGCGTGCAATACGTGGCTGGCTTCACCGGCCTTGGCGTGGGTGCCACACACTTCGCTGCGGATGTGATCGTCGACCGACTCGAGGGGCGATCCACCGAGCGCACCGAACTGCAAATGGTGCGCGAAATGCCGTTGCCGTTCCCGCCCGAGCCGGCGGCATCGATTGGCATCAACCTGACACGGTGGTCGCTCGACCGAGCCGACCACAATCACGGCAAGCGCAACGTGTTGCTGAAGACCCTCGATGCGCTAGGCCTCGGTTTCGACTCGTAAGGAGGCAGGACGATGACTGAATTGCTCCCCGAAGGGCTCAACGGTGTGGTGCACGGTCGCGGCGCGATTGTCGCGCTCTCTTCCGTGCCCGCCGAAGAGGTCGATTATGGATCGCCCCGACAGGGGTCGGTCGAACTGGGCCGGCTGGGTAACGTGGAGACGGGCATCTGGGAGCTGCGCGACGGTGCGGTGTTTGACATCGAAGTCGACGAGCTCTTTGTGGTCATTTCGGGCAGTGCCACCATCAAACTCCTCGACGAAGGGCGCAGCGTCGAGGTGAAGACCGGCGACGTGATGCGGCTCACCGCCGGCACCAAGACTCGGTGGATCGTGAAAGATCACATTCGCAAGATCTATCTCGCTCTCGATTAGTCCACACCGGGCCTAGACATGTCGCGGTCTCAGCGCGGCACCGCACAAGGGCGCGTAACGCGTGGCGCGTAACGGTGCGTGACGGCGCGTCAAGACTCAGCAACCCGGGGTGCACTGCGGTGGAGTACTAGACTTCCCGATGGCGCTCGGCGCGCCGTAATGATGAGGCGCGCACAGCTATGACACTGCCGACGCGCCCCTACTTCGAGGAGAACCGATGGCATTCACGTGGAAGCAGCACGGAAACGGCACGAGCGTCCAGCCCGACGCTATTGTGATGCCAGAGGAGCGACTGAGCTGGCCGAAGACCATTGGGTTCGGCGCCCAGCACGTGGTGGCGATGTTTGGTGCCACCTTCCTCGTGCCGCTCATTACGGGGTTCAGCCCCACTGCGACCCTGTTCTTCTCGGGCCTCGGCACGATCCTCTTCCTGCTCATCACAGGCAACCGACTTCCCAGCTACCTCGGCTCGTCGTTCGCGTTTATCGCCCCCATCGGCGTCGCCGTGGGATCCGGTGGTGACCTGTCACGCGCATCGTTCGGCATCCTCGCGATCGGACTCCTCCTCGCGTTCATCGGCCTCCTGGTGCATAAGGTAGGCACCGGGTGGATCAATGCACTCATGCCGCCCGTCGTCATGGGGTCGATCGTCGCGCTCATCGGCTTCAACCTCGCCCCGGCGGTGAAGAACAACTGGACGGCCGAAGGAATCCAAGGTGTGGCCTGGCACTCCTCGGTCATCGCCCTCATCACGCTGGGATCGATCCTCCTCATCACGGTTCTCTCCCGCGGACTGATCGGCCGGCTCTCGATCGTGCTCGGTGTCGTGGTGGGCTACATCGCCGCGGTGTTCTTCGGCGAGGTCGACTTCGTTTCGGTGAGCAACGCCGCGTGGCTGGGCCTTCCCGAGTTCCACCTCGCAGCGAATCCCTTCTCAGACCCGACCCTGTGGGGTCTCCTGCCGGTGTTCCTGCCCGTGGTGCTCGTGCTCATCGCTGAGAACGTCGGTCACATCAAGAGCGTCGGTCTCATGGTGAAGCGCGATCTCGACCCGGTAACCGGGCGGGCTCTCTTTGCTGACGGTCTCGCGACCGCGTTCGCTGGCTTCGGTGGTGGATCGGGAACCACCACCTATGGCGAAAACATCGGCGTGATGGCGGCCACCCGCGTCTACTCCACCGCCGCATATTGGGTCGCGGGCATCATTGCCGTGCTGCTCAGCTTCTCGCCAAAGATTGGCGCGATCATCAACACGATTCCCGCGGGGGTGCTCGGTGGAGTGACGGTGGTGCTCTACGGCCTGATCGGTCTCATCGGCGTGAAGATCTGGATCGACCACAAGGTCGATTTCTCGAAGCCCATCAACCAGTTCCCGGCGGCGGTGGCGTTGATCATCGGTATCGCCGATTTCTCGGTGCAGTTCGGGGCGATCGTGTTCAACGGAATCGCCCTCGGCACGATCGCCGCAATCGTGGTCTATCACGTGATGTCGCTCGTATCGAAGGCCCGGGGCGCCACGCAGGCGTAAAACGCCGGGCGCCTTCCGGGTAAAACGCCCGGTGACGCTTAGGGTGGCGGTGTGTGGAGTGTGGATCGGCGCCGTCGTCAGGGCGCAAACGTGAACGAGGCGGAGGCCCCAGTGGCCACTGCCGAGACTCCAATGCCTGAGGGCTCACTCGCGCCAAAGCCGGATACTCCGCCGCAGCCCGAGTCAGAGTTCCCCACCGAACCCATCCTCGCTGCGCCCGTTCTCGCGGGGCCGCTCGCGGCGGTCGATGCGTTTGCCACGGAGCATGACGACTGGCGGCGGGAGCTTGCCGCCATCGGTGGGCGCAGCCCATTGCTGCACTTTGACGATCAGCCCGCAAACCGCATTGAACTCTCCACCACGCACCCCGGCGGGATGCCACAGTTCATCACCGGACAGAAGATCCTCCTGTCCGCGCTGATTCGCGACGACCTCGCGCTGCGATATGCGCGTGTCGCCGCGGGGCGCGTCACCGACAAGGCCGCCGAGATGCGCGCGGTACGCGGACTCGAAACCGTGCATCTGGGCATTGGAATTGCCAAGTGGCAGTTCGAGGGCGAGGAGTACTGCGCGCCGGTGCTGCTGCGCCCGCTTGCGATTCGTCGCTACGGCCGCGACTTCGAGCTGAAGCTCAAGAAGCATCTCACCGTGAACCGCGAGTTGCTGGGCGCCTTGCGCGAGCAGTTTGGGATCACCGTGAACGCGCGCACGCTGCTCGAACTCTCTCAGTCGGAGGGCGTGTTCAAGCCCCAGCCGGTCATCGATCGCCTGCGGCAGATGGTCACCGGGGTGCCCGAGTTCGTGGTGCAACCGCGGCTCATCGCTTCCTCGTTCGCCGACGTGTCACGGCACATGGTGAGCGACGCGAAGAACCTCGAATCACCGGTCTTGCAGGCCATATGCGGCAGCGAGGTGGCCAAGCAGCAACTGGTCGACGCGTACCGCCCGGTCTCGCCGACCTGGCCGAACGATCGCGCCCCGGAGACTGACCGACACCTCTACGACGCTGATGCCGAGCAGAACGATGTGCTCGCGCAGATTGGCGCAGGGCACTCGTTGGTGGTGCGCACCCTGCCCGGCACCGGGGGCACACAGACCGTGGTGAACGCCATCGGAGAGCTCGTGCGCGCCGGCAAACGCGTGCTCGTAGTGTCGCCGCGCCGATCCACACTCGATGGCATTGGACACCGGCTCTCGCGAGCCGGCCTGTCGGGGCTCGCGGTAACGCCGCGACTGCTGCGCCGCAACCTCGTCGAGGCCATCAGCCGCAACGAGTCCGCGCGGAGCGAGCCGCTGCGCGATGTCGACGACGCGCTGGTGCGGCTGCGCGGGGTGCTGCTCGACTATCAGGATGCGCTGACCGCGCGCGACCAGCGCTTCGGTGCGTCGCCGATAGATGCGCTGCGCGAACTGACGCGGCTGGCACTGCTCCCGACCCCGCCGAGCACGACGGTGCGACTGAACGATGAGGCTCTCGGTCACCTCACGCTCGATCGCAGTTCGATCGCAGAAGACATCACCGAGGCCGCCCGCCTCGGCCAGTTTCAGTATGGGCCTGAGGATTCGCCGTGGTACGGCGTGAGCTTCGCGACGACCGAGGCTGCGCGATCCGCATATTCACTCGCGGTGGATCTCGCCGAGTCTGAACTCCCGCGACTCGTTTCTCTCGCCAATGAGGTCGTCGAACAGACGACGCTCCGGCCCTACGAGACGATCGCCGAACTTGGCGTCTACCTGCGCCTGCTCATGGGCATCCGTGAGACCCTCGACCGGTTCACCCCCGAGGTCTACGATCGCTCACTCACCGAGGTCATCGCGGCCCACGCCCCGCGCGGCGACGAGATGTCGAAGGCGAATAAGCGGCGTCTGCGCAAACTCGCGCGCGAATACGTGCGGCCCGGTGTGCACATCACCGACATGTACGCGCGGCTCGTGCAGATTCAGCAGCAGCGGGTGCTGTGGCAGCGCTACAGCACCGTCGTTGGCGCGCGCCCCGAGGTGCCGGTGGGCATCGCCGATGTGGCCACTGCCTATCAGGCGGCCTACCAAGATCTCGACGAGCTTGACCGGGTGCTGGGTAACGAGCACGACAGTGATCGGCTGCGCAACCTGCCGTTGACCACTCTTGCTCGCCGCACGACCGACCTCGCCCGCGAAAGCGAGGTACTGCACAACATTCAGGAGCGCACCGCGATTGTCGAGCGGTTGCGGGCCGCGCAACTTGAGCCCCTGATCGATGATCTGTCGGCTCGACACGTGCCCGCGAGCAATGTGGCGGCAGAACTTGAGCAGGCCTGGTGGCAGTCCGCGCTCGAGCGAATGCTGCAGACCAACGAGGCGCTGCTCAGCGCAAATACCGGAGTGATCGAGCGACTCGAGGCCGACTTCCGTCTCGTGGACGACGCGCACGCGAGTGCGAACGGCCCGCAGCTTGCGGTGAAGCTCGCCGACGCGTGGCGCATTGCCGTGGTCGACGCTCGCACCGAGGCGCTCGCGCTTCGCGAGCAGCTGCGCAGCGGCGATGTGTCCTTGCACTCGCTCGCGCAGCACGCTCCCACGCTGATGGGCGCGCTCGCTCCGGTGTGGGTGCTCTCTCCCTACGAGGTTGCCCAGCTGCCTGCGGAGTTGCGTTTCGACACGACCCTTCTCGTCGACGCTGGCGCGACCACACTGGTCGAGAATGTCGGTGCGATCAAGCGCGCGGCCCAGGTGGTTGCCTTTGGCGACGGGGTGACCCAGTCACCATCACCGTTCGAGATCGCCGTGCGAACCCCCGCTGCAGATGGCGATACCGACGCGCCAACAGTGGATCTGGAGGCCCTGCACGAGCAGTCGGCCTTCGCCCAGTTGCGAGCCGTACTGCCCGAACTCGCGCTCACGCGCAGCTACCGTGCGGGAGGCGAAGACCTCACGAGCCTCGTCAACACTCGTTTCTACGACGGGGAGATCGAGTCGTTGCCGTGGGCGGGCACCTTCTTGGGTCACTCCAGCATCACCCTTGAATTCGTGAGCGCCGGGCACGGGCTTCCCGACCCGCAGACCGGCGCGGTCGAGAGCACCGACGCCGAGGTTGAGCGCGTCGTGCAACTCGTGCTCGAGCATGCAAGCGTGCGGCCGCGAGAGTCGCTCATGGTCATTACCGCGAGCGACCGGCACGCGGTACGGGTGTACCAGGCCGTGCTCCACGCCTTCTCGAAGCTTCCGCAGTATCGTGAATTCTTGCTGGGGGAGCGGGCCGAACCATTTGCCGTGCTGACGCTTGAACAAGCGATGGCGCAGAGCCGCGATCGCGTGATCTTCTCCATTGGCTACGGTCGCACCCCGCACGGGCGGGTGCTCTCGAATTTCGGTGCGCTGGGGCGCCCGGGCGGCGAGCGGCTCGTGGCCGTGGCTATGACGCGCGCGCGCCGAGCCATGACCATCGTGAGCTGCTTCCGGCCCGCCGATCTCGACTCCGCGCGTATCAAGCACGGAGTGGTGGAGCTCGCCGAATTGTTGGCACTCGAGCACCCCGTGGCCGAACCGGCGTCGCTGCCCGCTGAGCGCGACCCGATGCTCGGCGAGCTTGCCGACCGGCTTGAGAGGCTCGGCCTCTCCGTTGAGCTCGACTACCGTGGGGTCATCCCGCTGGCAGCCTCGCTCGGCGAGCGGGCGATCGCGATCGATCTCGACTTCACGGGCAGCGAGCAGAGCCTGCGCGACGCGCTGCGGCTTCGCCCGTCGGTGCTGCGTCGTCTTGGGTGGCACTACCACCGGGTGCACAGCTTCGATCTCTTCGCAGACCCCGAACGGGTGGCGCTGCGGGTCGCAGGTATCCTCGGCTACGAGGCCGAGGCCGCCGCTGACGCGCAAGCAACCGGTTCTGCGCCTGACTCCCACTCGAGGTCCGCGTCTGACTTCGCTGGCGAGAGGCAGACTGCGCAACCCGTGGATCGCGACGGGCAATTCCGGGCCCCGGGCGACGCATCCGGGTTCTGATGCCCGATCCACAATTCGACAGGTCAGAATCTGCGGGTTCAAGCGACGAGCACCCGCAGAAATTGACCCCTCGGCGGGGTATCTCGAGGCGTGGATCCCGACGTGCGACGCTCCCGGCGCCGGAGGGGAGCGATCCCGCGCCCTACGATCCGCCCGCAGTAGACCGGCCCGAGACGGAAAACGACGCGCGCCTGCGAGAAGACAAACCCCCGCACTGGGGCTAGCGCGGGCCACGCGCCGGGGACACCTGACGCACACGTAGAGTTCGCCTGCGCTTCACCGGCGGGCCACGCCTGGCTACCTGCGCTCCCTAGCCTTGAGAGGTTGTTCCGACCTCGAAAGGTTATTTCATGCCCGGTGCGCCAGCGCGATCATCCACTCTTCTGCGACTCACCGCTGGCGGCCTCGCTGCGGCACTTCTGGTTGGCGGCGCTGTTGCGCTCGCACCCACCGCGGCTCTGGCCGCGAGTGCGGGGCACGAACTGGTTGTTACTGAAATTGTGCCTGACACCGTCGGCTATGACGACTTCGAGTTCTTTGAGGTGCACAACACGACGAACGAGGCGATCGACCTTGACGCAGCGGGGGTTCGGTTCTCCTATATCTATGGCGACTCCGACGACCGTGCGCGCGACGTGCCACTTACTCTGCCCGCCGGTACCGTCATCGCCCCGGGCGAAACCGTAGCGGTATGGCTGAGCTACACGTCGGGAAACGTCGACAGCTTTGCAAAGTCTGAGGCCGATTTCACAGCCCACTTCGTGCCCACTCAACCCACAGTCTCCTACCGTGTGGTGCGTGCGACGGGCCAGGCCGGGTTTGCAAACGGTGGCGATCGCGGCGTGCGTATCAGCGATGCCGCGGGCGAAATCAGCCGCTCGGTATACCCGGTCGGCTCCGCATCGGCCGGACGCGGCGTGAACTTCAAGCTTCCCGAATCCGGGCCATCAACGCTGGTGCTCTCGGTGCTTGCCGACCCGACGCCGGGCATCGTCGAACCGGAGGCGCTCGTTGTGCCGACCCCGGTTGATCCGGTGGATCCCGTCGATCCTGTCGATCCAGAGGTGCCGCAAGAGCCCGTCGCGATTGCCCCGCGCGATTTGCTCATCACCGAGTTCCTCCCCGACAACACCGGAACGGATCGCTACGAGTACGTCGAGGTGCTAAACACGACCGATCGCGCCATCGACCTCAGCTCATCTGGCATCGAGATCGTCTACGACTATGTGACGGCCACAAAACCGTTGCTCTTCCCGGCCGGAGCGACGATTCCGGCGGGCGGCGTGGCGGTGCTCTGGCTGAACTACGGGAACACCATCGGCTACACCGAAGCGAACTTCCGCACGTTCTACGGCTCGACTGTTGACTACACCATCATCCCCATCACGGGCCAGGACGGCTTTGCGAACACCGCCGATCGTGCTCTCCGACTTGAGGCGCAGGGCACCGTGATCAGCTCCGCTCGCTACGCCGCGAGCCAGATTGGTGCGAACCTCGGCGTGGACTACCGCCTGCCGACTCGGCAGAGTGCGGTCGACATGAGCGTGCTGCGGGAAAAGACACCAGCCAACCCCGGGGTCGTCGACCCTGAAACCATTGTGCCGGCTCCGTTTGATCCACAACCGAACCCGACATTGATCACCGCACCGCTGCAGATCACCGAGCTCGCACCCGACACGGCAAACGTGGCCGGCGCGGACGCCTACGAGTTCATCGAGGTCTACAACTCAACAAGCGCGCCAGTCAACTTCGGCGATTACACGCTTGAGTATCTCTACCCGCTGCCCGACCTCACCAATTCCTCGACCGCGCTGTGGCCGGCGACGAAGCGCGACGCAGTGATCCCGGCCGGAGGCACGATTGTGTTCTGGATCAAGAACGGGGCGAACAACTCACTCAGTGCCGCCGACTTCAACCAGCACTTCGGTTCATCGCTGACCGCCGACGTCAACCTGTTCGAGGTGTATTCGGGGGGCATGGCAAATGGCGCTGCCCGTGGGCTGCAGGTCGTCACGAACACCGGTCACGTCATCAACCGGGCCTACTACTGGCTGGGCGGGGTTGACGACACCACGGCGGATCAGCCGATCCAGTACGCCGTCAATCACGCTGATCTGACGTTGCAGACCAAGCTCGGCATCGGGCAACCAACACCGGGTGTCGTATTTGCTGAGCAGGTCGAAGACTCTCTGATGGTCATTCCTGCAGACACGGTGGCTCCGGTAATCGTGGATCAGACCCCGGCCGAGATTCCCGTTGGCAGCGACTTCCCGCTGTCCTTTCAGGTCACCGACGAGACCCAGGCGAAGACCGTGACGCTGCGCCTGCGCAGCAACCTAGACACAGAGTTCACGAGTAGGGAACTGATTGGACCGAATGGGCAATTCTCCGCGCTGATCACCCAGGTGGATCTCACCGGAAAGCGATACTTCGAGTACGAGCTGATCGCCAGCGACGGAACGAATCTGGTGACCACCGGCGTGCGACAACTGCCGATCGCCGGGGTGGACACTGCCCCCGTGCGCCTGAGCCTCACCGACGGGCAGTGGCTGCGCGGCGAGGTGCCGGTCAGCGCCGCCACCGACCTTTACCCCTCGACTGCCGCACTTACCATCGACGGCGTTCCGACCCTGGGCAGCGCGCAGTTGGAGAGCGCACCCGTGTTCGCCTTCGAGGCGAGTGGAGTTGACACCTTCTTCCGCAACGGGGTGCGCATCGGCGATGAGGTGCTGCACATCTTTGACGACGGCATCTACTCAGGGTGGGAGACCATCAGCACCGAGGTGCCGCTGAACCACGTGGTGGCAGGAGACACCCTCACCGTGAGTGTCTGGGCTGGCACGAAGGCAGCACCAGAGATCAACCTGAACGAGAACAACGACGACTTCACGATCCGAGGTCTGCGACTGATCCTTCCCGACGGCCGCACGCTTGCGCCCACCGGTTACACCGACCCGACGAAGGTCCTGTCGATGGGCGACAGCCTGGGCAAGTTCGACTTCTACGAGGCGACGTTCACGATCCCTGCCGATGCCGCGACCGCGGTCAGATACCTGTGGGACACGACGGCGGTGGCCGACGGCCCTCACGAGATCGTCGCAAGCGATGGCAGTCACACTGCCGCGGCTGCGGTACACGTTGACAACACGGCCCCGGTGATCGACACCAGAATGGTCGATGGCGCGCTCTACCAGGGCGAGTTCACCATCGATGCCGCAGCGAGCGATGCCGGTTCGGGTGTGTCTGGGCTCACCGCGAGACTCGACGGAAAGCAGCTGCAGCTGCCGTTTACGACCTCCTCAATCAAGCTGGCAGACGGCAGCCACGAACTGGTGCTTGCCGCCAGCGACACGGTCGGCAACGAGAGCGTGCGCACCCTCACCTTCACCACACCGGTGGAGGAGCCCGGGAACGAATTGCTCTCGCCCGAGGACGGGGCTACCTTCACCGAGTCGGACGACATCGAGTTGACCGCTCGTGCGACCGACCCGAGCGGCGATGTGCTCTCGGTGAACCTCAACCGCGGCTACCGGCTGAACCCGGAAAACGGGATCATTGCTTTCGCCGGGCAGACCCAGATTGCCGACGCGATCGACCGTTCAGCGGCGCGAGTGCTCACTGCAGAAGAGGCCGCGCAGGTTGGGCGCATCGATGAGGCCGTTCTCACTGAGGTCAGCGACACCGCCTTTCCGTACCAGCTGTTTGAGGTGAGTGTGCCGGCAGATGCCGGAGACGACGCACGGGTGCGGGTGCGCTGGGACGGCTCGGCGAACGCTCACGCGAAGGTGCTGATGTCGGTGCTCACGGAAAGCGGCGAGTGGGAAGAGATCGGGCGATCCCTCACCCAAGAGACCACCGACCTCACACTTGAGGCGACGGTTCCGGTCTCCGGTCACGTGGTTGAGGGCTCCGTGACCGTCCTCGTGCAACACTCCGAGGGTTTCGCCGGCGCGGATCGTTCCACCCGGAGTTCGACCGTAATCCCTTTCCACCCGGAGGCGACCGACCGTGCTGCCTACGACTTCACCCTGGCCTGGGAATCAGATACGCAGTACTACAACGAGGAGTTTCACCAGCACCAGACCGCGATCCACGATTTCATCCTGGCTGAACGCGACAACCTCAACCTGCAGTACCTCTTCCACACCGGCGACATCGTCGATGACTATGACCAGACCGTGCAGTGGGATTTCGCCAACCCCGAGTACGCGAAGCTTGACAACGCGGGGTTGCCCTACGGTGTGCTCGCGGGCAACCACGATGTGGGACACAAGGAGATCGATTACACCAACTACGGCACGTACTTCGGCGCGGATCGGTTTAACCTCAACCCCTGGTGGGGCGGCGACTACAACAACAACCGCGGTCACTACGATCTCATCACCGCAGGAGGCATTGACTTCTTGGTGCTCTCGCTGGGCTGGGGGCCGGGTGACGCCGAGATTGAATGGTTGAAGCAGGTGCTCGCCGAATACCCCGAGCGCGTGGCGATCCTGAATCTGCACGAGTACATGCTGACCACCGGAGGGCTGGGCCCGATCCCGCAGCGCATCTACGATGAGGTCATCGCGACCAATGCGAACGTGCGAATGGTGATGTCGGGTCACTACCACGATGCCTTCACCAGAGTCGACGGCTTCGACGACGATGGCGACGGGGTCGCCGAGCGTCAGGTGTACCAGATGCTGTTCGACTACCAGGGCTTGCCGGAGGGCGGACTGGGCTATCTGCGACTCATGCACTTTGATAACCAGGGTGCCCAGATTTTGGTGCGCACCTATAGCCCGTCACTCTCCGATTTCAACTCTGACGACCCCACCCTCGAGCTGCAACACCAGGAGTTCGCGATTCCCTACGGCGCGGTTGGCGTGCAGCCCCAGCAGAAGCAGTTGAGCACCGACTCGTTTACGGCCGACGTGTTGACCGCAGAGCCGATCGCAGCGTTTGAGGACGTTGTGAGCGGGAGTGAGGTCACCGCGACCTGGCAGCCCGGGCTCGGCATCCACGGCTGGTACGCGGCATCAGTGGATCCCCACGGGGCGACCGCCGACTCCGAAGTGCGCCTGTTCACGGTAGCGGCCCCCGGCGCTGGCGACGGTGATGGTGGCGACGGAACCGGTGGTGACGGTGGAACCGGCGATGGCGGGACTGGCGGATCGGGCGCTCAGACCGGCGCCCCGACCACTCCGTCAGTGCCGGTCGCGACCGATGCGCTCGACCCGACTCTCAAGAGTGCGATCGTGGCGCCCGCGGCGGTGCGGATCGGCGATCCATTCGCCGTGCAAGTCGGCACCGCGCATGCGGGGACGTGGGTACAACTGTGGCTGCACTCCCAGCCGACCGCACTTGGCGGCTGGACTCAGGTTTCGGCCGCTGGCGTGGTGACCGGCATCGTGCCTGCCGGGTTCACTCCGGGTCAGCACACGTTGGTCGCTCAGACAGCTACCGGGGTGCTGGGATGGACCACGCTGAGCGTCGAGGCGGCCCCGCAGCAGGCGCACATCGCCGCGCTTAGCCAAACCGGTTCTGCAGGCGAGTGGGAGTCACTCGTCGCCACCGCAGCGCTCCTCACCATGTTGCTTGGCGCGGGATTGCTAGTTACCCGCCGCATGCGCCGCGGCTAGCGAGGTCAGTCACACGCCAGAGGGCACACGCGCAATAGGGCAGCAGATGTCGCTCCCGGAAGGGGAAACGACATCTACTGCCCTATTGCGTGCCGACCACTTATGCCACAACGTCGAGGCCGAGGCCGGGGAGCCGCAGAGAGCGTTTGTCGCCTGCCCGGTAACTCAGGTCGCTTGGCGCTCTGACGCACGCGGGCCGGGAGATTCTTCGGCCCGCAGAGAGCGATTAGGCACCGGGGCGCTCGTTCTGCGCGCGCAGGAGGTCGCGGATCTCGGTGAGCAGCTCCTGCTCGTTCGGCGGCGCGTCAGCCTCGGCACCGGCCTGCTTGCGCTCGCGCATGGTGTTGATCGGCAGCACGAACACGAAGTACACGACCGCGGCGATAATGACGAAGTTCAATAGGGCCCCGATCACCGCGCCGAAGGCGATGGCCCCGCCGCCGGGAAGCCCGACCATGAGCGCAGTGTCCAGCGACTCGGCCTGGAAAAACATGCCGATGATCGGCGTGAACAGAGCCTCAACGACCTTGGCAATGACCGCGTTGAATGCGGCACCAATGACGACGGCGACTGCCAGATCAATGACATTACCGCGCATGATGAAATCACGAAAACCCTTGAGCATCATGCTCTCCTTTCAGTGGGTGTGAGAGGTAGCTTACGCGGCTGAGGAAGCGCTTGAACTCGTTGACGCGCCAGAGCCGCCGGAGCCGCCGGGGCCGCTGGGGGTGCTTGATCCACCAGATTTGCTCGATCCGGAGGATTCCGATGAACTCGATGGCTTTCCGGAATCAGAACCTGACCCGCTCCCTGCGCGAGAGTCTGTGCGGTAGAAGCCCGAACCATTGAACGTCACTCCGAGCTTGCCGAAGACCTTACGCAGCTTTCCGCCGCACTCAGGGCAGTCGGTCAACGTGTCGTCGGTGAACGCCTGGTAGATGTCGAAAGCGTGATCGCAATCACTGCAGCGGTAGGCATAAGTAGGCACAGCAACTCAGTCTACCCGTTGAGTTGCGGATCTCCCTGGCCGAACATCACCGTGCGATCGGGGGTGACGACGCCGTTCACGGGCACATCGTGCGTCTCGTGGGGAAGCTCGGCCAGAAGCTCGGATTCGTGGACGATTGCGTAGACCGGCGGGCGCCTCCGCAGGGTGCTCAGGTTGCGATCAAAGTAGCCTTTGCCCCAGCCCAGGCGCACCCCGCGCTGATCCACTGCGCACGCGGGAATGAGCATGAGGTCGACCTCGCTCACCGCAAGCGGGCTGAGGTGTTCGCCGAGCGGTTCCGGGATGCCAAAGGCTCCTGAGACGGTGCCCTCCGCAAGGGGCCGAATCCAATCGAGCAGGCCATCCTCTCGAGCGGCGGGCAACAGGACATCGATGTCGTGCGCGCGGGCCCAGGTGAGGAAGGCGGTGGTGTCGGGTTCGCCGAAAACCGGGAGATAGCAGGAAACTGAGCGTGCATTGAGCCGTGTCACCAGGGCCACGAGTTGCTCGGTGAGGGCGGCCGCTGCGACCTGCCGATCGCCGACACTGCGGGCTATGCGTTCGGCACGAACCAGTTGGCGGATCCGCCGTTTTTCATTATCGATTCGTGAGTCTCGCATGCTCGCAAGTCTACGGGCAGGCTACTCTATTGCTATGAGCATTGTGCCCGAATTGACTGGCAGTTCCGTGACGAAAGCCGTGATTCCCGCGGCGGGCCTGGGTACTCGGTTTTTGCCCGCGACGAAGGCCATGCCGAAAGAGATGTTGCCGATCGTCGATAAGCCGGCGATCCAGTACGTGGTCGAAGAGGCCGCGCACGCTGGCATGCGTGACGTGCTGATTGTCACCGGGCGCAACAAAGACAACCTCTCGAACCATTTCGATAGCGTTCCGGAGCTTGAGGCGACCCTGCAACGTAAGGGCGACACCGATCGGCTCGAGCGAGTACATGCCTCGAGCGAGCTTGCCGAGGTGCACTTCCTGCGCCAAGGACAGCCTCTGGGGCTTGGCCACGCGGTAGGCCGCGCGCGTATGCACGTGGGGAACGAATCGTTCGCCGTGCTGCTCGGCGACGACCTGATCGACGAGCGCGATCCGCTGCTCACCAGAATGATCGAGGTGCACGATCAGCGGGAGGCGACCGTGGTCGCATTGATGGAGGTGCCCGAAGATCTCATTCATCTCTATGGCTGCGCCGCGGTGAACGCGACCGCTGATTCTGACGTGGTCGAGGTTACCGCGCTCGTTGAGAAGCCCAGTCCGGCAGAGGCTCCGTCGAATCTTGCGGTGATCGGGCGTTACGTACTGCGGCCGGAAATCTTTGACGTGATTGATCGGCTGGAACCAGGTCGCGGCGGCGAGTATCAGCTCACTGATGCGCTGAACGTGCTCGCGAATGGCGACGGGGATCGACCGGTGTATGGGGTGGTCTTCCGTGGGCGCCGATACGACACCGGTGATCGGGCGAGCTGGATTAAGGCGAACCTGCTGCTGGGCGTCGACAACGAGGAACTCGGCGCAGAGCTCAGCGACTGGGTCATCGAACTCGCAGAACAGTTGCGCGCTCGCCGCAGCGACTGAGCCATACTCTGGTCGCATGAGCCCACTGCCGCACCCGATCGAGGCGCCCGCGCCCATGACGGCGGGGCGGATCGGCCTGCGCCTGATCCACCGTCGTGATGCGGCGGTGCTTGAGCGGCTATTGAAGGAGAACCGGGCGTGGCTCGAGCCCTGGGAGGCGACGTATCCCGGCGGTGGGGGAACGGTGCCGGGATCGGTCTCGATGCGGCCGACGATTCAGATCCTCAGGCGGCAATTGCGAACGGGCGTCGGCATTACGTTTGTGGTTACGTTCGACGGGCTCGTGGTGGGTCAACTGAGCGTCTCCGAAATCAGCGGCGGTGCCATGCGATCTGCACAGATCGGCTATTGGGTGTCTCGGCACGTGGCAGGGCAGGGCATCACCCCCGTGGCGGTCGCGCTCGCTATCGATTACCTCTTTCACCACCTGCGACTGCATCGGGTCGAAATCTGTATTCGACCCGAGAACGCAGCGTCTCTGCGGGTGGTGGCAAAGCTCGGGCTGCGATACGAGGGCGAAAGGCAGCGATACATCCACATCGCTGGTGACTGGCGTGACCACTCGTGTTTTGCGGTCACTCGGGAGGAAGTGCCGCTGGGGATGCTCATGCGGGTCGGCGCGGCAACCCCATAGAGTGCCTACGAAACCGTACAGTGACCCCTATGACAGGCGGCATATTCGGTGGCGGAGTGATCTTCGTGGTGGCAGCCCTGTTGTGGGCGGCCGTCCTGGTTCCGAGCTGGGTGCGCAGGCGTGAGTTTCGCGCGGCGGAACGCAACGCCATCAGGCTCCAGCGAACGCTGCGGGTGCTGGCCGAGACCGCCGAGGTGCCGACCGAAGTGCGTGTCGAAGCGACGGCGCGGGAGGCACTCGCACGCGAGAAGCTCCTGCGCACCGCGCAGCGGCAGCAGGAAGCGGAGCGAAAGGCGCAACTTTCTGAGGCACGCGCCGCGCAGGTGCGAGCTGAGATTCGCGCCCAGCAAATGAAGCGCAAGCAGGCCGCTTTGAGTCGCGCAGCTCGATTGCGCAGGCCAGTCGTGCGCCGCGTTCGTGCGTTTGCTGCATTGGCGGCGGTACTCGCGCTCGTGGGCGTGCTGATTGGAGCGGGAGTCGCAGTGGCGGGTCAGGGGATGGCACTCTTGCTTGCCTCCGCGTCCGTGGTCGCCGCCGCTATGGGCGCGCTCGTGCTGCTCGCCCCTGGGCGGGTCAGAGTCGCTGAGATTCCTGCTGAGCAGGCCGTGGTTGCTGCGGTGCAGGTGCAGGCCCAGCCGGTCGCAGTTTCGGAGCCGCGCGGGGTGTCGGCCGCCGCCGCAGCACACGCTGCCGCTCAGGCCGCGGCCCGGGCACGCAGCGAGCATGCCCGGGCGATGGCCCGTGCGCGTGCCGAGCGACCAGCGGTGCGCCAGAATCAGCCAAATTCGATCCTGCTCGAACACGTGCTTGAACAGGCCCGGGTGGATCGCGCCAGCGCCGAGGAGACCTCCGCCATCGGCGCGTCAAGTGGTCAGTCTCTCGCTTCCGGGGCTGACCCGGCACGCGCTACGGTTCCCACGAATTCGGCTCAACCGGCAGCACCAGCAGTCGTCGCTGCGCAGGCGCGTTCACAGGATCTCGCGACCGCGGAGCGACTGCGGAAGATGGGGATGGTAGGCGACACGCGCGAGGGCATGCTCGACCTTGACGCGGTACTACGCGCACGACGCAACGCAAGCTAACAGCGATTCCGTATCGGTTTCGCTCACTTTCCAACGCAGGCTCTCGCCGATTTTGGAGGAAAGTGCCATGATAAACACATGACGAACCCACCTTCAGAATTCCCGGCTTCACCGTCGCAGCCAGATACAGGCGGCTCCACAGGCGTTCCACAGCCCCAGAATCCACAGCCTCCGGTGTACCCCCAGGCCCCGCAGCAACCACCGGCATACTCGCAGCCGCCGGCGCCACAAGCGCCGACATACCCGCCAGCAGGCGGCCCGCCCCAGGCTCCGCAGTACGCGCAGGGGCAGCAGTTCCCGCAAGCACCACAGGGTCCGGTGACGCCGAAGGGCCTTGCTATTACTGCGCTGATCGTGGGCATCGTTGCCTTCCTGACGGGTCTCGTGCCAGTGCTCGGCATCATTCTGGGAATCGCCGGTGTGATTCTCGGGTCGATCGCGCTCGCGAAGAAGCAACCGAAGGGGTTTGCGCTCACCGGCTTGATCTTGTCGGTAGTCGGAGCCATCGTCTCGATTTTCGCGACGCTGGGCCTCTTCGTCTTCGGTGCAGTTATCCAAGAAGAACTCAACAATCCGACGGTGCAAACCGAATCTCCGAGCACGCCCAGTGACCCAATGGAGACCCAGGAGCCGGGGACAGAGGATCCGGGGAGTGCCGATTTCCCTGAGGTGAGCGCGGCCGAGTTGGCCGAAATCGTGAGTGATCCTGCGGCCTGGGCAGGCACCGACATCATGCTCTTCGGCACCGTTGTTCAGTTTGACGAGGGAACCGGGTTGTGCAGCATGCGACTCACCACGGGCCACGCCGCGCAGACTGACCCGGACCTGTACGAACACAACACCCTCGCCTACGCCGGCGACTGGGAGAGCGACTGCCCCGTGCTTGACCCGGTCTATGTTGGCGACAATGTGGCGATGGCAGTGACGATTCTCGGCGAGGAAGTCTACGAAACCTCCGCGGGCGAGTCGATTTCTGCTCTGCAGGTTGAGTTGTGGGCCGTCGAAGTACTGTAATTTCGCGCGGTGACGGGCGCGCTGTTAAACTGATTGAGTTCTCGGGTCTTTAGCTCAGTTGGTAGAGCGCTTCGTTCGCAATGAAGAGGTCAGCGGTTCGATTCCGCTAAGATCCACCAAAAGTTCGAAAGTCGAAACTTGCCCCGCTTGAATGCGGGGCATTTTCGTTGTTGCTACCGGGCCTGCGCTGTAGGTGTTGATTCTCTGCGAAGTCACGGTGTCGACACCGGCCTGGGGCTGCAGCTCGACGTTCTCGTTCTCGTCCACGATGATGCGCGTGAACAAGGCTTGGTTCAGGAACCGGCGTTCAGCGGGTTCGCAACGCAGGTACAACCCTTGCAGATCGGTGAGCACGGCGAGCATGTCTTCGAGGCCTTCACGGGCGTCCGCGTAGCGGGAATGCAGGCTGTCGAGCCTGGTCTGGATCGCGCCGAGTGCGTTCTGGATTCGGTCTTGCTCGCTCTTCAACAGATCGACCGGGATCGCATCGGCGTAGTGCGCCTGCACGAGCTTCAACCGTTCGGACTCGAGGCGAGCCTTCTGCTCGGTGAGTGCCGCGCGCTCGTCGCTGGCCCCGCCTTCGAGCCTGTCGAACACCTCGTGCAGAATCTTCCCAACCCCGGCAGCTTGGTCTTCGGTGAGTGACTTCGTGGCGTATGCCTGCTCGACTTTCAGTTCGATCCGCTCCACCAGGATCGCACTTCGCGTGCAACTCGTGGTTTTGCGACGGCGACCTGAGCAGGAGAAGTAGTCGTACCGTTCGCCCGTGTTTCCCTGCGGACGTTCAAGCATGAGCTTTGCCCCACAGGAGCAGTAGAGCGCGCCTTTGAGGTAGTGGTCGTGCTTCTGCGGTCGCTGACCTCGCTGGTTGTTGCGGTCGAGAATCTGCTGCACTTTCGACCAGACCTCGGGTGTGACCATCACGTCGTGGCTGCCCTCGTAGACTGCGCCCTGAAACGTGACGAGGCCCTTGTAATACGGGTTCGTGAGTACCTTGTGCAGCATCGTTGTGGTGAGGGGCTTCTCAGGATGCTTCGGTGTCGGTCTCGTGGTCAGGCCGCGCCGATTCACTTCCTCGGTGAGCATCGAGAGTGTCCAGTCGCCATTCGCGTAGCTCTCGAACGCAAACTTCACAAGGTCGAATCTGTCGGGATCAGTGGTGACCTCGCGAATCTCGGCACCGTTCTCGGTGGTTCGCACGTTGAGGTAGCCGAGCGGGGCACGACCGGGAGTGCCACCCATGACTGCTTTCTGCCGGAGGCCCTTCACCACCTCCTGCGCGAGGTTCAGCGAATAGAACTCCGCGATCGTGGCAAGGATGCCGTGCATTAGCATCCCCGACGGCGACTCGTCGATGTTCTCAGTGACCGACACTAGCTGGATGCTGCGCCCGCGTAGCGTTGCATGGATCACGGCATCATCAAGGCGGTTCCTTGCCATGCGATCGACCTTGTTGATAATGCAGAACTGCACGGGGTTCACCGCCACATATTCCAGCATCTCCTGCAGCGCTTTACGGTTTGCGGTCTTCGCCGATTCGCCTGGCTCGATGAACTCTTTGACGATCACTGCCCCGAGCGAGGCGGCTTTCTTCTCGGCGGCTTCGCGTTGTGCAGGGATCGAGAGACCTTCTTCGAGGCCGTTGCGGGTGGCTTGATCCTTGGTCGAGACTCGCAGGTATGACACCGCGAGCGGGGTGCCATCACCGGGGGCGGGCTGCGGTTTGGCTTTGGCTGCTTGGGTAGCGAGCTTGCGGAGCGAGTCGAGGTCGAGACCGGCAGGGAGACCTAGGAGAGTCATTGCGATTGCCTTTCGTCAGGCAGCACCGAGCATGACTCGCTGCTGCGTGACGTGGCGGTCAGATTCGCAAGAGAGAAAGAACACTGCACTCCGGGCAATCGCCGGGGCCGTGTCGCAAGGGGTGCCACGTCTTGCTTGAGTATCTGTCTACGATGCTACTGCTTCACCGCGAGGGCGTCTTGGAAGAACCGGGAGAGACCGGCATTTCCGATATGCTGCTTGGCGGATTCATTCTGATCAGCAGACGCTGATGTCGAACGGAGTGCGATCCTGATGAGTACCTCCGCAAGCAACGGCACATCCACGGTCTCGCGGTCTTCGCAGCGCACCTTGACCTCCCGGCCTGCGGAAAGGGCTGGAGTCTTTCGCTGGTAGCTGCGCACCATCTCAATCACCGCTTGCGGCATTGCGGCGTGCTTCATGCTCAGCCACGAGAAGGAAGTAAGCGTCTTCGTCGGCACGGCGCGAAGCCACATCGGCTTTGACGAACTCTACGAAGTCGGCGTCTCGGTCAACGATGGGGGCCTCCGCCGCCGCAGGGTACGGGGTGTCGCCCGGCCAAGTGGTTTGCCGTGTGGGGCGGTCGCGGTCGATGCGGGTGCCGGAGGCTTGCACCCATTCGCGCAGGCGCATCCGCGCTTCGGTGAAGTCGCGGTGCCAGGTGATCGGGCCGCTGGCGTGCTGTTCAGGATCGTAGGCGCCGAGCCAATGACAATGCAGCGCCGAGAGTTCCCATACCAGCTCGGGGTGCCGGTGCCACAGCGGGGGCAGCACTGCCGGTGTGAGACCGTAGGAGAGTTTCAGCCAGGACACCCAGCTGTTGAGTTCGAGCCACTCGATCTCGGCTTGTTCGCTGGTGAGTAGGTTCCAGTTGATCGGTCGCGGCGGTGCGCTCACTCTGCCTCCCGCGTTCACCGGAGTGCCGAGACGCGGGAACTCTCGTGATGTCGATGCCGATGATTCTGACTCGGGCGCCTCCACGTCGGGAGGAAGTTCACTCGTATCCATGATGCCCTCGCTCATCGACTCACGCCGACTGATGCCGCGCTCACGTGTGTGGTGCGGTGCGGCTCAGGATGTGCGCTGACTGCCGTCGAGTGCTCCTGCGCGGCGCTGAGTGCCTGCCTCATCGCGGTGTGCTCTGTCGCACGCTGTTCGGCGCGGGGGCTGCGGTCGACCGTGTAGCGGGTGCGTCGGGTGTTGTGGCCGATCTGCTTGACCTCGAAGCGTTCCTTGCCAGTCTGCTTGCTGACGCGCACCACGCCCTGCGCGATGAACGAGTCGCCCTTGCGGTACTGAGCGAGGATTGTCTCGGCAGCACCCCAGTATGCGGTGAGCGCGTGAAAGGTCGGTTCTTCCTTGATCGTGCCGCCGGTCTCTAGGTCGTGAACGAATCGCTCGGTGCCGTAGCGGGCATAGATTTTGGGTACGCCGTCGCGGGTTCTGCTGGGCTTAGGCTCGGTTGCGAAGAACCCGATGATCGCATCGAGGGTTTCGATCGGCTCAGATGTGGGGGCCGGTTCGCTGCTGTCGTTCATGGTGGTGCTCCTTGGATGTCGCGCCGCGCCTCCGCGCGGCAACAAGCAGGTGAGGTCGCCACCCCGAGAAGCGGTTACCGCCCGATCTGCAACCCAGACGGTCTCAGCGGCATCGGGTCGAACGCACTGGGAGCAGCAGCTGGAGTATGGGGTCGCTGCTGGTCGGGTTCAGAGCGCACACCGCCCCGAGGCTGATACGCGCGCACCGCCTCAACCGTGAGTTCTGGGCGAGGCGGCGAAGCCGAGACCCGCTCAGGCTCAGGGGTGGGTTCCTCCGGGGTTTGCCGCTGCATAACGGCGATCTTCTTCTCAACCTTTTCGAGGTCGGCCTCAGCCGCAGAGAGTGCGAGGGCGTGCTTGAACGGCTGCCCGAGTCGTTGCTCGGCATCCTGCCGGGTCTGTTCGGCCCGCGCTAGATCCTGTTCGGCTTCGGTCAGCAGCTTCGGGAGTGCGGCCATACGATTCTCGATCCGCTGGATTAGGCCGACACCGCCTTGCAGGAACGAGTCTCGGGTGACTGTAAACGATCCCCTCGGAACTCCGTGCAAGCTGGTACGCACGAGCACGTCTCCGGCCATTTCGGGCACGAGCTCGCAGCTGATGTCGAAGCCACCGATCCGCCCGATCACGCCGTAGTCCTGTACTTGGTGACGCCCCGCGTACTGCATGTTCGCTTGCCTTGCCCACCCCATGAGCGCGTGGCCGGCATCGCTACGCGAATCGTAGAAGCGGCCTTGGATCGTGATGCGGAACTTCTCGGCCGTGGTGTCGATCATGTTCGGGATCGCTGCCCGTATCCCCTCGATGTCATCGGCAGCACGGGCAGCGTCTTGAACTGCCTGGGAACGGGTGTATTCAAGCATCCGCTCGTTGTTCTGGTGCGCCCGTTCGAGCCGTCGCAGCCGGGTAACTTCACTCTGAAGATTAGCCTGATCGAGCAACAGCGGGTTGCCGGACGAGATGGCTTTCGCCTCGGCAGCGGTGAGCGAGGCGGAGTCGATTTCTTCGATCTCGCGCACATCCAGCCTGCCGCGCATCACCTGCGAAATGAACTTCGCTTTACGCTCAACGCCCTGCCACATATACGAGTCGAAAGAACGCTCTGTGACGAGCCTAACGATCGCGACTTCCTCATTCTGGTTGCCCTGCCGCAGAATCCGACCCTCGCGCTGGGCAATGTCAGAGGGTCGCCAAGGGCAGTCAAGGTGATACAGCGCGATGGCCCGTGCTTGAACGTTGGTGCCGACGCCCATGCGTTCGGTGGAACCGAGAAGTACAGAGATGTGCCCGGCGCGGGCAGCCGCGAACAGGCGACCTTTCTCGAGGTCGTTGCGGGCCTCGTGAATGAACCGGATACCCTCGGCAGGCATCCCACGGTAGATGAGTTGGGTGCGCAGTTCCTCGTACACATTCCACCGTTCCTTGTTCGGTGTCGAGAGGTCGGAGAACACCAACTGCATCGCACCTTTGATCGGCGATGGCTCGCCGGTCACCGTATCGAGGTACTCGGTATCTCGGGTGTTTTCCCAAGTACGGAAGATCATGTCGGCCGCGACGTCGACCTTGGTAGGGCCGGAGGGATCGTCAGATACGATCAGCCGCATATCGAGTGCAGCTTTCCTGCCGTCGCTGGTGACCGAGAGCATGTTGTCCTCGCGCGGGTCAACACTGCCCGAGGCGATCATCTCGGCACGTTCACCGAGGGTCTTCACGAACGCCACCAGTTCGGACGATGGGGCTACGCCTCTGGTCAGCGGGGCACGGTTGCCATCGTCGCGAATGCGAATATCGGGAACGGGGAGCTTCAGATCCTCGGCGGCCTTCACATCAGCGAATGTGCTCCACATCCTGAGCATCTCCGGCACATTCTGAAACTTCGCGAAGCGCGTTTTCATCCTGAACGATGCTCCCGTAGGAGACATCTCCATCTGCGTGACCGTCTCGCCAAAAGTCGCCGCCCATGCGTCGAAGCTCTCACCGATCCCGGCAGCATAGAACAGATCTGGGCGCAGGTAGCGCTGCATCACATACGCCTCGGTGATGGAGTTCGAGATCGGTGTCGCCGTCGCAGCGGTCACAATCCTTTTCCTCCCCGTCGAACGGAGATACTCAAGCTTCATATGCAGATCAGAAGCGCGCTCGGAGCCCGTGATAGCGGCATCTCGAATGTTCGAAGGAGTGGCGAGGTTCTTAAACAGATGCGCCTCGTCCACAATGACGTAGTCGATACCGGTGTCCTCGAAGTTGATGCCCGAATCGCGCGGTTTGTCAGCGAGCTTCTTGAGGCGTTCCTCGGCCATCGTGAGGGCGCGCTGCATCCGCTTCACACTGATTCGATCATCCTTGTCGGCACCCTCAAGCGCGGCGCGGAGACCGTCGAGTTGCCGGTCACGATACTCGCGCTCAGTATCCACCCGCAGCGGCACGCGCTCGAACGCAGAGTGCGTCATGATGATCGCATCCCACTCGTTCGCCGCCGCTCGCGCGACGAACGCGCGCCGTCGATCCCGCGTCACATCCTGGCTCGACGCTGTGAGAATCTTCGCGTTCGGATATAACTGCAACCACTCACGCGAGAACTGCTCCAACATATGATTCGGCACCGAGACCACGGGCTTGTTGATGAGGCCCATACGTCGCATCTCCATCGCGCCGCACACCATCTCAGCGGTCTTCCCGGCACCGACCTCATGGAAGAGACCGACGGACGGTTCTGCGACCATCCGGGCTACCGCTGCGCGCTGGTGCGGGCGCAGCGTGATCGTGTTCGCAGCAAGCCCTGGGAATGTGAGATAGTCGGCTGCGCTCGTGTAATCGCGGAGCGCGATGCACGCGAACCTGCGGTTGTAGCCGTCTACCAGGGTGCGGGCGCGCTCGGGGTCTTCCCACACCCATTCAGCGAACCGCTCCTGCAGCTGGTTCGCCTTCTCCTGCGCAGCTGCTGTCTCAGTTGGGTTGAGTACCTGCCGTTCTTTGCCCTCTACGTCCTTTTCGGTGTCGTAGACGAGGATGGGCCGTTGCTCAGCGAGCGCTTCAAGCAGAACGGGCGCGGAGCGACGCTCGGTGCCCCATTCAGAGGTTGAGCGGATACCGTGCCTGCCGCCCTTCACCTGCCACATACCTGGCACCGGGTTCTCGACCACGACATCACGGGCCTGCAGAAGCTCGGTGAGGAACTGCTGGTGAATCTGCGCGCTGATCCACACCGCTCCGATCCTCGGCGTGATGTCTTCAGCGCCGAGAGGTTCGGGTTTCACTTGTTCCAGCGCGGTGATGTTCACCGCGAACTCGGGATCACGCTCTGCACGCTGACGGGCAGCGTCGAGCTTTTCGTAGATGTCACCCGAAAGGTACGCCGGGGCATGAATCAGTTCATCGGTCACCGGATCGGTGAACACCAGGCCGTCGAGCGCGCCGCGAGCCTCGTGCTCGCTCATGCCGAGCAGATCAGCGATCAAGATCAGGTCGATCCCGCCGGTACGGTCGAGACTCACCGCCACCGCGTCCGCAGGGGTCTCCACCCCTTGAATCTCAGGTCGAGGCACCACGACCCGCTCGCTCAGCAACGTCGCCGGAGTTGCCTCTTGAGTGGTTTCCTCGAAGTTCTCGAGCGCGAGCACGAGCGGCCCGAACGGGTCGCTGCGCAGCAGCCTGATCGGGGTCGGCACCGTGCGCGCATACTTCGGGTTGCCGTCCTCATCGAAGCGCCCCGTACTGCGCAGCTTGTAGCGATTCAGCGACCCATAGACGCCTACATACTTCTGGTAGGAGCGGCGTAGTTGCTCGCGTGCCTGATCGAGTTCAGGGGTGTCATCGAGCGAGTGCGCCTCCATCGTGAGCAGTGTCGACGCTTGATCCCGCAAACTGAGTAGCGCTCGTAGCTCTCGTGCCGCTGACTTCGGTACGGCGAACGGTACGATTGCGCCTGCGGCGACCACGCCGAAGCTGCCATTGTCGTGCGGCACGATTGACCCATCCCATCTGCCGGGCTCCGATGGCACGAATGCCGCGCGCCGCGCCTCGACCTCCGGTGCGGCCTCGGTCAGTGTCAACCCCTCTCGACGTGCCTGGAATGTCAGCTGGTCGAGTGCGTTCCGCAGGTGCTCGGCGGCGTGCTCGTGGTCGCCTTTCACGACGAGGGTGAGTGCCGAATAGAGGCCGTGCTGCATCCCGATGTCACCGAGCGCCATCTCCGGGCGCTCGTCAAAGTAGCGGTTCAGGTTTAACGGTTTCCCGTCGAAGTCGAGCTGCGTCACCGTCTCCCATGTGAGGTCGCGCGGTGGTTCACCGTCTGCGCGGCGACGGAACAGTAGCAGGTCGGTGACGATCTCGGTGCCCGCGATCCTGCGGTGCGCGCCGCTCGGCATCCTGACCGCGCCGATGAGGTCAGCGACCGCGTTCATTTCCCGGCGTGGGCCAGGGTTTCTCGCGTCGAGCGTGTAAAAGGAAGTAAGTACCGCCATCAGCCCACCGGGCCGCAAGAGCCTCAGCGACTTGATAATGAAGTGATTGTGGATCGCGTATTCAGAGGCGTTGTACACCCGGTCATGCAGCTGGATCTTCCCGTAGGGCACGTTGCCCACCGCGACGTCGAATGTGCCCTCGGGAAACCGGGAGTCCGCGAACGACTCGGTGCGAATATCCGCGTGGGGGTAGAGTGCGCGGCTGATCGCTGCCGTCATCGGGTCAAGCTCCACGCCAGTCGCATGGGCACCTTCGGGTGCGAGACCGATGAAAGTACCGGAGCCGCTACCGGGTTCGAGCACGCGACCGCCCGAGAAACCGAGGTCTCCGAGCGCCCGCCATATCTCACGCACGACATCGGGGTCGGTATAGTGCGCGTTCATCGTCGTGCGAGCCGCAGCCCGCCACTCGTCCTCACTGAGCAGTTCACGCAGCTCGGCGCGCTCGTTCTCCCACTCCGGTTTCGACGTATCGAAAACGTCTGCAACCGCACCCCAGCTCGACCAGCGCGCGAGCACCGACTGCTCAGCCTCCGTGGCCGGCCGTTGCTCCGCTTCAAGCTGCCGCAATAGCCGGATCGCAGCGATGTTTGCGTGGTAGCGGCTCTTTGCTCCGCTCGGCGGGCGAGCCTCGACCGTGCCCGGCACAAACCGGGGAGCAGTCGGGTGAGGCGGTGCTGGCTCGGTGGTCTCGGCTACTGGACTTCGCGGAGGAAGCGAATGTTCGCCCCTTCTTCCATGATCCCCTGATGCTCCTCCAGGTAACGATAGGGGTTCTCCGCTCCGATCAGGCCCTCGAAGAACCACATCGGGATCGCCCACTCCTGAGCTATCTCTTCCAGTTCCTCGGTCGCGTAGATCGGGTACGGGCTGTCCTGAATCCGATCGACGATCATCATCAGCCCCTCGTCCATCGGCCGGGTGTCCTCCCACTCCTGCCGAGCCTCGGTCAGCGTCAGCGAGGGATCGCTCATCCATGCGAGTTGATGAGTCATGGCGATCTCCTCCGCTATCTTCCGTGCCGTGGTCAGCAGTGCGACCTGGGTAAGATAATCCTCCCTCGCTTCGGGCATTTCCGCCAGCATCACGCGCGCCATGTCCTCGCTCAGCGAACTCACTTCGCCCAGCACTTCGGTTCCAATCTCCGAAAAGAGTGTCTCCAGCTCCTCGCTCGAAGCCGCCAAAGTCTTCATGTGGTTCGGGGCGTATCTCTCCCAATGTGCCCTGATCCGGTGCGTGTAGTGCGTCATTGCTCTCACCTGCTTCTCTTGTGCCAGCTTCGGCAATCTGTGCGTCAGCGGTTGTTTCATCCAGGCCCCAGAGGTCGAGCTCAAGCTGGTCTGGTGGCGGCTGCCGTCTACGCCTCGCCATCGGAAGCACCGCCTCTCAACGCGGATTCGAGCCGCGCCCGATCCGAGCGAAGCTGCGCCGCATCGTTACGGGCTGTCCAAGGCCGTAGATCGGTGATGATCGGGGGTGCGGCACGCAGCAGCATCACGCCCGTGCCGAACGGGATCATGCGCAGCTTCTCTGGCGGCATGATCGGTACCCTGCGGATCGACCGCTGCGAGGAACGCTCACCGAACGCGCCCATCGTGATCGAATCGGTGTGCTCGTCGCGTTCACCCAGCAGGGCGGAGAGGTCTTGCAGATCGCGCGTATTCGACGCGCCGCCGAGGATCACTTTCACGATCGACGCATCCCAGATCGCGTTCGCGGAGTTGTCACCCCATTTCTCGCGCGCCTGCGCGAGCGATTGCAGGATCGGCACGGTCGTAATGCCGGTGCCACCGCCCTCAGCCATGAGCGTCGGAAGCGACGGCAACGCGGCGATGTTCGCGATCTCATCGAGCACCAGCGCGAGCGGAGGGTCGAGCCGGGCACCAGCAGAGACCGCCGCCTGACGGCGGGCGGTCTCCACGATGTCTTCCACAAGCGCAGCGACGAGCGACGCTGACGCGCCAGCCCCGGCGCCGGTCGCAAGCAGATACAGGGTGCCCCGATCAGCGAGGAACTGCGCTGGGTTGAACTCTTCCCCAGGGCTGGGTGAGACGGTATCCAGCACTCGGGGGTCGGCTAGCGCTGCGAGACTGAGCGCGACACCTTGCCAAATGCTGTCGCGTGTTCTCGGGTCAGCGTCGATCACGCCACCGAGTGCGTCAGCCCACCCCGACGCCGCACTCGGGGTGCTCTCAAGGATCGTGACGGCCTCAGCAGCAGCGGCAGGATCGAGCGTCCACCTGAACAACTCAGAAGTGGGCCTCTCATCGAGCGCGGCAGCGTGCAGCAGCGACTGCAACGCCACCCGAGTCTTCGCCTCCCAGAAGCCACCATTCTCGGTATCGCCAGAAGCCAGCCCGGTCGCCGAGGCGAGGCCGGTGGCGCGGATCATCGCAGTGAGAGGATCGGTGCAGCCCCGCACCGGCGACCATCTCATTCCCGCAGGAATACCATCGGCGAGGCGCTGCGGATCGAACACCGCCACCGGACGGTCGCCTCTCCTGCGCGCCTCAAGCGTCGCGGTCACGTTATCGGGCCGAGTCGATGTGGTCACCACCGCGCCCGGCGCATCAAGGATCATGTTGATCGCGAGGTGCAAACCCTTTCCAGAACGGGGCGGGCCGAGCACGAGCATTGAGTCTTCGACCGATGCCCACACGGGTTTGCCGTGGGCGCTGCCGAGCCGGTAGCCAACATCGGGAGGGCCGGGGGATGCGAGCGAGGGGCGAAGATTTGATGCGCGTCGCATGAGTGCTTTCTCTGACGCTTGCGCCTCGATGTCTGCACGGGTCGCGATACCGACGATCCGGCGAGGATCGGCCTCTCGCTTCTTCTGGCCGCGACGCACCATCGTCCACGCCCATATTCCGACGCCTGCGAGCATCCCGAGGATTACGGCCGCGACGAGCCAGTATACGACAGGGTTCAGCCCTGGCGCGCCGAGCGGCGTACCAGGGTCGCCGGGAGTGAAGAGCACTCCGCCACCTGCCGCGATCCCAGCCTCCGGTGCGGGGAGCCCGGTCGCCCATGCGGTGATGGTGCCAGCGGCACGCAGCACGAGTGCGAGCGCGAACAGGGCGGCGAGGCCGGCCATCGCGAAGTTGGTGAGTTCGTGCCCGTACCCGCCGACTTGCCGGTTCATGGCGTCGCCCGAACGAGTTGCATGGTGCCCGAGACGCGCCCAATCAGCAACATCTCCTGCACATTTGCCGGTATCTGATCCTGCGCCACGACCGCGTTGACCTGCCCGTCTGGGGCGGCGCTGCCGTAGCCGATGATCGGCGCGATCGCGACATCCTCGCCAGCGATAAACCCGTGCCCCTGCACCGGCACCGGAGGCGCTTGCATGACCGGCACCGGATCAGACACGGGAGCGACTGGATGTGCGGTTGGGGCGCGCGACGGCATCACGATATCAGTGAATCTTGCGCCGTCGTACTCGGTGACGGTGACCTTGACCGCTGTGCCCAGGCTCGTGGTGATAGCTTCGAGCACTGCCGAGAACGCCTCCCTGCGCCAGGCTGGAGCATACGGCGGCGGCGCGTACGTCTCACCGTCAACGAGTACGATCATCGCCCCGTCTGACTGCACGGTCATCTGCACGAGCGGTAGACGAACTGGAGCTTCCACATCGGGCCGATGCGCCGGCTTCGCACTGTGTCGCCTCATCCGAATACCGCCCGCGTCAGGAGTTCGAAGGATATGGGCAGGGTTCGGTTACTGCATCTCATGCAAGCGAAGTGTGACCTTCCGACCGAAGCCCTGCACTGGTGAGCTGAGAACAGCGCTTTTTGTTCGCGAGTTACGGGTTAGGCGGCAGAGCCTACGCCTCCGATGCAGAGGATACGTTCGGGCGGGAACCGGCTTGATACCAGAGGTCGTGTGCCGCTATCAACCGTTAGATGAGCGAATGGGGCAGGAAATCAAACACCACTCGTGAGTAGAAGAGCGGCATCAACCTGAACACGCTTATCTTTGCCGCCGATGAAGGCCGGAGCATCGGCTTCGATTGCTGGTGGCTCCAGGCTGGTGGTAAGCCCGCCAAGTTCACCGCATTCAACCCGCACGCGGCGACTCCCGGATAGCAGGCTGCGGCGACAAAGCTCACATCGCAACTGTGCCAGCGATACGCTGAGCCTTGCGGCATACATTTTGGCTGGAGACACCTCCAGACCAGAGGCAGTAGAACTCTCAACAGGCGAATGAGCAGAAGCAGAAGGAGAATCTTGACTAGAGCGTGGCAGGCAGGCGGAATCTCGCTACCGCAGGAGCTTGATCGCGCGTTAAGTTCCGACAAACTTGTGTTCTTTGTTGGAGCTGGGGTCTCTTCCGCGTCGCCTTCAAACCTGCCAGGTTTTCTGGGCCTTGCGGCCGACATCGCAAATGACATGGGTCACTCGGATTGGGTGCCCGAGAAACCAGATCCTTCCATCCACTTCGATGAAATCATGGGGCGCTTGAATGATCTTCATGGAGACGCGCATGCTCGAGTGAGTGCAAGACTCAGGCCCATAACTGAGCCGAACACCTATCACGAGGATCTAATCGCCCTCGCAACGGTTAACGGCAACAAACCTCGAATCGTCACAACCAACTTTGACTTACTCTTCGAGGAGGCCGCGCGTCGAGCAGAAGTGGAATTGTCTGTCCACCATGCGCCGGCATTGCCGCTAGGCAACGACTTCAGCGGCTTGGTGCACTTGCATGGGCCGATCGATCCAACGCACTTTCAGCGTATGGTGTTGACTGATCAAGATTTTGGCCAGGCCTACATCACCGAAGGTTGGGCTACGCAGTTCCTTACTCGAATGCTCGAAGAGTACGTCACCGTATTTGTTGGATACAGCGCAGATGACGTCGTTATGCGGTACCTTGCACGCGCGTTGCCCACTGACGGGGGAACCCGATTCGCATTCATGCGCGAGGACTACAAAGACGAAATGACTGCGAAGTGGCAGCGCCTCGACGTCTCGCCCGTTCTGTATCCGAAAGCGGAAGGGTCAAATGGGCACGCTCGACTCCAAACTTTCTTCACGAACTGGCGCGAGCGGGTTACCTCTACAAGCGAAGACCGCTATGACGCAATTGTGGCACTGATCGATAAGGGACCGTCCGACCGAACTACTCCAGACCCGGAGCTTTCGTGGCTGCTAAGCGATGAGGAGTATTCTCGTCACTTTGTGGGTCGGGCTGACCCGACTGAGTGGATGCGACATGCTGAGGCAATCGGCATTTTGGATGTAATCTTCGAACCTGCAAATGAGCAAACTGCTCGAACTCAAGCCATGTGGAGTGCCTGGGTGACAAGGTCGATCTCTGTGGACCGCGGAGAAAGCATGCTGGAGATCCTTGCGAAGCACCGCGGGCAGATGTCTCAACAGCTATGGTTCGACGTATTTCGTCAACTGTATGAGGGCTACCAGCCGCATGATCACCTGAGGAAGCTCTTGATTCTGCTTACTGCCGCCCGTTCAGACAGCGACGACTCTCAGCTTTCGCTGCTGATTCAGAAACTTGCCGAGGTCGATCCGGAGGCCGCAGAGGTGCTCCTGCACCAGCTCCTAACTGCCCGGCTCGAATTCACCTCTCATCGCGGCATACTCGGTCGACCTGACTTCCTGACGACCGAGTTCGTGTTTCCCTGGCATCCTTCATCGATCCGAAAGGTATGGCCTCAGCTTCTGCAGAGCCTCAGAGATCCAGACCAGCTCCTTTCCTTAGTGCTCAGCCTTATCGCACACGTGGAGACCACGACCGCATTCTTCGACGGTACCAACTTCAGAAATCGATTCTCCACCCGCCGATATACAGTTGATGGCAATGAACGGTTCCTTATAAGTCGTGATGAACACGGCGTGCTTCTGGTCGACGTCGCACGCGACCTTCTCAGGGAATACGTGCGTCATGGCCGACCAGAACGCGCAAACAATCTGCTGGATAGTTCTTCTGAATTAGCACAGCGGCTCGGGATCGATGCGCTCACAGAATCACGACCATCCGAAGCAGACTCCCTCATCGGCCGAATGATCAGCCAAGGTTTGATCCTGAGTCGTTCTCACAAACCAGAAGTGTTCCGGCTACTCAAGGAAATGTACCCTCACGCATCCGCCGAGATCCGTGCGGAACTTCTGAACCACATTCAGGAAACAAGTGCAGCTCCAGGCGGGATCGAGGTCAGCGACTCTGAACGATTCAATGCGGTTGACTGGCTGACTCGGCAGGTAAAAGAGGACGACCCGGCACATCAGCTTCTTCGGGAGATGAAGCAGGAGCATCCCGAGTTCTCGCCACGCGAGGAACCCAATCTCGACGCAACACCAGTGACCTTTGCCCGAGTCGAGACCCCCAGTGAAGCTGAAGGGCGTTTCCGCGGCATGACGCCAGCAGAGGTTGCCAATAGCCTGAAGAGCGACCCGGATCTTGACGACATATTTGAGCAAGACACACTCAGTCTCGAGCTGAACGATTTCTTCGAGAATGAACCCTTTAGCGCTGGTGAGCTTCTCGCTGAGTTTTTCAGGCAAGGCCTCTATTCGTACAGTGCATGGGCCGTCGTGCTACTCATCCTCACACGCCCAGGCGCAGACTGGGAAGCTGAACCACTGCTGACCCAGCTGAGGAAACTTCCTAGACAACAAACCTCAGCGATCGCCCAGAACGTCGCATACACCTTGATGCGCCCAACTGCGACACAAGAGGAGGACCTCGAACAGCCAGACGAACGTTGCAAGCTCCTGTTCGGTCTATGGCGTCTCACGTTGCTTGAAGGCGATAGCGACATCGAACCTCGAGACCCGAACGAAGCAAACTCAACCGCTCGCGGAGTCGTCGCCAACGCATTCTTGGAAACCGTCTTCCGAACAATGCATGAGCAGAAGAAAGAATCCATCGACCCGGCATATTTGCTGGCATTCAGCGAGTTCTTAGAGGCCCAAGACAAGGATGTGAGAGATCCGAGTCCGATGATGCTCGCGCGATATGCGGCACACATTCAGCACTGGGATAACGAATGGTTTGACCGCAAGATCGCCGTCAAGTTGAACGAGATCGCTGATACGCCACAATCGAGGAGCTTTTGGGCCGGGATCTTTACCGCCAACAACGTGACAGATGCACTCATGGTGAGCACGAGAAGCGCGTTACGTACTGGATGGCTTCAAGTATCAACAGAGCTGCCCGGCTCGATCGAAGCGTATATCGATCTGCACTCGGCACAGTTCGCCTACTACACCGAACCCGAGGAATCCACCTGGGCAGACCCCTTCACCTTAAACGCTCCTGCCGCGACGAGAGCGCGCTGGATACGAAATGTGGCACACAGGGTTTCCCGCGTCGATTCATTCCCAGAGGTGCTCTACAGCTATTGGAAGCACCGACTGGACAAGCAACCTCCACTGACAGGGACCGAGCAACGTGCACTTCTAAGCTGGATCACAGTCCCAAGCATCGATATTGATCGTGCAGTAGATCTCTTCATTCAAGGCCCTGAGGCTTCACCCTCAGACGAGGATCGAGGCTTCGACTATTACGATCCTGGCGAGTTCCCAATAGACCATCCCTCAGCTCTTCTGAAGGTAGGGCTCCATCTGCTTCGGGGCCGAACCACCCTGCCATCGTTCCTGCAACCGATCGTTGAAGCCGCGAAGATCGCACCAGATGACGACCGCCATATCGTGAAGGAAGTCTGGTCCGAACTACTGCGCCTCGGTTACTTTCCGGCGAGAGATTTCCTCGACGACTGAGCTCCTCTCAGATAAGCGTCTTCGCGCATTGCCGGTGGCTGGTGGCGCTGGCCTGACCCTCTGCCGGACTGAGATCGCGAGTGTGTAGGACCCTGCTGAGACCCTGCCGTTGGGCCCGGCTTCAACTGGGTTCTGGCTACGAAGTGGGGCACATGCATGACAAGAGGCACGGCCCCGGTACAGGGGTCGTGCCTCTCTGGGGGAGTGTGCGTGTTAGTCGTTCATGAATGTGTCGATAGCATCACCACCCTTCCTGTCGACTTCGGCATCCTCATCATCCGCACCGTCTGCCTCGTCGCGCTGCTGAGCGAGGCGACGCCCGAACAACAGCACGCCTGCTGCGGCGAGAATCGCGACGCCCGCGCCGATGCCGAGAGCCCACATGCCGCCGTTGTCGCTGCCGGTGACCGCCAGCTCAGGCGGAGCGGTCAGCTCGGTCACGACCTTGGTGGTCTCGTTCGGGGCACCGCACTGGCCACGATGCAGCACGTCACCGTCGGGGCCGATCAGGGTCTCCACCCAGTAGTAGGTGCCGACGCGATCAAACACCACATCGTTCGAGCGGTAGTCGCCCGGCCTGTCGACCTCGATGGTTTCTGAGGTGAAGACCAGCTCGTCTGCGGTGCAGAGCGCCTCGCTGCCGCCCTGTCGGTACGCCTCGAACTTCAGCGTGGAACCCTCGGGCACGTTACCTGTGACGGTAGCGACGTCGTGTGCGGGATCACCGAGCAGTACCTCGGGCACTGCGTTCGTGACCACGCTCACTTCCTCGGGCTGCCCGGTGATCACGGTGGTCTCGCCCGGAGCGCCGCAGCGCCCCTCTGCGATCACTTCGCCGTCTTTGTCGTACAGGGTCTCGACCCAGTAGACATGGCCGGGCTGGTCGACGCTCGTGGTGCCGGAGCGGTAGACGCCTGCCTGGGTGACAGGAATCTGCTCGCTCTCGAAGAACGGTGCGTCGCACTGCGGCTCGGCTTCGGGATCGACCGGGCCGTGAGCGCGGAAGATCAGGTATGCGCCTTCGGGAATGTCGGTGCCTTGCACGAGTGCGAGATCCTCGAACGGTTCGCCGACGCGCGCCTCGCGTGTCGCCTGCGTGATCACCGACACGGGCTGTCGATCATCGGGCACGAAGAACCGCTCGCGAATATCGCCCGGCGAAGTCGTGTGCGGCTGCACCCGGTCGTCACCAGCGAAATGCGACACGATGACGTAGTAGCCGGGCTTCACCGGCTTGATCGCATCCTCATCCGTGTACCCGAGATGGTAGGTACCGTTCCGTGCGGGCGTCGTGATCGAGGTGAGAACGGGGGCATCCTCAAGATCGAGGTCATTGGTCAGCTCGTCCTCGGTCTTGAACGGGCCATACACCGTGTGCACGACCTCGTCATGGTCGGCACCCCAGTACCCGTCGCCCTCGAACTCGCCGTGATTCTCGGGGAACCCGCTCATCTCGATCCGGTCGAACGCGCGACCGCCTTTGAGATGCACGTTGTATTCCTTGACCTCGGAGACGATCTTGATCGGCCAGCGCACCGAGTGCGTCTCGATGTTGATGCCGTAGTCATCGGCCCAATCAGCGGCGAGGTAGGGGCGCACCCATTCAGGCTGGTCAGCGCGCTTCATCTCCCACACCCAGGTCACAAACCCCGCGTTCGGCAGAACGATCTCAGGGCTGGTGTAGGTGCGGGGGCCGGTCGCGGTGATCGTGACCGTCTCGATTGCTCGCGCATCAGCGGGCACCTGGCCGGCCTGCTCAGGAGGCAGCGTGCCGGGCACCTGATAGGCGGTGCCCTCGAAGATCACGGGGATGTGCTCGCCGTTGTGCTTGAGCCAGACCCCGTTACTCGAGGACACGGTGATCGTGTCAGTTACGGTATCGCCGGGGTTCACGAGCCGTTGGTCAGCGCGCGAGACCGCCTCGGGCTGGAACGGCACCACCGACGTCTCAGGTACGAGGCCGAAACGATCGGTGAAGCTCTCAGTGATGTACTTCGCGTTGCCTCCCTGCGCCTCTTTGTCGATCGACCAGACCCAGGTGTAGAAACCCGACTCGGGAGCGGTGATCGTGCCCGGCGACGTGTAACTGCCGGGGCCGGTCAGGGTGAGCTTCTCCGTGCCCGTGACAGGCGCACCGCGCGGCGGCGCGTTCGCCTCGGCGGGCTGCGCGTCGAACGGGCCGTAGAGCGTGCCGACGGCCTCGACCGGGATCGGGGAACCGTTGATGCGAATCCACGAGTGCTTCGTCACCGTCACGTTCACGCCGTCAACGAACTGGTCGCCCGCCTGTACGAACTTCGATGCGACCTGCGTGGTCAGCTCGGGCTGAAAATCGAGCGGGATCACGGGAGACTGCGCGGCGGCTCTCACCGGCTCGAAACTCGCTGCTGCGAGAATCCGCTGCTCGCCGGGAGTGTAGAACATATCCACCCCAGCACCCATCCCCGCAGCCCGTGACGAGAACGACGCACTCACACGGTACTCCGGCGCACCCTCAGCGGGGGTGCCGGTGATCGCGTGCGTGCCCGCACCGAGTGTCGCAGTAGTCGCACCGTTCGCAAACGTCGCATTGGTGAGCGTTACTGCACCCGTCAGCGACCCCGGCGTGGTGCTGATCGTGAGGCGACCCTGGTACTGGTCGCTCATCTCGATACTCATCGACGCGGACGGCTTCGCCACCGCGTTCTCGGCGGCGGCCTGCCGCATCGCTGCGAGGTTTCCGAGCACCGTCGACCGCGCACCAGCCGGTACACGCTCGATGAAGTGCGCCTCACCGCCGCGCGCGGCATAGGTGTCGTGGTCGGCGACATCCCACACGAACAGCTGCACCGCAGCCGTGATCGCCGGGTCTGACGATTCGCCCCAGGTCGCCAGCACATAGTTCAGCCGTGCGAGTTGCCCATCGGAGAGATTGTCGAGGGTGGTCTTCAGCTCGGGATGCTCGGTGTTCCCGTAGGGCGGCAGCGCGTCGATGTCCATGCAGTATGCCTGACGGCCGTGTGAGGAGAACGAACCGAGCCACAACTGCTCATTTCCATACCCGACGCCCAGGGTCGCGGCCTGCGCAGCCGGAGCAGGCATCATGACGAGGCTCGATACGAGCATCAGCAGCGCCAGCAGCAAGGCGGCGAACTGCGCTCGGAATCTTCGCTCCTGGGGATCGACCCTGGGCCGATCATCCGGTGGGCGGGTGGACGTGTAAGACATAGATCGCTCCTGACTCCTGTGTTGACAGGCCCCGCAATAGGGCGGTGACCCGACAGCGAGGTAAGACAGGAACCCCGAGCACGAAGAAACGGTCTGAGAAGCGCAGCACTTCTCAGACCGTTTGCGGAGATGAATTCAGCCCATGCGGGTGGTGGTGTCGAACGCTTCGAGTTCAGCAGGATGCAGTTGGTGCTGCGAAACGAAGCTCCTGCCTTTGATCTTCCACAAGCCTTGTCCGACGCCGAGACCGGGCAGCAGCGACTGTTCGGTTCGGGTCAGGCCGAGCGCCTGCGCGGTCGCGCCCAGCTGGTCGGGTTCCTGCCGGTAGATCACCCGCGTCTCGGCGTTTGCGAGCAGCGACGAGGCGAGCGCGCGCATGGCGGAGCCACTATCGCCTACGTTGTCGAGGTCTGAGAGCTTGTGAAAGACCAAGACGTTCGCGATCCCGTAGTGCCTCGCCAACCTCCACTGGCTGTCCATACGTCGAAGCAGCGAGGGGTAGGCCATGAGCCGCCAGGCTTCGTCGTAGATCACATACCGCTGCCCGCCCGCTGGATCGAGCAGCGCACCCTCCATCCACGCCGATGAGCAGGTCATCAGCACCGAGGTCAGTGCGGAGTTCTCGACCATGCGCGACAGGTCGAGGCTCACCATCGGCAGCGACGGATCGAAGCGAACGGTCGATGGCCCGTCGAAGATGCCCTGCAAGTCGCCCGCAACGAGTCGCCTGAGCGCGTGTCCAAGTTGGCGACCGTCTTCTTTGAGCCTGCCGTCAGCATCGCTGCCAGGCTCGAGGATACGGTCGACCACTTGCGGCAGGATCGGGGTGCCGTGCTCTCGCATCACCGCGCCAAGCGCGTGGTCAATGCTGGTGTGCTCCAGAGGGGTGAGGGGTCGTGCGAGCATGGTTTCTGCGAGTGCGCCGACGAGCTCGCGGCGACGCGCGGTGACCTGAGCCGCCCAGTCTTGATCGCTGATCCCTGCCGCACGATAACCCTCATCGAGAGGGTTGAGGCGGTGTGGCAAGCCACGTCCAAGAATGATCGCGCGCCCGCCGACCAGCTCAGCGACGGGAGAGTGCTCGCCTTTCGGATCGCCGGGCACATAGACTCTGCGCCCGAACGGCAGCGCTCTCGTGTAGAGCGATTTCACGAGCGCCGACTTGCCGCTGCCCACGATTCCGGCGATCACGATGTTCGGGGCGGTGATGAGGCCGCGCTGGTAGAGCGTCCACGGGTCGTACACGAACGAGGCCCCGGAGTAGAGATCCTGCCCGATGAACGCACCGTCTGAGCCGAGGCCGGCCTCGGCGAGGAACGGGTATTGCGCACCCAGCGTTGCCGTTGTGTCTTGATGCTTCGGTAGCCGAAATCGGCCAGGGGTGCGCAGCGACTCAGGGTACGGCTCGCCCGCTGCGGGGAGATAGACGGTGTTGCGGCGTTCCTCCCGTTCGGCCTCGCGCCTGGCTCGCTGTTCGGCATCTTCGCGGGCGCGCGCCTCCAGGCGCAGCTGCGCAGCCGCTCGGCGTCTTGCTTTCTTCAAGCGGCGGCGCTCGGCGGTCGGGGCGACGAGCACGCTTGCGTGCAGACGCTCTTCGTCACTCACCGCGATAACCCCGCATCGAGTCTCTGGGGTGCGGCCGTGCGGCCGGGGCCGTGCGCGGTCTTGGGCGCAAGGGTGCCCGAATCGAGCGCCTCCGGCCTGAGGTAGGTGGTGACGCTCGCAGCGGGCGGAGCATCGGGGCGATGTGGGGTCGGCCATTCGAGGAGCGAGAGGTGTTCGGAGGTGCGACCCAGGCGCGTCTCGGCACGGTCGACAAACTCTGCGGCTTGGAGAAGGTCACGGGCTGCTTCTTCGATCACCGCGACACCAGAGACGATGGTGCCGCCGGTTCGGATAATCGCCTCATCGTTGCGGGCGATCGCACGCGACGCGAACCTCCTGAACACGTCGGGCAGCAGCCGAGAGATGCCGAGCAGTTCACGGTTCAGATCGTAGAGTTCACGGGGCGGGGTCTCACGAACGGTGTGGGCGAGGTAACGGAGTGCGTCGTAGGCGGCAGTCGCCGCTTCGCGCGGGGTCTCATACTCAGGCATCAGTGGTGTCCAGTCAGTCAGGGCGGGTTCAGATGGGGCGGGCGAGCGGGAGGGCTGCGGCGGCGAACGCGCGGGCCTGCTGCCCGACCAAGCGACGGCATTCACATGAGGCTTGGATCGCGGCCTGTTCGACCGCCGCGACCGCTGCCTCGAGTTCCTCGCTGGTTGAGGCGGTGACCGAGATGAGGCCGGTGACGCGGGCGAGGCCGTGCCCGGCAGAGAGGTCGGCCTCTTGCTGCATTACGTCGACGTACTCGGCAGCGGTCGCGGCGTCTTCGATCTGCCCGATCTTCTGCCGCTGCGTCTTGTCCGAAATCAGTTCGGTGCGTTTGCGCCGCAGATCACGCGCCGCTTGATCGGCGCGCACCGGCAGGTAGTGCAACGAGAGAGTGCGCAGGATCCCCGACGAGAGCACAAGGGGCGAGAGGAACCCTGGGTAGACCTGGCTGCGCGGCCATTCGCTGACCCACAACACCGCATGATGCGCACTGTCAGACCTGATCGACTCCCACCGTTCAGTGACAGCGACCGGGCCAGCAGTTGCGAGATCGCGCCCAAGTTCGCCGTGACGTTCGAGCGCGGCAGCGGTCGCTGGATCGTAGGCAGCGCGCAGCACCATTGCCACATCGCCTGGGGTAAGCCACCCGTCGACCTGCAGATCTGCGGCACGAACCGCAGCGACCAGGGTATGCATCTCCTGCCGCAGCACCTGCGCAGCCCCGCGCACACCGCCGCCAGCGGTGCGAATCGCGCGTGCCGCGAGGCGCATATCGAGCGAGAGTGAGACGGTAGTGGCGTGCCGTTCCCCGGTGGGACCCGCCCGGTCGATGAGTTCGCCATAGACGGTCGCCGCCCACGACCCGTCAGCGTTGCCGTGCTCCTGCCACCATTGCGCCAGCCCGGTGCCGGAGTCGGGCAGGGTGCGCTCAGACACCTGGATGCGGGCGATCCTCCCCGACCTGCACGCGGAGGCGAGCACTCTGCCCCAACCGTCGACGCGGCGCTGCTGGTCGCCCGGATCGAGCAGCACGAACGCAGGATGAGAGACCCCGAGGATCGCGGTCAAGAGGTGCTGGTGCGGGTCATGGATCATCGCCGCCCCGGTCTCATCGTCCACCCACTCCCGCAACGCGGCAGCATCGCCAGGGAGCGCAAGGGTGCCCTCGGGTCGAAGCCGCATAAGCGCGCGTCGGTACTCGGCCTGCCCACTCGCTTGCTTCTGCCACCACCGCAACACGATGGGTGCCCACTCGACGATCTTCCGCCCGCCAACCGGCACGGTCGCGGTGACAGCGGCAAACCCCCAGACCGGGGCCGTCCAGACAAGCCCCGCACCACCCGTGACGTAGAGGCCGCCAACGGCAGTGACGAGACCGATCCCTAGCGTGACCAGCTGGGGCAGCGAGAGACCGAGCATCACGCCCCGCTTGGTGAGGCGCGAGAACTGCACGGTCGACAACTCGAACTCAGACATGACAGCTCCCTACGCTTTCGGGGTCGAACTATCGCCAGAGTTCGCACTCGGGCCAGGCGGCAGCGCGCGAGGCGGCGGTACCTGCCCGTGGCGTGCCGGAGGCGGATCCGAACTCTGCCCCGGCGTGCTCGCCCCCTCCATCTGACTGTCAGCCTGCTGCGCGACCTGACTGCCAAGCTCCGGGCCGAGGGTTGCAGCCTTCTTCGCCGCTGCCGCACCGAGCGCGATCCCAACACCGATCGGCCCACCCGCAGCACCCGCGCCAACGCCCGCTCCAGTGCCGCCACCGACACCCGCGCTCGCTCCGGTGCCACCACCTGCACCCGCAGCACCAGCACCACTCCCGCTCCCGCCGGTAGGCGTCGGCGCGGGAGGCTTGCCTTTACCGCCGGAGCCACCTGAACCGCCCTCGCCGCCCGAATCGCCGAGAACGCGAGACGGGTTCCCAGGCATCCGATTCGGCACCGGCACCGGCCGGTTGAGCGCCTGCTTCGCTTCGGACTCGGTGGACATGGCGTGGTAGTAGTCGGTACCGAGCCACGAGATCGCCTTATAGGTGATGTACGGGGCGAACGCGGCAACCGCGAGAAGCACAATCCCCGCTAGCGGGTCAGTGAGCGCCTGGATATCGAGGGCGATAGGCACCGAAATCTGCGCGATCGCGACCAACAGGATCACGGTCAACACGAGTTTCGAGACGATGAGCGCGACCACGAACATCAGCCATTTCCCCGCCCACCCGCGCGTGGTATCCCAGGAGAATCCCGCCAGTGCGAGCGGCGCGAGCGCGACCGTCAGCAGGAGCAGGCTCTTTCTCACGAGCAACGAGAACCACACGATCGCTGTCGCCGCGATTGACAGGCCGCCGAGGAACAGCGTGACGATCGCTCCGATACCTGGGGAACCGAGGTTCAACGTAGTCAGTGCGGTGATGAGCATCGTGATCTTGTCGCCCATTGACTGCATCGAGTTCCCGGTCGCTTGCACGACGCCGAGGCACAGCTGATCCACGATCTCTAATCCCAGCGCGACGAGCGAGACCGCGACGAACGAACCGAGGATGCTCTTCCCGAGACCGATCCCAGCACGGGCGAGACCACCGGGTTCGCGTTTCACCACGGCGGTGATGAGTTGGAAGCAAGCCAGCAGCAGAGCGATCATGACGCCGATGCCGAAGATGAGATTGTAGACGCCGACAAACTCGGCACCAGTAACGTCGACCAGCGTGGTCGAGTCGAATACGATCCAGAGGCCCTGGATGAACCAGGCCGCAGTCTGGCCGACACCATCGGCGATCCACTGGATCGGAGCGGTGGCGACCATCGCGGTGGCTTCGTCTCGCACCTCGCACAGCATCGACAGGATCGGCTGCTCACACAGACTCATCGGGAACTCCTTTTGAACCGTCGAACGCGAGGGTCAGACGGACTGGCCCACATCCCAGAAGAAATTGATCAATGTGACGGCGGCCCCACACAAGATCGCGGCCCCGCAGCAGATCAACACGCCAGTTTTCCCGCGCCCGGCCAGATGCGGGTTCGACGAGTTCGCCCCGAACGCCCAGACCACCGCGCTGATGATGAGGCCGAGCGCGGAAAGGATCAAACCGAACGTCATCACCGCGCCGACGATGAGCCGGAGCGCGTCGATGCCGGGAAGCCCGGAACTGTTGGGGTCGATGTCGATCATGGGGAAGCTCCTTAACGGGTCAGGGCGCGGGAAGTGCGTACCCGTCAGGTGCAGGCCATGCCCCGAGAACGAGCGAAGCCCGGCAGCAGACGCGAAGACGCGCCGACTGCCGGGCAGATCCCGAATCGGGTGGTTACAGAGTGGGGCCGTAGGTGAGGAACATATTGGTGATCGCGACAGCGGCTCCCGCCATCACCGCGCCGCCGAGCGAAACGAACACGCCGACCCTGCCGCGCATCGCGGTCTGCGGGTTGCCGCCCCAGGTACCTGCCGCCCAGGCGACAGCGGAGACGATGAACATGAGCACGCTCACCACGAGCACGATCATCAGTGCAGCCCCTATGGCGTCCTCGAGAGAGCCGAGGTCGAGCGAGCCGAAGTCAGGAAACACATTCATCCGGCCTTACCCCTTTGCTGCGGCTTCGGCATTGAGGTCGCATCCGGCGAGCGCGGGAGCATCGGTGCCGATGCCGGAAAGGTCGATAGCTCCGTGGGCGGCGAGCCACGGCTCAGGATCAATCGCTGCGGCGCGAGACCCGCCGGGTCGCACTTCGAGGTGCAGGTGCGGGCCGGTTGACCAGCCGCTCGATCCGACATCGGCGATGTGCTGGCCAGCGACGACGGTATCCCCGGCGTTGACGTGGATGCCGTGCGCCCACATATGCACATAGGCGGTCGCGACGGTCTGCCCGTCAATGGTGTGCTCAATCGTGATGAGGCCACCCCAGCCGCCATCCATCCCGGCGAACGTCACATACCCGTCAGCGACCGCCATGATCGGGGTGCCGTCTGCGGCGGCAAGGTCGAGGCCGGTGTGCGTGCGCGCCTCACCAGAGATCGGGTCGATCCTCGGCCCAAACTGGCTCGTGCGAACCCAAACGCCTCTCGCCAGCGGAAACACGATGCTCTTCGTCTCGGCCGGCCTCTCGGGTGCCAATGCCTCACCGCCCCCAGAAGTGGTGTCGGTGCGGGTGAGACAGGCCTCGCCGCCGGGAACCGCAACCAGCACAAGAGCGATGAGGCCGAGGCCGGGGAGCAGCGCGAGGGCGGCGAGGAACGCGAGAATCTTCACAATGCGATCCCGCTCATCGCAGTGGTTTGTCGAGCACGGTCAAGCGCAGCAGACGGCACTGTTCGTACGTCGGCTCGCAGGCGATGAACATGGTGAACGCGACTGGATGCTCAGTCGCGACCTCTTTGCCCTCCCATACCCCGGTGCGGTGCCTGGTGCCGTCGACGGTGTAGGCGATGGTGCCCGGTAGCAGCGTGCCCTCGCGTGCCTGCCGCTCCACCTCGGCCCAGGTGTCGGGCACACCGATCTGGTCGATCACGAGATGCTCCCGCGTCTCGTACCGTTGCAACTCGATCCACGCCGCCCGGTTCGGTACATAGGCGGCGAGGTCGGTGGCGAGGCCGTCTGTTTCTTCGTTTGCAGGGTCGGAGGCTTGATCGAGCATCGCCTGCACATAGTCGGTCGGCTGATACCCGTCTCGGGTATCCCACGCGAACAGGGCGAGCGCCGCAGACTCCGCGAAGCGATCAGCATCTCCGGTCTGTGCGACCGTGCCGAAAGGCGCAGACCGACTCGTGGGGCGCTCAGCGGTGTCGCCTGGGTCGGGGGCGACGGTCGAGCCGACCATCGGGGTCGGCTCGTCATCGGGTGGGCCGAGCAGCAGCCCGATCGTGGCGATGATGAGGATGAACAGGAGCCCGGTGCCGAGCACCGTGGCGACGATCATGCGTAACCGGCGCGCCCGCTCAGGATCAGCGGCCGGTTGCTGCGGTGAGGGAGTACGACGTTTCATACCGCACAGGTGCGAGACCGCACCCCGAACACCGGCTTGGGTCAGGCGGCTGCGCGTGCTTCTTGGAGTTCGGTGGCGAAGCGCATGGTGCCCTCAGCGATAGAGACGAACAGATCGAGCTGCTCGCCGGAGAGCTCTCGCACCATCTGCTCGACGCCGTAGTGTCGCCACCAGCCGTCGAGTTCGCTCCAGGTTGCCCAGAACGCGCGGGAACTGCGCAGCTTCGGCATCTCATCATCGGCTGTGAGCGCAGTGCGAGGGGTGGGGCGGCGCTTCGACCCGCTGCTTCCTTTCACTCGTTCGAGGGCGGCCTGGGCGAGGCGTTCCATCTCAGCGGCTTTCAGATCGGCCTGGCGGGCGCGAGCCGCCTCACGGCCTGCGCTTTCGCGCACGCTCTCAGGCTGGGTGGGATCTGCCGCGATGCGGTCGAGTTCGTCAAGCGATAGGGCGGCGTTCATGCGCTGATGCGAGGCCAGTACCCCGGCACCATACCGAATCCGGACGAGCTCGGCCTCGGCCTGCCCGCGAACCGCCGCCGAGACGGTGCCGTCAGCGGCGAGGTCTTCGATGCGGTTCACACGTTCGAGCATCTGATGGGAGTCACGCCCGGTCACCATGCGGGCTGCCTGTTCGCGTGCTTTCCCGTATTCGCGCGCCTCTGACGGTGGTGGTGAATCACCACCACCGGAGATTCTGGCGAGTCCAGGCTGCGCTCCGAAGCGAGTAGCGGCCTGCCGCAGCGCGGCTTCTTCCTCGAGCACGGCTTTCAGCTCGCGGTAGAGCGCCGCAGCTTCCAGGGTGGTGAGGGGCTTGTGTAGGGCATGATCGGCGTGCTCGCTGAGCAGTTGCCCGAGCCGGTCGGAGAGGCCTGATCGCACCCACACGTTGATCGTGCGCCAACCGAGTTTCCGTGCGGCAGCGACCCGGCGCACCCCGATCAGCACGAACCCTTCCGGGGTAATCGTCGGCGGTTGCAGCAGCCCGTGTTCAGAAAGCGACTTCGCCAGCAGGTCGAGATCTCCGAGGTCGCTGCGATGCCGGGTGCCAACCAGGAGCGAGTCGAGCGCCCGATCCAACTGAATCCCATACTGACCGCTCATCACGCACCGCCAGGTTTCGGGGCAGACTCCACGATCTGCCGCACCAGGTGCTCGTCACTCAGCAGTTCGGGAAAGCTCTCACCGATCACGATTCGCATGAACAGGCCACGGCCCGCGTTCGTTGCCGCGTAAGCAGGGTTCTGAGTGCCCAGCAGCACCGCGACGACGGTGTTCCAGGCATCTTTCGTTACGTCCAGGAGCGCGAGGGCGAGACGGTCTCGGCGCAGCACGTCGAACGCGCTCGTGCGGCTCCCGAGCCTTTCAAGGCCTTCGTAGATGTACCAGATCACATTCCGGGCCGTTGATTCAGGCCAACAGAGCCGCGAGAACAGGAACACTGCCTGCTCGATCATGGTCACCTCGGGAGAAGGTTCTTCTTCGCCTGCATCCTCAATGCGGGGCTCACCGACTTGGAACGCTGGGTTCCATTCGAGCAGCGCCTGGTCGCGGTCTGCGAACCGTTCCGCATCATGATTCGCGGAGACCTCAGACTTTCGAGCCTTATCGACCGAGCAGAGCAGCCCCTGCCCGCGCTGCTCATAAATGCACGTCAGCCGCACCGCCTCGGTCACCACGGCCCAGGGGTTGTCGGCGCGGGCGGTGCCAGGTTTCCGCATCGCCTCGAACGCGGCGGTCACCGCCTCCCAACGGTCGAGGCCGTACTTGCGGGCAAGACGCGCATACTTGCCTGCGGTGAACTTCGCGAGCTCATGCGCCTCGGTGTCATAACGCCACGCGCCGGGGCCGGCCTCCTGCAAACGAATAAGCAACGCCCGCAGCCCCTCCGGGGTCTCGAACTCGTGATCCTCGGGCGAAGCAGCGGCGATAAGTGATCTGGTCATGATGGCGCACCTCCTGCAAGAGACGTGCGATCCTCATCCCGAACGAGCAGAACCAGTCTGAGAGCGATACCGTGCATGATCCATCACCGTCACCATCAGCCCCGAGAGATCGTTTCGGGTTCGGGCATCGAGCGGTGCGGTGCATCCTGACCAAACGGGTTCATCGGAGCGAGATGCCAGGTGCCCTCACGCATCTCCCGATGGAAGTCTCCGACCTTGCCTCGGGCACGCTCCGAGAACGCGGCAGTGAGATCCATGCCGCGAGCGGTCACCCTCGCCCCGGCCTCCGCGAAAAGGTCGGTCGGACGTTTCCACGCCACCCGCACCCCGGCAGGTTTCTCCGGTTCCGGGCCGACAATATCGGCAGGATCATCCGTTGCGCGAGGATCGAAGCCGCCATCCAACTCGAGCGCATCCTCGACCACTTCGGCGTCGTAAATGAGTTCAGGGGAAGGTGTGTGCCGGGTGAGTTCAGCGTCTTCGATCAGCTCGGCCTCGATGATCTCTTCCTTGGTGTAGAGGTCGAGATGGGGTGGGAAACGATACGGCGACATCGCGCCGGGCGGTGGGGTGGTCATGATGGGGTCTCCTGTTCTTCGACGGGTTTGAGAAGCCAGCGGCCGACGGTGCTGCGATCAACACCGAACAACCGGGCAATCTGGGAGTTGTTGAGGCCGAGGCCACGCAGCGTTGACGCCACGGTGCGCCGCTCTTCGGCATTGACCTCGGCAAGTGGAGCCTCACCGTCAACCTCGGGGTCGGGCGCTGGCTCGTGAGCCTCTGCCGCCCGTAGTTGTGCGGCTGCCTGCGCGGCTTCAGCATCGACAGATTCATGATGGGCGGCGGCCTGGAGCACGGTGCGTGATTGACGAATCAAGATCGCCGTGAGATGCGTTGACGCGACGAGCACGACTGGAGGTACGGAAGCAACCAAAGCAGCGATCAAGTCGGGCACGTCGGGGTCTGCTGCAACGAGCGCGTGTACTGCGTTCGCAGCGACCGAGACACCCGCGCCGAGAACGAGCAGCAGCCACGGATACCAGACCACCCGTGTACCAGCCAGCGCGAACACTGCGAGCGTCGCCACGACGATGATGCCGTCTACGATCAACGGCCACAGCCACGCCAGATCAGGGTCGATGCCGCTGCGCGCGGCGAGGCCATGCAGCGCGGTGAAACTGAGGATGAACGCGGTGGCAGCAAGGAGAATCGTGCCCGCTTCAGCAGCGAAAACCGCGACCCGCAGCACCCGGAACGAGATACGCGCGGTATTCATGAGCGTACCCACCCGGCATCGCCATACGAATGGCCCGCGCGAGGAGATCCCGGCATCGCTGAGCGGGCCGACTGCGGCGACTGTTGCTGCCCGGTGGTCGGGTGTGCTCGTTCCCACGCGGAGTCGATCGTTCGCAGAATCTCCCGCTCACCAAGCCCCGCTTGCTCCGCTGCGGGGAGCAACACCCTCACGATGTCGGCCTTGGCGATGCCGTCCTCGGTCATCCTACAAGACATGAAGTACAACGCCCAGTTCCGGTTCCCCTCGGGCTGCGCCGCCACCCATCTGGCCCGCCCAGCATCACTGTTTCGCGCTTCACGAGGCGTGCTCGGCACCGGGCGGGCGCGGGCAGGCTTAGGCGGTGCGAGCAACTCGAGCAACCGCTGCGCATCCACCGGAGCGGTGGGGGCTGGGCTGGTCGAGCGCAGCACGTATGCGCCGAGTGTCCCATCTTTCTGCCGTACCCTCGACGGTGGCACGAGCACATACCCGCCATCGCCACGAAAATCGACCTGCGCAGACGCCGCCTGCCAGATCCGTTGCGGCCGATTCGGGTCGGCAGGAAAGTAAATGTGCAAGCCGCCTGAGGGCGTCTCGACCAACGAGGACCAGCCGCTCAGCAGCCCGGCATCACGAGCGCGACCGAACGACAGAAGCCCGGTGTCGCTGTCGCTGTGACGATCCACATCCACGACATCAAGACCCGACGCCGCACCGGTCGGCACGGCTAGATTTGCGTCAGGCCACCGACGCCACCAGGTTTCAACCTGCCGAACATCGACGGTTGCTGCCGTGAAACCGCCTTTCACTATTGGGCGTTTGAATCCAGACGCACATGGAAAGACGGGCACTCCATGTCTGGCAAGATACATCGCAGCGGTAGGCAGGCCACGGACAGTGCCCAACAGTCTGCCGAGCAGCATGAGCCGTTGATCGAGATCATTCATGTTGCTAACTCCTTCTCACCTTGAGTACTGGCGATAAGGTGCGACGAGGAGAACAGAAGACGCAAGTGACGTTCGGAGGGTACCGTTCGTCAGGCGTAGCAGTGACCCCGACACTATGGAATATCTGGCTTACCGCTAATCACTTCCAAGATGGAAGTGTCCTCTTTCAAACTGCCTCGCTACGGGCCCCAAGACCAACGATTTCGGCCCCCAAAGTCACAGAAGTATCACGCCTACGCGCGATCCGATATTCGTGAGGCGAGACTTGCATAACTGTACGAAAAAGCTTCGAGGCATGCGAACTACTTCTCCATCCGACAAGATGAATGCAATGCTCGACTGTGCTGTCTGTCTCCTGCAGCAACCTTGCCAACATCTCAACCCGGATCAATTGCAATCGGGTCCTTGGCGGATAGCCCCAGGCTCGAGTGCACAGTGTAGAGAGATGACCCGGCGAGAGACTAACTCGCCTGGCCAGCTCTCTAAGTGTCCACTCAAATTCGGGCCTCTCACGCAGGAGCGTTTCGACCTTTAGTACCTCAGGTCTGATCGGCGTCGGGCGCGTCGCACGGAGCCTTTGGTCGGACCCGGCGGGCGGAAATGCCTCCGGTCCACCAATACTGCGTGAAATTGCGTTTGCAAGGGTGAACCAGTGTGCCTGCATCTGGTTTGAATGTATGACAAAATCACTCGTTCTGCTCAGCGCAACCATTCCGTCGAGAATCGGTGCCAGTTTCTTAAGGCGTTTGCCAAGCCGCACGATAATTCGCATGTCACCGTATAAACGTTCAGCAAAGACGTGCGCCTCTGCGCGGTGAGAGAGTCGGCCGCGATACTGCCAATAGACTAGATCAAGCGCATATTCTGGGTCTAAGTAGATGCATGTAATTGAGGCTTGGGGCACCGGGACCACATGGAATACAGTCTCTGCGGGGAGAACTGTAATGTCACCGGTGTGCGCAAGGGTTTCATAGTTGTCAACCAACACGCGTAAGCTACCGCTTCGGACCGCAACAATCTTGATTTCACGGTATGCGGTTCTCTCGGTTGCTGATTTCAGGACATGATGCCGGGCCATGAGTGGAACTCTCGTTTCCACCAGTAAAACGTCCTTGCTCCGAGGTGAACTCTTCACCTGTGTCGGCCACGGCGATAGTGTGGGAATCGCACTAGATGGTTAGAGATAGGAAATTCCTACCCGCCCGACGCCTACCGCTATTGGTTCTCTCCTATGTTATTTCTATGCATTGAACATGCAGACTGTATTGCGGTAATAACACTTTTGAGTAACCTTGACTAGCGTCCGGTTTCATGTTGCAAGTGCTCTTCTCGCTCTGCTGAGGCGTGATCTGCTGCGGCATCAAAAGGTGTCATATCGGTTTCCTGGCGTACCGATCCGACTTCGATTTCCTTGCCTTTGAAGAATCCTGGGTTTATGAGGGAGTAGATCACCATTAGTATGATGCCGCCGCCGATAATGGCGACGCCGGCGACGAAGACGACTCCGACGCCGCCATCGGTAGAGCCGTCGGGGAGGGTGGTGCTGAAAAGCATGTTCCCGGACCCGAAGTCCGGGTCGGTGGCGGAGTCGTAAAGCGTCTTGACGAACATGACGACGAGCGCGATACCGCCGAGGAGCGGGAGAAGGAAGCGTCGGAAGAAGTTCCCGATGCTAGCGAACCAGGTGCCGCGGAAGTACCAGAACGCTGCCAAGCCGGTGATGCCGTAGTAGAAGCAGACCATGATGCCCATCGCGGTGATGGTGTCCCAGAGGGCGTCCTCGGAAACGAGGCGCATCAGCACGTAGAAGGTGACAGAGGCGACCGCCGCCCACACCGTCGCGGCGCCGGGTGTCTGGTACTTGGAGAGCTTGCCGAGGGTTTTCGGCACGGCCCCGTAATGTGACATCGCTTGCAAGGTCCGGGAGGGGGACACGAGCGTCGCCTGGAGCGCCGAGGCGGAGCTCGCGAAGACGGCGAGCGACATGATCAGTGCGAATGGTCCCATTACCTCGGGGGCGAGGGCGGCGAACAGCGCTTCTTGGATGTCCGGATTTCCGGCCCCGAGCCCTGTCGTGCCGATGCCGGTGTAGCTGAGCAGCACGATTGTGACGGTGAGGTAGGTGATCACGATCATGGCGATGGTGAGCAGTGCGGCCCGTCCGGGAGTGCGGCGGGGATCTTTGGTCTCCTCGTTCATCGTGAGGATGACGTCCCAGCCCCAGAACATGAAGATCGACAGCGAGAGGCCGGCCATGAGTGCGCTGAAGCTAAACCCGTCGGATCCGAGGAGCGCGGGGTTGAACCATTCCAGACTCACCGGGGTGTAGTCGTAGGCTTCGCCGTTCGCGATCTTGGCGACCGCTGCGATCACGAACCAGGCGAGGGCTATGGCCTGCAAGCCCACAAGCGCGTATTGAACGCGCTTGGTCTCCTCGACGCCTCGATACGAGATGTACGCGGCGATCCCCGTTAGGATCGCGACGACCGGGATGTTGACCCAGAGATTGCCCGTGAGGTCGGCGATGTCGGGGTTCTCGAACATCTGCGACAGCGCGATGAACAAGAAATCCACGGCGACCGCGGCGAGGTTCGACAGTACCAGGGCGGTCGACGCGACGAGCCCCCACCCGGCGAGCCAGCCGATCCACGGCCCGAACGCACGCGACGACCAGGTGAACGTGGAGCCCGAGTCCGGCATCGAGGAGTTGAGCTCACGGTAGCCCATGAGCACGAACATCATCGGGATGCATCCGATGAGCAGGATGAACGGGGTCTGCAGGCCGGCGACCGAGATCGTCGGCCCGTTCCCGGATGTCATGGTGTAAGCCGGGGCGATGCTCGCGATTCCGATGATCGCCCCGGCGAAGGCGCCGATCTTCCCTTTCTGGAGGCCCTTGAGCGTCAGGCTCTTGGTGGTCGCGGCGGGCTCGCGCTGTGTGGTGGTCACTGTGCTGCGCCGTCCGCCTCAAGGATGCGGGCGGCGGTGTCCTGCCCGATGCGGACGGCGCCGTCGACGTGCTGGTAGCCGAAACCTTGGATGTCGGAGCTGGCGAAGAAGATCGGGCCGACGGGCTGGTTCTGGGTCGCACCCCAGCGGCTCAGGCCGCCGAGATCGTAACTGGTGCCGTACGCGCCCCGGGTCCACTCCTCGGCGCCGAAATCGGAGAGGTAGAACGCGAGCGGGTTGCGCGCCTCGTCGCCGAGATACTCGGCGAGGGAGTTCAGGATCGTCTCGCGGCGCTCATCTTCGGGCAGCGCCCAGACCTTCTCCGCGTCGTGCTCCACGATGAATCCGACGAGAGTGCCGCGCTCGTCGCGGTGGTTCGTGTTGTCGTAGATGTCCTGGACTACGTTGTAGTAGCCGAACCCGGTGCCGGAGAGGCCCTGCTCGCGCCAGAATGGGCGGTCATAGGAAGCGTGGACCTTGATGACGAGGCCCATCGAGTGGTGCTGGTGCGCGATTTGCTGGATGCGGGGGAGGGCCGGAACGTACTGGATGCGGGAGTACAAGTTCGGCGGTACCGCGAGGATCGCGTGGCGGGCGCTCACGCGGAGGTGGTCGGTGATCGCGGTGACCGTGGCGGGGGCGCCTTCGGCGGTGTCCTCCCAGTGCAATTCGCGCACCGGGTTGTCGAGGAAGACATTTTCGGAGCCGAGTTCTTCGGCAATGCGGATGGAGACGCTCTGCATGCCGCCGACGACGCGCTTGTCGAGGAGGATGTCTTCGTCCACGAGGTTCTCGAACGACCCGGCCGAGGCGCCGAAGAAGATAGCCTGCAGCAGGGAGAACGAGTGCTTTGGCTTGGTGAGCATCGCCCCCGAGATGAAGTTGCCGATGATGAGGCGCGCCTCGGCGTCGTCGCTCTGGGCGCGCAGCCAGGCGTCGAAGGTGATCTCGTCGTACTCGGCGGCGCGGGGGTGCTCCCACGGGGCGGCTGGGTCGACTTCGAGGGAGAGTCGGGTGAGTTCTGCGCGGAGCTTGCGCATTTCCTCGAGGGTCTCCGGCTTGACGGGGAAGTCGCCGGTGAAACGGTGGCGGTTGCCCTCCTTGTCGATGAACACCGAATCGCCGTCGCGGTGGCGCTGGAAGAGTTCGAGTCCGAGTTCCGCCGCGAGATCCTGGATCGCGGTTTGTTCGGGCGCGATCCACTGGCCGCCGATCTCGAGGAAGGAGCCGTCGATCGTGTCCGACCATGTGCGGCCGCCGACGCGGTCGCGCGCTTCGAGCACGGCGACTGTCTTCCCGGTTTGGCTCAGGCGCCGCGCCGCGGTGAGTCCCGCGGGACCGGCGCCGATGATGACGACGTCGCGAGTGATTTCCTGCATGGTGCTTCTCCTTCTCAAGGGGTTCTCATGAATATGGCGAACTGTGCTCCCGGCGCGTGCGCGATGCGCAGCGGCAGGAGCCCCGGTCCGCCCGTGTGGTCAGTGGTCGAGCGCGCGGTAGTGAGCGGCGAGGCTGAACCGGCCGGGGTCGTAGAGTTCGCTGGCGCCTGCGTGGATCAGGTCAGCGGCGATACGGCCGAGGGCGGGCGCGAACTTGAAGCCCCGTCCCGACAGCCCGGACACGACGACGCGGCTGCCGTCGGGCGAGGCGTCGATAATCGGGGTGAGATCGGCCGTGTAGCTGTCCGGGTGGATGCTGTGGCGCACCGGCTCCGGGTGCAGGCCCGGAAAGTACCAGGTCGCCAGCTCGGAGGTCTGCGCGAGCTCAGTCCGGGTGTGCTCACGCTGCAGCTGCGCGACGTCGTCGACGAGCGGCCAGTCCGGGAACGCGGCACGGCTGATCTTCACGGCGTAGCCTTCGAGGCTCGGGGCGCCGAACAGGTGGGTGGTTCCGCGGTCCCGCACGAAGACGGGGAACCGCTCGGGAAGGAACTGGTCTACGCGTTTCGGCATGAACCACGTGAGCGGCACACTCTTCACCTTCGTGAACGTCTTCAACTCAGGGAGGATCTGCTGGCTCCAGGGGCCGGCGGCGATGACAACCTTCTCGGCGAGAATGTCGCCGCGGGTGGTGCTCACTAGGTGCCTCCCGTGCTGCTCGTCGATGCCGAGCACCCGAGTGTCGTCCCAGATCTCGGCACCTCCGCGCTCGGCGAGTGATGCTGCGGTGAGAATGGCGCGCTCGGGGCGCAGGCCGCCGCCGCCGAGATCGAGGATCGCCTCGTCGCCATCGTCAAAGTCGTGCTGCGGGAACCTACGTCGCAGCTCGCGTCCCACCAGATGCTCGTGGGGGAGGACGAAGCGCTCGGCGGCCTCGAGGGTTCCAGCGATCTTCGGAGAAGCGCCGGGGGCGATCGTGAGCGCTCCGACCTGCAAGTAGATGCTCTGCCCCGATTCTCGCTCGAGTTCTCGCCACAGCTGCTGCGCCCGGACGAGCAACGGAGTATAGTGCTCGCCCTCGTAGGCTGCGGTGCGGAACAGGCGGGACTCCCCGGCGTACGCGCCGTACGCGTGCGCGACGCCGTACTGCTCGATGCCGATGATGCGTCCGGGCACCAGCTTCGACAGCTGCCAGGCGGCCATGGCACCCACGGTGCCCATCCCGATGACGGCGACGGACGCCTGCTCAGTGCTGGACATCGATTCTCCTCGTGCGGCACGGCACCGTGCAGCCGTTGTGAAATTAGCTGGTGACCTCAGTGTTCCAGCTCCGGGGAACGAATCGAAGAGTCCCTCGATACCAGTTCTCACTAGATTCATGCGCTATTAGTCTGAATAAAAGCGGTTCTTTTGCGTTCTGGAAACGTTATCGAAGGTTAGCATCGCAATATCCAATACGGCACCCGGCGGTGAGACCGCGGGCAGGAAAGGGCAACGATGCACGACACTTCTCTCCGATTGCGTTACCTCAGCGAGCCCGAGATCATCGACGTCGGCGCCACGGACATGGCACGTTGTATCGACACGATGTGCGAGGTCTTCTCGCTGCTCGCGACCGGCGACTACCGCATGGGTGGTCCGAATCATAGTTCGCATGGGATCAAGGTCGACTTCCCCCTCGAGCCGGCATTCCCCGGTATGCCGCGCCATACCTCGGACCGCCGCTTCATGGCGATGCCTGCATACATCGGTGGGAAGTATCGTGCGACTGGCCTCAAATGGTATGGCTCGAATATCGAGAACAGCGAGAAGGGTCTGCCGCGGTCTATGCACCTGGTGGTCTTGAATGACACCGAGACTGGCGCTCCGATCGCCGTGATGCCGGGAAACCTGATCAGCGCCTATCGTACGGGCGCGGTCGTCGGAGCCGGCACTCTGCACCTCGCCCGAACGGACGCTGACTCGGTCGCGGTGATCGGCCCCGGGCTCATCAACCAGGTTGCGTTCCGGGCGATCCTAGTGACACGGCCCGCCATCGCCCGCGTCCGGATCGCGGCGCGTTCGCTCACGAGCCGGAACGCGCAGCGCTTCCAGGAACTCGTCCGCTCCGAGTTCCCCCAGATCCAAGAGGTGGAGATCGTCGATTCGATCCGGTCGGCGGTCACCGAGGCCGACATCGTCACGGTCGCCGCGACCGGTCTGTCCGGCGTCGCAAACTACCCGGTCATCGACCCGGAGTGGCTGCGCCCGGGTGCGTATGTCGCGGCGACCTCGAACATCCAAGTCGATGCCGGGTTCCTGTGCACTGGCGCTCGTAACGTCGTCGACCACACTCCGCTCTACGAAGCCTACGTCGCGAACTTCAGCCCTCCGTATCACGAGCAACTCGGGGCTCTCGGTGTCAAATACCAGGACATGCTCCTGGACGGGCGCCTGAACGTTGCCGACATCGCCGAGTTCGGGGACATCGTCGACGGCAGGGCACCTGGCTACGATCCGGCACGGCCGTCCTTCTTCTCCATCGGCGGGATCCCGGCCGAAGACGTCGCTTGGGCGACCGAACTCCTCTGGGAGGCGCAGCGCCGCGACATTGGCACGTTGCTGCCGATCTGGGATCAGCCCGCCCTAGGCTAGAGGCGGTTTCGGTCTACCCGGCGCTCCTGACTGCGGCAATCGTAGCGAGCAACCATTGGGGCCGATCGGCCAAGACGTTAATCCGATTCTCGGGTCGCATCGCTCGACACAGCGATCACCGGTACCACCGAAATACGGATGTTCTTTATCGCATCGGTATGAACGAACATGCGCGCGAGGATTCATGCTGTTCGACCCGTCGACTAGCTTCTCGCCCGCTCGCCAGCCCACTTGCTGGTTCGCCGATGTCAACCACGGAGGCTTCGAGGACCAGGTGACCCGTCAACTCCGGCGCCTCTTCGAACGCTGCGTGCGCGGTCTCGCCTTTCGGGTGCCCAAAGGTCGTCCTCGGCACGTCATGTACCCGCGGGGCCCTGAACACGGTCTCGGAACGCACGTCAAATGAAGCGACTCGGAATGCCGCTCATGCTGCGCGTACGGCACGCCCGGCCCCATCGGCTAAGAGATCCGAGCCCTGCCCGAGGTTACTTCTTGTGAGTGCAGCCTGGGCATGGGGATGGGGCATGCGAAGTGGCGGAGTGTATCCCTCGAATCGCTCCGGTGGTGCACTCCGCCACGCGGCGTACTATTTCGTGGCCTCAGGGACGCGGACGAGCTTCTTGTTGGCAAACTCGTTGATGCCGTAATGCGCGAGCTCGCGGCCGACGCCCGAGGCCTTGACCCCGCCGAACGGGAGATCCGGGGCTGTCTTGCTCGTGCTGTTGATCCAGACCATGCCCGTCTCGATCCGGTCGGCGACCCGTTGCGCCCGTTCCAGGTCGCCCGAGAAGACCGTGCCGCCTAGACCGAACGGGGAGTCGTTGGCGATCTGGACCGCTTCCTCTTCGGACGCGGCGCGGTGCACGACCGCGGCCGGGCCGAATAGTTCCTCTGCGTAGGCGCGCATGTCTTTGGTCACGCCTGACAGCACGGTCGCCGGATAGTAGGCGCCCGGTGCGTCGGGGGCCTCCCCGCCCAGGTGGACTTTCGCGCCGCGGTCGATGGCGTCGTCGACCAGCTCGACGAGATCGTGGCGGGCGGCGGTGGAGGAGAGCGGGCCGAGCTTCGTCTCGTCCGACGACGGATCGCCTGTGGCGTACGCGCGGCTCTGCTCGATGAACTTCTCGAGGAACGCGTCGTACACCGCGTCCAGGACGATGAAGCGCTTGGACGCGGTGCAGGCCTGCCCGCCGTTGGCGAAGCGACCGACCGCGGCTGCGGCGGCTGCCGCGTCGAGGTCGGCGTCGTCGAGCACGATGAACGGGTCGGATCCACCGAGCTCCAGCACGTACTTCTTCATATGCCGCCCGGCGACCTCGCCGACCGCTGAGCCCGCCCGCTCGGAACCGGTGAGAGAGACGCCCTGCACGCGCGGATCGGCGATCATCTCGGCGATCTGACCGTTGTTGGCGAACACGTTCGCGTAGACGCCATCGGGCAGCCCCGCCTCGCGGAACACCCGCTCGATAGCGAGGGCGGACTGCGGGCAATTGCGCGCGTGCTTGAGCAGGATCGTGTTGCCCAGGATCAGGTTCGGGGCCGCGAACCGTGCCACCTGGTAATAGGGGTAGTTCCACGGCATGATACCGACCAGGACGCCGACCGGTTCGGTCTTCACGATGGCGGTGCCGGGGCCGGAGATGTCGAGCACCTCGTCCGCGAGGAACTGCTCGGCGCGGTCCGCATAATAGTCGTAGATGTTCGCGACGAGATCGACCTCGCCACGCGCCTGGACGATGGGCTTGCCCATCTCGAGCGTGATGAGCGCAGCCAGTTCTTCCCGCTGTTCGCGGTGGAGCGCGGCGATGCGCTTGACCAGGGCGACCCGCTCTTGCAGCCCGCGATCCCGCCACTGCGGATAGGCTTCCGCGGCGCGATCGAGAGCCTCCCGTGCCTCCTTGTTGGTGATCTCGGGGAACTCGGCCAGCTGCTCGCCGGTTGCAGGATTCACTGTCGTGTAGACACCCATGTGCGACGACGCTCCTTCATTGTTCGGTGTGTGATCGCGGAACTCCGCGCGCACCAGTGCGCACGGATCCTCGACTATCACTGTTGCTCACTATTCATGTCGCGTCCAATACCAAATCCGCCCCCGCTCATGCGCTGGCATTAATAATGCTCTACCGCGCCCAGTGGAGTCCATGTGAGATTTTATGACGATAGTGTCATGAAATAGGATCTATTAGGTATTTGTGTGTTATTGGATTTCGCACCAAGCTGGAACATGACATGCACCAGGACTGAGTGTGCCTGGACGCGATCCGAAAGAGGTGGGGCTTGGTGGAAACGCTCACGGCCGAGCACAACGGCGATCGCACGATCGTGCGATTGAACCGGCCTCAGACACTGAACTCGATCGACCAGGCCATGGTGGATGATCTCCACGAGGTCTGCGACCAGCTCGAGCGCGAACCGCGCATCCTCATCCTGACGGGAACCCGCACCGACAAGGGCGGCATTTTCGCCTCCGGCGCGGACATCTCCCAGCTGCGCGACCGGCGCCGTCATGACGCCCTGCGCGGGATCAACTCGAGCATCTTCGCGCGGATTGCTGCCCTGCCGATGCCGGTGATCGCCGCGATCGACGGCTATGCCCTCGGCGGCGGCGCCGAGCTCGCCTACGCCGCCGACTTCCGGATCGCGACGACGCGGGTGAAGATCGGCAACCCCGAACCCAACCTCGGCATCATAGCCGCCGCGGGGGCATGCTGGCGGCTCGTCGAGCTCGTGGGCGAGCCCGTCGCGAAAGAGATCCTGCTCGCCGGCCGCGTCCTCACCGCAGACGAGGCGCTATCGATTCGGCTGGTCGGCGAAGTCTGCGAGCCGGACGAGCTCCTGGACCGGGCGAACGCGCTCGCGGACCGTATCGGCGGTTTCGACCCGTTGGCGATCCAGGTGACCAAGCAGGTGATCCACGCGCCGCGGGCGGCGCACCCGGTCATCGACAACCTTGCGCAAGCGTTGCTCTTCGAATCCCCGGAGAAGACCCGGCGCATGGATGATTTTCTGCTGAAGCGCAACGCGCGGAAAGGACGCTGAACCCATGGCATTGCCGAATCACATCGCCGTCGTCGGAGGCGGACGGATGGGGGCGGGCATCGCGCTCAGCCTCGCCATCGGCGGATCGCAGGTCACCGTGCTCGAACGCGATGCCGCGTCGGTGGACGCCGCCCGGGCGCGGCTCGATGACATCGCGCAGAAAGCGGTCGCGAAGGATCCCGCGGCCCCCGCCCTCGACGTGCTCCTAGGGCGCCTCGCCGTGTCCGAGGACTACGAGCTCCTGAGAGAAGCAAACCTCGTGATCGAGGCGGTCCCAGAGGACTTCGAGCTCAAAGTGAACACCCTCCGCGCGATCGAGGGGCGCGTCACCGAGACCACCGCGATCGCGACGAACACGTCGTCGCTGTCGGTCACGAAGCTCGCCGCAGAACTCTCCCACCCGTCCCGCTTCCTCGGGCTGCACTTCTTCAACCCGGTTCCCGCCTCCACCCTGATCGAGGTCGTCGTCGGCGAGCAGACCGGCGTCGGCCTCGTCGCCGCAGCGCGAGAGTGGACCGAGGGGCTGCGGAAGACCCCCGTCGTCGTGCATGACGCACCCGGCTTCGCGAGCTCCCGGCTCGGCGTCGCCCTCGCACTCGAAGCGATGCGGATGCTCGAAGAGGGCGTCGCTTCGGCCGAGGACATCGATGCGGCGATGGTGCTCGGGTACCGGCACGCCACCGGCCCGCTCAAAACCACCGACCTCGTCGGTCTGGACGTGCGGCTCGGCATCGCGGAGTACCTCGCCTCCACGCTTGGCGAGCGCTTCGCACCCCCGCAGATCCTGCGCGACAAGGTCGCTGCCGGAGAGCTCGGGCGCAAGAGCGGCACAGGCTTCTTCGACTACAGCTGAACGCTTGGGTCACGCGCCGCACCCCAACGGCTGGCCCGAACCACACACACGATCCCAGGAGGATGCAGATGCCCCAGACCAACGCCCTGTGGAGCGCCCAGGCGCACATGCCGACCGTGCTCTCGAACCCGCAGACCGTCATCGTCAAAGGCGACGGCGCCTACATCACCACTGCGGACGGGGACCGTCTCCTCGACGCCGCCGGCGGCCTCTGGTACGCCAACATCGGCCACGGCCGGGACGAGATCGCACAGGCCGCCGCCGAGCAGATACGCACCCTCGAGACCTGGCACATCTTCGGCCGGTACGTGAACGAGCCGGCACTCGAACTTGCGAACAAGATCGCGACGCTCGCCCCGTTCGACGACGCCAAGGTCATCTTCACCAGCGGCGGATCCGATTCCGTCGACTTGGCACTCAAACTCGCACGCCGTCACCAGCAGCTCCAGGGACAGCCGGAGAAGCTCACCGTCGTATCCCGTCAGGACGGCTATCACGGTCTCCACGCCTACGGTACCAGCGTCGCAGGCCTCTCCTTCAACAGCGACGGCTTCGGCCCCGGCACCCTCATCCCGGAGACACTGCTCGTCGATCAGTGGGACATCGACGCCGCCGAGCGCACCATCCGCGAACACGGCGGAGAGAAGATCGCCGCGTTCATCGCCGAACCCGTCATGGGCGTCGGCGGTCTCGTTCCGCCCCCGGCCGGCTACTTCGAGCGGATCAAGGAACTCGCGAAAGAGTTCGGTTTCCTCGTCATTGCCGACGAAGTCGTCACCGCCTTCGGTCGTCTAGGCACCTGGACGGCGTCCGAGCGCTTCAATCTCGAACCCGACATGATCACTTTCGCGAAAGGCATCACCTCCGGCTACCTGCCCCTGGGCGGCGTCATCGTCGCCCCCAGCGTATCCAGCCAGTTCTACGCAGGAAACGACGCGCCCATCTTCCACCAGGGCCTCACCTACTCCGGCCACGCGACCGTCGCGGCTGTCGCACTCAAGAACCTCGAGATCATCGAGCGCGAGAACCTCCTCGGCCGCGTCCGCGAGCTCGAACCGGTCCTCGTCGAGGAACTCGAACAGCTCCGCCACCACCCCGGCGTGAAAGACGTACGGCACATCGGACTCATGGGCGGCGTCGACCTCGCCGACGGCGTCTCCGGGCTCGACGTTGTCGCCGTCCTCGAAGGTCGCGGCGTGCACCTGCGGAACCTCCCGAACAACATCCTCCAGATCTCCCCGCCCTTCATCGTCACGGCCGAGGAGATCCGCACCATCGTGCGCGGCATCCGCGACGCCCTCGACACCGTACACGGCAGATAAGCCAGGTGGCTGCCTGTCAAGTGTTGCGTTTGGTAGAGGGTTCTTTTATCGGGTTTCGAGTAGAACGGGTTGGGGATTCGCCGCCCAGTAAGCGGCTTCGTGCTCCGCGGGTGGGACGTGGCCGAGTTCGCCGTGGAGGCGGCGTTCGTTGTACCAGTCCACCCATTCGGCGGTCGCGATCTCGACGTCGTTGATTGATGTCCAGGGGCCGCGGTTGCGAATCAGTTCGGCTTTGTAGAGTGAGTTCAGCGCCTCGGCCATGGCATTGTCATACGAGTCGCCCTTGGAACCCACCGAGGCGACCGCGTCGCACTCGTCAAGCCGTTCAGCGTAGCGAATCGCACGATATTGGACTCCGCGGTCGCTGTGATGTGTAAGACCAGTGAGGTCCTGACCTGCGTGCTCACGCCGCCAGATCCCCATACTCAGCGCGTCGAGTGCGAGATCAGTGTAGAGCCTGGTCGAGACCTGCCAACCGACGATCATGCGCGAGTACACGTCAAGAACGAACGCGGCGTACACCCAGCCCGAGAAGGTTTTGACGTAGGTCAAATCCGCGACCCATAGCTCGTTCGGGTGCGACGCCACGAACTGCCGCTGCACCAAGTCCGTGGGCCGGTCGGTCTCGGGTGCAGGCTTCGTTGTCTTCGGGCCCTTCGCCCGCGAGATGCCACGCAAACCGAGTTGCCGCATGAGCCGGCGCACGGTCGACTCTGCAACGCGTTGACCCTCACGGCGGAGCTCCGCATGAATTTTCCGCACCCCGTATACGCCGTAGTTTGCCTCGTGGATCCGGACGATCGCGGCGCACAATTCCTCATCACGAAGAGCGCGCGCGCAGAGCGGGCGGGACTTCGCGGCGTAATAACTGGACGGGGCAATCTGCGCGGGAGTGTCTTCTAATGCGCGGCAGATTGGCTCGACCCCGAACTCGGCGCGATGCGCGTCGATGTAGGCCACTTTCTCGGTCATCGTGATGGGCGGTCGAGCTCCGCCGCAAAGAAAGCCGAAGCAGACTTGAGGATCTGGTTAGCGCGCTTCAACTCGCGAACCTCTCGTTCGAGCTCAGCGATCCGAGCGGATTCGGTGGTCGTGACACCGCGGCGTGTGCCGCCGTCGACCTCGGCTTGGCTCAGCCAGCCGCGCAGAGTGTCTGGGTTGATACCAAGTTGCTTGGCGATCCTCGTGGGCACCCCATAAGGGGAGTCAGAGTTCTGTTGCGCTTCACGGACGAGGCGCACTGCGCGCTCGCGAAGCTCGGCGGGGTATTGCTTGGGCATGAGGGGTAGGTTTCCTTCCGGGAATCTCTACCCTCCATCAAACACGACACGATTCAGCCCTGCGGGGAAGACAGCCGGCACGACCCGATGTCCTCCCGGACAGGGAGGCTCCACCACTGAATAAGGAACACGCATGAACACATGGAAGAAGCGAGCCCCGAAGACGTTGCTCGCCCTCACCGGGGTCGCGGTGCTCGTCCTCGCGGCGACCGGCTGCAGCTCGGGCAGCTCAGACGACTCCGGCAGCAAGATCACCTTCGTCGGCTACGGCAACGAAACGCAGGAATACCAACTCGAAGCGTTCGGTGAGCCCTTCACCGAAGACACCGGCACTCAGGTGGTCAGCGACTCACCGGTCGACCTGGCCAAGCTCAAGGCGATGGTCGACTCCGGGAATGTCACCTGGGACAACGTGATCATGACCCCGGCGGGCGCGAACCAGCACTGCGGCACGCTTCTCGAGAAGCTTCCGAAGGAGGTGACCGACGGGGTAACACTCGCCGATGGCGCGACGGGGACAGGCTGCAGCGTACCTTTCTACTTCTCGCAGCTGATGTTCGTCGCGAACGACGATACCTACTCCGGTGACAAGCCCGACACGATCGCCGATTTCTTCGACACGAAGAAGTTCCCCGGCAAGCGACTGCTGCCACCCGAGTTCGACACTGGAATGATGGAACTCGCCCTCCTCGCCGACGGCGTCGACGCCGACGATCTCTACCCGCTCGATATCGACCGTGCGCTCGCGAAATTCGATTCGATCCGCGACTCCCTCGTGTTCGCGGAGAGCTATGGGCAGCTCGGCCAGTCGATGTTAGACGGTTCCGTCGACATGGCGCTGACCCCGGAGTCCCGGTTCGGGTACCTACTGCGCGACGGGGGAAACTGGTCAGCGGTGTGGGACGCGACTGTGATCTCGGCCGACCAGCTCGCCGTTCCGAAGGGCTCCAAGAACACCGATCAGGCATTCGAGTTCATCAAGTCCACCCTCGACGCGGACCGTCAGGCCAAGGCCGCCGAGCTGACTGGCCGCGGCGCCGTGGTGGCCGACGCAAACCCGCAGTTCGACGAGAACCAGGAACAGGCGGTCATCTTCGCCGACCTCGACAACCGCGGCCGCGCGATCTACTTCGACGGCGCCTGGTGGGGCGAGAACCTTGACCAGGTCACCAAGCAGTACACCGCCTGGCAGATCGGCTGACGGTGACCACTCAGATCCTGAGCATCCCGGATTCCTCCAAGTCCCGGGTCCGCACAGGTGCGGCGAGTGTCGGGGGCCTTGCGCTTCCGGCACTCCTCGCTCTGGGCGTGTTCTTTGTCTACCCGCTCGCCCTGATCGTCTGGCTGTCGTTCACGAGCCCGGAAGTTGGGCTCGGGCACTACATCAGTCTTTTCACCGACGGTGTCACCGTGACCGTGATGCTGCGCACCCTGGCCGTCGGCCTGATCGTGGGACTGGCGACGCTCGTTATCGGATACCCGTACGCGTATTCGATGACCGTCGTCTCGCCGGGTTGGCGCACCGTGATGATGACGATGGTTATGCTGCCGTTCTGGGTGAACATCATCGCGCGGACGTTCGCGTGGTTCATCCTGGAGAACCGAGGCGGGCTCATCGATCAACTGTTCCAGGCCTTCGGGATCGAAGGCGTCGTACTGCTCAACACCTGGGGCGGCGTCGCCGTCGCTATGGTGCAGGTCATGCTCCCGTTCATGGTGCTTCCGCTTTACAACCAGATGAGCACCATCGACCGAGGCCTTCTGCGCGCCGCCGCGAGCCTTGGAGCGAAACCTGCGGCGTCATTCGCGAAAGTGTATTTCCCGCTCAGTCTGACGGGCGTGATGAGTGGATTCTCCCTGGTGTTCGTCGTCACGCTCGGGTTCTACATCACCCCGGCGCTGCTCGGATCCCCCGATCAAGCGCTGCTATCACAGATCATCGCCACCAGGGTGCAGCGGTTGCTGGACTTCCCCGGTGCGGGTGCGGCAGGCATGCTGCTCCTTGTTGTGACGCTCGTCATCCTCGGCGTGCTGAACTGGATCGTCCGCCGGGCCAACCCGCTCATGAAGAAAGGCTCTGCATGAACGCCTCGGTGAACACCGTGCCAATGCGGCCGCGCCGACAGAAGAACGTTCCTGTATGGCTGCGCGCCTGGAACGTCGTTGTCATCGCGTTGCTGATCCTCCCGGTCATGATCGTCATCCCCATGTCGTTCTCGGGCGCGAGGAACTTCTCATTCCCGCCGAAAGGGTTCTCGCTGCGCTGGTACGAGAATTTCTTCAGCTCCGCGAAATGGATGGATTCGCTACTCGCATCCCTGCAGGTCGGTGTGCTGTCCGCGGTGATCGCAACCGTGCTGGGCACCCTCGCCGCCGTCGCGATCGCCCGGATGTCGCCGAGGTTCAGCAGCCTGCTGTCGAGCGTGTACATGGCGCCGATGATCGTCCCCGGCGTGATCTTCGCCGTCGCGATCTACGCCGTGTTCCTGCGCTGGCAGCTGACGGGAGGTCTGTTCGGTTTCGTTGCAGCGCACACTATGCTAGCGCTGCCGTTCGTGATCACCTCGGTGTCCTCCAGCCTCAGCGGCTACAACGCCGGACTCACAACCGCGGCGTCCTCGCTGGGTGCGGGGCCGGTGAAGGCGTTCGTCACGGTGACGCTGCCTCTCATTCTCCCCGGTGTGGTGAGCGGGTTCGTCCTTGCGTTCGTGACCTCCTTTGACGAGTCGGTCGTGTCCCTGTTCCTGGCGACCCCAGCGCTCAAAACCCTGCCCGTGAACATGTACGACGCTATCGCGACGGAGATCGACCCGACCGTCTCCGCGGCAGCGACACTCGTGATCCTGGTCACCACCATCGTGGTGGTGCTGGCCCAGGTGCTTCCCGGACGCAAGAAGAGAAAGTAATCCCGCAATGACGCAGAAACTAGATCACGGACAAGCCATTTCCGTGCAGAACGTGACGATGCACTACCCCTCCGCCCCTTCACCGGCGCTTGACGATGTATCCTTGGAAGTGCAGCCGGGAGAGTTCATGTCCTTCCTCGGCCCGAGCGGTTCCGGGAAGACGACGCTGCTCTCCCTGATCGCAGGATTCGTGAATCCTTCGGCGGGAACCGTCAGCATCGGCGGCAAGCCGATCGACGGGCTCAAGCCCCACCGCAGGAACCTCGGTGTCGTGTTCCAGAGCTACCTGCTGTTCCCGCACATGACCGTGTTCGAGAACGTCGCCTACCCTCTCCGGCAGCGCAAGCTGCAGAAAGAGGAGATCCGGGAGAAGGTCACCCGAGCCCTGGGCCTCGTCCAGCTGGACGCGTACTCGGACCGGCTTCCGAAAGAACTCTCCGGCGGGCAGCAGCAGCGCGTTGCGTTCGCGCGCGCGATCGTGTTTGACCCGAGAGCACTGCTGATGGACGAGCCGCTGGGCGCGCTCGACAAGAACCTCCGCGGCGAGATGCAGCGCGAACTCGCGCGCATCCACCGAGAGCTGGGCATGACGTTTGTCTTCGTCACCCACGACCAGGAAGAAGCGCTCGTACTCTCCGACCGCATCGCCGTGTTCAACCACGGCGGCATCGAACAGGTCGGCACCCCGGAGCAGCTGTACTATCGGCCCGCGACACTATTTGTCGCCCGCTTCCTCGGCGACTCGAACGTGTTCACCGGGAATGTCGACCCGGCAGCCGGTGCGTTCGTGTCGCCCGCCGGCACGATTCTGCTGACCGAGGAGGAAACCAGCCGGACCGACGGCAACGTGCTGATCGTCCGGCCTGAAGCCCTCACGATTTCTCCAGACAATACCGCAGCACCGGGGAAACTGCCCGCAACAGTCCGGGAGATCGTGTTCACCGGCGCGAACGTCACCGTCTATATGGATTTCGCCGACGGTACGCCTGGTATTGCGAAGCTCGCCGCTGCGGAAGCGGCCGCGGTCAGGGTCGGGCAAGCCGTTTCGGTGGCGTGGGAGCGCACCCGGCAGCACCTCATCCACGAGCGTGCAGCCATTTGAGTTACTGGGGCAGACCGTGTCGATGACCGCCGCGCACCACGAATCCCAGAAACCGAAAGCCGTCTACACGGATATCGAAGGAATGGACATCGCGCCGGGCATCGAGATGCTGCGCGCAGCAGACCACCTGCTGTCAGGCGCTCCTCGCCTGACCGTCACCCCGCCCATCGGGTATCAGTCCCGTCAGACGGAGCTGGAGTATGTGCTCGTGCGAGCTCAGGAGGCCGTGAACTTCCTGCCGCCCGGCGCCCCGGACCACCCGGTGAACGCACCCGCGTCAACCCCGCATATCGTCTCCCGAAAGGCACGCCCGTGACCGAACCTACGCAGACGCAGCAGTCCGCACCACGCGACAACCTCGGATACGCGATCCTGAAACTCATCAGGGAATACGGTGTCGATACAGTGTTCGGCATCCCCGGCACCCACAACCTCGAGTTCTACCGGCACTTGGAACGTCTCTCCATCCATCCGGTGACCGCACGCCACGAGCAGGGCGCGGGGTACGCGGCCGATGCGTGGGCGCAGCGCACCGCCCTGCCCGGCGTGGTGATCACCACCTCAGGCCCCGGTTTGTTGAACGCACTGGCGGCGGCGGCGACCGCCTACTGCGAGTCCCGTCCCATGCTTGTGCTCGCGCCCGGCACCCCGCTGGACTCGCAGGGCGACGACGTCGGAACGCTGCACGAAACCAAAGACCAACTCCGCGCCGCAGAAGGTGTCTTCGCGATCGCCCGGCGGGCGAATGACGCCTCGGACGCGGTGCGCACCGTCCACGACGCATTCGAGCTGAACCGCCAGGGGAGGCCGAGGCCGGTCTATCTCGAAGTCCCGCTCGACCTCCTCGAAGCCGAAGTCAGTACCGAGCTGCTCGAACAGCGCCCGCTGGCCCAGGCAGATGCCAGGGAGCCGGACCTTGCTGAGGTCGCTGCAGCGGCCACCCTGCTCGCGGAAGGTCGCAGGCCGATCATTCTCGCCGGCGGCGGAGCGAATCGTGCGAGTGCGGAGCTCCGGAGAGTCGCCGAGCTGTTGAACGCGCCGGTGCTCACATCCATGAACGGCAAAGGCGTGATCCCGGAGTCCCACCCGCTCAGCCTTGGGTCGGAACTGAGGCTGCCCGGAGCGCTCGAGTTGGTGGCGGAGTCGGATCGGGTGCTCGTCGTGGGCTCGAAGCTCGGTATCGCCGAACGCGGGGGCATGGACCTGATCGCCGGCGGCCCGGTCGTCCGCATTGACATCCTCGACACTCAGCGGGACAAGCCCCTGCCGGCTGCGCACGCCTTGATCGGCGACGCCGCCTCCGCCCTTGCAGCGCTGGAGCGCGAACTGCGCGACCGCAAAACCCCACCCGAGCCCCGGGACACCGCATTGATCCGCGCCCGGCTCGCCCAGGAGGCGCACGAGTATGATCCGGTGTCGGACACCCTTGCTGCCCGCATAGTCTCAGCGCTGCCGAAGGGAACGATCCTCGGCGGGGACTCTTCCCAGATCGTCTACAACGGCATCGGCAGTCGCTTCTGCGCGGAGGAGCCCGCATCCCTCATCTACATGGCAACCTACTGCACCCTCGGTTACGCGCTCCCGGCCGCGATCGGCGCGAAAATCGCCGAGCCATCCCGGCCCGTCGGCGCCGTCGTCGGTGACGGGGCGCTCATGTTCTCGATCCAGGAGCTGCAGACCGCCAGCGAGCAGGGCCTCGACCTGTTTGTGATCTGTGTCGACAACGGCGGATACGGGGAGATCCGGCAGAACGAGTTGGACCGGGCCATTCGACCGGTAGGCGTTCAGCTGTCACAGCCGGATTGGCCCCGACTGGTCGAGGCATTCGGCGGCACCGGGTTCGCGGTCACCGCCCCTGAACAACTCGAGGACACCATCCGCGAGGCCGTGGCTACCACCGGCGTCACTCTCGTGCACGTGCCGGTTCAGCACACCGTTTGTCGTAGTGATCGTCGTGTCGGTGTTCGCACTGGCCAGCCTGGTACTCGACTTGAATACGGCGGAGTTTATGATCAGCTTCGGCGCCCTCGCGGCGTTCGCGATGGTAAACCTGTCAGCCATCAAGGACGAGTTCCTCCGGAAAGACAGGACGGGGAACCGCGCGAAGGGAGGCGTCCTGCTGCACCTGGTCTGCCCGCTGATCGGGTTCGCGCTCACGGTCTGGCTGTGGACGTCGCTGGAGCCCTCGACCTGACTCGTCGGCTGCATTTGGCTGACCATCGCCGCTACCGAGACGCCGGGTCTCAGTGAGTCCGTCCCGAAGCTCGACTTCTCCGGCGAAGCGCCCACGACCATCCAGATCGATTAGCTCAGAGGAATCGAGGCGGCCGCCGACCGGTGAGGCAGTTGGGTATGCGCGCAGTACAGCTGGCGGCGCCTACAGGACTTCGTCGGCGAGTGCCAGCACCGTGGCGAGTGCGGGGTTCCGCGAATCGGCGCGCCAGGCCATGCGCAGGAGCACCTCGTCGAATGGGTCTGCGACCGGGAGGAAGGAGAACCCGTCGGTGTGGGTGTTCTCTGCGACCGATGAGATCGTGAGATGAATGCCGACCTCGGCTGCGACGAGTGACAGCGCCGTCCAGGTGTCGGGGGCGACCTGCGCGATGAGGGGGTCGAAGCCGGCAGCGTGGCTGAGTCGGAGCAGCCGGTCTGTAAGTACTGATCCGGGCTGCGGGGGGAGCGTCACGAAGTAGTCGGCGGAGAGCTGATCCATGTGGACCGAGTCAGCGCCGGCCAAGGTGTGGGTCTTCGGGACGGCGACGACGAGTTGCTCGTTGATCAGAGTGCGGGTTCTGATGCCGGCTGGGACGTAGTCCCAGCGGCCAATGGAGATGTCCGCCTCATCGTTCAGGAGCCGGTTGATGGCGGGCTGGGCGAAGTTCTGGCTGGAGAGCTCGAGGGATAGGTCTGGATGTTTGAGACGCGCAGCGCGGGAGAGCTGGCCGACGAGAATCTGTGTGGAGGCGCCAGCGAAGGCGATACCGACATGCCCGAGTTCGCCGCTCTGAGCGGCGCGCACATCGTGCGCGGCATGCTTGAGTTCGTTGAGAATGCGGCGGGCCGGGCCGAGCAGAGCCTCCCCGGCCGCAGTGACCTCCACGGAGCGCGTCGTGCGGTGGAACAGCTCCGCGCCCAGTTCCTTCTCCAGTGCCTTTATGGTGCGGCTTACCGGAGGCTGCGCCAAATGGAGGCGTTCGGCCGCTCGCCCGAAGTGCAGTTCTTCCGCGACGGCGACGAATGCTCTGAGGTCCTGAATTTCCACTCGCCAATGATAGCACGAGGATCATATATCGTGTCGTATTTGCTTCATTTCAGGTCTCAGTGCGACGAACGATTGGAGAGGGACATATGTGCTGAAGGTATCAATAACGTGAAAATAGGTATTTGACGTGCACTAATCGCGCCTGACAAGGTGAAAACATCGAAAACGGTTCAACGGAAGAACGGTCCCGAGGTAGACGGTGGAAGATCACAACAGACTTGAAGAACTACTCGCGCGTTCGGGGCAGGGGCCGTTGAGCGGCACCATCATCGCTGACTTCGGCAGGGTGCTGGCCGGGCCCTACTGCACTATGCTGCTGGCGGACATGGGGGCGACCGTCATCAAGGTCGAGAGTCCGATCGGGGACGAGACCCGTGCTTGGATGCCGCCGGAGCATGAGGGCAAGTCGACTTACTACCTCTCGATCAACCGGAACAAGCTGTCGATCGAACTGGACTTCAGCGACCCCGGGGATCTCGCGACCGCACGCGAGCTCGCAGCTCGCGCGGACGTCGTAATCGAGAACTTCAAGCCCGGCGGTCTCGAGAAGTTCGGGCTGGACTATCAGAGCGTGGCGGCTCAGAACCCGGACGTGATTTTCACCTCGATCACCGGGTTCGGTACCGCGGGCGGGGCGAGCCTTCCTGGATACGACCTGCTCGTCCAGGCTGCCTCCGGGCTCATGAGTCTCACCGGGGCGCCGGAGACCGAGCCGTTCCGTGCCGGCGTCGCGGTCGTCGATGTGTTCACGGGTATGCACGCCTGCATCGGTATCCTCGCCGCCCTCAACCACCGGCGAGTGACCGGTGAAGGGCAGCGGGTGGAGGTCAATCTGATGAGCTCGGCACTGTCGGGCCTGGTGAACCAGACCGGCGCTTACGCCATCGCAGGCGTCGTTCCGACCCGCATGGGCAACGAGCATCCGAGCATCTACCCTTACGAGCCGATCGCCACCGGAGACGGGGAGATCGTGCTCGCGATCGGCAACGACAGGCAGTTCCGGGTGCTCTGCCGGGAGCTCGGCACGCCTGAACTCGTCGAGGATCCGCGCTTCGCGTTCGCGCCCGACCGCAGCCGCAACCGACTCGATCTGCGTCCGCTACTCGAAGCCGCGCTCTCGCATGCGACCGCCACGGAGTGGTTCGAACGGCTCACCGCAGCGGGGATCCCGTGCGCGCCGATCCAGGACGTCGCAGCCGGTGTCCAGTTCGCCGAGCGCATCGGCCTGGATCCGATCATTCAAGCCGGATCCGGGGATGACTCTCTGTCCGGGATCCGCAACCCCATCACCTTCTCACAGACCCCGGCGACCTACGACAAGGCGCCCCCCGAGCTAGGCGCAGATACCGAGCTGGTGCGGCGCTGGCTCGCGGGCTCCTCGCCGCTCGCATCGATCTCAGCAAAGGAAGCAACAGCATGAGTGCACTCAACAGGTCAGGCGTCAACGTGGATTTCTACGGCGTCGAGGACTACCTCGGTGAGGAGGATCGCGCGCTCGTCGCGAAGGTGCGAGCCTTCGTCGATTCTGAGGTCACCCCGATCATCAACGAGTACTGGGAACAGGCGGACTTCCCGTACCAGATCCTCCCGAAGTTCGGGGAGCTTGGCATCATCGGCACCGCGATCGAAGGGTACGGCTGCCCAGGCCTGACCCGGTTGCAGGCGGGACTGGTCGCCATGGAGCTCTCCCGCGGTGACGGGAGCATCAACACGTTCAACGCCGTGCACTCCGGCCTCGCGATGGGGACGATCAACCTACTCGGCAGCGACGAACAGAAGCAGCGCTGGCTGACCCAGATGGCGAAGCTCGAGAAGCTCGGCGCGTTCGCGCTGACGGAACCCGATCACGGTTCCGACTCCGTGGCTCTTGAATCCAGCGCCCGCCTCGACGGCGACCACTACGTTCTCAATGGCTCGAAGCGGTGGATCGGCCTCGGCCACGTCGCAGATCTCGTCATCATCTGGGCGCGCGACACCGCCGACGACAAGGTCAAGGCGTTCATCCTGGAGAAGAACGAGGACGGCAGTTACCCGTCCGGATACCACGCGGAAGCCATCCAAGGGAAGATCGCCAAGCGCGCGATCCAGCAGGCGCAAATCACCTTCGAAGACCTTCGGATCCCCGCCGAGAACAAACTCGAAAAGTCTCAGTCGTTCCGCGATGTCGGGGCGGTGCTCAACCGCACCCGCAGCACCGTCGCCTGGGAATCGTTGGGACACGCGACCGCCGCCTACGAGGCGGCAGTGCAGTACGCGTCCGAGCGCGTCCAGTTCGGCAGCCCGATCTCACACTACCAACTCGTCCAGAACAAGCTCGCCAACATGCTCGCTGACCTTACAGCGATGCAGCTGGTCTGCTTCCGTGCCGGCGCCCTGCAGAACGAAGGCCGCCTAAGCAACGAGCAGGCCTCGCTCGCGAAGATGTTCACTGGCGATAAAGCGCGGCAGCTATGCCGCGATTCCCGCGACCTGCTCGGCGGCAACGGCTTGCTGCTCGAGAACCACGTCGCCCGCCATCTCACGGACATGGAAGTCGTCCACACCTACGAGGGCACCGATTTCATCCAGTCCCTGATCGTGGGCCGCGAGATCACTGGGGTCTCCGCGTTCAAGCGGTAAGGACGGAGCGAGATGGGCGAGTACATCGTCATAGGCGCAGGACTCGCCGGCGCCGCCACCGCGTGGCGTCTCGCCCAACGCGGGCAAGACGTGACCCTGCTGGAGCGGTCGGCACCAGCCAACCCGTACGGCAGTTCGCACGGCTCCGCGCGGATCTTTCGCTACGCCTACCCGAGCGAGCTCTACACAGGGCTCGTTATCCGTTCCAAGCCGCTGTGGGACGAACTCGAACGGGAGAACGGTGCACGTCTGATCGAACCCACCGGCGCCCTCGACCATGGCGCGGTGAACGATCCCGTCGGCCTCGCCCGTGTCCTGGACGCGCTGGGTGTCGAGCATGAGCTACTGCCAGAGGCGGAGGCGGGCTCGCGCTGGCCGCAGTACGGCTTCGACGGCGCGGTACTCTATCACCCCGGCGCTGGAGTGCTTGATGCCCGCAACACGGTCGAGGCGTTCGTTCGCCTGGCCGCCGCAACCGGGCGGGTCAGACTGCTCACGAACTGGACCGTCAGCTCTATCGAGCGGCGCACCGGCGGCTTCCGCGTCGAATCCACGGTCGGCGACGTCGTCGAAGGCGAGAAAGTGGTCGTCGCGGCCGGCCCGTGGCTTCCAACCCTTCTGGACTCGCTCGCTCTGCCTGCCGGGTTCATCCACTCACTGCCGTCTTTCGAAGTGCGTGAGGAGCAGGCGTTCCACTTCCCCTACCGCGACGCCGGCGCTTCCGGCGCACCCTATCCGGCTTGGCCGACGTTCATGCACGAGAACGAGACGGTCGACATCTACGGTCTGCCAGGCGGCCGCGACGCCGGATACCACGGCCTCAAGATCGCGCACTTCAATGGCGGAACCGTAATCCCGAGCATCTTCGACCGCACCGGCCAGATCCGGCCGGAGGCCAGGCAACGAGCTCGCGACTACGTCAAGGAATGGGTGCCCGGTGTCGAACCGGATTCCTACGCGGAAGCGACGTGCATGTTCACCAGCACGCCCAGCAGCGACTTTCTGATTGACGAGGCCGAAGGCATCGTCGTCCTGTCCGCCTGCTCCGGCCGTGGTGCGAAGTTCGCTCCGCTGCTCGGCGAGCTCGCCGCCGACCTTGCTACCGGCGCCGGGACCGTCCCTGACGAGTTCCGTGCCGCGTATCACTCCAGGCGCTCCGCAGCCTGACCCACCTTACTCACAGAAAGACCACGGTTCACCCCATGACCTCGACGTTCATCTACGATGCCGTCCGCACCCCTTTCGGACGCGCCGCCGGTGCGCTCTCCGGGATCCGCCCTGACGACCTCGCCGCGGTCGTCATGAAAGCCGCCGTCGAGCGCACCGGCGTCGATCCCGCACGTATTGAAGACGTGATCTTTGGAGACGCGAACCAGGCCGGTGAGGACAACCGCAACGTCGCCCGTTTCGGCGCCCTCCTCGCGGGCTTCCCCTCCTCGGTCACGGGCGTCACCGTCAACCGGCTTTGCGCATCGTCCGTGGAGGCCGTGATCCAGGGTTCCCGGGCGATCGAGTCGGGGGATGCAGAGCTGATCCTCGCCGGCGGCGTGGAGTCCATGTCCCGTGCGCCCTTCGTTCTCGAGAAGTCCCCGAAGCCCTGGCCGGCGGTCGGCAACCAGACGCTCTGGAACACTTCCATCGGGTGGCGCATGGTAAACCGGGCCCTGCCCAAGCATTGGACCATCTCCAACGGCGAGTCCGCGGAGAAGATCGCCCAGGAGTGGGGGATCACCCGTGAAGCACAGGACGCGTTCTCGGTCCGCTCGCATGAGCTCGCCGCGAAAGCGTGGGCGGAGGGCCGCTACGACGCCGAGATCGTGCAGGTGCCCGGCGCTGAGATGGCGCGCGATGAGGGCATCCGCGACGGCAGCACCGTTGAGAAGCTCGCCGGTCTCAAAGCGCTGTTCGCCGCCGACGGTACCGTGACGGCCGGGAACTCGTCCTCGATCAACGACGGTGCTTCCGCGGTGCTGCTCGGCGCCGAGGACGCCCTCGACGCCGAACCGCTCGCGCGGATTACCGGACGTGCCGCCCACGGCGTCGACCCGGACATCTTCCCGATCGCGCCGATCGAGGCCGCGAACAAGGCGCTGGCGCGCGCGGGACGGACCTGGGCGGACGTTGACCTCGTCGAGCTGAACGAAGCCTTCGCCTCACAGTCCCTGGCCTGCCTCAAAGGCTGGCCCGACTTCGACCCGGAGAAGCTCAACATCCACGGCGGCGCCATCGCCATCGGTCACCCCCTCGGCGCCTCAGGCGGCCGGATCATCGGTCACGCCGCCCACGAGCTCAAGCGCCGCGGCGGAGGAGTCGCAGTCGCCGCGATCTGCATCGGCGTCGGCCAAGGGCTCGCCGTTGTTCTTGAGCGGTAACTTATGGCCGTAGTGTCAATGCTGTTCAGTTCATTCGTCTCGGGTGGTACGCAGCTCAGAAGCTGCACTGGACTCTAAGCGGCCAGGTTACCTTTTGGCTGATTTAAGAGTACCTAATCAAACGGCTTTGGCCTCCGTCATGACCTTGCCAGCGTTGGATGGCAGAGGGGGATCTTGCTCAGAGCCGTACCGCAGCAAGCTCGATGAATGTAGGTGGTTCGCTGTCACACTCAGCAGCATGGGAGCGGCTTGAAGTTTGCAGGGTTCTTTCTTCGAGCTCATCTTCCGACTCACATATCTTGCAAACATGGCTGAAGCGCCACGACTCGACTCTGATTTGACCGCGTAGCGCGGGGCAGTCGAGGCCACCTATCGAACGTGAAAGGTGGCCTCCGATGACAGTTTCGATGCGTCGCATGACGGCGGGCGATGGGTACAAGTACCTCCTGAAGTCGGTCGCGTATGGCGACGGCGATAGAGCCTTGTCGACCCCGTTGACTCGCTACTACAGCGAAGAGGGAACCCCACCCGGCAGATGGCTCGGTTCTGGCCTGAGTGGCCTCGCGGACGGTCAGATTGTGGGCGGGGATACGGTGACCGAGACGCAACTCCAACTGCTCATCGGGATGGGCCGCGATCCCGTGACGGGTGATGCGCTTGGGCGACCTTACAGCCAGTTCCAGACGCTCGATGAGCGCGTTGCCGCTCGCATTGCCGCGCTCGATCCTGAACTCACGCCATCACAGCGCGCCGAAGCGGTCACGGTGATTGAGGCGGAGGAAGCGGCGAAGAAGAGCCGTAAGGCGGTCGCTGGTTACGACTTCACTTTCTCGATTCCGAAGTCAGCATCCGTGTTGTGGGCGGTGGCTGATGGGGGCACGCAACAACTCATCTGGGAAGCGCACCATGCCGCGATAGCTGATGTGTTGCAGTTCATGGAGCGCGAGGTCACTGCAACACGGGGAGGAGCGCGCGGCCCTGACGGTGCGGTGCTGCAACTCGACGTCGCTGGGGTTGTTGCAGCCGCGTATGACCACTACGACTCCAGGTTGCAAGACCCCTACCTGCATACGCATGTGGTGGTGTCGAACAAGGTGCAGCACGCCCAGACCATGCGTTGGCTCGCGCTTGACGGGCGACCTCTGCACGCAGCGACGGTCGCGCTGAGCGAACTTCATGAGGCGATCTTCGCTGACTCACTCACCCGGCTGCTTGGGGTCTCGTGGGAGTCACGCGAGCAAGCTGCTGGTCGGAACCAGTCGTGGGCGATCAGTGATGTGCCGGAGGAATTGATCAAAGCGTTCTCGAGTCGCGCACGCGATATTGAGGTCGAGAAAGAACGCCTTATTGCGGAGTTCGTGGCACGGCACGGCCGCAGGCCGTCGTCGGCTCAGGTCATCAAGCTGTTGCAGGAGGCCACGCTCGCAACACGCCCCGAGAAAGACGTGCGATCGCTGGATGACCTCACGAGCGAGTGGCGGGATCGTGCAACAGTGATCCTCGGTGAAGATGCGACGGCGTGGGCGATCAGTGTTGCGTGGCAACACGACCCCAGAAGCTCGGGCGTGCGGTTGTTGCGCGCCGATGATGTACCACTCGACATGATCGCAGCCCTCGGGAAGCAAGTGATCGAGACCGTGGGCGAGAAACGTTCGACCTGGCGACGCTGGAACCTCATGGCCGAAGCAGCCCGGCAGTCCATGTGGCTCAGGTTCGCGTCAAGCGAGGATCGCGAGGTCATCGTCGGCATGATCGCGGATGCCGCCGAGCAAGCATCGCTCAGGCTCACCCCGCCCGAACTTGCCGTCACACCCGCCGAGTTCCGGCGCGCTGATGGCTCCACAAGATTCCGGCCGAAGCACTCGACACTGTTCTCATCGACAGCGTTGCTTGCGGCGGAGGATCGGCTGATCGCGAGAGCGCGGGGCATGGCCGGCCCCAGGCTCGCGCTCGACACGATCGAACGCTTCGCGAACGAACCCGATAATGAGGGGCGCACGCTCGGCCCCGACCAACGCGACGCACTCGCCCGGATCGCGGTCTCAGGCCGCACCGTCGATGTTCTCGTGGGGCCTGCAGGTACTGGGAAGACTACGACGCTGGGCGCATTGCGTCGTGCCTGGGAATGGAAGCACGGTGAGGGGTCAGTGGTTGGGCTTGCCCCGTCAGCAGTCGCGGCAGGAGTGCTCGCTGATGAACTCGGCGTCCCGACCGATAACACCGCGAAATGGCGGGAAGTGTTCGAGCGCACCGGGCAGACCTTCACACGCGGTCAGCTGGTGATTCTTGATGAGGCGTCGCTTGCGGGTACGCACTCGCTCGACCTCATCACCCGTGAGGCTGAGCGGGTCGGAGCGAAAGTGCTGCTTGTTGGTGACCCGGCACAGTTGCAGTCGGTCGGCGTGGGCGGCGCGTTCACCCTGATCGTGAACGACCGCGCTGAGGGCACGCCGGAGTTGACGGAGGTGTGGCGGCTGAAACACGACTGGGAGAAACGCGCCTCGCTCGAGTTGCGCCACGGCCGCGTCCCCGTGATCGACACCTATATGGAGCATGGCAGGATTAGGGGCGGCACCATTGACGAGATGGCCGAGGCTGCGTACTGGGCCTGGTGGGAAGACCGGCAGGCCGGGCGAGGAACGATCCTGATCGCAGAAACCGTCGAGAATGTCACCGAACTGAACCAGCGGGCACGCCGCGACCTCATCGCCCACGGCTACGTCGCCGCTGAACGCGAGATCGAACTGGGCGACGGCAGCCGCGTGAGTGTGGGAGACACGATCATCACGAGGAAGAACGACCGCCGCCTGCGCTCGGCACACGGATGGGTGCGCAACGGTGAACGCTGGGTCGTGACGAACGTGCGCGATGACGGCTCGGTCTTCGTGCGGCCACCCACCATGCGGCGCGGGGGCGGGATCTTGTTGCCCGCCGCCTACGTTGCCGAGCACCTCGACCTCGGCTACGCCGTCACCGCGCACCGTGCCCAGGGCGTCACCGTCGATACCGCACACACACTCGTCGAAGCCACCACGACCAGGGAAGTGCTCTACGTCTCCATGACGCGCGGCAGATACTCGAACCGAGCCTATGTCGCCACGGATCGGCTCGATCCCGCGCACAGCGTGCCGCAGCCCGGCGAGAACCCCGACGCGACTGCCCGCACCGTGCTCCAGGGCGTGCTTCAGCATGTCGGGGCTGAACTCTCGGCACACGAGACGATCACTGCCGAGCAGGAACGATGGGGCGGGATCGCGCAGCTTGCCGCTGAATACGAGACGATCGCCGCCGCCGCGCAACAGGACAGGTGGGCGCGGTTGCTTGCGGTATCCGGGCTGACCGACGCGCAGGTAGACGAGGCGGTGAGTGCGGAGACGTTCGGGGCGCTCGTCGCCGAACTCCGACGTGCCGAGGCCAGCGGGCACCCGGTCGATACGCTCATGCCGAGGATTGTGCGGGCGCGTGGCTTCGCGGATGCCGACGACATCGCCTCCGTACTGCACTACCGACTCGAACAAGCCGTAACGAGGCTCGGCGCTGGTAGTGCGCTGCCGCGCGCTCGGTTCATCGTAGGACTACTGCCCGAGGCGGTCGGAGAGATGAGCGCGGATATGCGTGCCGCACTCGATGAGCGGCGGGAACTCATCGAAGCGCGCGCCGCCGCGATCATCGACACCGCCCTCGAACGCGGCGAACAGTGGGTGATCGCTGTCGGTGCCGCGCCGGAGAATGAGCAGGATCGGGCGCGCTGGCGATCAGGGCTGATGACCATCGCCGCATACCGAGACCGGCACAGCATCGACCCCAGGGAGGCGCAGCCGCTCGGAGCCGAGCCGGAGAGCATCGGGCAACGCATCGACTACGAACGCGCCGGGGTGGCGCTCATCCGTGCCCAACAGATCGCCCGCCAAACAGCGCAGTCTGACGCGCCGAGGCCGACAGCCGGGCGCGAGCATCGAGGCCCGACACGATAGCGAACACGGTCAGTCAAGCGCACCTCGTTCTCATCCCGAGAGCCGTGAGCGAGGAGTGAGCGATGGCCGTGAAGCGAGCACCCGTCGACAAGTTCCTCGACTCTGGCTATCCGTCAGGAACTGCAGCGCGCAAAGCACGATTCGTGAACGCGCTACTCCGATTCATCGCAGACGATTACCCGGAGGACAGATTCACGAACCAGCTCTACGAGGGCCTCTACAACTCGGGCTACTTCGGGTTCATCGCCCACTACGACCGTGCAGGGTTCTACTACGAGCAACTCTCCACACCAGAGCGGCGCACCAGGTTCCTCACTGACCTGCGCCGCTCGTGCGACCGAGACCGCCATACTGAACGGCCCGACATCTGGAGCGACGTGAAAGCCGTGCTCGCCGAACGCTTGAACCCATCCGAACCTCAGACCGCGCGTGCCGCGCGAACCGCTCGAACGGCATCCGGCGCGCGTCGAGCCGCCGCACCAAAGTACGACGGCCCGACACTGTTCTGAGTAGACGGCCCCGCTACCGACGAGAAGTCGCAGGCTCGGCGCCGCACTCGTCAATAACTGTCTCTTGCGCCATGCGCTTCAGCTCGCGCGCCTCGCGCAACCTCGCTTTGCCGAGTACCGTCAGGCTGATCGGCCCCCACACGAGGAACTTGATCGCGTTCCAGATGCAGAGAATGAACACGAGATACAGCCACTCGGGAGCACTCACCTCGATCAGAGCGAGAGCGCCGCGTGCGATCAACAGGTAGGGGATCGAGAGCAGCATCGCCGGTACACCGTAGCGGAGATTTTCGCGGCGGTGCAGGAACCAGATCAGCCGGTTCGTCGGAGCGTACCGCTGCAACAGATCGTTCGCGAAGCTACTGAGATGCCAGATGATAGTGAGCATGACGGAGTCCTTTACAGATCTACCGGCGGTCAGATTCGTGTAAAAGCACTTCGCAGCTCAGGCTGCTCCGTCATTCCCCAGGCGGGGCTTATTTGCCGTGTGCTCCTAACTGTACGCCTGAAGGCCTGAAAAGCACAGCATGTTCAGGAACGGCTGAGACCCTGTGCCTCGGTGTATGCACAGGCGCAGCACTCTTGAGATGTGCAGCGGGGGCCTCAGTACTCGGCTCAGGCAAGGGTCGATCAAGAGCGGTTGATGAGAGGTCATAGCCGCCCCGGGGCGAGTATTCGGCGACGTGTCGAGTCGCGTAGCGTGCGCGCTCGGTGATGATCGGTGCACCAGACACTTGCATCTCGGCCGGGTAGTGCGCTGCGATCCATTTGCGGCCTAACTTGGTGAAGCCGCCGCCATCGCGCACCCGAATCTGCGCGGGCACGACTGGTAGCTCACGCCAGTTCGGGATCGCGTGATTGTGCCACCCCTCGACGCTATCGATTTCCGAGTCGCTGACCTGATGCCACTCGCATGGTTCGCAGACCGCGAGATACATGAGGTCGCCCGGCCCCTCGCACTTCGGCTCGGGGCGCAGGTCAGCTGAGAACATGACGAGGCGGTGATCGCCGTACTCGGTGCCACCATTGAGCCATCCGTATCCGGTGTGCCACATACGGCTATGCGGGATCGACCCGAAACGGCCATTGAGAAGCTGCCAATGCTCAAACGCGGCCTGTAGCTCGCCCGGCGAGAAGTAGTCGGTGGTGAAGTGCAGTGGCGCGCCCTGCCACTCGGGTGGGTTCGCGCGGAGATCCTCACGCACGAGCTCGTCAAGATCGAACGCAAGCTGACTGTCGTTGTTCAACGTCTATTACCACCACTCGGAGCCTGGACTATCTGGTGAGACTGTACTCACGAGCAACGGTGTGTTGCGGGGTATTCTGCGCAAGTGTCGCCGTGAGAAGACCACGCGGCGATGCATCTAAGAGTTCGGTGATGTCGGTGTGACTTTGCACGAGGGTCGCGCGACCCTCGCGGATGAGCGCGTTGGTGCCGTGGCTAGCAACATCGGTTGCACGCCCCGGCACCGCGCCAACAGGTCTGCCATAGGCTGCCGCATGGAACGGGGCGCCAGTCCAGCGGTAATCCCAGCCGGCCTGTTCCTCAACAACGGTCGTCATGCCGGAGAGCGCAGCAAGGAGACCGTTCGCGGTCAACGCGCTGGTATGTCGTATGTCGCTCGGCGGGCGATCAGTGACGAGCAGGCTGGTCGTTGCGGCCTGCTCCAGCCAGTCGTAGTTTTCGATCTGTGATTGATTGATCGGATCGGGCATGACGAGAATCACGCGGTCGTTGTGCTTGAGTGCGGAGGTGATTGCGGCCTCAGCGATGCCGTCATCGGGGAACGAAACGATAGTGCGCCCATCTGCGGCGAGATCAGCGGCCAGTGCTGTGGCCATCTGCAGTCCATATAGAGATGGGTTGGGGGTGCCAATAAGCGCGGCGCGGCTCGCCAACGAGTCTGCGAGCAAGGTCGTGTCTCCCTGCGTCCAGAGCGCGAGCGGCGTGCGGTGATCGAGAGGATCAAGCGCAGCAGGCCAATGAGGATCGCCGGGGATCAGAATATGCTGCCCGAGCCGTTCGCTTTGCTCGATTCCTTCAAACACCTGCACGGGGTCGGCGACATCGAATCGTCGCCGCCACAGGTGCAAGTCAGCGCGCTGCATCCCGACGATCAACTCGTTGCTCAGGGCAAGCCGGAGTGTATCGAGACCGTTCCCAGCGAGCCGAAGCACGGTGTTGGTCTGAAAATCGCCGGTTTCGGTTACTGACGCGATCACCGCCCGCGCGGTTCGCTCATCGGTTACGTTCTCAAACGTCATATCGGCCATGTCGCCCTCCTGATACACGGATAGTGTGTCGGGAAGGTACGACAACGGTGACGAGCAACTGAGGCGTTGTCTGCCCAGAGCAGACCAGAAGGGCACCTGCTCAGGGCAGACGATCCGCGCTCTACAAACTGATAACGTGACGGTGAGGAGCCATGCCCATCGGGGCATTGAGTGAAGAGACAGGGCTGGCATGAGTAGTTTCGATCCGGGAAATTCAGTTCCAGGGCTATTTCTTGTCGGCGGCACCGTGAAGTCACGGCTTACCGACCAAGACCGGCACGTCGTGCAAGACCACATTGCCTCACTGTTACAGGTTCAAAACCTTGTATTGCTTATCGGCTCGGGCGCATCATTCCATCTGGGGTCGCCGCAAACGCGTAATCTCAATAACGATGCAGTGCAATCACTCATTGAAGACGCCGGGGAACAGCTGGACAAGACGGACACAGATCTTCTAGCTTTCCTCAATCCCAAAGATGACGGAGACCTGGAGAAGCTGCTCAACGGGCTACAACTGGGAGCCTCGCTTGCCGATCAAACCGGACTCGCGGAGGTGACTTTTAGCAGCGGAGACAATGTAAAGAGTTTCACCAAGGAGCAAATCGAACAGCTCAAGGGCAAGATCAACGTTGCTTTTGCTCATGCCTGTGAACTCCCTACCTCAGACTGCCATCTTGAAGATCCCCTCGCGGCTCATCGGCAGTTCCTCTCGCGGATCGTTCGAAGCCGACGAGCCAACCTCCCAAGGCCCAAGCTGTTCACGACGAACTATGATCTCGTTCTCGAACGGTCACTCGATGAACTGGGATACCCCTATATTGACGGGTTCAGTGGCACGGTCGAACGGCGTCTGAACCTTGCTTACTACGGACTGGACTTCCACCGCGTCGAGACAACTTCGCAACAAGTGGTCGCCCGAGCCGACAGCGCGCTCTATTTACACAAGATCCACGGCAGTTTGAACTGGAAGCCACGCATCAGCGCTGAGACCGGAGTCACGACGCTCGAGGTCGTGCAGGTTCCAGAGGGCAGCGCTTCGATACAAGAGCCCGTACTTATCTATCCCACGGCCGCAAAAGAAGGCGATTCCCTTTCATATCCGTATTCCGATCTCATGCGCTTGCTGAGCGATGCAGTTCAACAGAATGACACCGCGGTAGTGACGATCGGCTATGGATTTGGTGACCCTCACATCAACCGGATTCTCCTGCGCAGCTTGGCGATCAACCCAGCGATCAATGTTCTGGCGGTCGATCCCTGTGCCATTTTGGAACAGGAATCGCTGCTGAAAGCTGTCCTCGACGATGACCTCGTAGGTACAACCCTGGCGACGCAGGGAATTGAGACGAAGGACACTCCGCTGGCTGCTCTGGCTGCCGGAGATGACTCGCGTATCGCCGTCTTGACTGGCAAAGCCGGAGAGTTCATTCACATGGTTGACCTGCTGCCCGAGTCGGGACTCGATCTGCAGGTCAACGCCCCAGCTGCGATCATGAACCTTATTGAATCGCTCGAGAACTTCACCTCCGCGCAGAAGAAGGAAGACTCTTCAGGCGATGAGTGAGGTAGGTGTTATCGGCCGGGTGACGGCCGTGCAGAGCACGACTCTGAAAGTGTCGCTGGATATTGGTTCGAAAGGTTTCACCAAAGTAGGGCCTGACGGTCTTCAGACTGTGGGAGTTGTCAACTCATATGTGACCGCACCGGCCGGTGCTCATCGGGTAGTAGCGATCATTACAGGTGTTTCCATCGTGAGGCGCAATGAGATAGCGCCTGGTCGCGGACTGCTCAGCGAGGACGACCAAGCTTCTTATGAGCTTGAGGCGTCGGTGGTTGGTCGTTTCGAAGGGGAGAAGTTCAAATCGGGGCTGACTGCCTATCCGTCGCTTCACGCGCCGGTCAGGACGGCGACTCCTGCCGAGGTCAAGAACATATTTCTTCCCAAGGAGGTGCCTTCAGTCCGTTTAGGCTCGTCAGCAATTGCTTCAGAACAAGACGTTTATCTCGATGCCAATCTCCTTCTTGGGCACCACTGCGCTGTTGTCGGATCCACTGGATCAGGGAAATCGTGCACAGTCACCGCACTAATCGACGGCCTTCTCGATAATCAGATCAGCAGCGGCCACATAGTCATCTTCGATATCAACGGAGAGTACGCTCAGTCCTTTGCGAACGACAGCTCTCGTGGGCAGAAAACGCGCACCATTGTCCTCGGCCCTGAGCCAGGTACTGAGTCGGGTCTGTTCTTGCCGCATTGGTTCATGAACAACGAAGAGCACCTAGCTCTCCTGCGCGCCAGCGAAGGCGTACAGGCTCCAGTGCTTCAGCGCGCGGTTGCAGACGCAAGAATCGCCGGTGCCACCTCCCACGTCGAAGCAGATCGGCTCGACAACGTGCGGAATACTCTCGCGATAGTTGAGGCGCAATTCTCGAACGACAAGGATGCGGAAGGGCCGACCTTCCGTCAGCTCACCGATCTTTCTCGACTTGTTGAGTTCCAGGCAAAACAGGCCTCGCCGATTAAGTCACATTGGGAGGCAATGGCTCCTCTCGTCACTAAAGCTATAGCCGACTCTGGACTGACCAATAATCCGAAGTGGGCAGCGCTCACGCCAAAACATCGAGAGATAGTCGGGAAACTCGTCCGTGAACTCAAACAGCACATAACCACTGCATTGAGTGAACTTGGTCTCGGCAGCGGTGCGACCGGTGCAGACTTCGACGCTCCGGTGTTCTATGATCTGCAACAGCTCTGTGACTTCTTCATGCCGAACCGTATCCAGCTGGAACAGGCTAATGACAACAAGATCGCTGGATACGTCGCGACACTGCAGATGCGCCTCAGCCGCCTCCTTGCCGATGGCAGATACGACTTCATGACCAGGGTCGAGAAACACGATGACCCCCTTGGTACCTATCTGCGTGCAGTGATGGGAGCCGACCCGACGAAGGACAACGATTCATCAGATTGGCCCGCCGCCGCAAATTATCGAGAGCAAACGAAGAACCACGATTCTGGCCCGTCGGTTACTATCTTCGACCTGAGCCTTATCGCCAGTGATGTACTTGAGAACGTAACGGCGCTGCTTGGTCGTATCCTCTTCGACTTTGCTGTGCGCAGTGATCCTCGCGCGAGACACCCATTGCTGCTGGTGCTCGAAGAAGCACACCGCTTCATCCCGGCTCGCCATGACAGCAACGGAGGCGGAAGCCGCTCAACTGCCGTCTTCGAACGCATCGCAAAAGAAGGCAGAAAGTTCGGAATATCCCTTCTGCTCGCGAGCCAGCGTCCGAGTGAGCTGAGTGAGACTGTCGTTGCGCAGTGTGGCACAGTAATCGCGCACAGACTTACCCACGAGTCAGATCAAGCACTGCTTCGTCACGCCACTGCGCTGAGTTCTCGTGCCCTTCTCGATCAACTGCCGGGCCTTGCTCAGCAACATGCTCTGGTTACCGGGGTGAGTACCGGAGTGCCAGTAGCGGTGCGTATTCGAGATGTTGTGGACGCCCCTAAGAGCAACGACCCCGATTTCATCGCAAGTTGGACTGATGAGGAGAGGATTGCCGAGCTACCTCAGCACATTGACCGGGTCGTAGTGGACTGGCAAGGCCACGCCTAATTAGGCTCGGACAGGCGACCTATCCCGGAGTATTCACGTGCAGTGGACGATTTATTTGCTGCGACCGTGGGTATCGCGCATTGCGACTCCTGAGTCGATGAGCCAGGTGCGCACTGTGCCCGCCGAGAACCCAAGTCTGCTGCCGACCGTTTCAAGCGAGTCGCCAGCCTCGTATCGGCGACGCATCTCATCGACCTCGTGCGGCTCAGGAGCACGGCCTCGGAGTTTCAACCCGCGCTTGCGTAGCTGGTGCGCAAGTGACTGGCGGCTGATTCCAAGGTCTGAAGCAATCGCCTTGAGAGTCGCGCCTGCTTCGTATCGAGCTTCAGCGATGACCAGCTTCTCCTCGCTCAAAGGCGGGAGATGAGTGGGGAGTTTCCGGCCGTGGCGACGCTGTAGCAGAGGTCGCTGTCGGATGAGATGATGGGTACTCACTATGCGGCGCAAGGGCGGGGCACTTTTCGACAGTATTCCCCTTACTTCCACGGCGAACACAGGGCCCCGCGAAAGCGGGGCCCTGTGCGTTTGCCCGATCAGGTTCACGCCCCGATCCGCTCCCAAGGTGCTCCCATGCTCTCGGGCTACACTCCCTGCTATGGACAACTGGTGGGTGAACGCACTCTGGTCGATAACTCCGACTGTGCTGATCGGTGTGTTCTTTGCGGTCATTTTGCGTCTCATTCTGCGTGCAGACCGAAATGAGCGACGCATTTACCGCGAGATGGAGGCACAGGAGCGCGAGCGACTGGGGCTCCCGCAACGCACGGCTCCTCCCGGCACCGATTCCTAACTCGAGAACCCACTAGAGTAACCTCAGGCAGGTTACCCGGGTGGAGGTGTCGATGCACTCGACAATGAGTCTTATCGGCGCGTTTCTGACTGAGGCCTCTGAGCCAGTGGGGTATTGGGAAGGCATCAACTGGCCCTGGGCGTGGACCGTCTTCGTGCTCATCGTCGACAATGTCATTCGCGTCGTTGCCGTCTTCGTGGTGCCCCGCAACCGCCGCCCAACCTCAGGCATGGCCTGGCTCATGGCGATCTTCTTCTTGCCGGTTCCCGGGCTCTTGCTGTTCCTCTTGATCGGTGGAAACAGGCTTCCGCGTAAGCGACGCAAGATGCAGGAGGCCACGAACCGACTCGTCAGTGGCCTCACCGAACAAGAGGGTTTCGTGTTGGGTACCTCGCTGCCCGAACTGCCTGCCGGCCTGCGCAACGCGGTTATGCTCGGCCGTTCCCTCGGGGCTCAGCCGATGGTGCGCGGCAACACCGCCTCGATCAGCATCGACTATGAAGGCTCGATTGCCCAGATGGCGGAGGCGATCCGCGAGTCCAAGGCTTACGTGCACATCGAGTTCTATATCTTGGTGCTTGATGACGCAACCCGTGACGTATTCGAAGCGATGCGCGAAGCGGTCGAACGCGGCGTGATTGTTCGCGTGCTTCTTGACCACGTCTCCGCAGTGCGGAATCCCGGGTACAAACGCACCGCGAAGTTCCTCGACGAGATTGGGGCACAGTGGACGTATATGTTGCCGGTACGCCCGTGGCGCGGGCAATGGCAGCGGCCCGACCTGCGCAACCACAGGAAACTCCTCGTTGTCGACGGCAGGGTCGGATTCATGGGGTCGCAGAACCTCGTCGATTCGAGCTACAACAAACCCTCCAATCGTCGGCGCGGACTGCATTGGAAGGACCTTATGGTGCGCCTGGAAGGCCCCGTGGTGCTCGGGCTTGAGGCGGTGTTCCTCGGCGACTGGTACCTCGAGACGGGCGAGTCTCTCACCGACTACCTGAAGTCGGAGGCGTCGTTGCAGACCCCCGGAGCGCTTGACTGTCAGATCCTGCCCAGCGGCCCCGGGTACGGCAGTGAGAACAACCTGCAGGTGTTCACCTCGCTGATGTACACCGCGACCAGGCGACTCAGCATCACCAGCCCGTACTTCGTTCCTGACGGGTCCATCATGCACGCCCTCCGTGCCGCCACAGCCCGCGGGGTCGAGGTCGAGCTCTTTGTGTCAGAGACGGGCGACCAGCCGGTCGTGTACCACGCACAACGCTCGTACTACGAGGAACTCCTGCGGGCTGGCGTGCGCATCTTCATGTTCCGGCCGCCCTATATCTTGCACTCGAAGCACTTCACGATCGACGATTCGGTCGCGGTGGTCGGCTCTTCGAACATGGATCAGCGCTCCTTCAACCTCAACATGGAGGTCTCGATGGTCGTGAACGGCAAGGATTTTGTGCGAGAACTCGACAAAGTGGTCGCCTACTATCACGAGAATTCTCGGGAGCTCACGCTTGAAGAATGGGAGAGGCAGTCGTTGCCCTCCCAGATGCTGGACGGCCTCGCGCGGCTCACTTCAGCGCTGCAGTAGCGCCAGACCGCCCGTCTCGTCCTGTCCCGACTCGTCTCGTCCTGTCCGGTCCTGTCCCTTCCCCCCAGTGACCGAAAGGTCAGAATCTGTTGATCGCCAGGGTGGGCTGCCGCAGAATTTGACCTCTCGGGGGTGCTGTCGAAGTTGCCCTACTGAGATTCCGGCGAAATGGAGTCCTGCGGAAGGGCAATTGGGTCGATTGGCCGACGGGTTGATTGCCCGATGGATCATCTAGTCCGCCGCTGGTCCAGGGGCTCCGGAACGGTGAAATTAGGGGCTCCGGAGGGGTGAAGTCAGGGGCGCGGGAGAAGCATCCTGTGCGGCTGTGAGTGCAGTCTGACCTTGAGAAGGGAGGCAACCCGCATTGCCAATTCCTCAGGCCCCCTGAGCAGTTCTTCTGCGTGGACCCGAATCACCCGGTATCCGCACGCGCGTGCGCGGTCCAGTCGCCGCACGTCTTTCAGATATTGGCTGCGGTCAAGTCGATGCTGCTCGCCGTCATACTCGACGATGATTTTATTCACGGTATCCACCAAGTCGAAACGGCCGATCCATCCAACGTCATCAGTGAGATCGACCTGTAGGGAGAAGAAGTGATCGAGTCCGTATGCTGCCAGTACCAGCCGGGTCAGTGTCTCCATTCGCGACTCTGCGCCAACTCGGGCGTGAGCGATAGCCCGCCTGAGGTCTCGGGCGCCCCTGCCTGAAAACGCATCGGCTCGGCACGCAACTCGTGAGGCGTCGATCTTGGCGGGGAGATCTCGGAAGCGGCCTCGGGGCAGGAGCAATGCGTCCGCCGCGATGATGAGTTCAATCAACGGAAGCGAAGATGCGCTCTGGCTCAGTGCGTCTAACGGTGAGGCCACTGGTAGGCCGTTAATTGCGGAGACTGACATTGGCGCTGAGTATGCATGCCCAGTGACTCCGACCCTTCGATGGCGTGTTGTGCCAGCGGGGCTGATGACGTGAGTCGTAGTCGGAACGCGGATCGGACATCCGTGGAGCATGAGGGCGGTGTCATGGCTGAAAGCCTCACCGGGGCGAAGCTTTGGCGCAAAGTCCAGCGCGGCTCGGAGTGCCAACTCGGTGGCGCCTGATGTGGCGAAATCGTCGGACTTCACGGAGCGGAGTCCGTGGTACACCCGCCGAAAACGCTGTGCGCGCAGCTCCGCAGGGCTCATGCCCAGCTCCAAGGCCGATGCGACGGTGAAGACCTCATCGAGTGTGGGAGGGAGTAACGATCGGTAACGAGACATGCATGCATATTCCCGCGTGGAGATGCGCCGATCCGCTGAGTCTTGGGATCTGTGGAGAGATGCGTAAGCATTCCGGCATGCGGATGCCTGTGAGCGTTGATTCGCTGCGCGAGTTGGGGTGCCCGAGAGGTCACTTTCGGCGCTCAAAGCTCTTCGGGGTTGACAGATTTTGGCCTCTCAGAAGCCAGGCGGCTCGGGGACGGGGCGGGGGGTGGCTAGGATTTGGGGGCTGGCGGGGAGGTGTGG
>Ga0209346_1000121_pt1 | contig 116858 bp, 104 predicted proteins | sample AutmiccommunBRH9_FD_187381 | JGI IMG/M metagenome (GOLD analysis project Ga0209346, IMG submission 187381) | Deep subsurface microbial communities from Mt. Terri, Switzerland - Autotrophic microbial communities BRH/9 (SPAdes) (version 2) | ecosystem: Environmental > Aquatic > Deep subsurface >...
AAGTGGGCATTATCGTTCCAGAAGTTACATCCTAAGCACCCGTTAGGCGCATTGTTCTCCTGAAACTTCTGCCAGACCCTTGGCACCGCAAACTAAGTCGCTCTATTGTTGTTGTAGAAGTTACATAGTAATGTTTTAGGTAACAGTTTGGGGTGTCTTATGGGCAAGTTTCCGGGGTCCGCACAGCTCCTGCTTGTGCCTGGGGTGGTGCATCTGAATGAACCTGCGGCGGTGTTCGAGGCGATGGTGACGGGGTGGTCGCGTCAGCAGTTTTCGCGTCAGCTTGGTGCCCATACGGTGGTGTCGCGGGAGAGGCTGATTCGCCGCTTTCAGGGGTTTTGTGAGTCGTATCCGTGGGAATGGATGCCTGGCGATGTCGAAGATTTTACTGTGTCGCTGACGTCGGGGCAGGGCCGGTTAGCGTTATCCACGATCCGCGGCTATCACTTGGCGTTGCGAATGTTTTGCGAGTACATCACTGATTCCCGATATGAGTGGCCGACCCAATGCCACGACCGGTTTGGGCAGGTGCCCTCACAGATATGTAACGAGTGGAACACCGCCCAGCACTTGAACGATTACGAAGGCCGGCCCGAGCGACGACCCCTCACGTATCGAGAGCTGGAAGATCTGTTCGATTGGCTCGATGACCGTGTTGACCAGATTGCTCGCTCGGGCCGGAAAGGTGCGTTGGCGGGGTTGCGGGATGCAACGATGCTGAAGACGACGTACGCGTTTGGGTTGCGCCGTAATGAGCTTGCTCGTTTGGATGTTGCAGATTTGCGGCCGAACCCTCACATGCGTGATTGGGGCACATATGGGTCAGTGCACGTGCGTTATGGCAAAGCAGTCGCAGGGTCGCTGCCGAGGCGACGGACGGTGCTCGCGGTTCCCGAGTTTGATTGGGCGATCACCGGTTTGAAGCAGTGGGTTGAGGAAGCGCTACCACTGTATGAGGCTGATAAACATCCCGCGCTCTGGCTGACCGAGCGGCGCACCCGCGTGAAGGTACGCCAGATCGATGATTTGTTCGCAACCGCCCGGAGTGAGATCGGGCTCGATGGTCATTTGAGTTTGCATTGCCTGCGGCACTCGTATGTGACGCATCTCATTGAGCATGGCTACCCGGAACGGTTTGTCACCGAGCAGGTCGGGCACACGTATGCGTCAACGACCGCGATCTACACATCGGTATCGAATGATTTCAAGAACAAGACCCTGCAAGCTGCCCTGGCGAGGGTCTACCGGCCAGCGGAGAAGGAGCACACATTATGAGAACAATCGAGGTGCAGTGGAATCTGCGGCAGGTCATGGCCGATCGGGGCATGTTCCAGACAAGCGAACTGATGCCACTGCTCGAAGAGCGTGGCATTCATATGACTCGCGAGTACGTGTACCGGCTGGTGACGAAGACCCCGCAACGTTTAAACACGGAGGTCCTCGTCGCGCTCTGCGACGCTCTTGCGTGCAGCCCAGCCGACCTCATTACCGGGGTAATCCAAGAGCAGCAGCGGGCGAAGACCGGCACGAGCGAGGGCGGTCCGCGGATTGGTGAGCTGCGGCCGATCCGCGCGAAGATTCGGCGCCCGGAGGGTGTCACCGAGTGACTGCCGCGACGCGGGCGGAGTGCACGCGTTGCGGGGTCACTACCCACACATTGATGTTGCCGACGGGGCCGCTGTGCTCTCGCTGCCGCCGAGATATTGCATATCACCCCAGGGTTTGCCCAGAGTGCTTGGAACTACGCCCGGTCGCGTATCCGTCGTTCACGATGTACAACGTGCTCGTCTGCGCAGCCTGCGCCGGAGAACATTCCGTGTTCGCGTGCGCCGAGTGCGGACGTGAAGACCACCCGTATGGGGCCACCCGATGTGCCCGCTGCATCCTCAATGAGCAATTGACCGGCCTTTTCACTCATCCATTGAGTGGTGAGTTCTGTGACGAACTACGGCCAGTGTTTGAAGAGTTGATGCGTGCACGTCGGCCGCAGAGCGTGATCTCTTGGCTGCAGAAGCCGCCCGCGACCGGGGCTCGTGTGCTGGGACAGATGGCACGCGGAGAGGCACCCATCAGCCATGACACGTTCCAACACATGCCAGCTGGGCGGTCGGAGAGCTATTTGCGTGACCTACTCACCGCGACCGGGGTGCTGCAGCCATATCAGCCAGCGATCGAGCGCATGGAACGCTGGCTGGATGAGCGACTACGGGGTCTTCCGGTCGATGATGCGCAACTGATTGGGCGGTATGCCCGCTGGCATCATCTCCGCAGGTTACGCAGCTTGGCTGAGTGCGGTGAGGTCACCAAACCCGTGATTTACCGGGCACGCTCCAATGTGATTGGCGCGGTCCGCCTCAGTGCTTGGGCCGCACGCGAGGGCACCACGATCGCGTTACTGACGCAGCCCCAGCTCGAGTCGTATCTTGCCGCGCACCCCGGCGGGCGCAACACTCAGCAAGGGTTCATTGCGTGGCTTCACCGCAGCAAAGAGAATACGCGAATCAGCCTCCCCTGGCGCAGCTTCACACCACCTGAAGTCGTCGTCTCTGATAGTGAACGTTGGGACAGTGTAGAACGACTCCTACATGATGACACCATCACGCTTTACGCGCGTATTGGGGGCCTGTTCATGCTCCTGTTTGCCCAATCGTTGGGTTCCATCGTCAAAATGAAGACAGCACAAGTGGTACTTGAACCAGACGGGCGAGTGCTTGTTGCGTTTGATGGCACGTTCGTTGAAATGCCGCCCGGGCTCGATACTCTTATCCGCGATTATTCGCAGAATCGGGGGACGCCAACGATCTCGGGTAGAGACCATGGGTGGCTGTTCCCTGGACGGCATCCCGGGAGTCATCTGGTCACTGATGTGTTTCGCTCGAAGCTCGTGACGGCAGGCATTCATCCCGGTGACGCCCGCAAAGCTGCGATGTTTTCGCTCGCAGGGCAGGTCCCGGCACCCGTGCTTGCTGACCTCATCGGTGTTGCTGACAAGACCGCCGTGAAGTGGGCTGTTCTTGCTGCCCGTGACTGGTCTGGTTATGTTGCTCAACGGCGGCTATAAAGCTCGCACTGAATAACGCACTTCCGCCAACAGAACTCATCGGCCGGCATGCAGCCTGGCAGGAGGTGTACTCCATCGATGAATCTTTCGTGGGGCTCACCGGGTCAGTGGGCGAGTTGATCGAGGTGGGCCGGTCGATCCGCCACACCGTGTTCAAGCACACCGGGATCCCGGTGCGGGTCGCGATCGGGCCGACGAAGACGCTCGCGAAGCTCGCGTCGATCGGTGCGAAGAAGAATCCGGAATTCGAAGGAGTCTGCCACCTCGGCGTCTACACTGCTGGGCAGCTCGACCGCATCATGGCATCGCTTCCCACCACCGAGCTGTGGGGTGTTGCCGGGCGCACCGGGAAGAAACTTGCGGCCATGGGGATCCACACGGTGCGGGATCTACGTGACGCCGACCCGAAGCTGATCCGCAAGAAATTCTCGGTCGTGCTGCAGCGCACCGTCATGGAGCTGCGGGCGATCCCATGTATCCCGCTTGAAGAAGACGCGCGCGCGTACAAGGATCAGCTGATCTACTCGCGCTCGTTCTCGCACAAGATCACCACCAGGGAAGAGATGAAGCAGGTGCTCTCGATCTACGCGCAGCGCGTGTCCGCGAGGCTTCGCGCGCAGCGGCAGGTCGCCTCGCAGGTCGGCGTGTGGGTCGCAACCGGGTGGGCAGACACCGGTACGCCCAGGCATTCGGCGCATGTCGCCGTGCCGCTATCGACACCGTCGGATGACCCGATCACGTTCACGAAAGCCGCCGACAGGGTGCTGCCGCAGCTGTTCCCGGAGTACCTTTCGGGGGTGCGTTACGCGCGGGCCGGCGTAACGTTGACTGGGTTGAGCCCGGTTGAGCGGATCCAGCCGCTCGCACTGTTTCAGCCCGAGTTCGAGGGCCGCGAGGTGGGGAACACGCTCGACCTGATCACCAGGCGTCTCGGCGGGGAAGCGATCGGGGTCGGCTTCGGGGGCCTCAAGCAGCCCGCGGGTTGGGAGATGAAACGCGAGCTGCTGTCGCGACGAGCCACGACGCACTGGGACGAGATCGTCGAAGTACGTGCGTGAACTGAGCGGCTGGTTGTGGTGTGCATGCGCGAGTGGATGCGATCATGTCTGGCTCAGAGCGTGGGGGCAGCGGAGGCGGTGCGGGTGCGCGCGAGACGGTTGGTGCCCATGGCTGCAGCTGAGTGGGTTGGTGCCTGTTCGTTGTCCAGCAGTCGAACCACATCGTCGCCGCTGGTGATCACGCGAGCTTGTCCTTCCTGGAGCATCCGATTCGTGCCGGTGCTCGCGGCGCTCGTCACCGGGCCAGGCACCGCGCCGACTGCACGGCCAAGGATCAGTGCCTCCTGCACCGTGTGCAGCGCGCCCGAGCGGGCACCGGCCTCGACGACCACCGACGCACCGGAAATCGCGGCCAGGACCCGTGACCGGTCAATGAACCGTTGCCTCGTCGGGGCGTGGCCAGGTGGCACCTCGGTGATCACCAGACCCTGGCTCGCGATGCGCTCGATGAGTTCCGTGTGGCCTGCCGGGTAGGGGCGGTCAAGACCTGAGGCGAGCACCGCTATCGTGGTGCCATTCCTGGCAAGAGCCGCTCTGTGCGCGGAAGCCTCAATGCAGTAGGCGCCGCCGGCGACGATGACGCGATCCGCACGAATGAGTGCATCCGTGATCTCTTCGGTGACGTGCACCCCGTAGGCTGTCGCAGCCCGAGCCCCGGTGATCGTAACCCGCTCACTCGAGTCTCTGACGAGCAGGCCAGTGTCACCTTTCGCCCAAAGCACGTACGGTGCGCGTTCACCAAGATCGTTCATCCCGGGGGGCCACTCCGTGTCGCCCGGGATGAGCGCCCGAAAACGATGGCTTTCGCCTAGGAGAACTGCGACCCGATCGATGCTTCCATGAATGTGGAAATGGTCGCGCCACACAGTGGCTTCGACCCGATCCATGCCCGGAATATCGGCGCTGCTTTCGGCGAGACCGATCAGCTCGACAGCCCCGATCCACGAGAGTAATCGCCCGTTCGCCGCATTGTTCGGTATGCCGATGAGCGAGAGCAGGATTCGGGCGGATCGTTCGTCGCGTGCAAGGTCGGTGAGGGGTGCCATGATCAGGTTCCTTCGCAGTCAATGAGCACTGAGAAGGTGCACGCGGGTCACCGTCCGTGTTTAGACGGCGGTGAGTTGATCTGTTCGTAGCTGGGTATGACGCTGGGCGCGGGCTTCGGCAATGCGAACTCTTATGAGTAGCCCGACACTCAACGGGCCATTCACTGCGAACTTCAGGGCGTCCCAGATGCACGTGAGGGCGATCACGTAGAGCCATTTCGGTGCGCCGTCGTCGATGAGCGCAGTGAGGTACGCGGCGGCGAAGCAGTAGGGGATAGCCAACAGCATTGCGGGCACACCCCATTTGAGGCCGCGCCGCGTGCGGAGCGCATCGAGCGCAATGTTCGTCGGCATGAAACGACGCATGAAGCTGCGGACGTAGATACCGATGATCCAGATCAGGCGAAACATGATGACAGTCCTCTTCCAGTCGAGGGCGACAAGAAGAAAAAAGACTGTCCAGCCAAAGCCGTTGGTCGTGCCAACACTTCGGGTGCTGGCGTAGCAGGTAGAGGCCGCCTACAAACAGGGTACGCCGGGGCAGGGAAAATCGCCACGTCCACGATCTGGTTCAGAAGATCACGGTGCGTGGCTCCCTCCAGAGCATCACCAACTGCGTGAGTTGTGCCGCTTCCACTCTCGCCATTCGTCGTATGTCAGATCTGGTCGATCACCCTGAGGCAGTGGTATTCGGCGGAGTGGATCAGATTCTTCCAAGTGCTCCTCAGACCACGAGAGGTAGGCGCGGAGGATCTCGGCATACTCGTGCTCAGGACCGCGCTCCGCGGTGGCCAGTCGGAGACTCGCGACGACTTCGGTCAGTTCACGATGCCGAACAAGATCAGCGCGCAGCTGTTCCAGCGTGTCATACCAGCCCGAATACCTCACAGCACGCCTACGAAGTTCTTCCGCGCGCTCACGCTCCAGCTGGCGCTGGATTTCCATCTGACGCCGTCGTTCAGCCAACTCTCGCGCGTCGATGGTGAGCTGCTCGATCTTCGGCTGCGTCCCGTGGGGTGGATGCTCCTATTGTTGTCAAGCTGTTTTTGGTGTCGTGAGGAGGGCGAGTGCTGCCTTTGCCTTGGCCTCGAGCTGAGGGTCAGCACGGACGCCAATCTCGAGTCGCCGGAGTCGCTGATACGGGACCGCGAGAGTGTCGGCGAGGACAGTGATTGGGATACCGGCCTCTTGTCTAATAGCGCGAAGCTCTTGCCCTGCGGGGTTCTCCAGTCCTGGGTTCATGAGGGCTCTATAGACCTCGTTAGCGATGTGCCGCTTCAAGCAGCGCATGATGTCCCGATCCGAGAGGCCTTCGGCTCGACGTCTGGCGAAGTACGCTTCGGTGCGTGGCTCTTTGTGCCGGTTACGCAACAGTACTATCCGGTGTAGAGCATGGTTGGCTCCGCGGTTCCCTCCCCGAGAGAGTCGGTGACGAGTCCGCTGACCCGACGACGCCGGAATGGGGGCAACGCCTGTCAAGGATGCAAACGAAGCCATCGTGCTGAGCCGCTCAGGGTTATCCCCGGCAGCAACTAAGAGCGTCGCGGCAGTGACCACTCCAACACCGCTGAGCGAAAACAAAGCCGGATTGACTGCACGGATCAGCGGCTCCATCTCCTGCTCGATCAGGACGATCTCTTCAGTGAGTGCGATGTGCCTTCTGGCAAGCCGTTTCAATACTCGGCGAACGGTGGAAGTTGGGTCGGCACCTGGTCCCGGCCTGGTTCGAGACAGCACAGTTATCAGTGCGGCAGAGCCTAGGGTACGGTAGTCATCGCGAACACTGTCGGGGGATGTGATCAGCAGTGCATGGATCTGGTTCATCGTCTGCGACCGAGTCTTCGACGCGGATTTACGTTCGGTGAGGAGCATCCGCAACGCCTCGACCGCTCCGTCGCTGCTTTTTGGAAGTGCGGTGCCGGTGCCGGAGAGGGCCGATAACGCAGCTTGGTGTGCGTCGAGTGGGTCGGACTTGCCGCGCAGACGCCTGCTTCGCCGATTCGGCCGGGCAACTTCGGCAACCTTGAACCCTGCCGCGGTGAGCACTCGTGAGATTCCAGCACCGTACGAGCCTGTCCCCTCAACACCAACGACGGAGACCGTCCCAGCGGTATGGAGGTAGTCCACAATCTCCTTGTATCCGGCCGGGGTGGTGTCGAATTGTTGATCGGTGACGGGGCGGCCGAGGTGATCGACGATGGCGACGTGGTGCGTGTGCTTATGCGTGTCGATACCTGCGATGAGTGATTCCAACTCGAATTCATCCTGCGAAAGAGGCGGTGGTGATGTCATGCTTGTCATTGACGAATTTCCTTTCCCATATGGTGTTCGTCACCGCGGGTCGGGTGGGCAGACAGCACAAAGGTGAGACGACTATCCGGGTCAGGCTCCTATCAAGTCATGTCCCTTCCGGCACCGCGGGGAGCCCTCGGTGTCGGTGGACAGATCCACTGAAAGACAACTCTTGCGAGTGTCGGTGTAAAAGCGAGTCACACCGGCACCGAGGTATATCCATCATCTCTGTGTAACGATCATTCTTCGAGAACGAGCTTGGCTACGCAGTCAACGTGAGGGGTAGTTCCACAGCCACCTCCTCAGCAACGTTGTCCGTGATGAGGCGAACCCTGCAACGAGCCAACACCTCGAGTCCGAGGTATCGGCGGCCCTCCGCCCACTCGTCAGATTGCTCTGCCAGGACCGCTCCAACGAGCCGGGTGATCGCGTCTCGATTCGGGAAAATACCGACAACGTCAGTGCGACGTCTGATTTCTTTGTTGAGACGTTCGTTGGGGTTGTTCGACCAGATCTGCTGCCACACATCTTTCGGGAACGCCGTGAATGCGAGGATATCGGCGCGGGCAGCATCGAGATGATCGTGCACGCCAGGCAGTTTCTCGCCGACGTAGTCCAGGAGCCGGTCGAACTGTGCCTCGACAGCTGCAACGTCGGGCTGGTCATAGACGGAATGCAGCATTGCTTTCACGGCAGGCCACATCTGCTTCGGGCAGGCCGACATGAGGTTCGCGGCGTAGTGGGTGCGGCAACGCTGCCAACTGGTGCCGGGAAAGTTGGCCCGCATGGCCTCGACCAGGCCAGCGTGTGCGTCTGACGTGATGAGCTGCACTCCGGTCAGTCCTCTCGCGACGAGGTCCGCGAAGAACATGTTCCACGCCGCCCCGGTCTCGCTCGTCGCGACCTGCATGCCGAGCACTTCACGATGCCCATCGGCGTTGACGCCGGTCGCGACGAGCACGACCGTGTTGATCACTCGCCCGCCCTCACGTACTTTCATGGTGAGGGCGTCACACGCGACGAACGTGAACGGGCCGGCATCGCTGAGCGGTCGGGTGCGGAACTCGGTGACGTGTTCGTCGAGATCAGTGGCCATGCGAGAGACCTGCGATTTCGACAGTGAGTGAATGCCGAGCGTTTTCACGAGTTTGTCCATGCGTCTCGTGGAGACGCCCGCGAGGTAGGCGTCAGCGACGACGGTGATCATCGCTGACTCGGACCGTTTGCGTCGTTCGAGGAGCCAGTCAGGGAAGTAGCTGCCCTGCCGTAGTTTCGGGATCTGCACATCGATCGTGCCGACGCGGGTATCGAGCTCGCGGGCCCGGTACCCGTTGCGGGAGTTCGTGCGGTCTGGTGAAGGGGTGCCGTACTCGGCGCCGCAGACCGCGTCGGCCTCGGCGGAGAGGAGCGTGTTGATTATGGTGTGCAGCAGGGTGCGCATCAGATCTGGCGAAGCGTCGCCCAGGGCTTGGGTGAGAACAGCAGCAGGGTCGACAATAGAAGGAGTGGTCATCGGTGTGATGCCCTTTCGAGTGAGAGTTAGAAGGCTTCTCGAAGGTGTCCCCGGTGGCCACGCTGTTCTTTCAGTGGGGCCGTTGTTACTCGGGGTTCGTTACACCACTCTACGGGGCACTACTCGGCCGTGCCGGTCTTCGTCGGCGAGAACGTCTCGGCGGTGACCGGCATGATCCTGAGCCTCCCGCAGCGAATGGTCGACGTGTGGAACGCCGCCTTCGGCAGCGATGAGCGCGACATCAACGGGCCTATCGGCGTGGTGGGGGTCGGCCGACTCGCGGGCGAGGCCGTGAGCATGGACGCGGCACCGGTCGCCGCGCGCGCCCAGTTCATCTTCAGCCTGCTCGGCTCCCTGAACGTGGCGCTCTTCGTGTTCAACCTGGTGCCGCTCATGCCCCTCGACGGCGGCCATGTCGTCGGCGCCCTCTACGAGGGTGCGAAGCGCCGCCTCTTCAAGCTCTTCGGCAAAGCCGATCCCGGGCCCGTCGACACCGCCAAGATGGTGCCGATCACCTTCGGCGTGGTGATCGTGCTGGGCGCCATGACGCTGCTGCTGCTCTACGCCGACATCGTGAAGCCGATCTCGCTCTTCGGGTGATGCCGCCTCGCGGGCGCTCCTCAGCTGTCGATGTGCGAGGCGAACTGCGAGTCGGATCCGTGCACGACGAAGCTGATCGGCAGCGCCTCTTTGAGCGCGTGATAGACGCGGCAGCCCTCGGTATAGGTTTCGACCAGTTGTGCGGCCTCCTTCTCGCCGACGCCGTCGATGAAGACCTCGAGTATCGCTTCTCCGAGACCGTGCTCCTCGCTGTGGCGTTCGATGCGTCCGAAGCACTCGACCCGACGAGAGGGCACGCCAGGCCGATTCGGCCTGCGAAGAGTGTTGAGCGCGCACACCACCAGCGAGGCGAGCAGCAGATCCGCGGTGCCGGGCGCGAGACCCGGCCCGCCGCCCCGGAGCGAGCCGTCGGCGACGAACTGATAGCCGGGCCCGCTGACCACGAACCGCCCGTCGACGTGGGTCGTCACCCCTTCGATCGTGCTGACGACGCTGCGTTTCCTGGTCATGACGTTCCTCCCGGAACCACTATGACCGAACGATTCACATAAGGCCAGGTGAAGTGATATATAACGTAAGATACGGTGATGCGAGGTAATGAAGCTCGCTCGCGTCTTGAGCGGGAACGCCGTTCAGTGCTCGTTGGCCTCGGCGGCGAAGATGGCGACCGCCCGCTTGAGCACCGAGTTCTCCTCGCGCAACTGCTCGATCTCGTCTTCGAGTTCGGAGATTCTTCGCAGCAGTGACTTGCCAGAGGAGGAGCTCTGCGACAGGATCTGCTCGACACCGTTCGCGCTCGTCTTCTCGGCGTCGTAGTCGAAGGCTCCGTCGTCGTGACGGGCGACCCAGAGTCGCAGCGATTGCTCTCCGACGTTGTACTCGCTCGCGACCTCTCTGATGATGGATCGATTGCGGGGCTCGGCCTGCTTCCGCTCGAGCACGCGGCTCACAGACTGCTGACGCACCTCGTCGCTGTACTTGCGTTCAAACGCCATTGCTTGCTCCGGTCGATCTTCGCGTTCTCAGGCTGATGCACCTTGTTCGTAATAGGTAAGCGGAGGCGGCTTCGCTCAGGGAGAAGCTCACTACCGTTAATATAGCCGCGCGTGAGTGAAACATGAAAAACTACCGTGCGCCGTGATCACTGTTCCGTGCGGCCCGCCGAGCGCTGTCGGCGCCTATCGGTGAAGGCGATGGTAAGCGCCACCGCCATGAAGCCGAGAGCGACGAGCATCGTGGCGTGAGTCGCGCTCAGCGCCAGGCCTGCCGGAGCGGTATCGAGGGTGAGGCCGGCCCCGTAGATCGGAACGAAGAGCGCAACTGAAGCGAGCGCGACCCCCGCGCTGTTGCTCATTCGCTGGGCCAGTTGCCCCAGCGAGCTCGCAGCCCCTCCCTTGTCCCGCGGCACATCGGCCAGAGTCTGCGCGTGATTCGGAGACACGACGAGCCCGCCGCCGAACCCCGTCAAGAGCTGCAGCGCCGGGATCGCTATGAGCACCCCGGCGAGCGGAAGATTGAGGCTGAGCGCGCTCAAGATCATCCCCACAGCCGAGATGCACATGCCGAGGATCGTCACTCTGCGCCCGTGACGATTGACGAAGCGGCCGCCGAGTGCCGCGCCGGCAGCCGAACTGACGGCGGAGGGCAGCATGAGCAGCCCGGCGACGAAGGCGTTCAAGCCGAGCGTCGCTTGAAGATAGACGAGAAGGCCCAGGGTGAATGCGGGCCCTGCTGCGAACCAGGTGAGCGAGATCAGGACTCCGTTTCGCAGCGACCTGAGCGAGAGGAGTTGGAAGTCGATCGCCGTTCCCAGGCCGGCTCTGCCGCGTGCGCGGGACCGAAGGGCCGCTCCGATGCCGAAGGCGATGGAGAGGATCAGCAGCAGCCACCTCCAGGAAGGATCGGACGGCCTTCCGGTGGTGAGAATGAACGGCGCGAGGAACATCACGATTGCGCCGCCCACCAGGGTGAGACCGAGAAAATCGCTCTGATTCGTCCGACCGCCGTCGGGAAGCAGCTCAGCCCGTAGCGGAGGCAGGAGCACGAGCGCGGCGATCGACAGCGCTATGCCGATCGGCAGGTTGAGGAAGAACACTCCGCGCCAGCCGTGTTCTTCGCCGCCGAACCAGATCAACAGCCCGCCGAGACTGGGGCCGATCGAGGTGGTGAGACTCACGCACACGCCGTAGACGCCGAAGGCCCGCCCTCGCTCGGTGCCGGAGAATAGGGACTGCACCAGGCCCATTGCCTGAGGCATGAGGATTCCCGCGGCGACGCCGAGGATCGCCCTGCCGAGGATGACCCACTCGATAGCCGGCGCGAAGGTGCAGAGGGCGCTTGCCGCGAGGTAGAGGGTCAGTCCGACCCCGATGAGCACCAGCCGGTTGCCGCGATCTCCCAGCTGCCCAGATGGGATGAGCGTCAGGGCGAAGGTCACGACATAGGCGGCGTGCACGAGCTGAATGCCGGTCGGGCCCGGATCGAGCGACCGTTCGAGGGCGGGGATCGCGATGGCGACCTTGTGGATGTCGAGGAGCAGCATTCCGGCGAGCACACCGGCCATGACGAGAGCCCCGCGTCGGCGGGCGGTGAATGACGGCAAGAGTCCTCCTGACGACGCCGTGGCGCGAGGCGGAGCGCCCCGCGCCACGGTCTGACGTCGCTCTTAGGCGGTTGCGAGAACCTTCGAGTCGTCGACGAGGGTCTCGAACTCGTTCTGAGCATCGATAAGGCCCCAGCTCGCGATCCAGTCGAGGGTTCGAATGAAGTGGTCCTCCGGGTATGGGCCGGGGTGCACGTAGCGCAGGCGACCCAGCTTGAAGTCTTCCGGAGTGAGCTTCTCGATATCCTCGGGCACGGCGTCGATGAGGTATTTGAGGTAGGGGCGGGGATCCTCGTGGAGCTTGTCGACACCGCGCGAGACCGCGCGATTGATCTTGGCGATCGTCTCGGTGTCGAGCGACTCGTGGGCGATCTCGGCTCCGAAGTAGTGGGCTTCTGCGATCACCTTGTACCCCTGCTTCTCAGCGACCGTGATCCAGGGCTCCATCACCGAGACGGCCTCGAGGTCGCCGTCGCGCAGCGCGAGGAAGCGGTTCTTGTCCTTGATTCCGACGAGCTTGATCTCGGCCCGGGTGAGGAAGCCTTCGAGCGTCTGCAGGGCGAGGTAGTGCGAGCCGTGATGGAAGCTCACGCCGACCGGGACATTGGCGAGGTCTCCGGGCACGTTGATGGGGGAGTCGGGGCGCACGATGATCGCCTGGCTTGCGACCGCTGCGCGCCGCGCGACGACCTTGCCGCCGACCTGGCTGTCCTGTGAACGGCGGAGCTGGCCCCACTCGCAGGCGTTGTAGAGCTCGGACTTCCCGGCCTCGAACAGCTGGAAGCTGCTGAACGAGGAGACGAATTTCGGATCCTCGACGAGGCGGATGGGCCCGTACTCGAACTCGCGATCCTTCAGGAGTTCGACATTCAGGCCCTCGTCTGCGAAGTATCCCTCGGCTTCGGCGACGTAGTAGGGCAGGTAGAAGATCGCGCCGGCGGCCTCGATCTTGATGTTCTGTGACATGGTGATTCCTTCAGCAATTGAGATACATTGCGACGCCCGCTCGGCGTCTGAGCGGGATTGCCGCTTCCTGCACAGTAGCGAGCCTTCATCGATTCGCGCTAACGTGCACTTCATATTTCGTAGTAAAACTCTAATTGCTAACGTCGAAAATCCTATATAAAACGGCCTGTCGGTAATAAAAAGTAATCATGTTCAACTAGATTTTGCTATAGACATAGAGTTTCACTCCGAACGCCACGTCGGCGGTCACCATAGAACTTCAGGAGTCGAATCTCATGTCTCGCAAATCCCTCGCCTTCGCTGCAGCCGCAATCGCGGCGGCCCTGGCGCTCACCGGTTGCGCTGCCGGCGCGAACGCCAGCGACAGCGCCCAGAACCGAACGGCTGACAGCGATCACTCGTCCGATCCGATCCGGGGAGGTGTGCTGAACTACCGAGCGGCGGGCTTGACCCGATCCATCGATCCGGCGGCGACGACCGGATACGGCCTGGCCGTCCCCCTGCGGACCCTCGTGGACTCGCTCGTCTTCAACGATCTCGACGGCAGCTTCCAGCCCTGGCTCGCGACCGAGTGGGAGGTGAACGACGACGCGACGAGCTTCCGCTTCAAGATTCGCGAGGGCGTGACCTTCAGCAACGGCGAGGTGCTCGATGCCGAGGCTGTGAAGACGAGCTTCGAATCCGTTCGCGCGCAGGGCGCGAAGTACGCGGTGGCGAACCTCTGGATCGGAGATCTGGCGGAGATCGTCGTCGAGGGCGCGGACACGATCGTGTTCGACTTCTCAAGCCCGAACTCGTCCTTCCTGCAGGCGGTATCGAGCGTCGTGCTCGGGATCGTCTCGCCCGAGACCGCGGCGCTGAGCTTCGAGGAACGCCAGGACGGGCTTTCGATCATCGGCTCGGGGCCCTTCGTGGCCACCGAGGTGCGCGGAGAGGAGGGGTACACGCTCGAGCGGCGCGACGACTACGCCTGGGGGCCCGAGGGCAGCGACGCGGAGCCTGCCGCCTATCTGGACGCGATCGAGGTCCATGGGATCAGCGACAACTCCACTGCGGCGAGCCAGCTGCTCGTGGGAGAGCTCGGCCTGCTGCACAACACCGAACCCGCGGACAAGACGGCGTTCGCTACCACCCAGAGCGATGTCGTGACCATTCGACGCGACCCCCTGCCCGGTCTGGCGCTCGGTCTCGTGACGAACGTGAAGAGCGAGGTTCTCGAGGACCAGAAGGTGCGCAACGCACTGCAGCTCGCGATCGATCGTGCAGCCGTGCTCGAGCGCGCTTCGGCGATCGACATCCCGGCCACGAGCGTGTATGCGAGCAGCAACCCGTTCTGGGAAGACAAGGCCGATCAGATCGAGACCGATCAGGAGGCGGCGATTCGACTGCTCGAGGAGGCGGGATGGGACGAGATCGGCACCGACGGCATCCGCGTCAAGAACGGCAAGCGTCTGAGCCTCAGCCTGATCTACAGCGCTTCCACGATCTCCCACGAGCCGAACCTCGCGGTGGTGCAGGCGCAGCTCTCTGATCTCGGCGTGGAACTGGTCTTCGGCAGCCTCACCACCCCCGAGCTCAACCAGCGAATCGCGGCCGGCGACTTCGACTTCTCCTGGGGTTCGGGCACCCGGCCGGACACGGACGCTCTCCGCGGCCAGTACGAGGGGCTCGACCCCGACCTCGACGAGCTGTTCGACGCGGTGCTCTCGGCAAGCGATTTCGAGACGCGCAAGAAGCTCTCGAGCGAGGCGGTCGATCTGATCCTCGAGCGCGGGTACTTCGTCGCGCTCTACGACTTCATCCAGCCTCTCGCGTTCCGCAACGAACTGCAGCTTCCGCTCTGGGAGGCGACGCAGATCCCCTGGCTGGGTGACGCCTGGCTGAATCAGTAGAGCAGTCGTCCGTCGCATACAGAAGACCCGCATACCGAGAAAGGGAGCAAATTGTCTGAGACTACCGCGAATCATTCTGTGATTCGTCGGCTCGGCTCCGCCAGGAACCGGATCGCCACGAAGTACGTGACGCAGCGACTTGTTCACGCCGTGTTCGTCGTCGTCGCCGCGTACTCCGTGACGTTCTTCCTGCTGTTCGTGCTTCCGGGCGATGCGGTGCTCGCGAGGATCGGATCGCACGAAGCGGTGGGCAACGCCGATATCGGCAACCTCAACCTCGATGAATTGCGAGGCGAACTCGGTCTCATGGACTCGCTCTGGGTGCAGTACCTGCGAGGGCTCACCGGCTTGCTGACGCTCGACCTCGGGCAGTCCCTGGTATCCGGCGTGCCGGTGGCCAGGCTCATCTTCGACGCGCTTCCCAGCACGCTGCTGCTCGCGGGGATCTCCCTGATCGTCGCGGTGCCGCTCAGCCTGGTCTTCGCCCTCGCGGCGGTGCACCCGCGATCGCGCTGGATCCGCTCTCTCGCGGCGCTGATCCCCGCGGCCTATGTGAGCCTTCCGGTGTTCTGGGTCGGCATTCTGCTGATCTCGCTGTTCTCGGTGACACTCGGGTGGCTGCCGGCCTTCGGAAGCAGAGGCTGGCAGTCGCTCGTGCTGCCGGTGACGGTGCTGGCGCTCGGCGGTGCCGCGCAGTTCGCCCAGGTGCTCATCAGCAGCCTGCGCAGCGAGCTCGGTTCGAGCTATGCCGCCGTCACGGCGCCCGCGAAGGGGGCGGGCCGTTTCTATACGATCATGCGGCACTGCCTGCGGAACGCCTCGTTCCCGTTCCTCACGGTGCTGGGGCTCAGGATCGGCACTCTGCTCGGCGGAACCGTGGTGGTGGAGCTCGTGTTCTCCCGCAAGGGCATCGGAAGGCTCATCGTCGACTCGGTGAAGTCGGTCGATCTCACAGTGGTGCTCGGCATCGTCGCGCTCATCGCGATCGTGTATGTCGTGGTCAACATTCTCGTCGATTTCGGATACCTGCTGCTGGATCCGAGACTGCGCCGCGTTCCGGCGCCGGTTGGAGGCTGAACGATGGCGGTCGATCTGCAGTTCACTCTGGGTGAGCGATTCAGGCTGCGCTCTGCTCGGCAGGTGGAGTTCGCCATTCACCTGGCTCTTCTCGCGGCGATCGTGTTCGTCGCGTTCTTCCCCGGCTCCATCGCTCGACACGATCCCTTCGCCCTCGTGGGGCAGGCGTTCGTGCCCCCGGGTGCGGAGCACTGGTTCGGCACCGACGAGATCGGCAGGGATCTGTTCTCGAGGATCGTGTACGGTCTGCCGATCTCCCTGTTCTCCGCCGCTCTGGCGGTTGCAGTCGGCCTGGGCTTCGGTCTGCTGATCGGCGTGCTCTCGGGGCTCAGGCGCGGTAGCGCACTGGATCGGATCCTCGGGGGCGTCACGGAGGCCACGATCGCGATCCCGAGCGTGCTGCTGGCGCTCGCGATCATCACCACCTTCGGCAGGGGCACTCTGGTCGCGGCCGTCGCGATCGGCATCGGCGAGGTGCCGGGGTTCGCACGTCTGGTGCGAGGATCGGTCATCAAGGTGAGCGCTCTGCCGTTCGTGGAAGCCGCACGGGCGGGAGGCGCTCGCACCCCGCGCATCATCGTGCATCACGTGCTGCCCGCGGTCTTCCCGCCCATCATCGGCTACACCGCGCTGCACTTCGGCGTCGCGATGCTGGCGATCGGCACCATCAGCTACATCGGCTTCGGCGAGCCGCCCCCTTCGCCCGAATGGGGCGTTCTGATCGCGACGGGCCAGAAGTATCTCGCGCACGCCTGGTGGGTGGCGATCATCCCCGGAGCCGTGCTCTCGGCAGTGGTCATTCTGCTCGGGCGCATCGCCTATCTGCTGCAAGGAGAGAAATGATGGCAGACGATGTCCTGCTGGAGACCGACTCGCTCGAGGTCGAGTATCGCACCGAGCGCGGCGTCGACCGAGCGCTTCGCAGCGTGAGCGCGCGACTGCGGCGCGGTCGCGTGACGGCGATCATCGGAGAGTCCGGCTCGGGCAAGAGCACGCTCGCACACGCGATCGTGCGCCTGCTTCCCGAGGCGGCCGCGGTGACCGGCGGTCATATCCGTTTCGAGGGCGAGGATCTCGCTTCGCTTCCCGATCGCGAGATCAGGCGGATACGCGGGCGGAGGATCGGCTTCGTGCCACAGGATCCGATCGCCTCGCTGAACCCGACCTCGACGATCGGCGCGCAGCTTCGCGAGGCGTACGCGCTATCGGGTTCGAGACTCACCCCCCAGGAGGTGGACGAGGAGATCGAGGGCGATCTCACCGCGGTGGGATTCGCCGAGCCGGCAGCAGTGCTCCGGCGGTATCCGCACGAGCTCTCGGGCGGGCAGCGGCAGCGCCTTCTGGTGTCGATGGCGTTCTCGCAGCGCCCTGAACTGGTCATCGCGGATGAACCGACCTCGGCGCTGGACGTGCTCGTGGGGCGCGATGTGCTGCAGAGCATTCACCGCATTCGCGAGAGGAACGGCACCACGGTCGTGATCATCACCCATGATCTCGTGCTCGCGGCGCAGCACGCTCACGATGTGATCGTGCTGCGCCAGGGTGCGGTGGTCGAGGCCGGTCCGATCGATGCCGTGTTCGCCGAGCCATCGCAACCGTACACCCGAGAACTCCTTCGAAGCTCGGGGCGGATACAGGGCAGCCGGGTGAGCACGATCCTCGATCTCTACCGGGATCGGCATCAGGCCGCCGCTGACGAGCCTGATGCGCAGACCGAACCGGGCGAGCCGGTCATCGAGCTGAAGGGCGTCGAGAAGCGATTCAACCGGCGCGACGGCAAGTCCACGCTCGCGGTGGACGGCGTCTCGCTCGCGGTTTCGCGCGGCACGACCTTCGCGCTCGTCGGGGAATCCGGATCCGGCAAGACCACGACGAGCCGCATCATCCTCGGCCTGGAGCGACCCGACAGCGGGCAGGTCCGAGTGCTTGGGCACGAACTGGGCAAGATCGCGAGGGGGGAGCTTCGCGGTCTGCGCCGAGAGCTGCAGCTGGTCTATCAGAGCCCCTTCGAGTCGTTGAACCCGGCGATGAGTTTGAAGTCCATCATCGCCGAGCCCTTGCACGCCTTCAGGGTGGGGGATCGGGTCGAGAGGTCCCTGCGCGTTCGAGAGCTGCTCGATCTCGTGCATCTTCCCTCCGGCTTCGCCTCTCGACGGCCGCACGAGCTCTCGGGAGGGCAGCGCCAGCGAGTGGCGATCGCGCGCGCTCTCGCACTCCACCCGAAGATACTCGTGCTGGACGAACCGGTTTCGGCGCTCGACGCGACCGTGCAGACGAAGGTCACCGATCTGCTGATCGAGCTTCAGCGCGAACTCTCGCTGACCTACTTCCTCGTCACCCATGACCTCTCGGCCGTCGTCGACCTCGCCCAGCACGTTGGAGTGATGCGGCACGGTGCACTGGTGGAGATCGGCCCGACCCGTCAGGTGATCCAGCGCCCGCAGCACGAGTACACCCGCGCACTGCTGGAACTATGAGCGAGGGCAATGGTCTGGCGGGGGCGGTCAGCCCCTACCTGCTCGTGCACGCCCGGGATCCAGTCGATTGGCAGCCGTGGGGAGCGGAGGCGGTCGAGAACGCCCGCGAGCGCGGGGTGCCGCTCTTCGTCTCGATCGGCTATTCGACCTGTCACTGGTGTCACGTGATGGCTCGCGAGAGCTTCAGGGATCCTGAGATCGCTGCGTATCTGAACCGGCACTTCGTTCCGGTGAAGATCGATCGCGAAGAGCATCCCGAGGTCGATGCTCATTTTCTCGCCGAGGCGGAGAAAGCATCCCGGCGCGTCGGCTGGCCGCTCAACGCGGCGATGTCGCCGGCCGGAGAGGTGGGATTCATCGGCACTTACTTTCCTCCGGAGCCGAGGGGAGGTCTGCCCGCCTTCTCTGAGGTGCTGAGCCAGATCGAAGCGGATTGGAGATCGGGAGGGTTCGAGGCGGGCACGCAAGAGCGACCGGCGCCTGTCGAAGCGGAGATCGATCTCGACCATCTCACCGGGGTGATCGCCTCGCGTTTCGACCCGGTGTACGCGGGTTTCGGGGCAGGGTCGAAGTTTCCGATGTATCCGACTCTGGGTTTCCTGGCAGACCGGGCATCGCTCGGGGATTCGGCCGCAGCCGAGATACTGGATCGCACCCTCGGAGCGATCATCGGCTCCGCGCTCTTCGACGTCGTCGACGGTGGCGTCTTCCGCTACGCCACTCGGCGTGACTGGGGAGCTCCGCATTTCGAGCGGATGCTCACTGACAACGCGCAGCTCCTTCGCCTGCTCTCGATTCGGACCGCGGCAGGGGCGCTCTTCGAGCGTGCGGCGGCCGGAGTGGCCGAGTTTCTCGGAGGCGTGCTCCGGTTGCCGCATGGAGGGTTCGCAACAGCCCAGGACTCCGAAAGCATCGTCGACGGCCGCCGCGTCGAAGGCGAGTACTATCGCCTGAAAACCGATGCGCGTGCCGAGCAGCACGCCCCCGCCATCGACGACAAGATGGTGGCGGGTTACAACGGTCTCGCGATTCATGCTCTGGCGCTCTCGGGCCGAATATTCGGCAACAGCGAGTGGATCGAACTCGCCGAGCAGGCCGCGTCGGCAGTGAAGCGCCTGCACACTCGAGAAGACGGCACGCTGGTCCGTGCGACGAGAGGCGAACACCGTTCCCCGGCCCCAGCCACGCTGGAGGACTACGGCCTGCTCGCCTCCGGCCTGCTCGAGCTCGCGCTTGCAACGGGCGACCCCGGGTGGGCCCGCTGGGGTCTCGACCTCGTCTCTACGGCCATCGGGCACGGAGGCTTCTCGTCACCGGCAGCCGATCCGATCCTCGGGCGACACGGCACGCCGGTGCTTCGCGAGCTGTCGCTGGCCTCGGGAGTCTCCGCGATCGCCGAAGCGAGTTGGAAGGCCTATCTGCTCACCGCGGAGGAGAGATTCGCCGACCCCGTGCGCAGGCTGCTGTCGAGCGACGCGACTCGGGCGTGCGCCGATCCGTTCGATTCGGGAGCACTGCTCTCGGTGCTTCTTCGAGCCGGCGTCCCGACCCAGCAATTGGTGACCGTGCGGGGCATCGGCGAGATCGACTCGCTGACGAGAAGGCATTACCGGGCAGGCGGGCTCGTCGCGATGCTGCCGAGCGAGTCGGTGCAGTCGTTCGCCGATGCGGGCTTCTCCCTGTTCGAGGGAAGGGCGGGAGAGCCCGCCGCGTACGTTTGCGAGCATTTCGTCTGCAATCTCCCGCTCCGTGACGGAGCCCAGCTGCGTTCCGTGCTGAGCCCTACAGATAGCCGGGGGCCGGCGGCAGCCCGAAGAAGTCCTCGAGGTTGAGGATGCCTCGGTCGTGCATGTCGCTCGCGATCCCGGTGCCGACGTAGCGGAAGTGCCACGGCTCGTACAGATAGCCGACGACGCCCTCTTCGCCATCGTGGTAGCGCAGGATGAAACCGAATAGGTGGGCGTTGTCGCGCAGCCAGAGGCCGGTCGCGGTCTCGCCGAAGCAGGCCATGAAGGCGCAGCCCGAGCCGTCGTCGAGATCGGCGGCGAGCCCGGTCTGATGCTCGGAGAAACCCGCGCGTGCCGAGTAGCGTTCGGCCGCCTACACGCCGTCGCGCTGCACATACGCGTCGAACAGCGACACCTGCATGTCGTAGGGGCGGTAGCCGCTGGTGACGGTGAACGGCACGCCCGCGCCTGCCGCAGCCGCGTACATCTCCTCAAGGGCGGCGGCCGCCTGCGCGCGCATCGGGTGCCCGCTCTGATTCGGCACCTCCGGCCAGACCAGATCGTCCGGCGCCCAGTCGATCGGGCTCAGCGGGCGCTGCTTGTTCACCACGACCGTGATCGACTCGGGGCTGTCGAGATCGAGAGCCGGTGCGGGCTCCGGCTCCGGTTCTGGCTTGGGGACAGGTTCTGGTGCAGACGGCCCTTCCGGGGTCCCGATTGATGGCGTCTCGTTCTCTTGCATCGCGCTGGTCGCCCAGACTGCGGCGCTGCCACCGAGCAATACGATGAGCGCGCCCGAAGCGACGCCGATGGAAACCTTGCGGCGACGCGCACTGAGTGAGCGTTTGGCTCGTCGGCTCTGCAGATCTTCGCTGTACATCGTTACGACTATTCTCCCATGCCTTTGCGAACATGGGATGTGGTCTCCCCGCGGATCCTCGCTCCTCTCTATGCGACGTCTATAGAGGTATTGTTTGCGGCAGTGTCAAGTGGTGGTTGCAAAGCCCAGGAACCTGACTCTCTTCGAACGAGTGACTCGTTCAATGCTTTTGGAAAGTTTTGAGGGCGAGCGGGGCCTGCGAAGCGCACCTACCTTGAATCTGCGGTGGCACATGCTCCTATCCCGACTGTTCACGACGCGTAACCTAGCTGGTCAAGCCCCAGGTAGTGGATGCTCCTATTGTTGTCAAGCTGTTTTTGGTGTCGTGAGGAGGGCGAGTGCTGCCTTTGCCTTGGCCTCGAGCTGAGGGTCAGCACGGACGCCAATCTCGAGTCGCCGGAGTCGCTGATACGGGACCGCGAGAGTGTCGGCGAGGACAGTGATTGGGATACCGGCCTCTTGTCTAATAGCGCGAAGCTCTTGCCCTGCGGGGTTCTCCAGTCCTGGGTTCATGAGGGCTCTATAGACCTCGTTAGCGATGTGCCGCTTCAAGCAGCGCATGATGTCCCGATCCGAGAGGCCTTCGGCTCGACGTCTGGCGAAGTACGCTTCGGTGCGTGGCTCTTTGTGCCGGTTACGCAACAGTACTATCCGGTGTAGAGCATGGTTGGCTCCGCGGTTCCCTCCCCGAGAGAGTCGGTGACGAGTCCGCTGACCCGACGACGCCGGAATGGGGGCAACGCCTGTCAAGGATGCAAACGAAGCCATCGTGCTGAGCCGCTCAGGGTTATCCCCGGCAGCAACTAAGAGCGTCGCGGCAGTGACCACTCCAACACCGCTGAGCGAAAACAAAGCCGGATTGACTGCACGGATCAGCGGCTCCATCTCCTGCTCGATCAGGACGATCTCTTCAGTGAGTGCGATGTGCCTTCTGGCAAGCCGTTTCAATACTCGGCGAACGGTGGAAGTTGGGTCGGCACCTGGTCCCGGCCTGGTTCGAGACAGCACAGTTATCAGTGCGGCAGAGCCTAGGGTACGGTAGTCATCGCGAACACTGTCGGGGGATGTGATCAGCAGTGCATGGATCTGGTTCATCGTCTGCGACCGAGTCTTCGACGCGGATTTACGTTCGGTGAGGAGCATCCGCAACGCCTCGACCGCTCCGTCGCTGCTTTTTGGAAGTGCGGTGCCGGTGCCGGAGAGGGCCGATAACGCAGCTTGGTGTGCGTCGAGTGGGTCGGACTTGCCGCGCAGACGCCTGCTTCGCCGATTCGGCCGGGCAACTTCGGCAACCTTGAACCCTGCCGCGGTGAGCACTCGTGAGATTCCAGCACCGTACGAGCCTGTCCCCTCAACACCAACGACGGAGACCGTCCCAGCGGTATGGAGGTAGTCCACAATCTCCTTGTATCCGGCCGGGGTGGTGTCGAATTGTTGATCGGTGACGGGGCGGCCGAGGTGATCGACGATGGCGACGTGGTGCGTGTGCTTATGCGTGTCGATACCTGCGATGAGTGATTCCAACTCGAATTCATCCTGCGAAAGAGGCGGTGGTGATGTCATGCTTGTCATTGACGAATTTCCTTTCCCATATGGTGTTCGTCACCGCGGGTCGGGTGGGCAGACAGCACAAAGGTGAGACGACTATCCGGGTCAGGCTCCTATCAAGTCATGTCCCTTCCGGCACCGCGGGGAGCCCTCGGTGTCGGTGGACAGATCCACTGAAAGACAACTCTTGCGAGTGTCGGTGTAAAAGCGAGTCACACCGGCACCGAGGTATATCCATCATCTCTGTGTAATTCCTGAAGCTTGTGTGTCACCACGGTGACGAGCGAGCCATCGTGCGATGGTCAGTAAGAACTCTCTACTGATCTCACGAAAGGACACACCACACGATGGCTCTCAACCAGTCTGCCCTGATCGAGCTCCTGAAGGAACTCGAACTCACCGACACCACCGAACGTATCCGCCTGCTCACTCAGCGCGCATTCCAGGAACTGATCAACGCAGAAGCCGAAACGGTGATCGGCGCCGCCCCGTATGAGCGTTCTGACGGTCGGACCACGCAGCGCAACGGCACCCGATCTCGAACCTTGTCGACGACCGCGGGCGATCTCGATCTGCGCATCCCAAAGCTGCGCGAGGGATCGTTTTTCCCGTCGTTGCTCGAGCGACGACGCAGAGTCGATCAAGCACTGTTTGCTGTCGTCATGGAAGCCTATGTGCACGGCGTATCAACCAGGAAGGTTGATGATCTCGTGAAAGCGCTCGGCGCTGAGAGCGGGATCTCGAAGTCTGAGGTGTCGCGCATCTGCGGGGATCTCGACGAGGACGTCGCTGAGTTTCGTGAGCGCCGCCTCGACGAAGCGAGCTACCCGTACGTGTTCGTTGACGCAACCTACTGCAAAGCAAGGGTCGGTCGTAGGGTGGTCGCCCAAGCGATCGTGATCGCTGTGGGGGTTGCAGCTGACGGGCAACGGCAGGTGCTGGGGTTCCAAGTTGGCGATACCGAGTCTGAACCGTTTTGGACCGAGTTCTTCCGAGACCTGAAACGGCGCGGCCTGGGCGGGGTGCAGCTCGTCATCAGTGATGCGCATGCTGGCCTCGTGCGTGCCATCGAGGTGTCGTTCCAGGGTGCTGCGTGGCAACGCTGTCGCGTGCACTTCATGCGTAACGTGCTCGCCCGGGTTCCGAAAGTCGCCACCCAGATGGTCGCCGCGATTATCCGAACAATTTTCGTGCCGCGCGGGAAACGAGAGCTCGTGCATGCTCAGTTCGGTGAGGTGGTGACGATGCTCGCCAGAAGTCATCCTGCTGCGGCTGAGCTTCTTGATGCGGCCAAGGATGACCTGCTCGCGTTTACCGAGTTCCCGCCACAGCATTGGCAGCAGATCTGGTCCACGAACCCGCTCGAACGACTCAACAAAGAGATCAAGCGGCGCACGAATGTCGTCGGCACGTTCCCGAACCCTGAAGCGCTGCTGCGGTTGACCGGGCATGTGCTGATTGAGCAGCACGATGAATGGGATGCTGCCGACAGGAGGTATTTCAGTGAGAACTCGATGAAGCTCATCACCCAACCCGTTGAGGGGGTGGTGCTAGCAGGGCTCGAGGCCGCTTAAACTAACAGCACTGACCTTCGTATTGGTGAAGTGAATTTCCACCACTCAAAGGGACGCAGCCCCAGATTTCGAGGAGCTGCGGCGCGATTTCAGCGTCTCGCACCTGACGCGCTGACGCGGGCCTGCCATTCGCGGCATAGTACGTTGACGGGGCCACCTGCAGCACGCTGCAGATGCGCTCGACCCCGAGACGACGACCAGCGACGATGTCGCCCTTGTTGCGGTTGATGAAATCCACTACATCTTGTGTTGGCGGTCGAGCTCCGCCCCGAAGAAAGACGCGGCACGCTTCAAAATTTCATTCGCACGCTTGAGTTCGCGGTTCTCTTGCTCAAGTGCTTCATGCGCGCCTGCTCGTCGATTGTTACCCCGACTTTCACGCCGTCATCGATATCGGATTGGCGCACCCATGACCGCACCGATTCGCTCCCATAGCCGAGCTGATCAGCGACGCGCTGCACTGTTCCTTGGCTCGTTCCCAGCTCAGCACGGAGGGCGCACCATCCGGACCGCGGCAGCTTTCTCTTCAGCCGAGTAGCGGCGTCCTTTGTTTTTGTGTTGGACCATGGTTCCATTCTCTTTCCAAAAGTATGGAGCCTCCAACAAACCCAGGGCGCTTCAGTCGACGCGGCAACCACTGTTACAGTCAGCATCGGGGCAACCCATTTTCGAAACCTGAACATCAACTTCTGGCGTGTGGGTCCTTGCATGCCCGACCTCTCAGCCCCATTTTTCCGCTCTATGTTGGCGAATCGACTTTGATACCCCTCAGCTGAAAAGCCTTAAGGAGCCTCCCCATCTGTTCATTCGTGTCCGCAAAATCGTTGATCCCTTGAGGGTAATCATGGGCGGCTCCCATCACCCCCTTGAGCTCACCACCGAACAGCGACAGACCCATCATGAAAAGAAATCTGACGAGTTCTTGAGGGGTGCCGTCGAACACTTGGGTGCCACCATACAACCAACACGAGTTGTTCTCTTCATTGACTTGGAAGCCAAATGACTCAGCGAACTTAATGTTCATCTCAGGGGTGCTCGGTTTAATAAATGCTGGATTATCCGAATACTGAAATTTGGCATAGATCTGGAACAAGACTCCTCCCGGCCGAGGCATGAGATAGATCTGAACCATTTCATACATGTGACGTGACCCATCTAGCAAGCTGGAAGCATAGACGGAATCACTTCCTGTAGACCTGATATTCACTAAGAGATCACCGTCCTTATCTAAGGACCAGGCAACTCCTACCTCATCGAGCATACTTCCTAGCTTCTCAGGAGTCTCCCGAGTCAAGTCCAACAAAGAGTAACCGCCTTACACATCATGCGGGTCAACATTGATTCACCCTCAACGATCGTACCTGAGGGCAAAGACATTCCATAGGAAACTAAGTGACCGCTCTGGTTTTCTATGGAATTTCTCGGCGTAGCTCAAGGAGGCCTTCGAACTCGGTCCTCGTTCCTCGATTTGCCTCGCAGGAAGCAGCCCTAGAGGAGCAGACGAGTACCTTGACCGCTGGACATGTGATGATCCTGCTTGACCGGGCCCCGATTGTTTAGCATTGGAGATCGAAGTCGTAAGATTTGGAGTCTACGAAGTCGCAATCCGCCGTTTGCTGTGACACTTCCCCTCGATCCATGACACGATCGTGCGGCGAAGCTCTTGCCGTGTCGGCCACGAACGCCGGTCGAGCACGTGTTTTTGCAGCAGCGAGAAAAGTCTCTCCGGCACTGCTTTGGGTGAGCTTTACACGCGGGCAAAGTGTCTATTGAGGTTCGGAATCAGTCGGTGTCTGTGAAACCGACGGTTTATGCTCGCCTTTTGGCAGTCCGTGTGTATCCCGAGTCGTGACACCACGTCGTAGTAGCTGAGTACGCACAGTGTTCGGCTGAAAACCGAGCCTTTCACCGATTTTTGCGAGCGACTCGCCAGCTTCATATCGGTAGACCATCTGGTCGATCTGAGCCTCAGTGGGAGCACTTCGACGAACCTTGATACCTCGCTCACGCAAAAGCGATGCAAATCGCATGTGACTGATGCCGAGCGGTAACGCCGCCTCTCGAAGCGTGGCGCCATTGAGGTAATGCGCTTCGGCGGCGAGAATATCAACTTCGGCCAAGATGATCCGCCGCCGGGCATTTACCCGTGGCCCAGATTGAAAGCTGACGTCTCGCTCACGGATGGAATGGTGAATCTGTTGTATGTGTTTGACCGGGCGGGAAAGTTTCGAAAAGAGTCCCGAAGGGTCCACCCTTGTGATGAGTCGGGACATGGGTTACACCATGAGTTGCGACATAGGTTACACAGTTATCGGGAGTCAGGCCAGCGGCCTGGCTCCCGCTGCTGGTTTCGCCAGTAGCTGCGTGCGGGGTCGATGCGGTTGGTCGCAATAACCTCTCCGGTGTTGAGGTAGACGACGGTGACTTCGTGTTCGTCGATGAGGATAATGACGCGCTTCTTCTGATGCGTGATGCCTACTCCGAGGTGGTGCATTTTTCCGGCTCGGCGGAGAGAGATTTTCCCGGCTGGATCGACGCGGTCGTAACGGACTCGGTAGTTCCCGTCACCTGATGTGGTGCGTGCGGGAAGCGCTTTCGGACGTGCTCGGTAGGCGTGACCCGGTGTGGTGCGGTTCAGTGCTCGATGGGGTCGCTGCTCGTTGTATTCGCGTTGCGCCCGCCGACGAAGCGTGCGGTGTGGACAACGCCGTTGTCGGTGAGTGTGGAGGCAGGTACCCCGTATTCATCGGTAAGGGACAAGAACGTGTTCACCACGTGGTCACCGGTGACGCGCGCGAACGCGCGATTATCGAGGAGGTATCGGGAGTGGTCATCGAGCCAGTTGAGAATTTCAGTGTCGGTGCCGTCGGCGAGGGGCCAGTGGGTGAAGTCTGATTGCCAGGTCTCATTGGGCGAATCGGCTTCGAATCGGATGAATGAATTCTTCGGGCGTTTGCGAGGTTCCGGCGTGATGAGACCTGCGGCGTGCAGGATCCGCCGGATGGTTGAGGTTGACGGTGCGTGGAGTCCTTCTTGTTCGAGGTGCCAGGCGATGGTGACGGGGCCGGCGTCGTGTCCGCGAGCGGTGAGTTGCTGGCGAAGTTCAATGATCCGGTTCCGACTGCTCGCGGGGGTCGCCGCTGGACTGTTTTTCGGGCGTCGCGAGCGTGGCTCGATCGCGTCGATGCCCTCGGTCTTGGCTCTGCTGAGGAGACGGTGGAGGTGTTGACGACTGATTCCGTACGTCTGAGCTGCGTCGGTGATGGTGAGCTGGCCGGAAAGGATGTTGAGGATCGCGACTCGGTGTTTCGACATGTCTTTGACTGTCGCGTATGTCGCGACTCAGGTGTCATGTATCTTGTGTCGCTTATGTCCTGAACCCAGACACCCTATCCTCCGCCAACTGATCCACTCGCTGAACATCCCCGCTCATGCGCGGATGTTCTTTTTGGCTTATAGGACAGAAATAGTGGATGGCGTTGGGCTTGAAAATCCCGGCTCCGGGAGCCCGGTCGTGGCGGACGCGGCTGCTAACGTGTGTCATATGGTCACCGATGCACCGCATCGGGCGAGTCGCTCGGGAGCTGCGCGGCAAGCGCATCATCACAGGGTTTGCCCGCGTGCAATCACCCAGCTTGGGCAGTGTCGTGCTTAGCGTGCTGCGAAACGGGAGCTACGCAAAGCTCTTCTCCGCGCAGGTTATTGCGCTGCTCGGTACCGGTCTCCTCACCGTGGCGTTGGGATTGCTTGCATTCGATATTGCTGGTGGAAATGCGGGAATCGTTCTCGGTACCGCGCTGACTATCAAGATGGTCGCATATGTGGCCGTGTCGCCAGTTGTTGCCGCCGTCACCGCGCATGTGCCGCGAAAAGCGGTGCTCATCACTGCAGACTTGGTGCGAGCCGCGGTCGCCATTGGGCTCCCGTTTGTGACCGACGCGTGGCAGATCTACATTTTGATTTTCTTGCTCCAAGCTGCGTCAGCGACGTTTACGCCCGCGTTCCAGGTGGTGATTCCCGAGGTCCTGCCCGACGAACGTGAGTACACGCGAGCCCTCTCGCTATCTCGTCTCGCCTATGATTTGGAATCGTTGCTCAGTCCGATGATTGCCGCAGCTCTGCTCACCGTGACGACCTACAACAACCTCTTCGTTGGAACCATCATTGGTTTCCTTGCTTCAACACTCCTGGTGTCGTTCACTCCGTTCCCAAAAATGGCGTTTGTTCCGCCGACACGATTCATCGACCGGCTCACGCGAGGTGCACGAATCTTTTGGCTTTCCCGAGAACTTCGCGCGCTGCTCGCGATGAACCTCGTTGTCGCAGCCTCGACCGCGATGGTGATCGTCAACACCGTCGTGCTTGTGCAGGGTGTGCTCGCACGCCCTCAAGTTGACGTGGCGGTGATGCTTGCTGTCTACGGGGCGGGGTCGATGATGGTAGCGCTCGCACTCCCACCTGTACTGGACAAGTTTGCAGATCGGCCGGTAATGATCGCCGGTGCGCTCATCCTCCCCGTGGGCCTCCTCGCATCAGGCGCACTGATCAACATCCAACCGAGCGCTGCCGTCTGGGCCGGAATGCTTGCTGTGTGGGCGATTCTTGGCATGGCCATATCAATGATCCTTACGCCGTCGGCCCGACTTCTCAGGCGTAACTCAGTCGAAGTCGATCGTCCCGCCGTTTTTGCCGCACAGTTCTCCCTGTCTCACGCGTGTTTCATCCTCACCTATCCACTCGCAGGCGCGATGGGTGCGGCTTTCGGGCTTCCGCTGACCGCACTCACGCTTGCTGCTCTTGGTCTTGTCGCTGCGTTGCTCGCCTGGTCGACCTGGCGCCCCGGAAAACCGGAGAACTCCCAGAGACCCTCTGAGGAATCCTGGTCGAAGTGATCCAAATCCACCGACTTCGTGGTATCTGCAGATGAAGGAACCGCGACCGCGGTGCAGTGAAGAATGCCACGTTAGTCCCGAGGCACACAGTCGCGCATTCGCGATCTTCGACACGAGAGGTGAAGCACGAGGAGCGAGGAGTGTGAGTGTCAAACGATGCGCCGCGGATCCGCCAAAATAGGAACCAGCGAAACCCCGCTGAATCGTTCCTCACCAGAAAGCACGTGCATGTCTGATCGCATCAATATCTCCTCCGGCTCACCCTACGAAGCGCAGATGGGCTACTCCCGCGCTGTCAGAAAGGGCGACTTCGTATTCGTCTCGGGCACTACGGCCGGTGATGTGGGTGAGAATGCGGCGGATCAGGCTCGCGAGGTATTTCGCCGCATCGGCGCCGCGCTCGAGCAAGCCGGTGCCTCATTGAGTGATGTGGTGCGCACCCGCGTCTACCTCGCAGATATCGCGGATTTCGATGCCGTCGGCGACGTGCACGGCGAAGTGTTTGGCGAGATCCGCCCGTCAATCGTGATTCTCGCGGTGGCGGGCCTTGCAGCTCCCGGTCTCAAGGTGGAGATCGAAGCCGACGCGCTGATCTGAGCTCAGGCAACTACACGCGGCGACACAGTGAGTGACGACACAGTGAGTGCAGCGGAGCCGTAACTCGTTCACGCGGAGTGGTCGGCGAGCCACACCGCGCAGTCGGTGGGCAGGCGGTCCGTCACCGTCGGCGAACTCGAGACGAGGATCTGCAAGTGCGCGGGGATCGGCCAATCTGCCACGCCGAGGTTCAGCACCACGTGGGTCACGCCCACCTCAGTCGTGACATCAAATGCGACGAAGTGCTCGCCAAGTTCGACGAACGCCAGCGCTCCCGTGCCGAGGCTCCGAGAGCGGCGCGTGGCGAGCAGAGCGCGATACAGCTCCAGGGTGGATCCGCTGACCCCCTCCTGCTGATCAATGGCAAGCTCACCGAAGATCGTCGGCTGGGGGAGCCAGCACTCTCCTGACGGGCTGAAGCCGTATGCCGGTGCCTCTGCTTCCCACGGGATCGGCACGCGGCACCCGTCCCGCCCGAGCACTGCGCCCTCCGTTCGGCGAAAGGTAGGATCCTGCCGCACGTGCGCATCGAGCTCAAGCACCTCGGGCAGACCGAGTTCCTCGCCCTGATACAGGTACGCGCCGCCGGGGAGCGCGAGCAGCAGCGTGGTTGCCGCACGCGCACGCCGCAGGCCGAGCTCGGGGTTCGGAGTCGGCACGCGGGTGCCGAGCTGCGGTGTCGCTTCATCGCCCACCCACCCGAGCCGGGTAGCGTGGCGGATCACATCGTGATTCGAGAGCACCCACGTCGTGGGGGCACCGACCGAATCGTTCGCGCGGAAGGAATCGGTGATGCTCGTGCGCAGCGCATCCGCGCTCCAGGCCGAACTGAGGAACGCGAAGTTGAACGCCTGGTGATGCTCGTCGGGTCGCACGTAGCGCGCCAACCGGTCGTGCGGCTGCACCCACGCCTCTGCCACCATGGCGCGTTCGCCCGGGTAGCTCTCAAGCAGCTGGTGCCACGACCGGTAGATCTCGTGCACGCGATCCTGATCCCAGAAGGGGGCAGCGTGCGTGGGGATCACGCCGGCCTGCAGATCCTCTGCGGTGTGCGCGAAATCCGGGAGCCCCGGAGCCTTGATCATGCCGTGGGCGACGTCGACGCGGAATCCATCCACCCCGCGGTCCAGCCAGAAGCGCAGAATATCGAGGAACGCCGCCCGCACGCGGGGATTCTCCCAGTTGAGATCGGGCTGCCCGGAATCGAACAGGTGCAGGTACCACTGCCCGTCGGGCGCCTTCGACCACGCCGGCCCGCCAAACACCGAGGGCCAGTTGTTGGGGAGTCGCTCCGGGTCGGCGGGGTCTGGATCGCGGAAGATGTACCAGTCGCGTTCGGGGGAGCCGGGCGCGGCGGCGAGCGCCGCGCGAAACCAGGGGTGCTGGTCGCTCGTGTGGTTCGGCACGAGATCCACGAGCACGCGCAGCCCGAGCTCGTGGGCGCAGCCGATCAGCGCATCGGCATCGGCGAGGGTGCCGAAGACGGGATCCACATCACAGTAGTCGGCGACGTCGTACCCGCCGTCGGCCTGCGGCGAGACAAAGAACGGGCTGATCCACACCGCGTCTGCGCCGAGTTCCCGCAGGTACGACAGCCGGGAGGTGATGCCCGGCAGGTCGCCGACCCCATCGCCATCAGAATCGGCGAACGAGCGCGGGTACACCTGGTAGATAACCGCGCTGCGCCACCACTCATCGGTTGCGGCGGCCGCGTGCACGGGTGAACGCGCGGGTGGTCGCGGGGGGTGGGACTCGCTCACGGAGTGACCTTTCGGGTGGTGGGGGCGGTGTGGGTGCGGTGACTCGTGTCTTGGCTTTGGTCGGAACTGACGCCAGGCACCGTGGAGAACAGCACGACCGACTGCGCGAGTGTCGGGTAGCTGCCCGATGGGGTGCTCGTCGCGGCATCCATCGCCAAGGGCCGAGCGGTATCGATTTCGAGGTGCCAACTCAGACCAGCGCCAGCTGGCGGCAGGTGCACCTCGCTCGCGCCCCCCACGTTGACGATCAGGAACACCGCGTCGGTGAGCGACTCACCGTGCGCATGGCCGGCCGCTCCGCGCAATTCTGCGGCCATCAACCGGCACTCCGGATCATTCCAGTCCTCTGGCCCGGGCTCGCTGCCGTCCGCCAGGCGCCACACCACGTCTTGATGCCCGTCTTGGCGCAGGGCACCGTGCAGGTAGTGGCGCTGACGCAGCACCGGGAGCCGGCGCCGCACCTCAGTCAGGCGCCGTACCAGGTCGAGCAGCTCGGTGTCGGGCGAGGCCCAGTCGACCCATCCCAGCTCGTTATCTTGCGGGTAGGCGTTGTTGTTTCCACCCTGGACGTTGCCGATCTCGTCACCGGCGAGCAGCATCGGCACCCCTTGCGAGAGCAACAGGGTCGCGAGCATTCCGCGCACACGTCGCGCCCGCGCCGAGACCACGGTGTGGTCGTCGCTCGGCCCCTCGAAGCCGAGGTTGTCGGAGTGGTTCGCGTCGTGGCCGTCGCGATTCTCCTCCAGGTTCGCCTCGTTGCGCTTCTCGGAATACGAGACCAGATCGGCCAAGGTGAATCCGTCGTGCGCGGTGATGAAGTTCACCGATGCAGCGGTGTCACGCCCCGAATGGTCGAAGAGGATGGCGGAGCCGAGCAGTATCGACCCGAGGTTCACTTGCCCAAGTGGATCACCCTTCCAGGCGCGGCGCACGCCGTCGCGAAAATGGCTGTTCCATTCCGACCAGGGGAGCGGAAAGTGACCGAGCTGAAACCCGCCCGGCCCCAGATCCCACGGCTCGGCGATAAGCCTGACCATGGAGAGCACCGGATCCTGCTGCACTGACTGGAAGAAGGCGCCTGCGGGATCGAACCCGTGCGCGGTGCGGCCGAGGGTTGCGGCCAGGTCAAACCGAAACCCATCAACTCCATAGTGCTGGGCCCAGTGGCGCAGACTATCGAGCACCAGGCGCAGCACCATCGGCTGATCCACGGCCAGGGTGTTGCCGGTGCCCGTGTCATTGACGTAGTGACGCCCCTGATCGAGCAGCCTGTAGTACCCCCGATTGTGGAGGCCGCGGTAGCTGAGCGTCGGGCCGAGCTCGTCGCCCTCGCCGGTGTGATTGAACACCACATCGATGATCACCTCAATTCCCGCCTCGTGCAGGGTGTGGATCAGGTGGCGCAGCTCGGCCTCGGCATCGCGGTGCGCGTAGCGTGGTTCAGGCGCGAACCAGGTGATCGGCTGGTACCCCCAGTAATTCTTCAAGCCTCGCTCGACCACGAATTGGTCGTCGAAGAATGCCTGTACAGGCATCAGTTCAACCGCGTTCACCCCGAGCGACACGAGATGCTCGATGATCACGGGATGAGCCATGCCGGCGTAAGTGCCGCGCAGGTGCTCGGGCACGCCGGGATGCGCCGCCGAGATGCCCTTGACGTGCGTCTCATACATCACGAGGTCGTGGGGCGCGTGGTGAGGCCGGTTCGATGCGGGATCGGGCGCGGTCGTTCTGCCCGGATGAGCGTCGGTCACCACGCACTTGGGCACGACCGTGGCGCTGTCGCGCGTGTCAAAGGTGAGATCGGAGCCATCAGCGGCGTCGTACCCGGCGAGCAGCGGATCCCAGGTCAGCGTGCCGTCGAGCGCACGCGCATATGGTTCGATGAGGAGCTTGTTCGGGTTGAATCTGAGCCCCTCGGCCGGCAGATACGGGCCTGTGGCACGCAGCCCATACCGGGCACCTGGGCCGACGCCCGAGACGTGCGCGTGCCAGATCCCGCCGTCGCGCGCGGGAAGCGCGATCCGCTCCTCGGCATCGTTCGCGTCGAAGAGGCAAAACTCGAGCAGCGTGGCCTCGGGCGCCCACACGGCGACGTTGACCCCGCCGGATTCCAGCGTCACACCCATAGGCCAGGGCCGACCCGGGGCGACGGTGCGAATGGTTGTGCCAGTCATCGCACCAGATCCGAAAACAGTTCGGCATAGCGGGCCGCCGACGGCTCCCAGCCCACGGGCGTGCGCATGGCCTGGTCGCGGAGCCTCAGCCAGGCCGGGCGATCCGCATATAACTCGCGGGCGCGCGTGAGCGCCCAGCCCAACCCGGCCGCGTCGATGTCTGTGAAGGTGAAGCCAGTGGCGGTGCGGTCTGCGAGGTGCTCGGGTGAGGCATCGACGACCGTGTCGCGCAACCCCCCGGTCGAGGCGACGAGCGGCAGCGCGCCATACCGCAGCCCGTACAACTGGGTCAGCCCGCACGGCTCAAAGCGCGACGGCACGAGCACGAGGTCGCCGCCGGCATACATCCGATGGCTGAGCGATTCGTCGTAGCCGATCCGCACGCCCATGCGACTCGGGTACCTGGATGCCAGCTCGCGCAGGCCGTGTTCGTAGCCCGCGTCTCCCGATCCGAGCACGATGACGGCGCCACCTGCCTCGAGGAACTGCGGCAGCGCCTCGAGGAGCAGATCCACCCCCTTCTGATGCGTGAGTCGCGTGACGACGACGGCCAGCGGGCCAGTTGGGGATTCGAGCGAGAATTCATCGAGGAGCGCACGCCGATTGCGATCCTTGGCGCCGGGCTTATCGGCGGAGTAGGCGAGCACGTGCGGGTCGCTCGCCGGATTCCACACGGTGGTGTCGATGCCGTTGATTACGCCAGTCAGTTCACCGCGGTCGCGCCGGGCCGCGATCACCCCCTCGAGTCCGAACCCGAACTCCGGCGTGGTCAACTCCTCGGCGTAGGTGGGGCTGACCGTGGTCACTCGGGTCGCGTGCATCAGGCCAGCCTTGAGGGAGCTCACCAGGCCGTGGTACTCGAGGGCCTCTGGGTGAAAATCCCAGGTCGGCAGGCGCAGCCGATCGAGCTGGTCGGGGCCGAAGACCCCCTGAAAGGCGATGTTGTGGATCGTCATCACGCTCGGCACCCGTGCGCCCGCGTATTTCAGGTACGACGGCACCAGTCCGGCGTGCCAGTCGTGGGCGTGCACGAAATCCGGCCGCCAGCGATCGCTCGTACCCTCGATCGCGAGCCTCGCGGCGGCCCAAGACAGGGCGGCGAAGCGCACGTGATTGTCGGGATACTCCTGACTGCCGTCGCTGTAGGGGTCGCCGGGCCGGTCAAACAGGTGCGGCGCATCGAGCAGCAGCAGGTCAAGCCCCTGATAGGTTCCGAAGTGGATCACGGCGGGGCCGCCGAAAAGGTCATCGTCTCGCCAGATCCGTCGGGTCTTGCCCACCCGCTCGATGAGCCCCGGGTAGGCGGGCATGAGGATCCGCGTCCGCCACCCCAGTGCCTGCAGCGCGCCAGGGAGCGCGCCCACCACGTCGGCGAGTCCGCCGGTTTTTACGAGCGGAGCACACTCGGAGGCCACGGAGAGTATGCGACGGGGGTTTCGGGCCATGGCTCTCTCTTCTCTGCGGGCGTGTCGTCTCGGGTGAGGTTCCGCCTATTCCAGGGCGGCGGCGCGTCGGTCGAGCATGGGCTGGGTGATGAGCACCACCCCGCCATCCGTGCGCCGGAACCACCGCGCATCCTCTGCGGGATCTTCGCCGACGATGAGCCCTTCAGGAATGCGCACGCCACGATCGAGCACACACTTGGTGAGCTGGGCGTTCCGAGCAACCTCGACGTAGGGCAGCGACACGACGTAGTCGAGCGAGGAGTATGAGTGGATCCGCCCGCCCGTGAAGAGCAGCGAGTTGCGCACATCGGATCCACTGATGATGCAGTCGCCGGAGATGAGCGACTGAATGGCCTGCCCACGCCGACCATCGTCGTCGTGAATGAACTTTGCCGGAGGAGTGAGCTCGGCATAGGTCCAGATGGGCCAGGCGTTGTCGTACAGGTCGAGCGGGGGCACGAACTCGGTGAGGTCGATGTTTGCCTGCCAGAAGGAATCGACCGTGCCGACATCGCGCCAGTACGGCTGGGTCTCGAGGCCGCTCATGACGCACGAATCGGCGAACTTGTGCGCGTAGGCGCTGCCACCCCGCACGAGCGCCGGAATGATGTCGTGGCCGAAGTCGTGCCGGGAATCTGGGTCTTCGGCATCGGCGAGCAGCAGATCGCGCAGAAATGCCCAGTCGAAGACGTAGATGCCCATCGACGCGAGCGAGTTGTCTGGGTCGCCGGGCATGGCGGGTGGATCGGCCGGCTTCTCGAGGAAGTCGACGATGCGGCCGGTCTCGTTCACATGCATCACGCCAAACGCCGAGGCCTCCTCCCGCGGCACCGTGAGGCACCCGACGGTGACATCGGCACCCGTCTCAACGTGCTGGCGCAGCATGATCTCGTAGTCCATTTTGTAGACGTGATCGCCGGCCAGCACGATGACATACTTCACCTGGTAGTCATCGACGATGTCGATGTTCTGCGTCACCGCGTCGGCTGTGCCCAGGTACCACTTGCCCTCGTTCACCCGCTGGCTGGCCGGAAGGATATCGAGGTACTCGTTGCGCTCGGCGCGAAAGAACCCCCAGCCGCGCTGCATATGGCGGATCAGCGAGTGTGCCTTGTACTGTGTCGCGACCGCCATCTTGCGCACCCCGGAGTTGAGCGCGTTCGAGAGCGGAAAGTCGATGATGCGGGACTTGCCGCCGAAGTGCACCGCGGGTTTCGCGCGCCGGTCGGTCAACTCTTCGAGCCGGCTCCCGCGGCCGCCGGCCAAGACGAATGCCATGGCCTGACTGGCCAAGCGTTCGCCGGGGGCGGCTGGTGGTGCGGAACGAGGTGGGTGCATCATGTCAGATCCTCCACAAAGTAGATTGCCGAGAGCGGGGGGAGTGTGAGCATGGCCGACTGTGCTTCGGTGCCCGTCGGAATGGGCTCGGTCTCGATGGCACCGGTGTTGCCGCGGTCGCCACCACCGTAGAGTGCCGAGTCGGTGTTGAGCGCCTCGCGATAGCGACCCGGCAACGGGAACCCCACCCGGTAGCCGGTGCGTGCGACGGGAGTCAGATTGAGCACGACAACGACGTGCGCGTCTCCGGGGTCGCCGCGGCGCACCCAGGCGAAGACTTGGTCGTCGACCGCGTCGACTAAGAGCCACTGGAATCCGTTGCCGCGGGTGTCGCCCCTGTGTAGCGCGGGTTGCTCGCGGTACAAGCGGTTGAGGTCGCGCACGACAGACTGCACGCCGAGATGACCGGGATCCTGAAGCACGCCCCAGTCGAGTTCGGCGTTGTGGTTCCACTCGCTCGGCTGCCCAAACTCCTGGCCCATGAAGAGCAGCTTCTTCCCGGGATACCCCCACATGTAGCCGTAGAAGGCCCGAAGATTGCCGAGCTTATCGGCATGAGAGCCCGGCATGCGCCCATACATCGAGCCCTTGCCGTGCACGACCTCGTCGTGGCTAATGGGCAGCATGAATTTTTCCGAGAACGCGTAGGTGATCCCGAAGGTCAGTTCGTTGTGGTGATGCTTGCGGTAGATCGGATCCTTGCCGAAGTACCGCAACGAATCGTTCATCCAGCCGAGGTTCCACTTGTAGTCGAAACCGAGCCCGTCCTGGCCGACCGGCCGGGTCACTCCGGGGAACGCGGTGGACTCCTCCGCGATGATCGCGGTTCCCGGGTATTCCTCGGCGGCCACAGTGTTGGTCTCGCGGAGGAACGCGATGGCTTCGTAGTTCTCGCGGCCCCCGTCGCGGTTGGGGATCCAGCTGCCCGCCTCACGCGAATAGTCGCGGTAGATCATCGAAGCGACGGCATCGACGCGCAACCCGTCGAGGTGGTACTCCTCAAGCCAATACAGCGCGTTAGAGACCAGGTAGTTCAGCACCTCCGGGCGCCCATAGTTGAAGATCAGCGTGTTCCAGTCGGGGTGGAAGCCCTCGCGGGGGTCGAGGTGTTCATACAGAGCCGTACCGTCGAAGTGGCCAAGCCCGTGTTGGTCGGTGGGGAAGTGCCCGGGCACCCAATCGGCGATGACGCCGAGGCCGCGCGCGTGTGCGGCGTCGACGAAGGCCGCGAACTCCTGCGGGGTTCCGTAACGGATCGTCGGGGCGAACAGGCCGATCGGCTGGTAGCCCCACGAACCGTCGAACGGATGCTCGCTAATGGGCATCACCTCGATGTGCGTGAAGCCCAAATCGGCCGCGTATTCGACCAACTCGACGGCCAGTTCCCGGTACGACAGGGGGCGCTCGCCGCCGGCCGCGTGCCGCCACGATCCGAGGTGCACCTCGTAGACGCTCATGGGTGACTCGGCCGCGTTAGTTCGGCTGCGGTGTTGAACCCAGGCCTCGTCTTGCCACACGTGCTGGCCGAGACGGCGCACCACCGAGGCGGTCGCCGGAGGATGCTCGCTGCCGAAACCGACAGGATCGGCTTTGGGTGGGAGGCGCTCGCCGCTGGCACCCAGAATGTCGTACTTGTAGACGGTGCCCTCGGTAAGGCCCGGGAGGAAGATCTCCCAGACCCCTGTGGCTCCCCGTGCGCGCATGGGGTGAGCGGTGGGGTTCCAGCTGTTGAAGTCGCCGACGACGGACGCCCGCTGTGCGTTCGGCGCCCAGACGGCGAAGTGCACCCCGTCAACCAACTCGTGAGTGATGGGGTGGGCGCCGAGCGCCTCCCACAGTCGGCGATGCGTGCCCTCACCAATGAGGTACTCGTCGAGACTGCCGATCACCGGGCCAAAACGGTACGGATCCTCCCGCTCTTCGACGAACCCGCTGTGCCACCGGATGCGAAGTCGGTAGTGCGGCAGAATCGCGCCGACAAAGATGCCCTCGCCGACCGGGTGACGCTGCAACTCGACCTCGTCGGTGTCATTCACCACCCAGACGCACTCGGCACCGGGCAGGTGTGCGACGACATGGCGACCGTCACTGGTCGGGCCGAGCGCGGCAAAGGGATCCCGGTGCAGACCGTGCGAAAGCAGCTCTGCATCTCTTCCACCCAGCACCGACAGTGTCGCGCGGCCATCAGTCAATACAGCCTCCCTTACGAAGCACCTGTGGCCATCAAATCACATACTGCGTCTCTCGAATGCCTCGCCCCGCAAAAGTTCGACTTTCGTTCAGCAAATTTCTCGGGTCGCGTGAACTCCACGGGGCGGGCCTATAGGGCTGGGGTGATATTCCAGATCTGGTCCATATACTCGCGGATCGACCGATCGGAACTGAAGTACCCCATCCGAGCGATGTTCAGGATCGCCTTGCGCTGCCACGCCTCAGCATCGCGGTAGGTGCGGTCGACCTCGGCCTGCGCGGCATCGTAGGTGTCGAAGTCGGACGCGACGAGGAACCAGTCGCTGTTCCACATCTGATCCACTATCGCGCCGTATCGGTTCGAATCGCCCGGGCTAAACGTTCCCTCGACGATGGCCTGCAGCACTCCGAGCATGGCTGGGCTCTGTTCGATCGCCCGGCGCGCGTGATCTGGTTCTGACCGACGTGTGGCGACCTCTTCGGCAGTGAGTCCGAAGAGGAAGAAGTTCTCGGCTCCGACCCGCTCGCGAATCTCGACGTTCGCGCCATCCAGCGTGCCGATGGTGAGGGCGCCGTTGAGGGCGAACTTCATGTTGCCGGTACCCGACGCCTCCATGCCGGCGGTCGAAATCTGCTCCGACAGATCGGCCGCGGGAATGAGCTTCTGCGCCATCGACACGTTGTAGTTGGGCGGATACACGAGTCGGAGGTGATCGCGGGTGTCGGGGTCGTTATTGATGACCTCCCCGACATCGTTGATGAGTCGGATGATGTCTTTCGCGGTGTGATAACTCGGCGCAGCCTTGCCGCCGAACACCTTCACGCGCGGCACCCAGTCGCCGCCCGGATTCTGCTTGATCCGCTGCCACTGGGCGATGGTCCAGAAGACGTTCAGGAGCTGGCGCTTGTATTCGTGCTGCCGCTTGACGTGGATGTCGAACAGCGCGTCGACGGGGGCGATGATGCCATGTTCTTCGCCCAGCCAGTTGACCAGCCGCTCTTTTGCCGCATGCTTCGTGGCACCAAACGCGTCGCGGAACCCCGCATCGTCGGCGAAATCCTCCAGAGCGTGAAGACGCGCGAGGTCGGTCTCCCACCCCTCGCCGACCGCTGCGGTGATGAGTCGGGCCAGCGGAGGGTTGGCGAGTTTGATCCACCGCCTCGGGGTGACGCCGTTCGTGATATTCACGATGCGTTCGGGAAACGCCCGGTCGAGCTCGGGGAAGAGGTCTTGCTTCACCAGCTCGGTGTGCAGGGCCGACACGCCGTTGACCTTGTGGCTCGTGACGAACGCCAGATTGCCCATCTTGACGTGATCATTGTGGATCAGCCGCACGTCTTCGGAGAGCTCACCGTGCAGCTCGATGAGTTGCGTGTCGAGCTGTTCGATGATCTGCAGATGCCTGGGCAACACCTTGCGCATGAGCCCGACGGACCACTGCTCGAGCGCCTCAGGCAGCAGGGTGTGGTTGGTGTAGCCAAGTACCTCGGTCGCGAGAGTGGCCGCCGCATCGAAGCCAAAGTCGTGACTGTCGACGAGCAGCCGGATCAGCTCGGGCCCAGCGATCGCCGGGTGAGTGTCGTTCATTTGGATCGCGACGTGCTGGGGCAGCGTACTGAGGTCAGGGTGCGACTTCAAGTGTCGGCGCAGAATGTCTTGTACCGAGGCGGAGGTGAGGAAGTACTCCTGCGCGAGGCGAAGCTCCTTGCCGCGATCGGTTGTGTCGTTGGGGTACAGCACGCGGCTGATCGTGCGGGCCCAGGCCTCGGGTTCGGCGGCGGCGGTGAAGTCACCCGCGTTAAAACGATCGAGGTCGAAGAGCCCTGCGTCGGGAAGCGCGGCCCAGAGACGCAGAGTGTTCGCCCACTTCCCTCCGTATCCAACGATCGGGGTGTCGTGTGCTGCCGCGACCACCTGCATGCGGGGGCGCCACACGCTGCGACCCTCTTCCACGCTCACCTCGCCGCGGAAACCGATGTCATACGCTGACTCGGGTCGCGTGAAGTTCCAGGGGTTTTCGGTGGTGAGCCAGTCTTCAGGTGACTCGACCTGTTGCCCGTGCTCAAAGCGCTGCGTGAACAAGCCGTGCTCATAACGAATGCCATAGCCGTACGCGGGGCAGCCGAGTGTAGACATGGACTCGAGGTAGCAGGCGGCGAGCCTGCCGAGGCCGCCATTGCCGAGCGCGGCATCCGGCTCGTCTTCGGCGATGAAGTCGAAGCTCTGGCCTAGCTCTGCCAGCGCTTCAGCGGCTACATCGCGCAGGCCGAGGTTGATCGCCGTGTCCTCCAGCAATCGCCCGATGAGAAACTCCATGGAGAGGTAGTAGACGCGCTTGCGATCCTCGGCCCAGGTGCGCCGGGTTGCTGCGAACCAGGGGGTCAGGGCGAAGTCGCGGATCGTGTGCGACAGGGCCGTGCGCCAATCAAAAATGGAAGCATGGTCGGGGTCGGTGCCGACGGTGTACTTCACGTGGTGCAACAGCCATTCGCGGAAGCGTTCCGGTGTGGGTGCACCCATGGTGGGATCGGTGATCTCGAAGCGATGGGCCTCGGGTCTCTCGAGCATGGAACTCCTGGAGGTCGTGTGCCTGGACGCGTCAGTTCTCATCCTAGGGAACCCGACGCCCCGGCCGCACGTTCCGCAAATGTCACACACTTGTCACGCTGTTGTCACCTGGTCGTGAGAAGCTTCGCTGAGAGCCATGTCTGTTGCTGAGGCCCGGGATCGCTGATGTCGGGCTCGTGTGTGAAGGGTGTCATCACAATGAACAAACGAATTGCTATCAACGGGTTTGGTCGGATCGGTCGCAGCGTACTTCGCGTGCTCCTCGAAGAGCGCAGCGACCTTGAGGTGGTCGCGATCAACGATCTGTCTGGTGGAGACGTTCTGGCGCAACTCTTCAATTTCGATTCGGTGTACGGGCGCGCACCCCAGACCGCGCGTGTCGAGCGCGGTGCCGACGGCGAGGAACTGGTGGTGGGGGAGAAGCGGATCCGCCTCTTCGCGCAGCCAGACCCTGCGCAGCTGCCCTGGGGCGAACTACAGGTGGGAACGGTACTTGAGGCGACCGGCCGTTTTACGAAAGCAGACGAGGCCAGGGCGCACCTTGATGCTGGGGCCGACCGAGTTCTGGTGAGCGCGCCCTCGTCGGGCGCAGATGCGACGGTGGTCAAGGGTGTCAACTGGGGCAGCTACGATCCCGCTTCGCACCGAATCGTCTCGACCGCGTCGTGCACCACGAACGCGCTTGCCCCGCTCGCGAAGGTGCTGCACGATCTTGCGGGCATCGAGCAAGGATTCGTGTCGACCGTGCACGCCTACACGCAGGATCAGAACTTGGTGGACGGACCGCACCGCGATCTGCGCCGGGCACGAGCCGCCGCGCTGAACATTGTGCCCACCTCGACCGGCGCAGCCAAAGCCATCGGTCTGGTTCTGCCCGAACTCGAGGGCAAGCTCGCCGGCGATGCGCTGCGCGTGCCCGTGCCCGTCGGTTCGATCGTCGAGCTGACCGCGCTGGTCGGTCGCGAGGTGACCGTCAAACAGGTGTTGGCGGCCTACCGTGAGGCCGCCGCAGGTGAACTCGCTGGAGTACTCGTGTACTCGGAAGCGCCGCTCGTCTCGTCGGACATTGTGGGCGATCCTGCGTCCTCCGTCTTCGATTCGGGGCTCGCGCGGGTCATGGGTCGGCAGGTCAAGGTATCGGCCTGGTACGACAACGAGTGGGGCTTCTCTCACCGCGCGGCGGAGACCCTGGCGTTGCTGGCCGAGGAAAAATAGATCTCAGCTCTCGGGAATAGTTGAATCGTCAAGTTGTTGTACTCAGTGGCGCCAGTGGCGCGCGGTGGCCGCGGGCAGGCGGATCCACTGCGATAGCTATAGCCCTGGCCGCACACGCAATTCGCACAGATACCGAGGAGTACTACATGACCAAGATCGCAATCGTTACCGGCTCGACCCGCCCGAACCGCATCAACCGTGGCGTTGCCGAGTGGGTTCTCGCGCAGGCACAGCAGCGCGGTGATGCAGACTATGAACTGGTCGACATCGCCGATTTCAATCTGCCGTTGCTTGACGAGGGCATGCCGGCTGCGTACCAGCAGTACGGTAACGAGCACACGAAGGTGTGGTCGGCGAAGATCGCCGAGTTCGACGGCTTCGTCTTTATCGCCGGCGAGTACAACCACTCGGTGATTCCCGCGCTCGCAAACGCGCTGTCGTACCTCAACGCCGAGTGGGCGAACAAGGCCGCCGGCATCGTCGGCTACGGATCCGCCCATGGCGTGCGCGCGGTTGAGCACCTGCGCGGCATCCTCTCCGAGCTGCAGATTGCGCACGTGCAGAAGACCGGCATGTTCTCGCTCTTCACCGACTTCGAGAACTTCTCCACCTTCGCACCGACCGAGATGCAGGCTGACTCCGTCGCTCCGATGCTGGATCAGCTCGTCGTGTGGACCCGCGCGCTCGAGGCCGTGCGCGCAGGTGCGCTGGTCGGCGCCTCGGCGTAGGTCAGTCTGGCTGTTCGCGCCGGGCGCGCACCGCGAGGTACAACTGGTGGGCGGTGATGACCGCCGCGATCCAGGCAAGGCCCAGGAACCACGCGAACAGCACATCGGTGAACCAGTGGTGACCGAGAAAAACCCGGGTGAGGCCCGTGGTGATCACGAACAGAGTGGCGACGCTCAGCGTGATGACCCGGGCCCACCGGCGTTTTTGGCGCAGAACCAGCAAGTACGCGATGATGCCGATGATTGCGACGGCGTTCAGCGTGTGACCGCTCGGGAACGACGCTGAGTATTCGTAGGGTGGCACTGCGTCGGAGAGCGGGGGGCGGTCGCGCCCGAAGATGAGCTTTCCTGCGACCGTCATGAGCAGCGCCCCCGAACCTGCGGCCACGACGAGGATCGCCGGGGTCCACGACCGGCGACGCACGGTGAGGATGATGATCGCGACGATGGCGATCAGCGGCATGCCGGTGGTGCCGGCGATGTTCGTGTACCAGGTGAGGGCGGCATCGGCCCCGGGTGATCTGAGCGAAATCGCGAGGTCGAGCATCGGCCGGTCGAGGCCCGCCACACCATCTTCGTCGGTAACCGCGTCGTACACTTCCGCCGCGGCCACGCTCAGGGCGAAAAACACGGCCAAGCCAATGCCGAGAATGATCAGCAGAATACCGTTCGGGCCGAGTCGCTGGCTCAGCGCGGTTGCGGCATCTGCGATGCGCGCCCAGAGTGTCGCCGCGGGGGCGGGTGGCGCTTGCCGGTCTTGGGCGAGCTCGCCCGGCACACCTGCCTCGGGCTTGGCGGGCGCGTTTGGGGTCGCGCGTGAGTCTTGGCCGTCCGACGCGTCGGGCATGGTCATGTGCGCTCCATGACTCAAGGGTAGACGTACGGGTGAGTCACCTGGAGTCGGGCCGCCGGGAAAGCTACTTGGCCGCGACGATGAGATCGCGGATCGCGCGGGTCACGGGCACCTTGCCCGACACCACCACCTGCTCGTCAATCACGAGCGTGGGGGTCTGCATCACCCCGTAGGCGGCGATCTCGGCGTAGTCGGTCACCTTCGACACCGTGGCATCCTGCCCCAACTCGGTGAGGGCTTCCTTGGTGCGCTTTTCGAGGGTGGCGCAGTTTCGGCACCCGGGCCCGAGGATCTTGATTTCCATGTGCATACCTTTCGATGTGGATCAGCCGGCCATACGCCGAGAAGCCAAACTGGCTTTCTAGCGGGCTAGGGGGATCAGGTTAAAGATGAAACCGATCAGGTAGATCGCGGCGAGCACGACCCCGGTGAAGATTGCGAGGAGCGGCAACTTCATCACCCGGCGCAGCATGATGAGCGACGGGATGGAGAGGGCGACGAGGCTCATCATGAATGCCATCGTGGTGCCGAGGGCGACCCCCTTCGCGTAGAGCGCGGAGGCGAGCGGCACGACGGCGGCCGGGTTCGCGTAGAGCGGGGCACCGGCGAATGTGGCGATGAGGAGCGAGAAGGGATTATCTGGCCCCGCGACGGTCGCGAAGAACTCGTCAGGTACCCAGCCGTGGATCGCGGCCCCGATCAGCACCCCGAGCAGGAGGAACGGGAGGATCTTCTTCAGCATGTCTCGGGTTTCGTCCCACGAGGCTGTGACCCGGTCACGCATGGAGGGCCGGGTGCTGGCCGTGGCGAGCTGCGCGGTGCGGCTGGTGAAGACGAACGGCTCGATCCACTTTTCGAGCTTGAAACGCGAGAGCACGAGCCCGACCGCGATCGAGACCACGGCGCCGGCGAGCGCCCACCCTGCAGCGATGTCCCACCCGAAGGTGCCGCCCATCAAGATGATGCCGGTTTCGCTGATGAGTGGTGACGAGACGAGAAAGGCGAGCGTCACTGAGAGCGGCACCCCTGCGGCGACGAGGCCGATGAAGATTGGGATCGAGCTGCACGAGCAGAACGGCGTGATCGCGCCGAGCGCCACCGCCAGCAGAATGCCGACGAAGAGTCCTTTGCCAGCGAGTACCCCGCGTACCTTCTCGGGAGAGATTTGGGTGTTGACGAGGCCCACGAGAAACAGCAGGCCGAGCAGCAGGAGCGAGATCTTGACGGTGTCGTAGAGGAAGAACTCGACCGCGGCGCCGAGCGTCGAGACCAGATCCAGCCGCATCACATCGCCGAGCAGCCACGGCCACAGCATCTCGTTCACCGCGAAAATCACGCCCCAGGCCGCGGCGAACGCCACGAGAAACGCCCAGACGCGCAGGTCGTCTCGCGAGCGTGTATGCCGGGCGGCGGGGGAGGCGGGCGTCGTGTCGAGAGTCATGGGGCTCCTCTCTGTGCTCTTGCTTCGATTCTAATCGATGCAGAGTGATCGAGGGTTCAGTCGCCGAGCGTGCCGGCGCCCCGCAACTCCTCCACCTCGCGCACGAGATTGCCGCGGGCGCGCTCCTCCCAGAGCACCCGGGCGGTGTCGGTGCGATAGATCGCGGGCTGGTCGAGGTAGGTGGTGAGGATCCGCGACCGCCCCGCGCGAAACTCGGGCTCGGTCACGTGCGCGTATTCTCTGCGCACGGCGAGTGAGTACTCGGCGTAGCGCGAGGCGGGCGACGCGAAGATCGAGAGGTCGGCATCGAGCAGGTGCGCGAGCGGCGCGGGGGCGTGCGCGTGCGGCAGCGCGGGCGTGGTGGCCACGATCAGCTCACCCACGTGCTGCACGAGCGCAGGGGCGAGGTCGAGCCCCCGCAGTTTTGCGGCGGCCAGCTGCGCGGAGTCTCGCTCGTCGGATCCACTGGCCCCCACATAGACGGCATCGTGAAACCAGGCCGCAAGCAGGGTGGCGGGGGAGACGCGCTCGCCGCGAGTGGCCAGGTGGTCGAGGGCGAGCAGCACGTCTTCGAGGTGACGCTCGTCGTGGTAGGCGCGGTGAGATTCGTTCCAGCGGGCGACGAGTTCATCGCCCAGATTCTGCCAGTCGGTGAACGCACGGGTGGATCCGCCAAAGCCCACCGCATCGGCCAACCCGGCCCATTCGGCGACCAGGTACTCGCGTCGGCGCACGGGCCGCACCGCGTCTCGCTCGATCTGGCGCACCCGCAGCCCGGAGGTGCGAAGCTGGAACACCACGTCTCGGGCGAGCACCGGGCGCGCCCCGAGCGCGACCGCCTGCTCGTAGCGCGACGCGGGCACGTCGTAGTGATCGAGGTCGAAGCTGCGGCGGGGAACACACAGGCGCGCGGCGAAGGCGTGTAGCTCGGCATAGCTGGTGTCTGAGACGAGGTGGCTCCACAGGGTGCCGTGTGCGGGCCACTGCGGGGGGTCGATCAGGATCGCCATCGCATCAGGGTACCCGGGTTGCGTGAGGGTCTTCGCACGCGCCCATGAGCCAGTGCCCGGTATTCATGTTCCCGAGTTGCGCTGACAGGCACCTCGGATCATCAAGGTGGGGAAAATTGGGAAGTTTTTGCCCGAAAGGAGTGCGAACGCGTGGGGAACCTACCTCTGCTGCCAAACTCGCGCGAACAACATGCGCACGAGCTTCTCCGCCTCGACGAGTACCAGCACGCTGCCGGCGATGAGCGCCGCGATCGCCCACTGACCGAGCGAGAGCGGGCTGAGCCCAAGGATGTTCGCCGCGGGTTGCCACGACATCACGGCCCACAGGAGGGCGATGGCACCGAGCGAGGTCCACAGCAGCAGTTTGTTGTGCAGGGGATTGAGCAGGAAGACCGAGCGAAACTCCGAGCGTGCGTTGCCCACCTGGAAGAAGTTGCTCAGCACGAAGGTGGTCATGGCGAATGTTCGCGCTTCGTCGACCGTGGCCCCGGCGTCGAGTGCCCCGGTGTACGCCAGCACAACAATGACGCCCATCCACGCCCCCGTCAGGAGCGTGCGTAGCCAGAGCACCCGCGAGAGCACCCCTTCGGTGCGGGGACGTGGCTTGCGTTTCAGCTCGTCACCCTCGGCGGGTTCGAGTGCGAGTGCGATGTCTTGAATGCCGCTCGTGACGAGGTTGATCCACAGGATTTGAATCGGCAAGAACAGCAGCGGCTGTTCGAGCACGACGTTGATGGAGATCGCGAGCAGCCCCGCAACGGCGGTCGAGAGCAGGAAGAACGTCGCCTTGCGAATGGCCGAGAACGTGACGCGCCCCTCGCGCACGGCATCGACGATGGTGACGAAGTTGTCGTCGGTGAGGATCAGGTCAGACGCTTCGCGTGCGACATCGGTGCCGCTCTTGCCCATGGCGATGCCGATGGATGCGGCGCGCAGGGCCGGGGCATCGTTCACCCCATCGCCGGTGACGGCGACTGTCTCGCCGCGCTCTTGCAGCACGCGCACGATGCGCAGCTTGTCGCGTGGCGACGTGCGCGCGGCGATGTTCGTTTCGTTGAGCCTGGCAGACAGCGTCGCGTCGTCTATCTCGCGCATCTCGGCACCGGTCAGTGGGGGAGCCGTCGATTCCAGGCCGAGCCGGCGGCCGATCGCGTTCGCGGTGACGGGGTGGTCGCCGGTCACCATCTTGACCGAGATTCCGGCGCTGCGGCAGTCGGCAATCGCGCCCTCGACTCCGGCGCGGGGTGGGTCGGTCATGCCCTGCAACCCGAGAAACACGAGGCCGGTAGGGGGCTCGGTCATCGAGGGCAGCTCGTCGGGGCCAAGCTCCTGCGCCGCGGTGGCGAGCACGCGCAGGCCGTCGGCCGCAAACGCTTCATTGGCCTGGTGGATCAGCGACCGGTCGATTGGCTCGGATCCACTGGCTGTCGCGATCCGCTCGCACATGTGTGCCACCGCGTCGGGTGCGCCCTTGACGTACAGCATGCGCCGCCCGTCGACACCCTCTCGCACCGTTTGTGAGAAGCTCAGCGCCGGCTCGTACGGCATGTGGGTGAGGTCGGGTGCCGCCCGTTCGGCATCCGACACGGCGCCACACGCGAGGGCGACCGTCGCCATCGCGACGTCGACCGAGTCGCCGCTGAGACCACCTGATGCGTGGGGCGCGGCCTCGTTGGTGAGTGCCCCCGCACGCAGCATGTCGCGAGTGAGTGGATCGGGCGGGCCACCTGCGGAGACCGCGCCGTTCGCCGTCCAGAGGCGTTCGACGGTGAGGCGGTTCTCGGTGAGCGTGCCGGTCTTGTCAGACGCGATGACGGTGGTGGATCCGAGGGTTTCGACGGCGGGGAGCGTGCGCACGACGACCCCGCGACGGACCATGCGCGTGACCGCGACGCTCATAGCCACAGTGAGAATCACGGGGAGCGACTCGGGGATCGCCGACACGGCGATCGCGACACCCACACGGAACATATCGCTGAAGCTGTAGCCACTCGCGAGCCCGACCGCGACCATCACCATAACGGCGAGCAAAATAGCGACGCCGATGCGCTTCTCGAGGCTGTCGGTGAGTACCTGCAGGGGGGTACGCGGTGGGCGCGCACTCACCATGCGGTTGATCTCGCCGATCTGGGTGTTGGCACCGGTGGCGACGACGAGCCCGGTCGCACGACCGCGCGCCACGAGCGTGCCGCTAAGCGCCATGCAGACCCAGTCGCCGAGAGACGCGTTCTCGGCAACGGGATCGATCTTTTTCGAGACTGGAAGCGACTCGCCGGTGAGCATCGACTCGTCGACCTCGAAGGCGTTGACGTCAAGCAGGCGCAGGTCGGCGGGAACCTTCTCCCCACTTTCGAGCACCACGATGTCGCCGACCACCACTTTCTCGGCCGAGATCGTGCGCACGGAACCGTCTCGCAGCACCCGCGCGTTGGTGATCGAGAGCGAGTGCAGGGCGCGCACCTCGCGTTCGGCCTTGCGTTCTTGCCAGAAGCCGAGTGCGACGGCGATGAGCACCACGGCGATGATCGCACCCACGTCAAGCCAGTGTTGTTGGATCGAAGTCACAACCCCCGCAATGAGGAGGATCGCGATCAGGGGGCTCATGAACTGGCCGAGGAGGATGCGCCACCAGGGGCGCGCTGCCTGCGTCGGAATGGTGTTTCGGCCGAACCGTTCGAGCCGCTCAGTGGCCTCGTGCTCGGTCAGGCCTCCGGCATCGGCAGCGGCGATCCGCATCGCCTCTTCGGGCTCGATCGAGTGCCACTGCCGTTTGGTCTTGGTGTCTGCCATCAAAATGTGCAGCCCCCTCGCTCTCGCGTGTCGCTGCAGCCCAGGCTAGCAAGGATGCACGTCGTGCCTGGTGCGCCGTGTGCGCGAGCACACTTGCCCCAAGTTGCGGTACCTCATGCCCGTTTTCCACAATCTGGGGCAAGGCGGGGTGGTGATCCGCTCCAGCACCACCTCTCAGACACCGAAACGGGGCCCCGGCCGTAGCCGAGACCCCGTTTCGAAGGACTGCAGAGAGCTTCAGACGAGTTCAGGCGAACTCAGAAGCAGCGAACTCAGTTGAACTGGTTCATCGTGTTGTCTTTGCCGCTGGCCTTGAGGGCCGCGTCGCCGGCGAAGTACTCCTTGTGGTTGTCGCCGATGTCGCTGCCAGCCATGTTCTGGTGCTTGACGGTGGCGATGCCCTGGCGGATCTCCTGGCGCTGCACGTCGCGAACGTAGGTGAGCATGCCCTCTTCACCGAAGTAGCCCTTGGCGAGGTTGTCGGTTGACAGCGCGGCCGTGTGGTACGTGGGCAGGGTGATGAGGTGGTGGAAGATGCCGGCACGTGCCGACCCCTCCTTCTGGAACGTGCGGATCTTCTCGTCGGCGAGCTGCGCAAGCTCGGTGCCGTCGTACTCGACGCTCATCAGGTTGTCGCGGTTGTACGCCGACACGTCCTTGCCCTGCTCGACGAGCAGGTCGTAGCTCTGCTGACGGAAGCTCAGGGTCCAGTTGAACGAGGGGCTGTTGTTGTACACGAGCTTCGCGTTCGGGGCGACCTCGCGGATGCGATCCACCATGCCCGCGATCTGCTCGACGTTGGGCTTCTCGGTTTCGATCCAGAGCAGGTCGGCGCCGTTCTGCAGCGAGGTGATGCAGTCGAGCACGCAGCGGTCTTCGCCGGTGCCGGCGCGGAACTGGTACAGGTTGCTCGGGAGTCGCTTCGGGCGCAGGAGCTTGCCCTCGCGCTTGATTACCACGTCGCCGTTGCCGAGGTCGCTCTCGGAGATCTCCTCGACATCGAGGAATGAGTTGTACTGGTCGCCCAGGTCGCCGGGGGTGTGTGTCACGGCGAGCTTCTGGGTGAGGCCGGCACCGAGCGAGTCGGTACGGGCAACGATCACGCCGTTGTCGATGCCGAGCTCGAGGAAGGCGTAGCGCACCGCATTGATCTTCGCGAGGAAATCCTCGTGCGGCACGGTGACCTTGCCGTCTTGGTGACCGCACTGCTTCTCGTCTGAGACCTGGTTTTCGATCTGGATCGCGCAGGCGCCAGCCTCGATCATCTTCTTCGCGAGCAGGTAGGTGGCCTCGGGGTTACCGAAGCCGGCATCGATGTCGGCGATGATCGGCACGACGTGGGTCTCGTAATTGTCGATCTGCGACTGGATGAACTCGATCGCGGTCTCGTCGCCGGCCAGTCGGGCACCGTCGAGCTGCGTGAAGAGGAGGTCGAGCTCACGGGCATCTGCCTGGCGCAGGAAGGTGTAGAGCTCTTCGATGAGCGCCGGCACCGAGGTCTTCTCGTGCATCGACTGATCGGGGAGGGGACCGAACTCCGAGCGGAGGGCGGCAACCATCCAGCCCGAGAGGTAGAGGTAGCGCTTCTTCGTGCTCTTGAAGTGCTTCTTGATGGAGATCAGCTTCTGCTGGCCGATGAAGCCGTGCCAGACGCCGAGAGACTGCGTGTAGACCGACGAGTCGTTGTCGTACTCGGCCATGTCGCGGCGCATGATGTCGGCGGTGTACTGGGCGATCTCGAGGCCGGTCTTGAATCGGTTCTGTGCCCGCATGCGAGCGACGTTCTCGGGGTTGATCGCATCCCAGCTGGTGCCGTGCTGCTCTGTGAGTGCCTTCACGGCGTCGATGTCGTTTTGGTACGCAGTCATGATGAGTCCTTCGTGTGGTGTGGTCTAGCTCACAAGTACTGTGATCTTGATCGCTAGTTCCACTCTGGGGCACGAGGGAGGGGCGCCACCCCTGATTACAGGGGTGAATTAGTCGAGTATTTCTGCGCTTCAGAAAATGCGGTGGATCGCGCGGCCTCTACCGGACCAGGAGCCCGGGGCTCGAAAGCGCTACTGGCCGGGGTGGAGCAGCTGAACCTGCCGCTACCCCTTGCCGAGCGCGAGCCCCACCGACGTGCGGCTGTAGACCTCCGGCTGCTCGACCGCTTTCACGAGGAAGTGCGCCACCGAAGCGCGGGGGATCGAACGCATCGCCGCGGGCATCCCGGTGAACGCCTCAAGGTAGTTCGGGTCGAACTCGCCGTTCGACAGCCCGGTCGGCCGCGCGATCGTGAAGTTCAGCCCGGCCTCGGTGATGTGTGCGAGCGCTGCCTTGTGATCAGCGAGCGGGTTGCGCAGCAACCACATCATCGACTTTCCGACGGCACCGGTGAGTTCGCCATCCACCCCGGCCGACGCGCAGTACGCGATGCGATCCACACCCGCGCGCTGCATCCCCGCGACAATGTTCTGTGTCATCTGCGCGACTTCGGTCGACGGCTTCATCGGTATCGACGACGACAGGCACGAGATCACCGCGTCCTGCCCCTCGATCGCTCGCGCCACGGACTCGGCATCGAAAGCATCACCTTGCACGATCGTCACGCCCTCGGTGACCTCGAGCTTTTCGGGCGAGCGAAGAAACGCTGTCACGGTGTGCCCGGCCGCCACGGCGTGCCGCACGACGTGTTGCCCAACGCCACCGGTGGATCCAAATACGACGATCTTCACGTGCTTCCCGCTTTCACTCGACTCTGCGTGAACACTAGTGGAAACCCGCTTCGTGCTGGCTGCGATGCGCGGGGTGGATCACGCCAGGCTTGGCGCTCAAGAACGTGCCGCGCAGCTGCTTCACGACGTGCGTGCTCCGCGTGGGTGCCTCGTGAGAGGATCGGCGCATGACCACTGGATTGACCCCGCGCCAAGAAATCGTCGAAGTTGCGATCAACAACACTATCAGTGGATCGCTGAAGTCTGAGATTGATGCCACCCTCGCACCGAAGCCCCTGCACCGAATCGTCTCGATGTCGATCACCTCGACCGAGGAATACAACACTGCGGCGATCGCGCTCCTCGTGATCGAGTACCTGGTTGAGTAGGACTCCGGCCTCCGCGCGCCGCGCCGCTGATGTTGGCATTCCAGCGAATCCCCATGCACAATCGGGCAGCAGCGGTCGGGTAACTCGAGTACAGGCGACCATTACGGCCCGATTGCGGGGGTTTTGCGAATGCTGAGACGAAAGGCACGATAAGCCCATGCACCACCCCTTGCGATTGCTGCAGGCGTTAACTCTGGGCGCAGCGGGCCTCTTCGGCCTGTTCGTCGTGATTGGCAACCTCAGCGATCCCGACGCGAATTTTCAGTTCGTGCAGCACGTACTGTCGATGGACACCACCTTTGCCGACAGCAGCCCCAGGTGGCGGGCAATTGACTCGACCGCGATCCACATCGCCGCCTTCGTTGCGATCATCGCCGCAGAAGCCGCCTTCACGGCGCTTGCGCTCATCGGCGCGGTGCTGCTGCTGCGATATCGGCGGGCGGATCGACGCACCTACGACCGGGCGCGCGTCTGGGGGTTCGCTGCCTACGGGGTGGGGATTCTGATCTGGTTCGTTGGCTTCATTGTGGTGGGGTCGGAGTGGTTCGCGATGTGGCAGTCGGAAACCTGGAACGGCAAGGAGACCGCGATGGGCCTCGCGACGCTGTGGACGGTGTTCGCGGTGCTGCTGGCGCAGAATGAGCCCGAGCCCGAGCCCGAGCCCGAGCCGACCTAGGTGTGTGAGCAGGTTTGCGTTTTTACCAGGGCGGCGGGGCTGGCGGGCTCGGTGCGATAAATCGCACGAGGCTCGGGGGCCGTTCGACATGGGTGCGACCGGTGGGAGAGATCCACCGGAGCACGCCGCCCGATTCTTGGTGTACTCGCCACCGCGAATGGTGTTTCAGCGTGTGATGCGATCTACAGAGGTGGGCGAGGTTGTCAGTTGCGGTCGGACCGCCGCGCGCTGCATCGATGGTGTGGTCGAGGTCGCATCGGGCGAGTGGCACGCGACACCCGGGAAACCGGCAGTGCGTGTCGCGGGCGCCGAGCATACGGCGCATCTCTTCTGAGGGTCGGTAGCGTTCAACACTCAGTACCGCGCCGGTGGCTGGTTCTGCGGTAACCGCCTCCCACGCCTGCGCGTGCCCGGCGAGTGTGCGCGCTGAGGCGCGGTCGATCGGGCCGTAGCCGATGAGTTCTGGTGGGGCGGGCCGCGGAGCGCGCATTTCTCGGTGACCAACGCCGGCTTCAGGCTCCGGCATCAGCCTGCACACGAGCGCGTCACACCCGCCGATGATCTGCACCTGTGCGCGCACCGCACCGAGTCCACTACCAGCATCGTGCCCAGCAACTTGCCCGTCACCGGTGCGTGACAGCGCATCATGTAGTTCCGGAGTGCCGGTGAGGAGGAGATCGGTGAAGATGTCGGTGTGGATCTCGTCTCGCGTGCGGGCCTGATCCACCAGGGCAACCCGCTGACCCATCTGCAGCAGCCGATTCTTGATCGCGTATGCCTCAACGGCGGGCAAATGGGCGTACAGATCGGCCATGCCGTCTGCGGCTTCAGTGACGATCACACGGCGGCGGGTGCGTGCCTCCGCATTGCGGGAGTCGAGGGAGCGTTCGGCGAACTGCTCGGCGCGCAGCTGCGCACGCGGCCGCAGCTGCGCGTGAGTCGATTGCAGGGCCTCAGGCAAGATGTTGCGTACATACTCGTCGCGGGTCGCCTGCGTGTCAGTGGATGGGTCGCAGCCGAGCACTGCTCCCGCATCAACGATGACGCGAGCGTGACGCTCGGAGATCGCCCCCTCCTCAAACGCTTCCCACACCCGCCAGTACTGCGTGGTGAGCGTGTGCGCGAACCCGATGTCGCGGCCGACTTGATGCTCGGTCAGCTTCAGGCTGGTCGCCACCTCGGCCCGCAGCGCGCGAAACTCGAGATCCCCTCGCTCGCCAACCGGCAGCCACTCGTCGCTCGCCTGGGTGTCGGCAGCAATCGCCGCGATGTCGAGCAGCTCTGCGTAGAGCCGCAGACGTTCGGCGCCGAGCCGTCGGAATTCGCGCTCATTCGCCTCGATTTGAGAGAGCAACGCCTCACGATCAGCCACCACCGGGCGCGGCACGTCGGTGCCGGAATCGGTGCTGATCGCTGCGGTGCTGGTCATGTTCTCAGTGAACCATCGACCACTGACATTCATCGCAGAATGCGAGTTCGGGCTACCCGGTACCAAATTCGGCCTGCTCGACGTAGGATCGGGGAACATCGACCGTGTGAGGGAGTGATGGATGAGACACCTCCGCTCTTTCCCGATGTGCCGCTGTCGCAGCGAGAGCGCACCATCAGGAATTTCGTCGAGCAGGGGTTTGCTAGCACCCGCTTCCAGCTCGTGCCCAATCCGCCGAGTAATCTCACCCTGCGCGAGCGCCAGGCACTTGAGCTCATCACGGAGGGGTTGACCAACCGGCAGATCGGCGAGCGTCTCGGGATCGCAGAGAAGACCGTCAAGAACTACGTGTCTGGTCTGCTGGCCAAGCTCGGCATGGAGCGCCGCACGCAGGTCGCCGCCTACGGTGCCACTTTGCGCGCGCAAGGCTTCCAGGATCACTGACGCGAAGCCGGCGCGAGGCCCTTGCCTGCACGGCTCTAGGACCAAAGACCCTACAACTACACCCCGGATAGTCGCAGAGTGAGGATGCATGCAGTTCCGCATCGTTCCGTAATTTCTGAGCAGCAAAGGAATCATCATGGCACGCAATCTGGTTCGCTTCGACCCGTTCGCCGGGCTCGATGTCATTCGCCGAGAAATGTTTGACGACGGCCTCCTCCGGAGTCTCCGAGGCAAGCTCCCCACCACCGATGTCTACACCAAAGACGACAAAGAACTCGTTGTTGAGGCTCACTTACCTAACTTCGGTGAGGAAGACATCACGGTCGATGTCGACAAGGGTGCCCTCGTGATCCAGGCTGAACGGCACGAGCGAGACGAGGATAAGAAGAAGAAGTACGTCATCCGCGAGAGCAGCAGCAGTTTCTACCGCAGCATCGCGCTGCCCGAGCAGGCCGATGAGAGTCAGATCGAGGCGCACTTTGAGGGCGGCGTGCTGAAGGTCACTGTCCCCTTCAAGGCAGTGGCCGCTCCCACCCGAATCCCGATTGGAGGCGCTAAAGCCGCCGAATCTTGACGGCGAGTAGCGCGCTGCGGGTGGGCACGATCCCTGAGGCATTCGGGTACCCGGAGCGTGCCAGGCCGCTGCGCGACTCGCGGCTCACTCCGCGCCAGTATTGCGAGTAACGTGAGGCGCTCGGTGCGCGCACCGTGAACTCGTCATGTTCGGTGTCATAGACGGGGTGCTCTAGCGTTCTGCGGTAAACTTTCCTGAAGTGAATGTGCCTCGAATGACCAGTTCGATCGCCGCGGCGGGAGGAGCACCGGCTATGAACGAAAAAGATCAACGCCAGTCCCAGGTGAGTCAGGCCACTCATAGCGCGTTGCTTGAAGGCCTGATGGTGAGTTCTGCCTTTCAACGTGACAGCGATGACTACGTTGCTGGCACGATCAGCGCCGACGAGCTTGTTGAGTTGACCCGCGAACGGTTTGGGCTTGCCGCACGCGGCTGATCCTTACATTGACCCGGAAACGGGTATTCTTCGGAACCTGGTCAACGCGAGAAGCGCCGAAGAGCTTGCTGGGTTTGAAGCCGACTTGACAGCAAGTCGAACTATCCAACTCCAAGCAAGTCATCTCGTTCCGCCGACGAGAGACCTGACCGAGCTTCGATCGCTGCACCGGCACATCTTCCAGGACCTCTTCGACTGGGCTGGCGAGATCCGTACCATTGACATGAGGCGTGGACAAGGGAAGTTTTTCGCACCGTGTGTGGGTATCGAGTCCAACGCCTTTCATGTTTTCACTGCGCTGAGCGAGAAGGATCACCTGCAAGGGCTTCCCCGTGATGACTTCATTCGGGAACTGGCGGACTTCTACGACCAGTTGAACTTCATTCACCCGTTTCGGGAGGGAAACGGCCGCACGCAAAGGCTTTTCTGGTCCAGGCTTTCACACGATGCAGGGTGGGTGCTTGATTGGCGGCCCATCCATGGCGACCAGCTCGACGAGGTTAGCCGGGCAGCTCGAGAAGATGGAAACCTCACGGATCTTCAGGCTGCATTTTCGCTGTGCGTCTTTCCGCACTAGATCACGAGCGACGTGAACTCCGCTAGTTCCGTGTGTCCGTCCTCGCTCATGTGAGAGCTTGGCGAGGGCCGTGAGCGTTCGCACCCTGCAAGGATCACGCCGCCGCACCAATGAACAGAGCTAACGCGCGGCCCTCGCCGCAGGCATAAGCATGGATTCGCTGGTCAGGCTGCGCGGCACCGACCGGGTGCTGCTCGCGCTGCAAGCGGGGCAAGGGGGCGGATCGAGCAACCAGTGATCAAGGTCCCTGCCGCCCGAAGGGTGACCTTCTGATGGCGCAGTGGGGCGGCGCGCTTCCGACCCCTCGCCGATCCATCCGCATTGGCCGCGATTGCGGCCAATGCTCCCGCCAGACCCGGCCAGGCTCGGGGCTCGAAAACGCGCCACCCCGCTGCTTAAAGTGCCTCGACCTGTTCTCCGCTTATGTTGGAACGACACCGCTAACGAAGGAGACCTCTTGGAAGCATTCGAGCAGTTCGTGGCGCTCGCGATGGAAACCGAAGGACTCGTCGTGTCGGGCCCGCTCAAGTTCCCGATTCGTCGACTCACGCGCAAACAGAACTACGAGGAGTGGCAAACTCACGGGTACGAGGTCGACCTCGTTGGGGCGAATCGAGATCGTCTGGTACTTGCCACGGTAAAGTCGTTCTTCGGTTCGCGCGGGGTGGTAGCAGACCACGTGACTGGTGAGCGCGGCAACACGAAATGGTACCTGATGCTCAACCAGCCGGAAATTCGCGACAGTATCGTGGAGGGCGCTTGCGAACGATTTCACTATTCACCCGAGCAAGTCGAGGTTCGGCTCTATGTCGGCAAATTTGCTGGTGAGGATCATGAGCAACGCATCCGTGACTGGGCGAAGACGCAGCACCATTGCGAAAGTGGACAACCCCTCGCGGTGGTTGGCGCTGACGAGGTAGTCGAGAAGGTACGCGAGGTAGCTCGTAGCAAGCAGTATCGTGACCATCCGGTCTTGGCGACGCTCAAAGTACTTGAAGCTACTGGAGCCATGAAGCACCCAATGCTGGCCGCAGGCTGATCTGTTGGCTATCGCATTGTGTTAACCTCATCTCACGTTCACGAGCGGTAACCGTAGGTACCTGGCCGGTTACCCGACAACCCGAATCCATCGATTCCCGGGTGTCCCAGGGGAAGAACGGGCCCGCGAGATCTCGCGGTGCAAGAACGGTGGGGCGAGGCCCCGGGAAGGGGCAGATCTCATGCCCAATATTTCTACACACAGTGGATCGCGAACAGCGTGGTGGCACCAGCTCGGCCTGAGCGGAGGCTTCGACCTCGAGAGCCGGTCGGCGCGCCAGGCGCTTAAGTCCTATCGGCCCACGGTGTTCGCCTCGACGGGCAGTGGCGGCGAGGCCGAACAGATCGGGTTCGACCAGCTGGTGGCGCTGATCGAGGAAGCCGAGCGCACCGAGCGTGCGCAGCACGAAGCCGCGATAGTGGATCGCCGCGCCGTCGCACAGGCCGAGTTCGAGACGGCGTTCACGTTGCCCGACGCCGATGAGCCGATCGCCAGCGGCCGCTGGAGCGGCTTCACACGCGGCGAGGCGACCGCGTGGTGCCACAACCTGTTTCAGTACGAGCCGCACGGCTTCGTGCACCCGGGCTCCGAGGTGCGCGTGCGAGCGTTGATCGCGCTGCGGGAGGGACAGATCCCGGAGATCTTCGGGTACCCGGAGCGTGCGCGTGAGCTGCGCGACTCGGGGCTGACGCCTCGCAGTTACCGCGTGCACCGTGAGGCGCTCGGTGCGCGCATCTTCGACCCATTTGAGGTCCGGCACGGCTGATTCGAGCGGGTCGGGGGCTCGGTGCTTCTGCAGTGGAACCGCTCCCTCCAGACCCGGCCAGGCTCGGGGCGCGAAAACGCGCCGCCCCGCGACCTCGTGAGTCTCGACGTCGGCTCCACGCTATCGATAGGCTCGACCTGGGAAGCTCAGGGGAGGCTGCTAGATGAGTGTCGAAACGTTGTGGCAGATGTGGCGAGCGATCGAGCCGATGGCCCCGATGCTGATCGCGATGTTGATTCTGTGGGTCGCGCTCGCCACCCCGCTTCCTGGCCGCGGCCCGCGCGGTGAGAGTGACCCTTGGCGCCTGTTTAAGTACGGTGCGCGACGCGAGGTGATGGATCGCGCAGGCGGTCGTTGCGAGGCACAGCTGTTTCTGATGTGGGAGAGATGCAGCGAGCCCGCGACAGAAGCCGATCACATCTATCCGTGGAGCAAGGGCGGCCCTACGCTCGTGAGCAACGGCCAAGCACTGTGCCGATCGCACAACGTAAGCAAGGGATCCACCACTCCGCCTTGGTGGAGGCTAATCGGCCTAGAGCGACGACGCAAGACCTACTTTCCTGACGGTTCAGACCCGCGTGTGCTGGCGCGCATGAGCGACAGCGATCGTGCACTCCGCGTCCGTCGGAACTCAGTGTCATGATCACCTTTCCGCTGCTAATGGGTCAGGAAGACCGGACAGTGATGTTCGGCACGGCGCAACATGGGACCTCTGCTTTGAATCTGTGCGGGTCGACATCCTTTGGAAGTAGCTCGCCAGATTCTGTTCAGGGGTCAATAAGGCATCCTCGCGAGGAGGGCAATTTGGTTTATGTCTTAATGGTTAAATGTCGATCTTGCCGGCAAGCACATGGGAGTGGCCAACTTGAGTGAATATCGCATCGAGCAGTTTTCGTTCGACCCTCTCGCTGTCGGGGAGTGGGCCGCCGCCGATGCCCGACACAGCAACTGGCCGGTTGTCTACACGATTAACAATGAGCGCGACATCTATGTCGGTGAGTCGCTGAATGGTGCAGCCCGTATGCGGCAGCACCTGGGAACCGCAGCGAAGCAGCATCTCGAACGTGTGCAGGTGATTGTCGACGAGACCTTCAACAAGTCCGCGTGCCTCGACCTCGAATCGCACTTCATTCGTCTCTTCGCGGGCGACGGCAAGTACCGAGTGCTCAACCGTAACGATGGAATCTACGAGGCCGACTACTATCGCCGCGGGGATTACCAGGAGGTCTTCGACAACATCTTCGAGGAGCTACGTGCGGCCGGGTATTTCACTCGTTCCGTCGAAGAAATTCAGAACAGCGACCTGTTCAAATTCTCACCCTTCAAAGCGCTCACCCAAGACCAGGCGATCGCCGTCGAAGACATTTTGGACGGGCTGATCGAGGACCTCCACCAGGATCGCGTGAGCACGATCGTCGTGCAGGGGGAGCCTGGCACCGGCAAAACGATTCTTGCGATCTACCTCATGAAGCTCCTCGGCGACATGCGCAGAGCCGACGCGCAAGAGTTCGATCGCGAATCAATGTTCGCGGATCTCTTCACGGAAGAGAACCGCCAACTGTTGAGTGGCTTTCGAGTTGGCATCGTCGTGCCCCAGCAATCGCTACGCGCCACCATGCAGGCGGTGTTCTCTCGCACGCCAGGGCTTGACCGCGCGAGTGTGTTGACCCCGTTCGACGTGGGGCGATCCACTGAGAAATTTGACCTGCTGATCGTTGACGAGGCACACCGGCTCAACCGCCGATCAGCACAGGCCATGGGCACGCTCACACGTGACTTCGGTGAAATCAACCGGGTGCTGTTTGGGCCAGATGGCGAGAATCGCAACCAACTCGACTGGATTACGCACCAGAGCACCCACCAGATCTTCCTCGTCGACAGTGCGCAGGCGGTTCGACCCGCAGATCTGCCGCGGGAAACGCTTGAGAAACTGAGCGGCGGCGCACGAGCCGCGCGACGCTTCTACCCGCTCACGAGTCAAATGCGGGTGCGCGCGGGATCAGACTACGTAGGGTATGTACGTCGGCTGCTCGAGCGGCCAAATGAGACCGCCCCCGATTTCGGGGAGTACGACCTCCGCCTCTTCGCCGACTTCGATGCGTTTCACGACGCGATCATGCTGCGCGACCGCGAGGTCGGGTTGTCACGGGTGCTCGCTGGGTACGCGTGGGAGTGGAAGAGTCGGAAGAACTCCGCCGCGTTCGATATCGAGCTCGGAACTAAGCGGCTGCAGTGGAACACCACGAGCAAAGACTGGATCAACTCTCCGAACTCAGTGCGGGAGGTCGGGTCAATCCACACGGTGCAGGGGTACGACCTCAATTATGCGGGTGTGATCATCGGTGGCGATTTAAAGCTCGATTCTGCTACCGGGCGAACCGTGTTCGACCGCGCGACCTACTTCGATCGGCGTGGCAAGTCGAACAACAACTTTCTCGGGCAGAAATTCACTGATGAAGACCTGCTCGAATATGTGCGAAACATTTATGGGGTGCTGCTGAGTCGAGGCATGCTGGGCACATACATGTACGTGTGCGACCCAGCGCTTCGCCAGCGTTTGGCGGAGTTGTTGCCAGGGTCGAGCGGTAGCCGTTGAAGCTACAGGCGGTCGTACTTCTCGCTGCGTCCTCTCGCTTTGTCGACCGGGTATTTCTCCTGAGTCTTCGCCAGCTTATCCATCACGATTGTGTCAGCGTCAAGGCCCAGACGATCCGCGAGAAGCAGGCAGTAGGTCAGTACATCGGCCAACTCGTCTTTCGCTGAGGTCAGATCGGCATCGCCCCACTGGAAGCACTCGAGAAGCTCTGCAGCTTCGATGCTGATGCTTTTCGCCAGGTTCTCGGGTGTGTGGAACTGCGCCCATTCGCGCTCGGCAACAAATTCGCGGAGTGCTTCGAGGACGGGCTTCTCATGCATGTTTCAAAACTATCAGCGCGGCTCTGAGGCGCAGAGTTCAACTTACGCTTACACCCGAGCATTTTGCGGCCTATCTAAATGTTCGGGATATCTGGTGTGATTAATGTACGAGTGAGCAGCCAAGGTGCTTCACGCTCGCCGCACCGAAGGAGCGATCTTGGATGGAAGCCATGGGCGAAGAAGATGTTGATGCGAATGGCACGAATTTCTCGTCCGTGATGCCGGAGGCAGTATCGGTCGAGGAGTCGGTATACCCAAGATTCCCACCGCACGTCACGCTCGTGCAGGGCGACATCACCACGCTTGCGGTCGACGCGGTGGTGAACGCAGCGGACACCCGAATGCGCGGTGGTGGCGGGGTCGATGGGGCGATCCACCGGGCCGGTGGGCCCGCGGTGCTGCGCGACTGCATTGAGCGGTTTCCGAACGGGCTCGCCACGGGCGACGCCGGGTGGACCACAGCGGGGGAGTTGCCCGCGCGCTGGGTGATCCACACCGTTGGGCCGGATCGGCGACGCGGGCAGACCGATCGCGCGCTGCTGGAATCGTGTTACTCGCGATCGCTGGCAGTCGCCGACGAGCTCGGTGCGCGTTCGGTGGCGTTTCCGCTGATCGGCGCAGGGGTGTTTGGGTGGCCGCTCGACGAAGCCGCAACAGTGGCGGTTGAGACGATTCGACACACAGCGACGAGGGTGGCAGAGGTGACGCTGGTGGCCTTCGGTGCGGAAGCTCTGGCCGCCGTGCAGAACGCGCTGGGCAAGGAAGGAGCCTTGGCCGATGAGTGAGGTTTGCGCCACCGATGGTGTTGCGGGCAACGTCCGGAACCGCGATCGACTCCGCCCGGCAGGGCATGCTCGCCGCGATCGCGATCGCGATCCACGCCGCCGTCGTGTCGTGGCGTCCAACACCACCTCCAAACGGCAGATTCCATTACAGGATGAGCAAACCGGTGATGGTTTCGGTGGAAAGTGCAAACTACGGATTGGTGGTCGGAGCACTCCTTCGAGGCGCTGGCCGCGCACGACCGATTCGTAGAGCGCGCACGTCGCCAGTTCTGGGCGGTGCACCGCCTGAGCGGAGTCAGCTCGTTATGGTCGGCAGGCGGCTCTCGCGACGGCCGCGACCGCAGGGTCGGTGCCCTTTGGTTCTAAGTACGAGTGCCTGGTGCCCGCAAGGAGATTGAGGACGTCGAGCGTGGGGCTATAGGACGGGGGCAGCGCGAGGTAGACATTGCTGGAGCGCCAGCCGAGGCCGAACATGATTTCGCCGATGCCGGTATCCCACAGCTCCGCGGGAACCTCACTGCCCGCGAGCGCGAGGGCCGCCCAGCCTGCGTGGCGCTCGGCGGGTGACTTGCCGAGCGGGAGACGACCGATGATGTGGCGTAGCAAAGCCTCTGGGTCACCAGCGCATCGCCTGACAGCCTGCGTCGGAGCAATGCGCCCCTTACGCACGGCCACGAGCCCCAGGGAACGGGCAGTGGCCCGCAGCTCTGCCACCGGCCAGGTCTGATCTTCTCGGTTGGCCTTGCCGATCCACCATTTGGTGATGCCGGTGCGCTGAGCAATCTGCTCGACGTCAGCCGGTTTCAGATAGCCCGCGGCGGTGAGGCTCGTGCCGTCGCCGAGTACCTCGAGGAGTATGCGAAATGACTCGGTGATGCGGGCCGCATCTTCCGTACTGACCTCGGTCGGTCCGTGGAACGCCGGATGCGAAAGGGCATTGCGTAGGTTGCGCGCGCCCCGGGTGCGCTCCAGCTCGGCAAGTGAGGCGAGCTCTTCGGTGACGAGCGGCGGTTCCGCCGTGATCATCGCGATCAGCTCGTTCGTCTCGTCAAGATCGAAGACATCGGGATGCCAGTCGACCGGCAGCCAGTCGCGGCCATCCTGGGTGCTCTCGAATACCTCCGGACGTATTGCCTCAGCGAAGCCGCTGCGTACCCACTCGGCGATCTTGTGGTGGCCCCACACTCCGCCGCAGTCCTCCGGCGGGCAGGCGAGCTTGCCGGCAACGCAACGCGGGGATTGCGGCGGAGCATCGAACACCTGTTCAACGCGCAGGATGTGTTCCCACCCATCTCCGAAGTCATAGTCGTACCAGAGCCGATCGCCTGCGGCGACGAGAACCTGGTCGAGGCGCACGTCGTCTTCGAGCATGCCCTCGTCGCCCTCATCCAGGTCAAACTGGGTGAGGAACACGGGAGGGTTGCGGTCGTTGCCGGTGCGGAAGCGATGCAGGTGACTGTCGGTCCACCCCATCGCCGCCTGCAGCACCTCGTGCAACTGGGGCAGCGTGATGTCACCCGGAACTTCGATGCGACGCCAGACCGGGGGCTTGGCGCGCAGCAGATCGACCCGGATGCGGAACCCACGCGTGATCTCCGGGACAGGATGGAGCTGTGGTTCGGGGTGTCGCCACGGGTCGAAGAACGCGCGAGACGCGTTCGGTGGGGGTGCTGGATGATCTGTTGCGCTGGTCGCCCGCAATTGCGCGATGATCGCATCAAACGCTGCAGCATCAGACTCGCTCGACGACATCCGCATCCTCCAGATCGTGTTCATGCAGCCAGAGATGGCCGGCGCAGTCAATTCTGGTACAGCAACCCGGGCCTCGCGAACGCGACGTGATGAATGCCCTGCTCGGCGCTCATGGGCGATCCGTTGATGTTTAATTAAAGTCATATCTGTAGTATGCTTGATGTTTAATAAACGTCAACCCAAGGAGTACGAATCGTGTTCACTGCACCCCCGCTCGATGCGCAAGAGCGAGAAGTGCGTGATGAAATCGAGAAGCTCAATGAGGAGCTCAGGTTTCACCTCCGTCAGGGCAACCGGTGGAATGGTGCGCTACGGCGCACTACCTTCGCGCGGAACGTGCAAGGCTCGAACACCATTGAGGGAATCAATGCCAGTGTCGACGACATCAACGCGATTGCCGCCGGAGAAAAGCCAGCGGCAATCGATGATGAGACCCAGCAGGCGCTCGCGGGGTACCAGCAGGCGATGACCTTTGTGCTGCAGCTTGCCAAGAGCGAATTCGAGCTCAGCCCTATGTTGGTGCGCAGCCTCCACTTCATCACTACCTCGTATGACATGACCAAGTGGCCCGGGAGGTTTCGGCCCGGGCCGGTGTACGTGCAAGAAGAGCGAACTGGGGACATCGTGCACGAGGGTGCCCCAGCAGGTGAGGTTCCAGACCTGATCGAGCAGGTGTGCGCGATGTCGGGGCCTGGAGAAGACGATCTGATAAATGCGGCGATGATGCATCTGAACTTCGTGCTGATCCACCCCTTCAAGGACGGAAATGGGCGACTCGCCCGAGTGCTGCAGAGCCTAGTGCTCGGAGCCTACGGCGAGTTCGCGCCGGTCTTTCTGACGATCGAAGAGTATCTGGGCAGGCGAACCCAGGCCTACTATGACGTGCTCGCCAAGGTCGGTCAGGGGCAGTGGACGGGCGCGGACTATGACCCTGAACTGGCACGGCCATGGGTTCGTTTCATGCTCACGGCGCACTTGAACCAAGCGCTTGAGCGGAAGCAACGCATCGCATCCTCGGGTGAAGCTGCGGCGAAAATGGACGAGCTCGTCATCGCTTCTCAGCTCCCGGAGCGTACGGCTCAGGCGCTGTACGGTGCCATGTACGACGGAACGGTCACGCGCGCGAGGTATATGGCGGCCCTCGCAGATGCGGGGGAACCTATCAAGGAGCAGACCGCGTCACGGGACCTTGGTGCTCTGGCACGCGCAGAGCTGCTCGTCTCGCACGGTGATCGACGCGGCCGTCGGTACTCAGCCAGTCAGGTCGTAAAACAAGCCGCCCGTAGTTCTGGTCTCGGATACGCGTGGAGGGATATTGATCCGTTCGACTAGGGTCTCACGCGGGTGATGCGAGTGAGGTTCACTGTGACACCGGCCGCGATCCACGGGCGCGGCGACGGTTCTCAGTGCTGGTCCCCGCCGCCCGAATGGCGAATCCCCGCCTCGCTTCTCGGCGACGCTCGTGATTACGGGTAGCCTGAAGTTTGGACTCAAGCCAAATTTGGAGAATCATGCAGACACCCACCTCAAAACTCTTGTCCACCCTGACGCTCGTGGCTGGCGCGGTGGCGGTCGTGCTGACGCTCGTGTTCTTCTTTACGATGCTCGGTGGTGGCCCCCTCGTCGCTGCCCTGGTGGCCGGAGTGGTCGGGATCATTCTGGGCGTGGTCGCCCTTCGGAAAGAACAGGCGAAGGGGATCGCGGTCACCGGCCTGGTGCTCAGCATCATTACCGCGGTGCTTGCTGCGGCGATCATTCTCTTCGCCCTGATATTTGTTGGCGCGATCCCGGTGTGACTGCGGCTGGCCACGCTCTGAGCGCCCGCGATCGCGTCAGCCCGGTGGCTGCGAGCGTGGTTTCGCACGATCATTGCCGAATACGCACGCGCTTTGCCAAAGTTTGTCTAACTAACCTTTGGTAAGGTGGGATTATGGTTCACGATACGCGAACCGGAGACACGAATCCAGACGGCTCGTGGCCGGCAATCGAGACTGAGCCGCGCCCGTGGGAGCGCAGCGGAGACGAAGTCGCATCGCGTCGCGCACTGCGCCAGGCACGCGGCGACTACCAGGCCGCCGTGCCTCCCTTCATTCGTGACGCACGAGCTGTGCTCGCCCCCGACGTGCAGGCGCTGGCCGACGATGCCAGTCGAGAACTGACACGGTTTGACACCGAGGCGGGCTTAGTCGCTGCGCCCTTTGCCTCAATTCTGCTGCGCACCGAATCTGCCTCGAGCTCCGAGGTTGAGCACCTCACCTCGAGCGCCAAGCAGGTTGCCCTTGCCGAGATCGGTGCCTCCGACTCGGGCAATGCGCGTCTCGTCGTGGCAAACGTGCGGGCGATGCGCGCCGCGCTGGAACTCTCAGACGACCTCAGTGAGAGCTCGATCATTGCCATGCACGAGACGCTGCTCGGTGAGAGCCAACCCACATTCGTCGGCCGCTTTCGAGATCAGCAGGTGTGGATCGGCGGAGGCCACATCTCGCCACATGCTGCGTCGTTCGTGCCGCCGCACCACGAACGTGTGCCCGCGCTCATGGCCGACCTCGTGGAGTTCGCCAGTCGGACCGACATTCCGCTGCTCGCACACAGTGCGATCGCCCACGCCCAGTTCGAGACGATCCACCCGTTCCCCGACGGCAACGGTCGCACCGGCCGTGCCCTGCTGCACAGCATGCTGCGTCACGGCGGGCTCACGCGCAACGTCACGGTGCCTGTCTCGGCTGGCCTGTTGCGCGAGACGAGCCGCTACTTTGACGCGCTCACCGAATATCGTGCCGGCGACCCGGGCGCGATTGTCACGGTCGTCTCGCACGCGGTATTCGCCGCCGTGCAGAACGGCCGCGCGCTCGTGACCGAACTGCGCGACATCGCTCAGGTCTGGGAAGCGGAGATTCCCACTCGTCGCGGATCAGCGGGGGCCAAGCTGCCTGAGCTGCTGCTGCGACAACCCGTGGTCACCGCGAGAATTGTGGCCACAGAACTCGGCGTCTCCGAAGTCGCCGCACAAACAGCCATCAACCGCCTCGTCGATGGTGGTGCGCTACAGCAGACCAACTCGGGCAGGCGCAATCGAATCTGGCACGCACCTGAGGTGCTCGACGCACTCGACCGCTTTGGCGAGCGGGCCAGACGACGACACGAAGGGACCTCACCCCATGCATGAAATCAAGTGCCCGCACTGCCAGAAGGCGTTCAAGATCGACGAGGCGGGTTACGCCGACATCGCCAAGCAGGTGCGCGACAGCGAGTTCGAGCGGCTCATGCGCGAGCGCTTGGAGTTCGCCGAGCAGGAGAAGCGCACCGCCGTCGAGCTCGCCGAGGCCAAGCTCGCGCACAGCCTGCACGCGAGCGCCGCCGCGAAGGAGGCCGAGATCCAGGCGCTCCATGCGCAGCTCGACGCGTACGGGATCGAGAAGAAGCTCGAGCTCACCGAGTCGCTCGCTGCCGTCGAGAAGCAGCGCGACGCCCTACGCAACGATCTCGAGCGCGCGAACCTGGAGAAGGAACTCGCCGAGAAGTCGCTCAAGGAGCGGTACGAGATTCAGCTGAAAGACCGCAACGACGAGATCGAGCGGCTGCGCGACATGAAGGCGCGGCTCTCGACCAAGATGGTCGGCGAAACTCTCGAGCAGCACTGCGAGACCGAGTTTAACCGGGTGCGGGCGATGGCGTTTCCGACCGCCTACTTCGAGAAAGACAACGACGCGCGCAGCGGCAGCAAGGGCGACTTCATCTTCCGCGAGAGCGATGCCGCCGGCACCGAGATCGTGTCGATCATGTTCGAGATGAAAAACGAGAACGACGAGACGGCGACCAAGCGCAAGAACGAAGATTTTCTCAAAGAGCTGGATCGCGATCGCACCGAGAAGGGCTGCGAATACGCGGTGCTCGTCTCACTGCTCGAACCCGAGAGTGAGCTCTACAACGGGGGCATCGTCGACGTCTCGCACCGCTACCCGAAGATGTACGTGGTGCGGCCGCAGTTCTTCATTCCGATCATCACGCTGCTGCGCAACGCCGCGATGAGCTCGCTCGCCTACAAGTCGGAGCTTGCGCTCGTGAAAGCGCAGAACATCGACGTGACGAACTTCGAGACCCACCTCGACACGTTCAAGACCGGGTTCGCGCGTAACTACGACCTGGCCTCCCGGCAGTTCAACACCGCGATCGAGGAGATCGACAAGGCGATCGCACGATTGAATAAGGTGAAGGAGTCGCTGCTTGGCTCGGAGAACAACCTGCGGCTCGCCAACAACAAGGCGCAGGATCTGACGATCAAGAAGCTGACGCGGGGGAATCCGACGATGGTGGCGAAGTTCGCGGAGCTGCGGGATTCGGACGGGGAGCCGGCAGGGGAGTAACTCCAACTTGCCAGTAAGCGAGCTACCCGGCTAGGACCGAGAAGCCCTCGGGAAGCACGGTGCGCCCGGTTGCGGCGCGCAACAGGGTGAGCCGTTTCGCCGACGTGGTGAGCGCCGCGCTCAGTTCGAGTGCGGGAGCGAGGGCCGCGTCGAGCGGCTCGGGTATCCCAAGCCCGGCGGCGACCGCGAGGTCAGTGCCGTGCACGGTGAGCTCGAACGATCGCGTGGCCAAATAATCGACGAGCTGCATGGTGCCCGCCGGGGTGGTGACCAGCGCGATATCGGGAGTGGAGGCGACCAGTGTGTACACGCGCTCCGCGATCTCGAGCCCGGCGTGCGCGGGGTCGCGGCCGAGGGCCTGACCTGCACTGACCCCGCGGGCGGCGACCTCGGCTGCGGTGGTCTGCAGCCGCAGCATGCAAGCGAAGTACTCCGCGGGGTGCGCGAGGTCGGGCGCATCGCACCGGGTGCCCGGTTCGAGGTAGGCCTCGATGGTCTGATACGCCCGGCACGTGTGACCGAGCAACGCACGCAGATCCCACGAGCCGAGCGCGGGAGCCTCCCAGGTGATGTTCCGCTCGGCGGCCAGTGCGGTGAGGAGCTCCGAGAACCCCCGGTGAGATAGCTGGAACCACGCGCGCGAGTCGTTCATGGTTCCGGTGTACCCGCAATCGGTCGCGGAGTCAATCGCGGTGCGTGGTGCAGCACGAGTGGAACGCCGATCCACCAGTCGAGACCTACGTGTCCGATTTGCGGCGCTCGAGATCCTGCAGTCTGGCCTTCACCTCGCGGCGCAGCACCTTGCCCATCTCGTTGCGCGGCAGCTCGCTCAGCACGTGGAAGCGCCGCGGCACCTTGTAGGCGGTGAGCTTCTCCTTGAGGAGCCGGCGCAGCTTCGCCACATCGGGCAGCAGGCCGTCGGTCGTGACGATCGCGGCGACGACCTCCTCGGTTCCGAGCTCGTCGACCAGGCCCACGACCGCAATGTCGCTGATGCCTTCCTGATCGCGGATCACATTCTCCACTTCCGACGGGTACACATTGAAGCCGCCGGTGATCACGACCTCCTTCAGACGGTCGACGATCCGCAAGAAACCGTGCTCGTCGGCGGTGGCAATGTCGCCGGTGCGAAACCATCCGTCGAAGAAGGATGCCGCGGTCTCCTCAGGACGGTTGCGGTAGCCCGCAAACACCTGCGGGCCCTTGACTAAGATCTCACCAGGCTGCCCCAGCTCGACGTCGCGCGCGAGATTCTCTGGGTCGGCGAGCCGCACCTCGGTATCGGGGAAGGGCACCCCGATGGATCCGGCCGCTCGCGTCTCGTTGACCGGATTCCCCGCAACGATCGGCGAGCATTCTGACAGCCCGTACCCCTCGATGAGGAGACCGCCCGTCGCCGCTTCCCACGCGGTGACCAGCTCGGGGCGCAGCGGCATGGCGCCGGCGATTCCCGTGCGAATTCCTGCAAGGGAGACTCCGCGCTCGTTCGCTGCGGTAACCAGGCGATCGAAGATGGGCGGCACCGCGATCATGGTGGTCGGTGCGCGACGTGTGATCGCGTCGAGTATGAGGCCGGTCTCCGGCTTCGGTATCAGGTGGATCATGGCACCGGCGACCAGCCCCGCGTTCATCGAGAGCGAGCAGCCGAACACGTGAAAGAGCGGCAGGCACGCCATGAACACCTCTTCACCCGGCACCAGGGGCGTGACCCACTCGTGCGCCTGCGTCGTCGTCGCGATCAGGTTCGCGTGGGTGAGCGGCACGCCCTTCGGGGTTCCCGTGGTGCCCGAGGTGTAGAGCAGCAAGGCCACGTCGCCCGGTCGGGGTCGCACGCCCTCGGGCGGGCCGCCCTGGCAGCGACGGAGCTCCGAGAATGCCAGGGTGCCTGCGGGTGCCGGGAGGCTCAGCTGACGGCGAGACTCCCGAGCCTTCGTGATTGGAAGCTTCAGCAGGATCCGCTTCATCAGCGGCATGTCCTCGATCATGTTGACCGCGACCACCACGCGGGGGCGCACGCCCTCCGCGAGCGTGGCGACCTTCTCGGCCGCCGCATCCCAAACAATCGCGACTTCGGCTTCATGGTCGGCGAATAGCTGCTCGAGTTCGGCCGTTGAGCTCAGCGGATTATGCTCGACCACCGTTGCTCCGCAGCGCAGCACCGCGTAGAAGGCCACCACATGCTGGGGGCACGTCGGCATCAACAGTGCCACCATGGATCCCGGGCCGACCCCCAACCCGTGCAGAGCGGATGCGACGTGTTCGACCTGATCGGCAAGGTCGGCGTAGCTGGTGCGCCTGCCAAAGAAGTCCAACGCTGGCTTCGACGCGTAGGTTCGGGCGGCTTTCTCGAACTCATCAACCAGCGAGCCGGTCGGGTACGGAAGGTGACGTCGAACCCGTGGGTCGTACGACGCCACCCAGCGTTCTTCAAGTGCGGTCATGGCCGTTCTCGCCTCGCCTCGTCGTGCTGTGGGGGACAGTTCCAGATTAGAGGGCGATGCGTGCCGACCGCATATTGAGTGCGGGGAATGCGGATCCACTGTCTGTGGTTGAGGGGTGCGTGAGAAAAAATATTGGCTTTCTGTCATTTGGGCACTGGACCCCGCACCCCACGTCGGCAGCGCAAACCGCGTCCGACGTGCTGCTGCAGAGCATCGACCTCGCGGTCGCGGCCGAGGAGCTCGGTGCCGACGGCGCGTACTTCCGGGTGCACCACTTTGCCCGGCAACTCGGGTCGCCGTTTCCGCTGCTCGCGGCGGTCGGCGCGCGCACCTCGCGCATCGAGATCGGCACCGGGGTCATCGACATGCGGTACGCGAACCCGCTCGCCTTTGCGGAGGATGCGGGTGCGGCCGATCTCATCTCGGGCGGCCGACTGCAGCTCGGTATCTCCCGCGGATCACCCGAGCAGGTCATTGACGGGTGGCGGTACTTCGGGTTCGCACCCGCCGAGGGGGAGACGGATGCCGACATGGGCCGCCGGCACACCGAGGTGGCGCTGCAGGTGCTCTCTGGTGCGCAGTTCGCGGAGCCGAACCCGCGGCCGATGTTTCCCAACCCGCCCGGTCTCTTGCGCATCGAACCGTACTCGGAGGGTCTGCGCCAGCGCATCTGGTGGGGCGCCGGTTCTGACGCGACGGCTCGCTGGGCCGCGCAGCAGGGCATGCACCTCATGTCGTCGACGCTGAAGGAAGACGAGTCGGGCGAGCCCTTCCACGTGCAGCAGCGGAAGCAGATCGACGCGTATCGCGAAGAGTGGGCGAGGCACGACCACGGCTTCGAACCGCGGGTGTCGGTGTCGCGATCCATTTTTGCGATCACCAACGACCTGGATCGCAAGTATTTTCTCGGTGGGGGCGACCGCGACGATCAGTTCGCCAGCATTGACAACATGCGGGCCGTGTTCGGGCGCTCGTACGCCGATGAGCCGGACGCGCTCATCGAGCAGTTGCGCGGTGACGAGGCGATTGCCGCTGCCGACACCGTGCTCCTCACCGTGCCGAACCAACTCGGCGTCGACTACAACGCGCACGTGCTCGAAGCGATCTTGACGGAGGTGGCACCGGGGCTCGGGTGGCGGTGAGCGTAGGGTGACAGCATGACTACTCACTTCTACACCGCGTCGAGCCTGGACGGGTTCATCGCAACCCCCGAGCACTCGCTTGAATGGCTGTTCGAACACGACATCGACGAGGCCGGACCCATGGCGTACCCAGATTTTCTCGCCGGCATGGGCGCGCTCATCATGGGCGCCTCTACCTACGAGTGGCTGCTGCGTCACCAAGAGGAATGGAGCTACGAGCAACCGACTTGGGTGGTCACGCATCGAGAGTTGCACGTGCCAGACGGTGCCAATATTCGTCTTGTTCAGGGGGATGTGCGCGAGATCCACGCTGCCGCAACCGCCGCTGCGCAGGGGAAAGACATCTGGGTGATTGGTGGGGGAGATCTTGCCGGTCAGTTCGCCGATGCTGGGCTGCTTGATGAAGTGTGGGTGCAGTTTGCCCCAGTAACGCTGGGCGCAGGCCGGCCGCTTCTCCCGCGGCACTTGCGGTTCGCTCTCGTCGACACCGCGCGTAACCGCGACTTCGTGTGTGCTAGGTATCGGGTGCTAGGCGATTTTGACGAGACAGGGGGCTGAAGAACGGAGAGTTGCGAGTTCCGCTTCGTTCCAAGAGCCTGACCCGCGCGAAAGGAAAAATATGCGGCGGGCCATTCTCTCTCTTTGAGTGGTACGCTTTGTGGTACCACTATTAATTGGAGTCGCGATGACCGCAATAACTGCGACAGAGGCTCGACGAAACCTGTTCGGCCTGATTCAGCAAGTGAATGACGATCATGCCCCGGTTGAGGTCGTGTCGAAACACGGTAATGCCGTGATTCTTTCTAAAGATGACTACGATGCGATGACAGAGACCGCTTATCTGTTGCGTAACGCGAAGGGTGCCGAGCGACTGCTCGCGGCTCTTGAGCGCGCGCGGCGGGGTGAATTTGAAACCCACGAGTTGCTCGAAGCGTGACCCGACAACTCGCCTTCGACCGGCATGGGTGGGACGACTACACGTACTGGCAATCGCAGGATCGGAAGACACTTCGACGAGTCAATGCACTCATCGCCGATCTGATTCGTGATCCCTTCACCGGTATCGGGAAACCCGAGCCACTGAAGCACATCCTTGCTGGTGCATGGTCGCGGCGCATCGATGATGCGAACCGTCTCGTCTACCTCGTGACCGATACCCACATCGTAATCTTGCAGGCACGCGACCGATATTGACTGAATCCCAAATAGCGAGGGAATACAGCCTTCGGTAGTGTCAGTTGCACCGCACGCGCATGGGATCCCGTACCTGCGGCCTCTGATCGGAGTTCACATGACCAACACCGGTGCGAACCCTCCCACACCAGCGGGTCACAGGCCGCTCGAAGTCGTGGCGGAACCCGCGGGCAATCTCTCCCGCTCCGAATGGATGCAGGCCAGGCTCTTCCAGGCGATCTCGGTACAGCGACCGGTGGTGCTCGAGCTGCTGAAGTCGCTGCGCCGGGAGAAGCCCAACGCAACTCCCGCACAGATCCTCAGAGAACTCGAGAAGCGGTACGTGACAACCGTGACCGCGACGAGTACCGGGGTGGGGGCCTCCGCAGCGATCCCCGCAGTCGGCATTCCGCTGGCGCTCGGGCTGGGAGCCGCCGACCTCGTGTTCTTCGCCGAAACCAGCGCGCTCTTTGTGCTCGCAGCCAGTGAACTGCATGGCATCGAGGTGCGCGATGCGGATCGGGCCCGTCCCCTCATCTTCGGCATGCTGCTCGGGCAGAAGTCACAGAGTAGGGTCGCGAAGCTCGTTGCCCAGGCTGCGGGAGCCGGCAGTGTGGATCAGGCGCGCAGCGTGGCCGAGGGCACACTCGGCAGGGTCATTCCGGGCGGGTGGGGAACCGTCGTGACGAAGCAGCTGCCCGACTCGGCGCTCGCCCCCCTCACCACGGTGCTCGTGCGCCAGGCGCTCCAGGAGAGCGCGCGGTTCGGGGCCGGGATGCTGGGCAAGGCGGTGCCCTTCGGGGTAGGCGCCGTCATCGGCGGACTCGGCAGCTTCACGTTCGGGCGCGACGTGGTGAAAGCCGCGCATGTCGCGTTTCCGGAAACGCCACTCGAGTTTCCCGAGTCTCTGCGCGAATTCCGTAAGCCAGAGAAGATCGAGGGTGAACCCTCGCGTGCGATGAAGGCCTTGAAGGCAGCGGGTGGTGGCCTATCGGCCTTCGGGGGCGCGGTGAAAGGGAAAGCATCTGCCGCAGGCAACGCGGTCTTCCGGCGGAAGGGACCCCAGGGTGCCGCGGTAGAAAACGACGCACTATGACCTACCGTGAGAATATGCGTCGAGTTCGCCTCATTTCTCCCGCGTCCGCCTCTCTCACCGCCCTCCTGTTTGCCGGAGCGTTGGCCGTTACGGGCTGCGCGGGAACGTCGCCCGATATCGCGAGTTCCGCAGGAGTTACCACGTCACCCGCGACCGTCGATCCCGCCAGCTGCCCGGCGCTGCCCGACGGCTTCGCGTATCTCAACACCGTCGACAGGTCGATTAGTGTCGACCTCAAGTACGCGACCACCGATAACTTCACCGGCGAGGCCGTCGACGGGTACGAACGCGCGGGCACCGCGGTGCTGCGCGCCGACGCGGCCGAGGCGCTCTCCGACGTGCAGGCATCGCTCGCCGAGAAAGGTCTCGGCCTCCTGGTTTTCGATGCCTTCCGCCCCACCCGAGCGGTCGCCGATTTCGTTGCCTGGTCGCAAACTGATGATGATCGCACGCACGAGGTGTACTACCCAAGCCTCGAAAAGGCGCAACTCTTCGAACTTGGCTACATCGCCGAGCAATCTGGACACTCGCTCGGAGGCACCGTTGATCTGACGCTGGTCTCTCTGGCGAGCGGTGATCCACTGGATATGGGCGGCGCGTTCGATCTCTTCGACGAGCGCTCGCACTACGAGTTCGACGGTGTCACACCCCAACAGTTCCAGCACCGCACGGTGCTGCGCGAGGCGATGATCGACGCTGGCTTCGCGCCGTATCCGCAAGAATGGTGGCATTTCTCGTACCCGGTGCCCGAAGGTGCCGAACGCCTCGACTTCGCACTCGAATCCTGCGGCTGAGCCGCGGGGGCAGGAGGCAGCCGATCAGACCGACTGGTCGCGGTGTTCGGCGAGTGCTTCGTGGTTCGGCGCACGCGCCGTTCGTGCTCAGTGGTGGATCAGGGCCTTCAGTAGGATCAGGATGCCGCCGAACGCGCCGGTGAGTAAGGCACCGCCCGCCCGCACCCAAAAGCTCGGGGAGCGGGTGGCGGTGATCCACCATCCCACGGCACCCAGCAACGCGACGTCGACGTACAGAGCCAGCCACACGGCATCTGCATCATCGAGCACATCCGTCACCCCGAGCGCGAGCACGACCACCGGCACCACAGCGACTCCCAGCATGCCGAAAGAGCGGCGAATCGCGTGGCGAAACGACTCTCTGAACGTGCGCTTGTGGCCGTCCGAGGCAGTGAGGCCGGTCAGCGTGTCTGCGAAGACGTGTGCAGCATAGAACACGACCACCGTAGCAAGCACGGTGTTCAGCGCATCCCAGGAACTCCCCGCGAGGTTTCGACTCACCACGATCATGCCTGCGACGAGAACGAGGCCATAGATCGCGCCTTCAGAGAGCAGAGCGCGTTCAATCTTGTTGCTGCGGGTGGGGGTGTCAGTCACTCGCAAAGAATATCGGCTGCGGGTGGCGCGGAATGCACCCGACAGGTAGATCTCGATGTGCTCGTTTGTGGTGCGGCCTGCCGGTTCGCGGATTCTGTACGCTCGGACTCCCGCCGGATTGAGCAAGCCGAGTTCCGCGCATGACCCCGCGTTACGCGGTTCGTGGCGGGGGCGTGCTGAAGTTTGAGAACATAGTGTGAATGTCGCTGTCTGGGCGGCGACTCGCGACCCCGAAGGAGACAGCGAACCACATGAGCACAGTGTCGAAGCCGCAGATCGCGAAGGACGTGACCGAGCTCGTCGGCGCGACACCGCTTGTGCAAATCAACCGTCTCGTCGCCCCGGGCGGCGCACGGGTGCTGGGCAAGTTTGAAGCGTTCAACCCGGGTGGCAGCATCAAGGATCGCACGGCACTCTCGATCGTTAAGGCGGCTGAGTCCGACGGGCGTCTCAAGCCCGGTGGCACGATCCTCGAGGCGACGAGCGGGAACACCGGCATCGCTCTCGCCTGGATCGGCGCGGTCAAAGGCTACAAGGTCATCATTGTGATGCCCGATGACGTCTCGCAGGAACGCCGCACCCTGTTGCGCGCGCTCGGCGCCGAGTTGGTGCTCACCCCCGGACCCGAGGCAATGGCAGGTGCGAACCAGGAGGCCGGCCGGATTCTGGAACGCACCCCAGGTGCCTTCCTGTCTGGGCAGGGCGGCAACGATGCTAACCCAGCCGTGCACGAGCGCACCACCGGCCCCGAGATCTGGGAAGCCACCGAGGGGAAGATCGACATGTTCGTCTCGACCGTCGGCACCGGCGGCACCCTGACGGGGGTGGGACGCTACCTGCGTTCGCAGAATCCGGATGTTCAACTTGTCGCGGTGCAGCCAGCCGAGGCACCCGTGCTCACGGGTGGGGAATTCCAGCCCCACAAGATCCAGGGCATCATTGGTGGCAACGGATTTCCGCCGGTACTCGACATCGAACTCGCGAACGAGATCATCAGTGTTCCTCAGGATCTCGCCATCGAGACAGCACGGGCAGCGCTCGCGCGTGAGGGGCTACTCGTGGGCATCTCGGGTGGCGCAAACCTCGCGGCAGCGAAGGAGCTTGCCGAGCGACCCGAGAACGCGGGCAAGACGATCGTCACGATGCTGTGCGACACCGGGGAGCGGTACCTCAGCACTGACCTGTTTGCTCACGTCCGAGAGGCGTAGTCTGGGTCTCACCGAACCGGGCATCGCCAGCGAGGGGAGACACTCATGACTGAAGTGCACGTTGTCGGCATCGCGATCGACTCCAGCGGGCAGCGGGTGATCCTTCTGAAGCCGAAGGAAGCTGAGCCGGGCGAGGGCAAGATCATGCCCATCTGGATCGGCGAGCAGGAGGCGACCTCGATCCTCGTGGCGGTTGAGGGTGTGCACATGCCCAGGCCTCTCGCGCACGACCTGCTGCGATCGGTCATCGACGTACTCGGATCCCGCGTCGATCGCGTCGAGATCACGAGCATCGACAACGGCACGTTCTATGCGGTGGTCTACCTCGAAGGTGCCGATGGCGAGCACGTTGTCGACGCGCGACCTTCTGATGCCATCGCCCTCGCCTCGCGCACCGGAGCCCCCATGCACGTCGCTGACGCGGTGCTTGAGGAGGCCGGGATAGAAGACACCGTCACCTCTCGGCCTGATGAGTCTGGCGAACCTGGCGAGGTTGACGAAGAGGAGCGGCTGGAGGAGTTTCGCTCCTTTCTCGACACGGTGAACCCCGAAGATTTCGGCGAATAGTCACGACACACACGAACTCGAGTTGATGTCGGAGTTGGGGCAGCGAGTTGTGGCAGATGAATTGCTATGTAATTCTCAGTGACTTGACTATGCCAAGAGTGGTAATTTTGGGAGGTTTGGCCACGAGAATGGAACACCGCCATGGATTACTCTCCATACACCAGAGAGCAACTGACGCAGCGCATCGAAGAGCTTGAGCTCCTCAATTTCGAACTCATGCGGGAACACGAAGACATGCACCCACTTCACCGGGCGTGGCCCGGGGGCCTCGCGCACTACTACTGGAACTTCCCTTCGAACACGATCGAGTTCAATCCTGGAGCTTCGAAGGTATTTGGGTACCTCGAGGGGGAGATGCCAGAACGGTTCACCACGGAGTTTTTCAGAACCCGGATCCACCCCGATGACGTGAATAGACTTGAAGCGGCGATACAAGAGCACATCGATGGCAAGACCGAGGCGTTTGAAGCCGAGTACCGCGTCAAAGGACTCGGAAGCGATGAGTGGCAGTGGCACTTCGACCGCGGTGTGCTGGCTCAGCGCAACGAGGCTGGCGACCCACAACTCATCACCGGTCTGGTGTTTGATATCACGCAGCGCAAGCAGCTGGAACGCGAACTCGCCAGTATCAACGAACGGCTCGAACACCGTGCAAGCACCGATGGTCTCACCGGGATCGCCAACCACCGCACATTAATGGAAACACTCACTCGGTTGCTCGCTGAGGCAGAGAAGGTGCCGCAATCGGTCTCGGTGGCGATGTTCGACATCGACAATTTCAAGGTTGTCAACGACACTCACGGTCACCTGGCTGGCGACAAGGTTCTCGCGACGATCGCTCAGATCCTCACACAGGGAGTGCGCTCGGGTGATCTTGCTGGCCGCTACGGCGGCGAGGAATTCCTGGTCATCTATCCCGGCACGGAGGTCTCGCAGGCCGCCAGCATCAGCGAGCGGATCCGGGCCACCATCGAAGCGCACGCGTTCAATGACGGCATCCGCCTCACCATCAGCGCCGGCGTTGCGAGCGCGCAGGGTGGATCGCACACCGACCTCGTCAGCCTCGCGGACACCAGGCTCTACGCGGCGAAACATGCGGGCAAGAATCAAGTCGTCTCGGAATGAGGCATCGCCACTCGGCATCGCGCTCAGAGTGGAGTGCGTGATCCACTGCGGTTTCGGGGCGACCGATACCAGCGATCTTCAACATATGCTGTGAAGTTATGGTAAATATTGCCGTTTGTGACGCGTTCGCTTGGGCGGATCGCCTCTGGCCCCTAGCCTTGAACGCATGGATGTCACTCTCGCACTGATCGTGCTCGGCGCGCTGGTGCTGTTGGCTGGTGGGCTCGGCGTGTTTCTGAAACGGAATGCCGAACGGGCCCGGACCGTTTCGGGGGAGGCGCGAGTTGACGTTGCCGCTCTCGGCCTCGATCGCCTCGGCGCGCGCGCGACCATCGTGCAGTTCAGCACGGAGATGTGCTCGCGGTGCCCAGGCGTGCAGCGAACCATCTCGGGCCTCGTTGAGGAGCAGCCGGGGGTGGCCTTCATTCACGTTGATGTCACCCACCGACCCGAGCTCGCGAGCGAGTTCAAGCTGCTGCAGACGCCGACTGTGCTTGTGCTCGACGAGACGGGCCGCCCCCGCACTCGACTGAGCGGTGCGATCAGCCGGCACTCACTTTCACACGAACTCGACTCAATCACCGGAGGCCTCAGTGTCGCACGATAGTCACGAAGCACAGGCCGCCGCCACCGGTCAGGTCGCCAGGCCGCAGGGAGCCATCGACGCGCGCGGACCTCGCTTCGGTGCGGCCATCACGTCGGTGCTGCTGCTTATTGGCGTGTTTCTCGCGCTCATCGGTGTCTCAACTGGGGGTTCACTGGGTGCTGCCTCGCTGGCGCAGCGGGCCCTCGACCCGGGATTCCTCGTGCTTGCCATCGTCGCGGTGCTCTTCGCCTGGTCGCTCGTGTCGCCTGGTACTCAGCCCATTCAGGCGCTGTTCCGCGGTGTGGTGCAGCCGAAGCTTGCCGCGCCCTCCGAGTGGGAAGACCCTCGGCCGCCGCGTTTCGCGCAGGGCGTTGGCCTCTTCGTTGTCGGTGTGGGGCTCGTGCTGCACCTCGCGGGCGTGCCATGGGCGCTCGTGATCGCCGGTGCCGCCGCGTTCCTCGCTGCCGCGTTGAACGCGACCGTGGGCTTCTGCCTCGGCTGCGAGCTGTACCTACTGCTCACCCGCGCGGGTGTGATCCGCTCGAAGCAGCCAGTCGGCCCGTAAGTCACGGGGCGTGGTTCGCAGTGGCGGGCCCGTGATCCGCTAGCAAACCGGGTGCACCTCGAAGGCGTGCTTCGGATGCACATAAGCCTCCTGCGACTCAATGAGCTGCAGTTCGCGCTCGCCCGAGTTGATCGTGTTCTCGAGCAACTCGAATACGCTCGCGGCGGTGCGTGCCAGCGAGCCCGCCAAGTCGCCAGACTCGCGAAGCAGCGTCGCGAACAGTGCTGTGGTCACGTCGCCCGAACCGTTCGCCTTGAACGGCAGGTGTGGGGTCTGCACGATCCACGCGCCGTCACCGTCCACGGCCAGCATCTCGATCGTGCCCTCGGGCCGGTCGGGGCGCATCACACTCGTCACCAGCACGGTCTGCGGACCTCGGGCGCGAACCTGATCCACTGAGGCCAGCGTGTCTTCGAGCGTGAGCGGATCGGTGCCCGTGATGAACCCGAGCTCGAACTGGTTCGGGGTGATGAGGTCAGCCTGCGGCACCACGCGATCGCGAATGAGTGACTGCACCTCGGGCGCGACGAAGCAGCCGGAGGAGGCGCTGCCGAGCACCGGGTCGCACGCATAGATAGCTTCGGGGTTGCGCTGCTTCACGAGCGCGACCGCGTCGAGAATCGCGTCGCCGATGTCGTTGCCGCCCTGATACCCCGAGAGCACGAGTTGCACGTCGTTCAGGCCGCCGCGGTCGTCGATGCCGCGCACGATGTCGCGCACGTTGTCGCCGGTGAGCAGCGGCCCGCCCCAGGATCCATAGCCAGTGTGATTCGAGAACACGACGGTATAGACCGGCATCACCTCGTGGCCCATGCGCTGCAGCGGAAACACGGCGGCCGAATTGCCGACGTGACCGTAGGAAACTGAGCTCTGAATCGAGAGAATACGCATAGAACGATTCTGCCACGACTGACAGAATCGAAACGTCGAAAGGGGACCTCAGTGAGTCTCAAAGGAAAAACCCTGCTCATGTCGGGCGGAAGCCGGGGCATCGGCCTCGCGATTGCGTTGCGTGCCGCCAAGGATGGCGCGAACATCGCAATGCTGGCCAAGACGGACACGCCGCACGCCCGGCTTGCGGGCACAATCCACACGGCCGCCGATGCGATTCGAGCAGCCGGGGGCAACGCCCTGCCGATAGTGGGTGACGTGCGCAACGATGAAGACGTGGCCGGGGCCGCCGCGCAGGCGGTGAGGGCCTTCGGTGGCATCGACATCGTGCTCAATAACGCGAGCGTAATCGACCTCTCTCGCACGCTCGATCTCGCTCCGAAGAAGTACGACCTGATGCAAGACGTCAATACGCGGGGCACGTTCATGCTGTCGCGGGCGGCGATCCCGGCGCTACGCGATGCGGCGAATCCGCACATCTTGTCGCTGTCGCCGCCGGTGAACCTGAACCCCAAGTGGCTCGGGGCACACACCGGCTACACGCTCGCGAAGTACGGTATGACGCTCGCGACGCTGGGCCTCGCCGCCGAGTTCGGGGGTGACGGCATCGCCGCGAACACGCTGTGGCCGCGCACCACCATTGCGACCGCCGCGGTACAGAACCTGCTGGGTGGCGACCGGGTGATGGCCGCCTCGCGCACGCCCGAGATCTACGCCGACGCGGCCTACGCGGTGCTGACCTCATCTGCGAGCGAGCGCACCGGGCAGACGCTGATTGTCGAGGACGTGCTGGAGGCCGCCGGGATCACCGACTTTGCGCGGTACGCCGCGGTACCGGGCACGCCCGACTGTGAACTGTTTCCCGACATCTTTCTCGACTAGGGGGTGCGCTCAGGGGACGGGGGTCGTGGCGGGAGCCGCTCCCACCGCCGCAACGAACTTCTCGTAGTCGACGCGGGAGAGCGCTGCGTAGGCGTGCCCCCATTCGAGAAGCGCCTCGCCGAGCGCGCGCCCGCCACCCACGTATCCGCTGGCGATCACCGAAAACGGTGACTGGCTGTGTGCGCGGGCGAGCGTGACCGCGCACGCCTGTGCATAGGTCAGGAACGGCTCATCCTCGAGCGTCTCCGCGTCGATGCCGCCCTTCATGTCGTGGAACTGACGCACGTATACGTCGACCCCCTCGCCGCGTAGGTACCCGAGGAACGGGTCGGAGACGGACTGCAGGATCCTCTGCATCGCCACCACGCGCCCACCCTGACCGTGAGCGGCGACATTCTCGTGCAGCACCCGGGGCTGCGGGATCTTGCCGTACTGCTCGAGCACGCTTCGATTCGCCTCCTTCGACTGCAGGATCAGGGGGTTCTGATCGCCATCCTGCAGGAGCAGCAAGGCGCATCGCGTGCCGACGCTACCGACACCCACGACGCGCCGCGCGAAATCCGAGACGGCGTAGTTGCGCATGAGGAGCCGGATATCGGTGTTGGCGCTCTCGAGGTAGCGGCGAAAGTGATGGTGCACGCGCTCTTGCATCGCGGGGTCAGACCTGACCATCGTGGGCGGGCGTTCAACGAAACGCAGCCGACCGCTCGGGTCGACGGTGGTGAGCTTCTTCGCCGCACGCTCGCCGGTGCGTTTTTTCGCCTGCCCGATGGCCCTGCGAAGTGCCCGCGCCGACTCCGGTGCCAACGATTCAAGACCAGCCTCCGCATCGAAGTGCTGGTAGTAGCGTGCCCTCGGGCTGAGCCGCGTGCTCGCCCTCAGCGTCACCGCGTACGCACGCACCGCACCGAGCGCGGCCGCACTCGTCGCCTCCTCGCTGCGGCCGGTTGCCTGCCCCGCAATGATCACGCTGGTGACGAGTCGCTTGAGATCCCAGTCCCACGGCGCCCATGCCGCCTCGTCGAAATCGTTCAAGTCAAACACGAGCGTTTGCTGCGGGGAGGCGTAGAAGCCGAAGTTCGCCACGTGAGCGTCGCCGCACGCGGGCATGATGATGCCACTGTGAACGTCAGCCGCGAGATCCGCCGCCATAATTGCCGCGGTGCCCCGATAAAAGGCGAACGGGCTCGCGGCCATGCGCTCGACACGCAGCGGCACCAGCTCGGGCACGCGGGTGGCGTTCTGTTCGTCAAGAATCGCCAGTGGATCGCGCTCACCCGCCGTCATCTGCGCGAGCGACCGGCGCGGCACACGGCTACGCAGCCGACGACCCGCCTCGAGGCGCTCGGCGACCGAATCGAGCGGATGCCACCTCTCGTTCGGCACTGCAGGAACAAAGTGTGGGCTGTCGACGGCGCGGTCGATGGGGTTCGTTTCCGACGTCTCGAACGTCTCGGCCGCATTCTGAGCTCTGGTGCGCATGGTTCATTCTGCCACTGTGGAAGGATGTGTTCATGGAACACGGAGCAGGCCGGTACGCACCGAGCCCGTCCGGCGACCTCCACCTCGGGAATCTCCGCACCGCGATGCTCGCCTGGCTCTGTGCGCGGTCCAGCAACCGGGCCTTCCTGATGCGGATCGAGGATCTCGACCGCGCCCGCGATGCGGGTGCGGCGATCCGCCAACTTGCTGATCTTGAGTCGCTCGGCATCGACTGGGACGGCGAGCCGGTGATCCAGAGTGATCGGGCACCCGCCCACGATGCGGCGATCGCGCAGCTCGGTGATGCCGGCCTGGTCTATGAGTGCACGTGCACCCGCCGCGAGATCCTTGAGGCTCCATCTGCCCCGCACGCCTCGCCCGGAGCGTATCCGGGCACCTGCCGCGACCGCAGCGAAGGGGAGCGAACCGCCGCCCGGGCCCAAATCGCACCCCGACTGCCGGCCCTCAGGCTGCGTGGGCCCGAGGGCGCGCGCGAGGCGAGCTTCGTCGACCAGTTCCTCGGCACGGTGACGGGCATCGTCGACGACTTCGTGCTCCGCCGGGGTGACGGAGCGGTTGCCTACAATCTCGCAGTGGTCGTTGACGATGCGGCAATGGGGGTGGATCAGGTGGTGCGCGGTGACGACCTCGCGAGTTCGACCCCCCGGCAAATCCTGTTGCAGAAGCTGCTCGGGTTGCCCACTCCCGAGTATGTGCACGTGCCGCTGGTGCTCGGCGCTGCGGGTGCGAGGCTGGCGAAGCGCGACGGGGCGGTGACGCTCCGGGACTTGACCGAGGCGGGAGTCGGCCCAGAACGCGTGCGGGAAATGCTCGCTGCCTCGCTCGGACTCGCTGAGGAGGGCGAGCCCGTCACGATGCCTGAGCTTCTCGCACGGTTCGATCTCGCGCGGATCCCCAGGCAACCCTGGGTCTATCGCGGCGAGTGAGGCTCAGCTGGCGAGCTCAAGCCGCAGATCGGTGACGCGGATCGCCGCCTCGCGCAGGCGCTCGGCAGACAGGGTACCGGCGTCGACGGCAGCGGTAACGCCGTCGATGACACCTGCCACGGTCGTCGCGTCTGAGGCGCGCACGAGCAGGGCCAGATCGGTGCCGGCGCCGAGGGCCGCAATGGTGACCGCGGTGAGGTCGGCGTATTCGGGCACACCGGAATCGAGCAGCATGCCGAGGTCATCAGACACGATCACCCCGGAAAACCCCAGCTCGTCGCGCGCGATCTGGTGCCAGGTGGGTGAGAGCGAGGCGGGGGCGGGATCGACCGCGGTGTATGCCAGGTGACCGAACATCAGCAGTCGCGCACCCGCGTCGATTCCCGCGGCAAAGGGCATCGCGTGGGTGGATCGCCAGGCCTCGAGCGTCAGATCGGTCGTCGGCACTCCCGAGTGTGAGTCGCCCGGGGCCGCGCCGTGCCCGGGGAAATGCTTCAGCGTGGAGGCGATGTCGAGAATCTCGCCCTGCTCGCCGGTCACCGCCGCGGCGACCCGAGCGGCCGCATCGTCGAACCCGACACCCAACTGCCGGGAATAGATGAAACTCCACGGGTCGGGCGCGACATCAGCGACGATGCCGAAGTTGACGGTGATGCCAGCCTCGCCGAGTGTCACTGCCCGGCTGGCGAACGCCGTTCCCGTCTCGGCCGGATCCACGCCCTTCAGCGTGTCTGCGCCAGGTGCCGGATCCCAGGGCAGCCGAGAAACCGTGCCGCCCTCCTGGTCGATTGCCACGAGTGGGGGCAATGCCGGGTCGGCCGTGAGCGCCGCGGTCAGCGCCGCGAGCTGCGCCGGGTCGCCCGAGACGTTCGGGGGCATGACGATGAACCCCCCGAGGCCGAGTTGCTGCACGAAGGCACCGGCGACGGCTGGATCGGTGGTGGGTATGGTAGCCATGACGACGCCCGCCGCGCGTTGCCCGGTTGACCATCCGTCCACGATCTCGGTGGCACGCTCACGGCGTGACTCTTCGGGTGTCGTCTGGGCCGGTGCAGCAGTGGGTGTCGGAGGGGCTGCCTCGGCGGGCGCTCGGGTCACCGCTGATTCGGGGGCACACCCGGTGAGCGCGAGCAGCATCGCCGCAGATGCGCACGTGACGATTCGAGCGAAACTCATATGCTGCCAGCGATGTGTGCGCCCAGAAACCAGCGCGTGCGCCGTTACTTCTTGAGCGCGCGGATCACGCGAGCGAGTGCGCGCCCGGCGACGCACACGAAGGGGATGGCGACCGCGATCAACGCGATGGTGTTGGGTTCGAACCGGGTGTACCCGTCGCGGGTGACGTAGGCACCCACCGGCATGGCGCTGCCGCCACCGCCACCGCCGGCGCCCTCGCCGGAGTTGCCCGCGTCTCCCTCGCCGGCTCCAAAGCCGTAACTGACGATTGCCACTGGAACGATGGTGGTGCCATCGATCTCGACGGGCGCGCCGTAGGCGGCATGCACGCCAACGGACGTAACGGTCTCTGCGATCTGCTGTGTGAGGTTCGGCATATTCATAGCGTACGCCAGTTGTGCCTCTGAGCGGTGGCTCAACTGTGGATCGACCAGCCCCTACTCAGGCTCGGCGTGCCTGCGCACGGCCACGCTGGAGGCCGCAGGCCGCTTCGCCACCACATGGTCACCCGACGATTGATGCCGCAGACGACGAATCACCCAGGGCATCAGGTGCTGTCGTGCCCACACGACGTCTTCATTGCGGGCTCGACGCCAGTTACGGGGCGGCAGTGGCGGTGGTTCGAGCGGCTGCAGGTCGTTCGGAATGTTCAGCGCGGCAAGCGCAGCCCGAGCGATGGTGTGGTGCCCCAGCGCGTTCAGATGTAAGCGATCGTCTGCCCAGTATCGGGTGTCTTGTAACTCTTCGATCGCCCACTGGTCGACAACGATGCAGTCGTGGCGCTGTGCGACCTTCCGCACATTCTCGTTGTAGATCGCGACCTTTCCACGAATCGAACGAAACACTGGCTGAAACGCAACGTCAACGCCGGTGAACACCAGCACCGTGGCGCCGGTTTCACGCAGCTTGCGCAGTACGAATTCCAGCTGCTTGGCGACGGCATCCGGGTCCGAACCCGGGCGAATCACATCGTTGCCGCCCGCGCAGACACTCACAAGATCTGGGCGCAGGTCGAGGGCCGGGCTCAGCTGTTCGTCGGTGATCTGGCGGATGAGCTTCCCGCGCACCGCGAGGTTCGCGTAGGCAAAGTCTTCGCTGTAGCTACTCAGTACCTCGGCGAATCGGTCGGCCCAACCGCGTAGGCCCCCCGGGCTGTCGGCCTCGGGGTCGCCGACACCCTCGGTAAAGGAATCGCCGATCGCTACGAAGCGCGACCAGGGCAAATCCAACATCTCGGGATGCCCGGATTGATTCGGCGCACCCCGCTTACCTCGCTGTGTGTGACCGACGTGCTCCGCGGGTTCTCCGTGAGCCGTGGTCTGAGTGTTCTCGTTCGGAAGAGCTTCAGACACCCGTGCTGCCCCCTGAGTCTGTGTCGCGTGCAGATATGGCACCGCTATTCTAGGGCGTTGTGACCGATTCGAGCGATGCTTTGCACCTCCCGGGCACCAGTGCAGCCGAGCATCTGCCGCCCGCCTACCCCGAGCGAGCCGCCCGCGGCACCGCGGGTTCACTGCGCGCCTGGCAGGAAGAGGCGATCAATCGCTACCTGGAGACGCAACCGCGGGACTTTCTCGCCTCCGCCACGCCGGGGGCAGGCAAGACGACGTTCGCGTTGCGCCTTGCGGCGATTCTTCGCGCCAACCGCACGATTACCCAGGTCATCGTCGTTGCACCCACCGAGCACCTGAAATCACAGTGGGCCGATGCCGCCGCACGCGCGGGAATTCGCATCAACCCGAACTACGCGAACGGCGACGGCCTCGGCTACGGTGCTCACTACCACGGGGTCGCCGTGACGTATGCGCAGGTCGCCATGAAGCCGGTGCAGCACCGCCTACTCGCCGAGCGGGAGGACACCCTCGTGATTCTCGACGAGGTGCACCACGGTGGCGATGCGCTGAGTTGGGGCGAGGCGATTCGCGATGCCTACGGCACGGCACGGAGGCGGCTCTCACTGACCGGCACCCCATTCCGCTCTGACGACTCCACTATTCCATTTGTGGAATATGCCCCCCAAAACGACGGATCTCGCATTTCTCGCACTGACTACGACTACGGCTACGGAAGGGCCCTGGCCGACGGAGTCGTGCGGCCGGTGATCTTCATGGTCTACGCGGGGGAGATGCGCTGGCAGACCTCCGCCGGGGAGGAGATGCAGGCGCGGCTTGGCGAAGGCAACACCAAAGACATCACCTCGCAGGCGTGGCGCACCGCGCTCGATCCTGCTGGCGAGTGGATCGCAAAGGTCTTGCGCGCGGCCGACCGGCGCCTCACCGAGGTTCGCCACCACATCCCGGATGCTGGCGGGCTCGTGATCGCCACCGATCACGCCTCAGCCCGCGCCTACGCATCCATTCTGCAGCAAATCACCGGTCAGGAGGTCGCTCTGATCCTCTCTGATGACACGGGGGCGAGCGAGCGGATCGATCAGTTCTCTGCGGGGGAGGACCGCTGGATGGTGGCCGTGCGCATGGTCTCGGAGGGGGTCGATGTGCCGCGACTCGCGGTCGGGGTCTATGCGACCAGCTCATCGACGCCGCTCTTCTTCGCGCAGGCCATTGGCCGCTTCGTGCGCAGTCGGCGCCGCGGAGAGGTGGCATCGGTCTTCATCCCGAACGTCCCGACACTGATGCAGCTCGCGGCCGAACTCGAGAAGGAACGCGGTCACGTGCTCGAAGGCCCCAAGAGCGCCGAGGAGATGTGGGATGCCGAGGCGGCGCTCATGGCGGAGGCCGAGGGTGAGGATCGCGCGTCGGAGGAACTGACCGGCGAGTTCGTGTACCAGGCGCTTGGCTCGGATGCCCACTTCGATCGGGCGCTCTTTGACGGCGCCGAGTTCGGCGGGTATGCGGAGGTCGAGAGCGAGGAGGAGCTCGACTTCCTGGGTTTCCCCGGCATTCTCGAGCCGCAGGAGGTGCGCACGCTGCTGCAGCAGCGACAGGCCAAGCAGGCTAAGCGCAGCGCCACGAAGCAAGGCATCCTCGAGCATGCGCCCGAACGCGCCGAGGCGCCGGGCGCGCTGCACCGCACCCTCGGCGAGCAGCGGAAGCTGCTCAACAGCTTGGTCGGCATGTACGCGAAGGTGTCGGGGGAGCCGCACGGGCAGATCCACTCGGAGCTGCGTCGGGTGTGTGGTGGGCCGGCTGTCGCGCAGGCAAGCGTGACGCAGATGCAGCAGCGCATCGACCTCCTGCGTCGACGACTGAGCGGGTGATACTCACGGGGGAGCGCTCAGCTCCCAACACTGGTTGTGCGTCCTGCAGACCGCGCACCCGGCCCGAGTAGGGCGGGATCGTGAGACTCGCTGAGCAGAGTCGCTCGATTCGTCTGTGGTTCGGATCCGTGCTAGGTTATTCTCTGTTCGCCGGAGAAGTTCGGCAGCATGTTCGCGCGGGTGGCGGAATGGCAGACGCGCTAGCTTGAGGTGCTAGTGCCCGTATTAGGGCGTGGGGGTTCAAGTCCCCCTCCGCGCACGAACAGGAAAAGGCTGATCGAGAGATCAGCCTTTTCTGTTTTCCGCAGGAGGTCTGGGTTCTTTCACCTTCCTAGATAGTTAGCCAAGCTGCTAATTCAAGCGGGTGTACTATTCCCCCATGGCAACCGCATCCGTGGGGCAGAACACCCCGACGTTCACTCGGAAGCAATTGCTCGCGCTCATCAGCATCAGCCTCTCTGTCGCACTCATTATCGTGGATTCCACGATTGTGAACGTTGCGATCCCCTCGATTGTGGGAGACCTCGGCATCACCTCCACACAGGTGCAGTGGGTGCAAGAGAGCTACACCCTCGTCTTCGCTGCGTTGCTCCTGATGTTTGGAGCGCTGGCTGACCGCTACGGGCAGAAACGGCTTCTGGTGCTCGGCGTAGTGATCTTCGCCGGGTCCTCGGTGTTTGCCGCTCTGGCACCCACGGGCGACCTGCTCATCGCTTCCCGTGTGCTGCAGGGGGTAGGTGGGGCGATGGTGCTCCCCACGACCTTGTCGCTCATCAATACGGGCTTCACCGGTCGGGCACGGGGGCTCGCCTTCGCGGTCTGGGGCTCGACCATTGGCGGCATGGTCGCGGTCGGGCCGCTGATTGGCGGCTGGCTCACCACCGCTTTTAGCTGGCGCTGGGCATTCGGCATCAACATTCCGCTCGGGATCCTGATCGTGATGGGCATCGTGCTGACCGTGGTTGATGCGCCGCGCGCGGCTATCTCGCAGCGGATTGATATCGGCGGGGCCGTGCTCTCTGTAGTTGCGAGTGCCAGCCTGGTCTTTGGGCTCATTGAGGGACGCACCCTGGGCTGGTGGTTGAGCGATGCATCGGACCCCTTCGCTCTGGGCAGTTGGACCTGGAACCTGCCGCTGTCTCCGGTACCGATTTCGCTGGCGCTGTTTGTGGTCGCCACGACAGTGTTCATTTTGCGCGCGCGTCACCGTGAGCGCCTCGGCAAGCCGACGCTGCTCTCTCTGCAACTCTTCTCGATCCGTTCCTTCCGCAACGGAAATGTGGCCGCGCTCATAGTTTCCCTCGGCGAGTTCGGCATCATTCTGGCGCTTCCGCTGTGGCTGCAAAATGTCGTGGGGTACGACGCACTGCAGACCGGATTTGTGCTGCTGGCGCTGGCGCTCGGATCGTTCGTTGCGAGCGGGATGTTCGTTGGCATCTCGCGCAGAGCCACACCGATCACGATGGTGCGCATCGGCCTCGGCGCTGAGATCATCGGTGTGCTGGGCCTCGCCTGGGCGCTGTCGCCCGATGCCAGTTGGCTTGCGGTGACCCCGTTCCTCTTCATCTACGGCATCGGTGTCGGGTTTGCCACGGCGCAGCTCACGGGAGTCATTCTGCAAGATGTGCCGACTGAGCGCAGCGGTCAGGGTTCCGGCACGCAGAGCACCGCACGTCAGGTGGGTTCGGCGCTCGGTATCGCCCTGCTGGGCACGATTCTCTTCACGTCAACCGGTGCGGTGCTCGATGCTCAGCTGCGAAACGATGTGCCCTCGATGAGTGCCGAGGCGCGCACGGAGGTTGTGGATGCGGTGGTGGTGAGCGCTGGGGCGGCCATTCCGCAATTGATCGCGCGGGATCCCGAGGTGGGGAACGCCGCGGCGACCGCCTTCACTGACGGCACCCGCCTCTCCGCGGTCGCGGCGGCTGGGTTTCTGCTCGTGGGGTTCGCGGCGACGTTCGGGCTGCATTCACGACGTGACGAGGATCACGCCACGAGCTAGGTGGGTTGCGACAGCAGAGCTCCGAGGATCGGCGCGTTTGGCGCCGGTCCTCGTCGCGCTGACTTGCCGAAACGGCAATTGTTTGGCAGCATAATGAATACATGTTCGAGGCAACGAAGTTTAGGATTTTGCGGATCGGAACCCCGGTCCGAGGTGGTGCGCGCCCGCTGACAACGCGCACCCGCACCCGCACCCACACCCGCACTCGCCGCTTCGCCGCGATTCTTGCCATCGGGCTGGCGCTGACAACGGTGACGGGATGCGGATCCGCCCCCGCAGGTTCAGAAGGCGACGCGCTGCGCGTGTACGTGACCACGGGGTATATCGCCGACGCGGTCGCGAACATTGCGCCGAATGTCCTGGTGACGACGATGGTCGGACCCGGGGGCGATCCACACAGCTACCAGCCGTCGACGCGCGACATCGAGCGGATTCTCGATGCTGATCTCGTGCTGTGGAACGGGCTCGAGCTCGAAGCGCAGATGTCAGATCAGCTCGCCAGCCTCGGGGAGCGGCAACTTGCCGTTGCCGAGACGCTGCCGGACGAGCTGCTGATTCCATTGCCCGAAACCGACTCTGGTGGGCATCCACTCGTCGATCCTCATGTGTGGAATGACCCGGCTGCGTGGGGTCTCGTCGTGCAGGCCATCGCCGAGAAGCTCGGCGAGATCCACCCGGCAGGTGCGAGCGGGTACGTCGAACGTGCGACGGCCTACACCGAGCAGATTACGCAAGAAGCCGCTCGTATCTCGACGATTCTTGAGGCGATTCCCGAGCCGCGCACGCTGATCACCGGGCACGACGCGTTCTCGTACTTCGGCCGCACCTTCGATCTCGAGGTGCGGGCCACCGACTTCATCTCGACCGAGGCGGCACTCGGCGCGGGCGAGCTCGACGAACTCGCGGCACTGATCGCCGAAAACCGCGTGCCCGTAATCTTTAACGACAACCAGGCGAATCCGCAGGCGATCACGAGCCTGCGCGAGGCGGTGGAAGCGCGGGGATGGCGAGTCAAGATCTCGGCAGCAGAGCTGTACGCCGACTCGCTCGGCGCTGAAGCCGGGGTCGACACCTACCTCGGAGTGCTCGCGCACAACGCCAGCGCGATCGCCGAGACACTGACCGAGGAGACGCGATGAACGAGTCAGATGTGCACCGCAGCGCGGCTCCGGCTTGCCGCACGATAGACCTCAGCGTCGCCTACCGCGAGATCGCCGTGCTCGAAAATGTCTCGATCGACGTGCCACAGGGCGTGGTGATGGGTGTCGTAGGCCCGAACGGCGCAGGCAAATCTACGCTCCTGAAGGCCATGCTGGGTCTTGTGCCGGCCTTGACCGGTCGCGCCGAGTTCTTCGGCAACACGTTTGAGAAGGCGCGCGGCAGGGTCGGGTACATGCCGCAGTCCTCAAGCGTCGACTGGGACTATCCGGCGACCGTCTTCGACGCGGTGCTGATGGGCACGTATGGGGGTCTCGGGTGGATCCGCCGGCCCGGCAAGGCGGAGCGAGCCCGGGCGCGTGAGGCGCTCGAGCGAACGGGAATTGTGGATCTCGCCGCTCGCCAGATCGGCGAGCTCTCGGGCGGTCAGCGCCAACGGGTGTTTCTCGCTCGCACCCTGGTGCAGGCCCCCGATCTCTACGTCATGGACGAACCATTTCAGGGGGTGGACGCGAAGAGTCAGCAGGCGATCCTGACAGTGCTCCACGAGCTGCGCGCCCAAGGCAGCACCGTCGTGATGGTGCATCATGACCTCGCCACGGTGCGCGACTCGTGCGACTACGTCACGCTCCTGAACCGCAAGGTCATCGCCTCGGGGCCCGTCGCCGAGGTGTTCACGACGGAGCACTTGCGCACCGCCTATGAGGCGAGCGGCAGCGATGCCTTCCTCGAGTTGCCCCGATAGGTCGTCAGAATGAGCCCGATTGAGTTCTTCGACACCCACACCTATCGCATGGTGTTTTTTGGCACGGCCGTGATCGGACTCGTCGCCGGTGCCCTGGGGCCCTTCGTCTACCTTCGAAAGCAGTCGCTCATGAGTGACGTGATCTCGCACGCCGCGCTTCCCGGAGCCCTGCTCGCATTCCTCAGCGCTGTGCTGCTGTTTGGCACTGATGGGAGAAATATGCTCGGGCTGATCGTCGGGGCGGTGGTCATTGGCACACTAGCGGCCCTCGCTGCGAATGCGATCACGCGCGTATCGAAGATCGCGATCGACACGGCCATGGCGGTGGTGCTCACATTCTTCTTCGGCGTGGGCATGCTGTTGCTGAGCGTGATCACCAACGGGCCGTTTCCCGGCAAGGGCGGCATTCAGGATTACCTGTTCGGAAACGCCTCGGTTATCACCCTCGCAGATCTCGTCACGAGCGTTTCGGTGGGCGGGATCGCGCTCGTGATCACTGCGCTGTTCTGGAAAGAATTCGCGGTGCGGACCTTCGATGCCGACCTCGCCGTAGTGCTCGGCTTTCGCGCGCGGAGCATCGATACGCTGCTCTTCATCACGATCGTCATCGCGACGGTGATCGGGGTGAAGGCAGTCGGTCTCGTGCTCATGGTCGCCTTCGTCATCACACCCCCGGCGGCGGCCCGGCAATGGGTGAGCTCCCTGCGGGGCCTGGTCGCACTGTCCGCGGCCATTGGGGCGGTAGGCAGTGGTGTCGGGGCCTACCTGTCGATCTCCTGGGGTGGTGTGCCCACCGGGCCCGTCATTGTGCTCACACTGTTCGCGATCTTTGCCTGTTCGCTTCTGTTCTCCCCGCGGCGAAGCGTGCTGACCCGCGCGCGGGCGAGGCGCAGGGCGCGCTTGGCGCTGCGAGACTCGCTGCTGGGTGCCGGGGGTGTCCGATGAGCTTTGTGCTCGGTACCTCGTTGCTCGCCGTGGTCACGGCGCTGGCCTGTGCGCTGCCGGGTGTCTTCATCGTGCTGCGAAAGAACTCGATGCTGGTCGATGCGATCAGCCACGCCGTGTTCCCCGGGATCGTCGTGGGCTACCTCCTCTCCAGAGACCTGGATTCCCCGATACTGGTCGCCGGAGCCGCACTCGCCGGGCTGCTCGTGGTGCTGGGCAGCGAGTGGCTCAGTCGCACGGGGCTCATTACGGGAGATGCGCCGCAAGGGCTCGTGTTTCCAGCACTGTTCAGCATCGGGGTCATCCTCATCACGATGAACTTCTCGAACGTCCACCTTGATACGCACACGGTTCTGGTGGGCGACCTCAATCTCGCCTCGTTCGAGCAGTTCACGGTGCAGGGCACCCCGGTGGCTCCGGTCTATCTGGTGCTGATGCTCGGGGTGCTCGCCCTCAACGTAGGGTTCATCGCTGCCCTGTACCCGAGGCTTGCGGCATCGACCTTCGACCCGGAGTTTGCTCGTTCGCTCGGCATTCGCACGGGGGTACTGAATGCCGGACTGATGCTGCTCGTCGCGGTAACCGTCACTGCCGCATTCAACGCCGCGGGAGCCATACTGGTGGTCGCGTTGGTCATCGCACCGCCAGCTACCGCGCTTCTGGTGACGCGCAGGCTGCCCGCGATGATCGCCCTGACCCTGGCGATTGCCGCCTTCGGTGCGATAGTGGGCTTCTGGATCGCCTACTGGCTCGATGCCCCCACGAGCGCAAGTATGGCGATCTGGTACGGCGTGATGTTCCTCGCGACCCTTGTGATCAGCGGTGGGGTGCGGCGCAGGGGCGCGAGGTCAGGCGTTGGTGCCGCGATCCACCAGCGACACCCACACCGCATCGGTAGCGGTACGACCCAAGGAAATTGAAACCCCGCGAGTCACACCAGCTTCACCAGTGGAACTCGCGCCGACGACGACCTCCAGCGCGTCCGAGAACGGCGACCCCTCACGAGCCTCGAATGTTGTGCCCACTGCGAGACCGTGTTCGGAGAAATACTGCAAGAGTGCCGGATCGTCGTCTGAAATACGTTCGATGCGCAGCACGCTGCCCGGTGAGGCGCTACTGAGGGGTATTGCGTCGGGATACACGATCTCACCCGAGGCGCTGGGAATCGGGTCGCCATGTGGATCCCGTGCCGGAAAACCGAGGAGCGCGTCGAGGCGGTCGATCATAAAGTCTGAGACCGCGTGTTCGAGTGACTCTGCCTCGTCGTGCACCAGATCCCAGCTGTACCCGAGCATCTCGACGAGGAACGTCTCGATGAGACGGTGGCGACGCACCATTCCAATCGCATAGGCGCGACCGCTCTCGGTCAGTGTAATCGCGCCGTAGGGCGCGTGATCCAGCAACCCCTTGTCAGCGAGGCGACGCACGGCGTCGGACACGGTCGAGAGCTTCATGCCGGTGGCCTCGGCGACGAGAGAAGGTGTTACCGGAGCGTGAGACCACTCTTGCAGGCCCCACACGGCCTTGAGATAGTTTTGACTGCTCGGGGAGAGCTCTGAGAGCGCCATACGAAAACACTACCAAACAAGAAAATTCGAACCAGCGAAGTTGGAAGTCGGAACAGGTTCAGGCCTTGCTGCCGCTGAACGCGAGCACGCAGCCGAGCCCGATCAGCATCCCGCCGCCCACGCCACGCATGGTGCTGAGTCGCTTCGGAGAGCCAGCAAACCAGTCACGCGCGGTGCCCGCGACGAGCACCCAGACGCTGTCGGAGACGAGGGCGATGACAACAAATACGATACCGAGCACGATCATCTGCATCGGCACGGCACCCGCGTGAAAGTTGACAAACTGGGGGAGCGCCGCGACGAAAAATACGATGCTCTTCGGGTTGCTCACGCCCACCACAAAGCCCTGCCAAAACAGGGTGCGCCTCGGTACTGCGCTGCGCACCTCTCCGTTCTCGGGCTCCGCGCCGCCCCGTCGATGGCGGATCGCTTGCACGCCCAGGTAGACCAGATAGGCGGCACCGGCGAGTTTGATCACGGTGAAGAGCACCACCGACTGCGCCACGATCGCACCCACGCCGAATGCGACGGCAAGTATCAGCGGGAACTGTCCGAATGTGTTGCCGGCAACGGTGATCAGGCCTCCCGCACGGCCGACGCTCAGCGTACGTGCCACCGCGAACAGCACACTGGGCCCGGGGATCACGACGAGGATCAGCGAGGCGATCGCGAATGCCAGAACGGCCTGTATGGTCGGCATTCGCACAGTCTAAGTGCACGCGAAACGCGGATGTCACAGTCAATGGATACCCTGGAGCCATGAGTGACGAGCAGAACCCTCACGAGCGCGAGCACGAGCTGTCAGAAACGGCGCGGATCGCGCGAGACCTCATCCGCTTCGACACGTCCAACCGGGGCAGCGGGGATGCCAACCCCGAGGCGGAGGCCGCAGCGTATGTCTCTGACTACCTTCGCGAGCTTGGGCTGGATCCGGTGACGATCGAGGCTGCACCCGGCCGTGCGAGCGTCGTCGCGCGCGTTGCTGGCAGCGATCCGACGCTCCCCGCACTGGTGCTGCACGGGCACCTTGACGTGGTGCCTGCCGATCCCGCGAACTGGTCGGTCGACCCCTTCGCGGGAGTCGTGAAAGACGGCATGCTGTGGGGTCGCGGCGCGGTCGACATGAAAGATATGGACGCGATGATCCTGACTGCGATCGCCGAGTTGTTGCGTGCGGGGGAGCGGCCGCGCCGTGACACGATCCTGGGGTTCTTCGCCGACGAGGAAGACGGTGGCGCGTTCGGCGCGCACTACCTGGTCGCCAATCACCCCGAACTTTTCGAGGGGGCTGGCACCGCCATCAGCGAGGTCGGTGGCTACTCGATCGATCTGGCTGGCACTCGCTCGTACCTGATCCAAACGGGCGAAAAATCGCTCGACTGGATCAAGCTACGGGCTCGCGGCACGGCGGCGCACGGCTCGCGGGTGTGGCACGACAATGCGGTGACTCGTCTCGCCGAGGCGATCGCCGCGCTTGGCCGTCACGAGTGGCCGATCGCCCTTTGCGACACCACGCGCGAGTTGGTGGACGAGATCGCAAAGATCTTCGGTGAGGATCCGCACGAGGTCGACCCCGAGCAGTTGGTGCTGCGGGCTGGCGCGGGCGCCGGGTTCATTCAGGCGAGTTTGCGTACGACCACGAATCCGACGGTGTTGAGCGCGGGCTACAAGCACAACGTGATTCCCGATACCGCGGAGGCGCTCGTCGACGTGCGTACACTCCCCGAAAGCCAGGCAGGCATTCTCGCTCGGATACAGGAGATTGTGGGCCCCGATATCGAGATAGAGACCGTGCACAGCGACATTGGACTCGAGGTGCCGTTCGCGGGCGAACTGATTGACGCGATGATCGCGAGCCTTGGTCGCCATGATCCTGAGGCCCGAGTGCTGCCGTACCTCCTATCGGGTGGCACCGATAACAAGGCGCTCAGCCTTCTGGGCATCACGGGCTATGGTTTCGCACCGCTTCGCCTGCCCGCGGACCTCGATTTCCCGGGAATGTTCCATGGGGTAGACGAGCGCGTACCGCTCGACGCACTCGATTTCGGCCACGCGGTGCTGGTTGACCTCCTGCGAAGTTATTGAATACGTGGCGGAGTCACTGATGCCGCGGTGCTCACACCGCGGCATGGCTCCGCACGCGTTAGTCTTGTCGCTGTCCCGCGCAACGCACGGGCCCACGGAAGGGAAACATGGGGATCTTCGAGGCCATCCTGCTCGGCATCATTCAGGGGCTCACCGAGTTCTTACCGATCTCATCGAGTGCCCACCTGCGCATCGCCAGCGAACTGATGGGTATTGGTGACGCGGGAGCCGCGTTCACCGCTATCACTCAACTGGGCACCGAAGCTGCCGTCGTCGTGTTCTTCTGGCGCGATATTGTGCGCATCATCGGCCGTTGGTTCCGGTCGCTCACGGGTGCGGTTCCGCGCCGCGATCCCGACGCGCTGATGGGGTGGTGGATCATCTTGGGATCACTCCCCATCGTGATCCTGGGACTCCTCTTTGAAGACCTCATTGACACCACGCTCCGTTCCCTCTGGTTCGTCGCCATTGCGCTCATCGTGTTTGGCCTCCTGCTCGGATTTGCCGACCGCTATGCCAAACAGGAGCGGGACCTCACACAGCTCGGGTGGAAGCACGGCCTGATCTTTGGGTTCGCGCAAGCGCTCGCGCTGATCCCCGGGGTCTCTCGTTCGGGCGGCACGATCACAGCCGGGCTCCTCATGGGCTACACGCGCGAGTCCGCCGCCCGCTACTCCTTCCTACTGGCGATCCCAGCGGTCTTCGGCTCGGGCGGATACAAGCTCATCAAGTCGATTGGTGACCCGGCTAGCGCAGCAGCGGTGCCCACCCTGATTGCCACGGTGATTGCCTTCGTCGTCGCACTTGTGGTCATCGGTGTGTTCATGCGCTACATCTCGCACGGCAGCTTCATGCCCTTCGTGGTGTACCGAGTTCTGCTCGGAATCGTCATCATCGTACTTCTGAGCACCGGGGTACTTTCCGCCGAGGGGGGCGTGGCAACGGCACAGGCGCTTGATGCCGCATCACCGATACTGAATGGGATCGCGCAGTGAGAACCTGGACCCCGCCCACCCTTCCAACGCTGCCTGGCCAGGGCTTCGCGCCGCGCCTGTTCAATGCGGCCACCGGTCGCTTCGAGCACCCGGCAATCGAAGACCAGCGAGCGACGCTGTACGTCTGCGGTATCACGCCCTACGACGCGACACACCTCGGGCATGCTGCGACGTACCTCGCCTTCGACACGATGCAGCGTGCCTGGCGTGATGCCGGTATCGACACTGAATACGCGCAAAACATCACCGACATCGACGATCCGTTGCTGGAGCGCGCGAACGCCACTGGGGTCGATTGGCGGGCGCTGGCCGAAGAGCAGATTGGCCTTTTCCGCAGCGATATGTTCCGTCTCGGCATGTTGCCGCCTCACCACTACGTTGCGGTGACCGAGAGGATCGACGAGATCGCGGATGCCGTGCACCGCCTCGTCGCGAGTGGACTGGCATACCCCGTGCCCACGGAGGATGCGGTGGCCGGAACTGGTCAAGACCTGTACTTCGACACGATCGCCGCCGAGCGAGAGACGCAGTGGCGCCTCGGCGATGTTGCGCCGATCGATCGTGAACTGATGCTGCTCCTGAGTTCGGAGCGCGGGGGAGACCCGGATCGGGCAGGCAAGCGCGATCCACTCGACCCGCTGTTGTGGCGAGCCGCCCGCGACGGCGAACCGAGCTGGGAGACTGTGCTCGGCTCAGGCAGGCCGGGGTGGCACATCGAGTGCGCGGTCATCGCGACCGGCGCGCTCGGCAATGCCTTTACGGTGCAGGGCGGTGGGGGCGATCTCGCGTTCCCGCATCACGAATTTACTGCGGCCCACGCCACGGCACTCTCGGGTACACCGCTGGCACACGCGTACTGCCACGCCGGCCTGATCTCGTATCATGGGCACAAAATGTCGAAATCACGCGGAAATCTCGTGCTGGTCTCGAAACTGCTTGCCGGTGGGGCGGATCCCTCCGCGATCCGACTGGGGCTCCTGTCGCACCACTACCGATCTGAGTGGGAGTGGTTTGACTCCGACCTCGAGATGGCGACCAGGCGGCTTGAGGCCTGGCGGGAAGGGCTCGGGCGCGAAGCAGCCGAGCCGGTCAACGCAGTCGCGACCTTGCTGCAACTTCGTCAGGCGCTCGCCAACGATCTCGATACTCCGGTGATGCTCGCGACGCTCGATGCTGCGCTTGATCAAGGGGTGGATGATCCGGGTCTGATCGCTGATGCGGTACTCGCGCTGCTCGGTGTGCACTTGCGCGACACAGAAGCGGCTTAGCGCGAAGAGGATAGACCAAGCGCGGGCGACCGAAACGGGGCCTAAGGAGTGGGGAACGGTCCGGGGTCGGCGTTCGGGTTTTCATCGGGATCGATGTTGAGGTACTTCTCAAACTCGTGAGCGATGGCCTCGCCAGTGGCCTCGGGCGCGTTCGTCGCGTCACGCGCCTCTTCGAGCGAACGAATGTAGCGCGACATGTCGTCGTCGCCAGCAGCGATGCGGTCGATATTTGCTTCCCACTCGGTGGCCTCGCTGAGCATGTCGCCGCGCGGGATGACGACATCGAGCAGCTCCTCCAGCTTGTCGAGAATTGCCAGTGCTGCCTTGGGTGAGGGGGCGGTGTGCACATAGTGCGGCACCTGCGCCCAGAGACAGAGCACGGGAACTGCGGCCTCGGTCAGTGCGATGTCGAGCAGTGTGGAGATACCCACGGCTCCCTCGTAGTCGCTCCGCGCCGCGCCGGTGGTGGCCCTCAGTTCGGCGTTTTCGCTCGTGAGCGTGACCGCGATGGGGCGTGAGTGTGGCGCATCGGAAAACAGCGATCCAATGAGTATGACCGTATCGATCGCCCACGAGTCGACGACATCGATGATCTCCTCGGCAAATGCGGTCCAGTCACGCGCGGGCTCGACACCGGCGAGGAGAAACAGATCCTGCACCCGAGTGCCATCGATGCGGTGCACGGTCTCGGCGCTTGGCTCAGAGGTGGATCCCGGCCGCTGAACGGTGCCATAGAGTCGCGTTTCGGGCCATTCGATGACGCGGATGCCGGAGTCGGTGAAGCTCACCTTCGGCCGATGCACCTGATAATCAACGAAACCGTCTGCCCCGATTGCATGGAGCATTTCGGCATTGATCAGTTCGCCGAGGTGCTGCAACACGGTCGTTGCTGCCGAGCCGGCGTCGCTCCAGCCTTCGAACGCGGCGATGAGCACCCGCGGGTGTGTGGGGGAATCAGCAGCTTGAGGCACGCACCCAGGATAGTCGCCTCGGATCGGTAGACTCGATGCAATGACTGAGCAGAATCTCGCGGCCGTACTCTGGGACATGGACGGCACCCTCATCGATTCCGAGCCGCTCTGGCTCGAGGCCGAGTTGGCGATCCTCGATCGCTACGGAATTCCCATGACCCCTGAACTCCGCGACTCTCTCATCGGCTCGGGCCTCTGGGACGCAGCGGAGTCATTTCGCGAGCTGGGAGTGCCCCTGAGCGCCGACGAAATCGTCGCCGAATGGGCGGCGCATGTGGGCGCCGGCCTCAGCGGCACCGAGCCCGCCTGGCGTCCGGGCGCGGTCGAATTACTTGCCTCCCTCGCCGATGCGGGAGTGCCCTGCGCACTGGTCACCATGTCAGTGCGAACGCTCGCCGAGCAGGTGGTGCGTTTGCTTCCGGAGGGCACCTTCTCCGCGATTGTCGCGGGTGACGAGGTGGATCACGCGAAGCCTCACCCCGAGCCATACCTTCGGGGCGCCGAGGTGCTGGGTGTGCCGATCGAGCGGTGCATCGCCCTCGAAGATTCGCCAACCGGGCTGCGGTCGGCCGTAGCCTCAGGATCCGTCGTAATTGGGCTTCCCAATCTGGTGAGCTTGCGCGGCTCGAGCGCTCACGCGCTGTGGTCGACGCTGCACGGCACGGATGCTCAGATCCTGCGCAGCCAGTTTGCGGCGCTGCGCGGCGGCGATCCACAAGTTCAAGAATCAGTCAGCGATCCGATGGGAGCCCGAGCGTGAGCGAGAGAGCAAGTGACATTGGGGCTGTGGGCGACGAACCCGTGCTGGCACCCTCGCCGAGTGGCCCGCTGGGCTACGGAGACCGGGTGCAGCTCACCGGGCCAAAGGGTCGGCTGAACACCGTCACGCTGGTACCCGGCGGCGAGTTTCACAGCCACCGCGGCATGATCGCGCACGCAGACCTTGTGGGTCTGCCCGATGGTTCGGTAGTGGCGAATAGCAGCGGCGAGGAGTACCTCGCGTTGCGGCCACTGCTGAGTGACTTTGTGATGTCGATGCCACGTGGCGCGGCAATCGTATACCCGAAAGATGCTGCGCAGATCCTGTCACTGGCAGACATATTCCCCGGAGCGCGCGTGGTGGAGGCCGGTGTCGGGTCTGGTGCGCTCTCACTGCATCTGTTGCGCGCGATTGGCGGCGAAGGCGAACTGCTCTCGTTCGAGCGACGCGAAGAGTTCGCCGAGATTGCGCGTGCGAACGCGGCCGCGTTCTCGGGTTCTCTTCCCGAGAATTGGTCGGTGACGGTGGGCGATCTGCAGGAAGCGCTGCCCGCGGCGTGCGCCCCCGCTACGGTCGATCGTGTGGTGCTCGACATGCTCGCGCCCTGGGAATGCGTCGGGGTGGCCGCCGATGCACTGAAACCAGGCGGTGTGATCATCTGCTACGTAGCGACCGTGACCCAACTCTCGCGCGTGGCCGAAGAGTTGCGCCGCCACGGGGGCTTCACGCACCCGCAGGCCAACGAAACCATGGTGCGAGGGTGGCATGTTGAAGGCCTCGCCGTGCGTCCGGATCATCGAATGGTCGCGCACACCGGCTTCCTCATCACGGCACGGCGCTTGGCGCCGGGGGCGGTTCTGCCGCAGTTGAAGCGGCGCGCGTCGAAGGGTGACTTCACCGCCGAAGATGTCGCGGCCTGGACCCCGGATCTGAACGACGAAACGGCCGGTGAGTGGACTCCCGAGTCGATCGGTCAGTGGAGCAAGAGCGACAAGGTACTGCGAAAGAAGGTGCGCGTTGCCCAGCAGCTCGCGCGCGAGCGCGGTGCCGACGAGCCCGAGAGCTGATCCGCCCCACCACATCTTCCCAACACTCGGCTGCACTAGAATCGGGTGGTTGCCAGGTTTCACCGAGAGGTTTTCATGCGTCGTCGAGTTCTCCCCGTCATTGCTATTGCGACGCTGGCGTTCGCCGGGTTGACAGGTTGCACCGTCTCTGCGACGGGCGCTGAGTCGTGTGTCGCGCCCCTCAGCCCCGGGGCGCTCAGTGAGAGTGTTTCGGTGGGCAATCTGACCGGTGGCCAGCCAGACGTTTCGATTGATTCGGGCGCCAAGATCGTCAACGCCCAACGCTCGCTGATAGAAGAGGCTTCAGACCGCGATGTCGTCGCGGCAGAGGGCACAATCGTGTCGGCAAATCTGGCCTACTTCGACTCGGTTTCCGGTGAGATGCTCGAGGCGAGCCCGACATTTGGGTCTGGCACCGCAGGCGAGTTGTTCCTGGCCTCGGCCGAGGGTGGGCCGGTGTTGCAGGGCGTGCTGTGCTCGGCCCCCGGCGACCTCGTGGCGATCGCGTTGCCTGAGGATCTCAGCACCGGAGCCGTATCGACCCCGGGCGCCTCCCTCGTCGTTGTCGCCGAGATTATCGACGTTGCGCCGGGCTCGGCCTCGGGCGCACTCACCCCACTGCCCTCGGGATTCCCGGCAGTTGTGACCGACGACGCAGGCCGCGTGGGCCTGGTACTGCCGCCCCAGGCAGCGCCCGCAGAAACGAAAACCGCGGTGCGCATCGTTGGTGAGGGGCCGGAGGTGCAGGCCGACAGCATGGTCATTGGCAACGTGTTGACCGTGGGCTGGGACGGTCAGCTGCTCAAGAACACGTGGGAAGCTGGCCCCGAGAACATCGGCTCAGAAGAGCAGATCGAGCAGTCGGGCGCAACGTTTCGGGCTGCGTTGACCGGGTTCCCCGTGGGTTCGCAGGTTGTGGTTATCGAACCTGGTGACGGTAGCCCCCGCGTCAGCGTGATCGATATCCTCGCAATCGCCTAGGCGACATCACCGTGGCGGGGCACAGCACGCAACGCTCGATCCCCGCTGAGGAGCGGGTGTTCAGCCTCGTTCTCGCCCTGGTGGCGAGCCCCCAGGGGCTCACGAAGCGCGAGCTCCTTTCGAGCGTTCACGGGTATTCCGATCGCTATCGCACTGGCGAGACCGATCGCGCGCTCGAACGTCAGTTCGAACGCGACAAAGACCAGGTGCGCGCGCTCGGTATTCCCATCGAGACCGTTGATTCGCCTGAGGAATCGGGAAATCTGCAACATTCCCGCTATCGAATTTCAAAAGACCTGTTGCAGTTCCCTACCGACACGCGCTTTACGGCAGCTGAACTCAGTGTGCTGAGGCTCGCGTCGCTCGCCTGGGCGGAGAGTAGTCTCAGCGCTGAATCGCGACGCGCTGCGATGAAACTGGAATCACTGGGCGCGGGCCTCGATGTCGCCTCTCTCGGAATCGCCCCGCACCTCGGAATTCCCGAGGCTGCAGCTCCCGCACTGCAACGCGCCATCGATGAGCGCAGCGTGACAACCTTTTGGTATCAGCTGCCAGATCGAGACGCTCCCGCCAAGCGAAGGGTTGCACCGCTTCGTCTGCATCGCGCGGAAGGACGCTGGCACCTGATCGCCTGGGATCTCGAGCGCGATGCCGGCCGCGTGTTTCTGCTCTCACGCATTGTGGGAGAGGCGAAGCTCCACTCAGAAACCTTCGATGCCGCACTTGGTGATCGCGTGGAGAGCATGCTTGACGATCTCCTCGCGTTGCGGGAGCGGCAGTTCGCACGGCTCGTGGTACGCCGTGGCTCCATCGCCGAGGCGCGTTTGGCTGCGCGCGCGGTGACGCGTCCGACCTCCGAAGACGCTGCACCGGAGGAGACCACGCAGACGGGTCAACTCGATGCCGGGTATCGATTCCTTACCGTGACGACTCTCGACCTCACCGCACTTGCAAGCGAGCTCGCCGGTTACGGTGATGATGTGGTCGGTGCGGATCCACCCGCGTTGCGTGATGCCGTGGTTGCCCTGCTCGCCGAGGTGCGGCGACAGCACGAGACTCCTGTTCCCGACGACGACGGAGGAGCTCGATGAGTAGGAGCCTGACCACACCCGATCGCGTGGTGCTGCTGCTCGCACTCGTGCCCTACCTGGTCGAACGCGGCCCGACGCCCCTCGCCGATCTCGCGGAGGCCTTCGCCGTCGATGCGCGGGTGTTGCGTCAGCTCATCCCATTTCTGGGCATGGCCGGAATTCCCGGCGAGACGAATACTTATCAGGACCAAGACCTCTTCGACATCGACTGGGACGCGTTCGAGGCACACGAGGTGGTGACCCTCACCCGTGTCATCGCGGTCGACGACACCCCGCGGTTCTCGGCCGTCGAGACCGCGGCGCTGCTGGCCGGCCTGCACTCGCTGCTTCCCATGCTGCCCGAGCGGGAACGTCGTCACGCGGCATCGGCCGCGGCGAAGCTCGCCGGTGGAATGAGTGATCACCAGCAGCTCTCGCTGTCGGTAACGACCGAACCCGAGAATCCCTGTCTCGCGGAGATCTCTGCTGCCATCGCCGCGGGGAAGCAGCTGGTGTTCGACTATCGAGACGTGCATGGCCGTGAGACCACGAGACGCGTCGAGCCGCTCGTGCTCGGCCAGGCGAACGGTGACTGGTACCTGCGCGCGCACTGCCTCGATCGAGAGGCCGAGCGTACGTTCGCAGTGGATCGCATCCGAGTGCCTCGGATGCAGCCCGAGGCCGCACGGGCGAGGCCGCACGGGCGCGTATCGCTTCCGGCGCTCGATCCGGTGCGCGAGGGGGTCACCGCTCGGCTCCGATTCAGGGTCGGTGTCTTGCATCGCCTCGCGGGCTTCATGCCGCGGGTCCTGGGGGAACCGGTCGATGGTTGGGTACGAGCCGAGATCGACCTCGCACATCCCGCGGTCGCGGTGCGCGTGGTGCAGGTCGCCCCGGGTGAGATTGTTTTTGAGACACCAGCCGAGGCACGCGAGGCGGTGCTCGAGTGGAGCGCGCGCGCTCTCGCACCCCACGACGCGTGACTCAGCATTCCGGCAGTAAGCTGGCCTGGTGGCAGTGACAGCACGGCGGCGGAAGAACCCCGATGGCAAGATGAGCCTGGGCGCCCACCTCATCGAATTGCGGAACCGTCTGTTCATTGCTGCCATCGCGATCGGTGTCGCTCTGATAGCGGGCTGGTTTCTCTCTGACTGGGTGTGGACGGTCCTTCGGCAGCCGATCCTCGAGCTTGAGGTTGAAGGGCGCACCGCCCTCATCCAGTACACCGACGTGACGAGTGGCTTCGATACGAAGGTACAGATCTCGCTCTTCATCGCAGTGCTGCTTGCCTCGCCCGTGTGGCTGTACCAGATCTGGGCGTTCCTCGTGCCGGGGCTGACTCGGCGTGAAAAAGGGGTCGCCATTGGGTTTCTCGGCACAGCGGTGCCGCTATTTCTCCTCGGGGTCTACGCCGGCTGGAGTGTGCTCCCGAACATCGTGCGCATCATGGCGATGTTCCAGCCAGAGGAGGATGCCTTCCAGATCGCTGCGCGAAGTTACCTGGATTTCACGATCAAGCTACTCCTCGCTGTCGGCGTGGGATTCGTGATGCCGGTCTTCCTGGTGCTGCTGAACTTCATCGGAATTCTCAGCGGAAAATCGATTCTCAAGAGTTGGCGCGTCGCGATACTCTGCATCATCCTGTTTGCCGGCATCGCGACACCCGCAGCGGATCTGATGAGCATGTTCCTGCTTGCGGCGCCAATTATCCTGTTGTACTTTGCGGCGGCAGGGATCGCGATCCTGCACGATAAACGAGTGGAAAAGAAGCAGGCAAAAGAACTGGCCGAGTACGGCATTGACCCCGTGTCGGAAGCGGAGTGACCGGAATGGAGAAGTCGAGCGAACCGACCGAGGCAGCAGGGCCGTCCGATGCGCGGGAGTATCCGGCGCTGGATGCCTTCGCCGCTCGGCTGAAGTTCCCGCTCGACGCATTTCAGCGCACCGCCTGTGAGCGGCTTGAGGCCGGCCGCAGCGTTTTGGTGGCGGCGCCCACGGGATCCGGCAAGACCACCGTCGCTGAATTCGCCGTTGCCCTCGCGCGGCGAGAACGCGATGCGCGAATCTTTTACACGGCCCCCATCAAGGCGCTCTCAAATCAGAAGTTCCGCGAACTGTGCGCCGAGTACGGCGACGACGAGGTGGGGCTACTTACGGGTGACGTCAACATTCGGGGGCACGCCCCGATTGTCGTGATGACCACCGAAGTGCTGCGCAATATGATCTACGCCGAGAGCGACGCGATCGATGACCTCGCCTTTGTCGTGCTCGACGAGGTGCACTACCTGGGCGACAAATACCGGGGGGCGGTGTGGGAAGAGATCATCCTGCACCTTCCCCAGTCGGTGCGGTTGGTATCCCTGTCTGCCACGGTCTCCAACGCCGAGGAATTTGGCGACTGGATGCACGCGGTGCGCGGAGACACCGATGTGATCCTCAGCGAGCATCGGCCCGTTCCGCTCTATCAGCACGTCCTCACCGCGAAGGCGCTGCTGCCGCTCTACGTCGATGGCGACGGCGAGTTGGCCGAGCGCGGCACACTCAATCCCGAGCTGCGCGCCCTCGATCGCGGAAGTCGCGGCCAAGTGTCCCGCGATCGCAGCGCTGGTTCGCGAGACCGTGGCTCGGAGAGATATCGCAGCTCGCGCGACCGTTCGCGGGGGAGGGCCCCTGAGCGCCGCACGAAGCGCATCACCCGTGCGGACATCGCGCGCGCGCTCGATGAGATGCAACTCACCCCCGCGATCGTATTCATTTTCAGCAGGAATGGCTGCGACCAGGCAGTGCGCCAGTGCCTGTTCGAAGGGATCCGCTTGACCACGCGCGAGGAGCGCGATGAGATCCGCGCCGTAATCGAACGCGAGATTTCCGGAATCGATCCCGAAGACCTGCGCGTCTTGGGTGTCAGTGAGTGGATCGCGGGCCTCGAGCGGGGGCTCGCCGCGCATCACGCCGGCATGTTGCCGCAGTTCAAAGCAGTCGTCGAGCAGCTGTTTCAGCGACGTCTCGTCAAGGTGGTGTTTGCCACTGAGACGCTCGCACTCGGCATCAACATGCCGGCGCGCTCGGTGGTGATCGAGAAGCTCGATAAGTTCAACGGCGAGGAGCGGGTGCCGCTCACCTCCGGGGAGTACACGCAGCTCACGGGCCGTGCGGGTCGACGCGGCATCGACCACGAGGGTCACGCGATCGTGGTCTGGAACGAGGGTGCCGACCTTGAGGCGATCGCTCACCTCGCCTCCGCGCGCTCGTTCCCGGTACGGTCGAGTTTTCGGCCCACCCCGAACATGGCAGCAAACCTCCTGCAGCGCATGGACCTGGCGTTGGCGCGTGAGACGCTCGAACTCTCATTCGCGCAGTTCCAGGCCGATCGCGCCGTGGTGGATCACGCCAGGGAACTCCGAGCCGAGCAGGAGTCTCTCGCCGGGTATCAGGCCGCCGCCCAGCGGGCGAAGGGGTCTGACAAGAAGCGCTGGGAAGATCGCGAGCGCAAGCTTCGCCGCAAGATCGAGCGCGGGCGACGTCAGATCGCGAGCCGCACGGGCACGATTGCGCGAACATTCGATCGTGTCGTCGACACGCTGACCGATCTCGACTACCTGCAGCACCTCGGAGGGGGGCAGGTTGAGGTGGGCGAGTGGGGGCTGCTACTTTGCCGAATATACGGCGATCGCGACCTGCTCGTGGCCGAGTGCCTCAGGCGCGACGCCTGGCACGGGATCGATGCCGCCGGCCTCGCCGCGCTCGCCTGCGCGCTAACGTACGAACCGCGCCGTGACGACGAGGCCGAGGGCCGACTCCCGGGGGGGTCCTTCCGGCAAGCGTTTGATCGGACGCTCGACCTGTGGGTCGAACTTGACGAACTGGCAGAACGCAACAGATTGCCGCAGGTGGATGCCCCGCACCCCGGGCTCGCCTCGGCGATGCACGGTTGGGCGAGCGGGTGGACGCTCACGCGCACACTGGAACACGCCATGATCGGCGCGGGCGATTTCGTGCGCTGGTCGAAACAAACGATCGATCTGCTCGACCAAATCGCGCAAGCGGCAGAGCACGCCGAGGTCGATGTCGACCGCCTCGGCGCGCTGGGGGCCGTCGCTCGAGACGCGAAGCGCAAGGTTCGCCGCGGCATCGTCTTGACCTCAAGTAGCTCGTGAACACTGTACGCACCCTGAAATGGTGGATCGCGCTTCCCGCCGCGTTGCTCGGCGGCCTGGCGCTTGACGCGGCCACCCCGTGGCTGAACTGGTGGCCGGCCGGACTCATCGGTGCTGCTCTCGTGATCGCGTCCGTGTGGCAGCAGCGCTCGCTCGCCGGATTGCTGCTCGGGGCGGTCGCCGGTGCGGCATTTTGGGGCCCACACATCTCGTGGTTGACGCTCTACCTCGGTCCGATTCCCTGGCTCGCGCTCTGCTTCGTCATGGTCTCGTGGTTCGCGCTGTTCGGGCTCGTCGCTGCGACAGCCACCCGGGGGCTCTCGCAGGTGCGGATGCCGCGGGTTGCCCGAGTCGCCACGCAGTCCCTGACCGTCGCTGGGCTCTGGGTGCTGCGCGAGCAGCTGCAGTCGACGGTGCCATATGGAGGGTTTGCCTGGGGTCGTCTCGCACACACCCAGGCGGAAGGTCCGTTTTCTGAGCTGGTTTCGTGGGTGGGTTTCGCCGGATTGTCTGGCCTGATCGCCCTGATGTGCGCGCTCCCCGTTGCGACGGCGTTCGCCTGGAGGGCCAGCGCGAGAAACGCACTCGGAAGACGCGCGTGGGCGGGTGCCGCGGCGTGTGCTCTCGCACTGGTCGCACTGGCCCTCGTTCCGCCAGCCCAGCTTGAAGAAGTGGGCTCTCTGCGAGTGGCCGCCGTGCAGGGCAATTCGAAATCAGGGATTTTTGACGACAGGGAATCGGGAGACGTGCTCCGCGATCACCTCGAGGCCACAGAGGCTGTGCTCGACGAGCTTGAGGTCGCGGGCGAACGCGTTGATGTGATCGTCTGGCCCGAGAACAGCGCAGAATTCGATCTCCCGGGCAACCCCTACGGCAGCTACGCGGTACAGCGCCTCGCGAAACGCGCAGGAGCGCCGATCGTGGTGGGCACGATCCTGAAAGATCCGGACGGCACCTACACCAACAGCACCCTGGTGTTTGACGGCACCGGCAGCACGAGCCAACGGTATGACAAGCGGCGCCCCGTGCCGTTTGCCGAGTACATGCCGGACCGCGCGTTCTACAGGTCTCTCGTGCCCGAACTCATAGATTTGGTGCAGCTCGACTATGCGTTCGGCACCCGACCCGCGGTACTTCCCATCGAGGGCGCGTCTGGCCCCTTCAACGCCGGCATCGCCATCTGCTTTGACATCATCTTCGACGATCACGCGGGAGCAATGGTGGGCGACGGCGCGGAGGTCATCTTTGCCCAGACGAATAACGCCGACTTTGGGCGCACCGACGAGAGCGCGCAACAGCTGCAGATCGCCAGATTGCGCGCGATCGAGACCGGGCGTGCGCTCGTCAACATTTCGACCGTGGGTACGAGCGCCGTCGTCATGCCAGACGGTAGCGACCTCGCGAGACTCGACACCTTTACCGCCGATGCCATGGTCACCGAAGTGCCCCTCGTGCGTGGAGAGACCCCGGCACTGCGCCTGGGCGCGTTCTTCGCCGGAATCTGGATCACGTTCGCTGTCGGCGGAACGCTCCTGAGCGTATGGGGAGGCAACGCGACGCGCATCGGCGGCAGCCGCCGGAAAGCGGGGGAGTCGACGACGCTAGCGTCGGTCTCCTGAGCGCCTGGCGCGCAGCAGCTTCAGCCGTTCTTCGAGCAACTCTTCAAGCTCCTCTCGGGTGCGGCGTTCGAGGAGCATGTCCCAGTGCGTGCGCTGGTGCTTTTCCTTGTCTTCAAATTCCGAGCGTGCCGTGCGCCCGGCCTCATCGTCGAGAAAGCCGACCTCACCCGTTCGTTGATCAACCCACTCCGCTGGTACCTCGGCATCAGCATCGAACATGACAGTGAATCGATTGCCCCGATCGGTGAGGTACTCCACTCGTCGTCGGGGAGAGAACTCCACTCCCTCTTCTGCCTGCAGGCTCGTCGCCCCAATCCGGGCTCCGCGCAGTGTTCGCTCAGCCATGGGAACCTCCTCGCCTCGCGAGCCACGCTGAGTGGCGCAGCGCCGCGATCCACCGGTCTTTCCTTGACTGCAGCGTAGCGCTCTGGGCGCGGCAGCGTAACCCCCCGCCGGAGGGGGTGTGAGAAGTGCCGCGACAGCGTAATATGCAGCCCGGTACGCTGGTGGAGACGTCTGTCATTTTTTCGAAGGAGCCTCAGTGACCCAGCCGCTTGCCGCACACAGTCTCACGGGTGCACGCGCACTCGTCACCGGATCTTCGCGAGGGATCGGCGCGGACACCGTGCGGTATTTCGCTGAGGCCGGGGCCGATGTTGTGGTGAACTTCCGAAACAAGGCCCCGCGGGCTGAAAAGCTGGGGGCACAGCTTCGCGAACTCGGCGTGCGAGTGTTGGTGCAGGGTGCAGACCTGACCGATCCCGCCTCGCTTTCCGAGATGATGGAGGCCGTCGCGAAGGAATTTGGCGGACTCGATATCCTCGTGCTCAACGCCTCCGGTGGGATGGAAAGCGGCATGGCCGAGGATTACGCGTTGCAGCTCAACCGTGATGCTCAGCTCGCCGTACTCGACGCGGCGCTTCCGCTGCTCGCACCAGGATCGCGCGTGGTGTTTGTCACGAGCCACCAGGCGCACTTCATCCGTACCACACCGACGATGCCCGAGTACGAGCCCGTCGCCCTCTCAAAGCGGGCCGGCGAAGACGCGCTGCGGGAGCGGATCCCGCAGCTTGACGAGCGAGGCATCGACTTCGTTGTGGTGTCAGGCGACATGATTGAGGGAACGGTCACCGCTACGCTGCTTGAACGCGCGAGCCCGGGCGCGATCGCCTCGCGCCGGGAATCGGCAGGCAAGCTCTACAACGTCTCTGAGTTCGCTGCCGAAATTGCCCGGGCCGCGGTCGAACCCATTCCCGAAGATCACACGCGGCTGGTGGGCGACACCTCGGGTTTCATCGCGTAATCAGCTGTGTTACAGCTTCGTTTCGGGCACTCTGCCTCTGCGGCGTAGCTTTGCATAGACCGAAGATTATTCGGCTCGTACGGTATTCGCTGGGAAGCCGTGAAGAAACGGTGGGGTTCGATTCGTTCTGCCGAAGAAACCAGTGTTAATGTCGAAACTCCGAGCCACCGTGCTTCGTCGTGACAATGGGGTCACGGCGATACCTTTTCGCACGAGGTGAGACCGACTGGGCCGCCGACGTCCCACTGATCGAGAGGACGTCGATGAGCGTGACGCAAGCGACCCCATTCCCCACAGCCGGAGCACAATCCGCCCGTGGGTCCTTCCCCGCGGCAGCGGGGCTGTACGATCCAGCAGACGAAAAGGACGCGTGCGGACTCGCGTCGGTGGTTTCGCTCAGCGGCGAGGCCAGCCATGAGATTGTCGAGCTGGCTCTCACCGCCCTCGAGAACCTCGAGCACCGTGGCGCGGTGGGGTCAGACGCAGGTACCGGCGATGGTGCCGGGATCCTGTGCGCCATGCCCGACACCTTCTTCCGTCGCGTGCTCGCCGAGAGCGCGCCTGATGCTGTCCTTCCTCAAGCTGGGCGATATGCGACCGGCCTGGCGTTTCTCCCGCAGGAATCCGCAGAACGGCGTGCCGTGCGCTACCGGATCGGAGCCATCGCCGCCGAGGAGGGGCTGACCATTGTGGCCTGGCGCCCAGTCGCGGTGCGCCCGGAGGTACTGGGTGAGTCGGCCAGAGATGTCGCCCCGGTTATCGAACAGCCATTCCTCGTCGCAAGCGACGGGCAGGCCGCCGACGAACTCCAGGTCGAACGACGCGCATTCCGCACCCGCAAGCGTATTGAGCGCGAGACCGGGGTGTATCTGCCCTCTCTGTCTGCACGCACCATCGTCTACAAGGGCATGGTCACCACGCTGCAGCTGCCCGGCTTCTACCCTGAACTCTCAGAAAGCGATTTCGCCGCCAGGTTCGCCATCGTGCATTCCCGGTACTCGACCAACACTTTTCCGTCCTGGCACCTTGCGCAGCCGCTGCGACTGGTCGCACACAACGGCGAGATCAACACGGTGCGAGGCAACCGCAACTGGATGCGTGCGCGCGAGGATCAACTCGAGAGTGAAGTACTCGGCGACCTTCGCCCCCTCCGACCGATCTGCTCCGAAGGTGGAAGCGACTCTGCGAGCTTCGATGAGGTGCTCGAGCTGCTCGTCATGGCCGGTCGAAGCCTCCCGCACGCCCTCGCGATGATGGTTCCGGAGGCCTGGGAATCCGAGGATGGTCTCGCACCCGAACTGCGGGACTTTCTTGAGTATCACTCACTGGTGATGGAGCCGTGGGACGGCCCCGCAGCAATGATCGCCACCGATGGCACCGAGCTGGTGGCTCTGCTCGATCGCAACGGGCTCCGCCCCGGTCGTTTCCAGGTCACCAGGGGCGGTCTGCTGGTCATCGCCAGTGAGACCGGGGTGCTTGAGTTCACACCCGATCAGGTGGTGCGCCGCGGGCGCCTGCAACCAGGCCGCATGCTCGCGGTAGATCTTGCCACGGGCACGATTCGCGAGGATCACGAGGTGAAGAGCGCACTCGCGGCCGCGGCCCCCTGGGGTCAGTGGCTGAACGAGGGCAGGATCCACCTGAGCGATTTACCCGAGCGGGAGCACCTCGTGCACCCACCCGCCTCGATCGTGCGCCGCCAGCGCACGTTTGGGTATACGGAAGAGGAGCTTCGCTTGCTGCTCACGCCGATGGCACGCGAGGGTGCGGAGCCGATTGCGGCAATGGGTACCGACACGCCGATCGCCGTATTGTCTGAGCGACCACGACTCGTCTTCGACTACTTCGTGCAGCAATTTGCGCAGGTCACAAACCCGCCGCTCGACGCGCTTCGAGAAGAACTGGTGACGAGCCTGTGGACCGGGATCGGGCCACAGGCGAACTTGCTCACGCAGTCGGCTGAGCATGCCAGACAGGTGATTCTGAATTTCCCCGTCATTGACAATGACGCGCTCGCGCGCATCATGCACTTCGGTGACGACCCTGAGCGCGAGCGCACCGTGACCGTGCGCGGCCTGTACCCGGTTGATGGCGGTGCCCCGGCACTGGCGTTACGTCTCGAGGCAATGTGCCGTGAGGCAAGCGCAGCGATCGACGCAGGGGCCGAGTTCCTCATCTTGAGTGACCGCGACAGTAACAAGGATCAGGCACCCGTGCCGTCCCTGTTGGCCGTCTCGGCGGTGCACCATCATCTCATTCGCGAGGGCAAGCGGATGCGAGTGGCCCTCATTGCAGAGGCCGGAGACGTGCGCGAGGTGCATCACGTCGCCGCGCTGATTGGATACGGCGCGGCTGCGGTTAACCCGTACCTGGCGATGGAAACCGTCGAGGGTCTGGTGCGCTCCGGAGAGCTCGAGGGCATCGAACCCACCGAGGCGGTGGCACACCTCATCAAGGCGCTCGGCAAGGGCATGCTGAAGGTGATGAGCAAGATGGGCATTTCGACCGTCGCCTCCTACTGCGGTGCGCAGACGTTTGAAGCCATCGGGCTGGCAAAAGACGTGGTGGATCGCTACTTCACCGGAACGGCATCGAAGCTCGGCGGAGTCGGACTCGATGTCATCGCCGCAGAGGTCGCGGCCCGCCATCGTCGCGCCTATCCCGATGACCCTGCCGCGCTCGCGCACCGCCGACTCGAGACCGGTGGTGAGTATCGCTGGCGTCGAGGCGAGGAGCCGCACCTCTTCGACCCCGAAACGATCTACAAGCTGCAGCACGCGACGCGCACGGCCCGCCGCGACATCTTCACCGAGTACACCGCGCGGGTCAACGAGCAGCAGGAGCGTTTGATGACGCTGCGCGGTCTGTTCAAGTTCTCTCCGCAGCGCCCCGCGGTTCCGCTCGATGAGGTCGAACCCGTCGAATCGATCATGCGGCGTTTCGCGACCGGGGCCATGAGTTACGGCTCCATCTCGCAGGAGGCCCACCAGACTCTCGCGATCGCGATGAACCGCATTGGCGGCAAGTCGAACACTGGCGAGGGCGGGGAAGACGAGGAGCGGCTGCTCGACCCCGAGCGCCGCAGCTCGATTAAGCAGGTTGCCTCGGGCCGCTTTGGCGTGACGAGCATGTACCTCACGAACGCCGACGAGATCCAGATCAAGTTGGCACAGGGAGCGAAACCGGGGGAGGGCGGACAGTTGCCGCCCCAAAAGATGTACCCGTGGATCGCGAGCACGCGCCACGCGACTCCGGGTGTTGGACTGATCTCGCCGCCCCCGCACCACGACATCTACTCGATCGAGGATCTCAAGCAGCTCATTTTCGACCTGAAGCGCGCAAATCCTCGCGCCCGCATTAGTACCAAGCTCGTGAGCCAGAGTGGCATCGGCCCAGTTGCAGCCGGGGTGGCCAAGGCGCTCAGCGATGTCGTGCTCATCTCTGGTCACGACGGCGGCACGGGTGCGAGCCCGATGAACTCACTCAAGCACGCCGGGTCGCCGTGGGAGCTGGGGATTGCGGAGGCGCAGCAGACGCTGATGCTGAATGGGCTGCGCGATCGCGTGGTCTTGCAGGTCGACGGGCAGTTGAAGACCGGCCGCGATGTCGTGATTGCGGCCCTGCTCGGTGCCGAGGAGTTCGGCTTCGCGACGGCACCGCTCGTGGTGTCCGGGTGCATCATGATGCGGGTCTGTCATCTTGACACCTGCCCGGTGGGTGTCGCGACGCAGAATCCCGAGTTGCGTGCCCGATTTACCGGACAGGCCGAGCACGTCGTGAACTTCTTCCGCTTCATCGCCGAAGAAGTGCGAGAGCTCCTCGCCGAGCTTGGCTATCGCACCCTTGAAGAGGCCGTAGGAGATACCTCATCTCTCGATATCGACGAGGCGCTGCGGCACTGGAAAGCCGAGGGTCTTGACCTTTCGCCGATCCTGAGCGGGCCCAAGATGGCTGCCGATCAACCGCGCAGGCACGCACGCGAGCAAGATCACGGGCTCGAAGAGCACTTCGACCACCGACTCATCGCCGCGTCGCAGGCTGCACTGGAACGGCGCGATTCGGTTGTCATCGACCTGCCCATCCGGAATGTCGACCGCGCGGTCGGAACGATGCTCGGGCACGAGGTGACGAAGCGATTCGGCTCGGCTGGGCTTGCGCCGGGCACGATCGATGTCATGCTCACCGGTTCCGCCGGACAGTCACTCGGCGCGTTCCTTCCGCCAGGCATCACGCTCCGGCTGATCGGCGATGCCAACGACTACGTCGGCAAGGGACTCTCGGGCGGCGAGATCACGGTCCGCCCCCACGCCGACGCGGGCCACCCCGCCGCCGGCAACGTGATCGCCGGAAACGTTATCGGGTATGGCGCGACCAGTGGTTCAGTGTGGATCGCGGGCGTGGTCGGTGAGCGCTTCCTCGTGCGCGGCTCAGGTGCGACCGCTGTTGTGGAGGGTACTGGAGACCACGCGCTCGAGTATTTCACCGGCGGATTCGCGTTGATCCTCGGCCCGACCGGTCGCAATATCGGAGCAGGGATGTCTGGCGGCGAAGCCGTGCTGCTCGACCTTGATCCGCTCCACGTCAACTCAGCCGAGTTGGCCTCTGGCTCACTCCTGCTCCAGCCCTTCTCCGAGATCGACGGTTCCGCAGGCAAAGATCTGCGCGCCTCTGTCTCCGCGCTCCTGCAGCGCCACGTGGAACAGACGGGATCTGAGCTTGCTGCAGATCTCCTGCAGCAACTCGCGCGCGATCCACAGTCAACGTTCGCTCGTTTCACCCGATTGATTCCGCGCGACTATGCCCGCGTGCTTGAGATTCGCGAGCGTGCACGCGACGAAGGTATCGACCCCGACGGCGACCGGGCCTGGTCGCAGATTCTGGAGGCAACCCGTGGCTGATCCGCGTGGTTTTCTGAAGGTTCGCGAGCGCGAACTGGCACCCAAGCGCCCCGTCGCGCTGCGCTTGCAGGATTGGCGGGAGGTCGTCGATCCTGCCGATCCGACCCTCGTGGCGAGGCAGGCCTCGCGCTGCATGGACTGCGGGGTGGCTTTTTGCCATCAGGGGTGCCCGCTCGGCAACCTGATCCCGGAATGGAACGACCTGGTGTGGCGCGGTCGCGAGCAGGAGGCGCTCGAGCGCCTGCACGCCACCAATAACTTCCCGGAGTTCACCGGTCGCGCATGCCCGGCTCCCTGCGAGTCGGCCTGTGTGCTGGGCATCAATCAGCCGGCGGTGACCATTAAACAGGTCGAAAACAGCATCATCGATCAGGGTTTCGCGAACGGCTGGGTGCTGCCGCTTCCTCCCGAACGGCTCACCGACAAGACCGTCGCGGTGGTCGGATCCGGGCCCGCGGGCCTCGCGGCTGCTCAGCAACTCACGCGGGCGGGTCACACCGTCGCCGTGTACGAACGCGACGAGCAGCCCGGCGGCCTCCTTCGGTTCGGTATTCCCGATTTCAAACTCGAGAAGGCGTTGGTTGAGCGGCGCATCGCACAGCTCAAAGCCGAAGGCACACGTTTCCGTTCCGGCATCGAAGTGGGCCGGGATCTGAGCTGGGGCGAACTCCGACGGCGCTACGACGCTGTTGTCGTTGCGACCGGCTCGACCGTTCCTCGCGCGCTCGAAATTCCGGGCCGCGATCTGGTGGGTGTGATGCCCGCGATGCCCTACCTCGCCGCGTCGAACCGGGTCGTCGCCGGAAGCCTCGCAGCAACGCCCTTTGACGCTGCGGGCAAACACGTCATTGTGATCGGTGGCGGAGATACCGGGGCCGACTGTGTGGGTACGGCACACCGCCAGGGTGCCGCGTCCGTGACGAACCTGGCGATCGGACGGAAGCCTGGTCAGGCACGCACGGAGTCGCAGCCGTGGCCGGTGCACCCGACCCTGTTTGAGGTGACGAGCTCACACGAGGAGGGCGGAGAGCGTCGGTACTTGGCATCCACGGTGGAGTTCCTTGGAGACGCACAGGGCCACGTGCACGGACTGCGTGTCGCCGAGACGGGTATCACCGAGCGCGGCCGCGAGCCGATTCCCGGCACCGAGCGCGTGCTCGAGGCCGACCTCGTGCTGATCGCAATGGGGTTCAGTGGCCCCGAGCACATCGACGATGCCGGGTTCCCACTCGGACGTTCCGCCCGCGGGGCCTTT
>Ga0209346_1000123_pt1 | contig 113978 bp, 115 predicted proteins | sample AutmiccommunBRH9_FD_187381 | JGI IMG/M metagenome (GOLD analysis project Ga0209346, IMG submission 187381) | Deep subsurface microbial communities from Mt. Terri, Switzerland - Autotrophic microbial communities BRH/9 (SPAdes) (version 2) | ecosystem: Environmental > Aquatic > Deep subsurface >...
CAAACTCGGCAAAGTCCACGCAAGACTCCGCCCCGCAGACCGACGCCACAAGCGCGATCGTCAGAATGTCGAGCAGATCATGGCGCTGCGCATTCCCGCGGCGTGGGTCCGGAATATCCCCGAAAATTGTGATCAATGACGGCATCGGTTCCTCCTTCAGGAGGCTCCTGCAGAATCCAGATCACAACACTCCGCCAGCCCTGTTCTTCAAATGCGATTCCCCTGCGGTGGCGGTGGCGGTGGCGGTGCGCCCGGCGAACAGCCCCGACAGCGCCCGCCCGACCAGTGCGCTCACGCGCGGGCGGGGCAGGGCGGCGAAGGGCATCGGGCGGCTCACCTCGATCGCGGCGACGCCGACGCGCGCGGTCAGCGCGCCGTTCACCACCCCCTCGCCGAAGCGGCGAGAGAGTTTGGCCAGCAATCCGCCGCCGGCCACCGACGAGATCAGGTCGTCGCCCACCGCCAGCGCGCCGGTGGCCACCAGATGCGCCACCACCCGGCGCGCCAGCCGCCAGCCGCCCAGCCCCCCGGGCCGGCCGCCGTAGATCGTGGCGACGGTGCGGATCATCCGCAGGTTGCCAACCAGCGCGGCGGCGACATCGGCCAGCGCCAGCGGCACCAGCGCGGTGGTGGCCGCCACCTGCCTTGCCGCGCTCTCGACCGCCGCGCGCGCGGCGGCGTCGAGCGGGCCCATCAGCTCGGTCTCGGCGAGGTCGAGCAGGGTCGCGGCGTCGAGGATGTCGGCCTGCCGCTCGTCCAGCCGCGCTAGCGGCCAGCGCATCGCCTCGCGCCCGGCATAAAGCGCGCCCAGCCGCGCGACCGCGGCGCGCGCGGCGCGCAGATCGTCGCCGGCCCGCGCCGCAAGCGTCTCGGCGCGCAGCGCGCCAAGGCGCTCGAGCCGCCGGATCGCCGCGACCTCGCGCAGCCCCAGCACCGCCGCCGCCGCCAGCGCCAGCGCCGCCAGCGCGGCCGCGATCCAGCCCAGCACCGGCACCTGCGCCAGCAGGCGGGTGACGAAATCCCACACCGCCACCGACAGGCCAAGCCCGGCCAGCCCCCCGGCGGCGGCCAGAAACAGCCGCCCCGCCCGCGACGGCCGCGCCGCGGCCAGCGCCGCCGCCTGGCGCATCGCCCGGCCCTCGGGCGTGGCCAGGCCCTCGGGCGGCGCCTCGGGCACCGGCGGGGCGGCGGCGGGGTCGGCGGCCTCGGCCTCGGGGCCCAGGTCGATCATGATCGGCGCGCGGGTCATCGCAGGCGGTCCCCCAGCAGAAACTCGGCCGCGCGGTCCAGCCTTATGTGCGGCAGGCCGGCGCCGGGGCGGTGGCTGCCGGGCGCGGGCAGGAACGCGGGTGCGGCGAAATCGGCGCCGTCGGGCCAGCCGGCCGCGCCCTCGCGCGCGGCGGCGAGGAAGGCGGCGGGATCGTCGGGCAGCACGCCGGGGTGGAACGCCGCCTGCCGCCCGTCCGCGACCGCGCCGCGCACCATGGCCACGGTTTCGCCGTCGTGGCGGCGGGTCTCCTCGGCGGTGGTGCGCAGCGCGGCCAGCGCCATCACCTCGGTGGCGGCACCGGCGAAGGCGGCCCGGCCCCGTGCCTCGGCCAGCAGCCCGGACAGAAGGCCGGCCAGCGCCGCGTGCTGGCCGTGGTGCAGGTGGTCGGCCTTGGTCGCGGCGAACAGCACGCGGTCGATCCGCGCCCCGCCCAGCCAGCGCGTCAGCCAGCCCGCCCGGCCGGGGCGGAACACCGCCGCCACCGCGGCCAGCGCCTGGCGCAGGTCGTCCAGCGCGGCCGGCCCCGCGGCCAGCGCGCCCAGCACGTCGACCAGCACCACCTGCCGGTCGATCCTCGAGAAATGGGTGCGGAAGAACGGCGCCACCACCGCGCGGCGATAGCCGTCGTAACGGCGCGCCATCTCGTGCCACAGGCTGCCGCGGGGGGCGGCACCGTTGGGCGCGGGCAGGGGCGCGAAGGTCAGCGCCGGCGCGCCCTCGAGATCGCCGGGCAGCAGGAACCGCCCCGGGGTCAGATACGACATTCCGGCCGCCCGCGCCGCGCCCAGATATCCCGCCCAGGCCGCCGCAAGCTGGCGCGCCTGCGCCTCGTCGAAGGGCGCTGCGGGATCGGCCGCGGCCAGCGCCGCGCGCCAGTCGGCGGCCTCGGGCCGGGCCTCGGCCCGCGCCAGCGCCTCGGCCGACCAGCGGCGATAGTCGCGCCCGATCAGCGTCAGGTCGAGCAGCCATTCGCCGGGATAGTCGACGATGTCGAGGTGCAGCACCCGCGGCCCGACCAGCGCCCCGCGCAGCCCGCCCCCGGCGATCCGCAACGACAGCCGCAACTCCGAGATCGCCCGCGTCGAGGCCGGCCAGCGCGGCGCCGCGCCGGTCAGGTCGGCCAGATGCGCCTCGTAGTCGAAGCGCGGCACGCCCATGTCGGGGTGCGGCTGCAGGAACGCCGCGCGCAGCCGCCCGGCGGTCTCGGCGCTCAGCGCCGGCATCCGCCCGCGCTCGATCAGGTTGGCCACCAGCGCGGTGATGAACACCGTCTTGCCGGCGCGCGACAGGCCGGTGACGCCCAGCCGCAGCGTCGGCTCGAACAGCGCCTCGCCGGCCCGCTCCACCCGCCGCCAGAGCGCCCCGCCGGCGTCCTCGATCCTGTCCGCGATGCCCAAGCCTGCCCCCGTTTGCCCCAAGATAGGCACCCCGGGCCCGCAGGGAAAGGTGCCGGGCGAAGCCGCCGCCCGCCCCTTCACCTTGGTGCAAATACTCCGGGGGGAGGGCGCCCGCCAGGGCGACCGGGGGGCAGGGCCCCCCTTGCGCCTCAGCCCCCGATCCGCCCGCGCCCGGCCAGCGCCGCCACCGCGAAGATCACCGCCGCCGCGGCCACGATCGAGGGGCCGGCCGGCGTGTCGAACGCCAGCGACGCGCCCAGCCCGCCCAGCGTCGCCGCGACCCCGGCGGCAACGGCGGCCAGCGCCATCGCCTCGGGCGAGGCGGCGGCGCGGCGTGCGGCCGCGGCCGGCACGATCAGCAGCGCCGCGATCAGCAGCGCGCCGACGATGCGGATCGCGATCGCCACGAACAGCGCCAGCGCCAGCACCAGCACCAGCCGCTCGCGCGTGGGCACGATGCCGGCGGCCTGGGCCAGATCCTCGCTCAGCGTCGCGGTCAGCAGCCGGTTCCAGCGCCACGCCAGCAGCGCCGCCACCGCCACAGCCCCCCCCCAGATCGCCCACAGGTCGGCCGCCGACACCGCCAGGATGTCGCCGAACAGCCACGCCGACAGGCCGGCCCTCGCCTCGGGCACGAACGCGGCGGCGATCAGCCCGAAGGCCAGCGCCGAATGCGCCAGCACCCCCAGCGTGGTGTCCATCGCCCAGCCCCGCCCGGCCAGCGCCGAAACCGTCAGCGCCATCAGCGCCGCCACCAGCGCGGTGCCCGCGAACACCGACACCGACAGCCCGAGCGCCAGCGCCACGCCCAGGATCGCGGCATGCGCGGTGGCGTCGCCGAAATAGGCCATCCGCCGCCACACCACGAAGCAGCCCAGCGGCCCGGCGGCCAGCGCCACCGCCAGCCCGGCCAGCGCCGCGCGAACCATGAAATCGTCAAGCGGAAGGGCCATCTTGTTCCTCGCTGGCCGGCACCGGCGCATGGGCGACGCCGCCATGCGCGTGGCCGTGGTCGTGGGCGTGCTGGTAAAGCGCCAGCGCCCCGCCGGTGCCGGACCCGAACAGCGCGCGGTATTCCGGCGCCGAGGCCACCACCTGCGGCGTGCCCTCGCAGCAGATGTGGCCGTTGAGGCAGATCACCCGGTCCGACGCGCTCATCACCACGTGCAGGTCGTGGCTGACCATCACCACCGCGCAGCCAAGCTCGCGGCGCAGCGCCTCGACCAGGCGGTAGAACGCCGCCACCCCGGCCTGGTCGAGGCCCTGCGTCGCCTCGTCGAGGATCAGCAACTCGGGCCGCCCGAGGATCGCGCGCGCCAGCAGCACGCGCTGGAACTGCCCGCCCGACAGCGCCGCCATCTGCCGCCCGCCCAGCCCCGCGACGCCGGTGCGCGCCAGTGCCGCCTCGGCCTCGGCCGGCGGGCGGGCATGGGGCAGCGACAGGAACCGCGCCACGCTCAGCGGCAGGCCGGCGTCAAGGTGCAGCCGCTGCGGCACATAGCCGATGCGCAGCCCCGGCCGGCGCCGGATGCGCCCGCGCGCCGGCGCCAGCGCCCCCAGCAGCGCGCGCAAAAGCGAGGTCTTGCCCGAGCCGTTGGGCCCGACCAGCGTCACGATCTCGCCCGGCGCGATCGCCAGCGAGACGTCGTGCAGCGCCGTCACCGCGCCGTGGCGCAGGGTGATCCCCTCGGCCGCGATCAGGGGCAGGGGCGCACTCATGGCCGGCCTCGGCGTGCGGGGCGGGTCCGGACGCCTCCGGCGGGAGTATTTGGACCAAGAAGAAATGCCGCCTCCCGGGCTTCTTCCTGGCGAAAATGCTCCGGGGGGGATCGGCCGAAGGCCGGTCGTGGGGCAGCGCCCCCCTGCGCGGCCACCCCCGGCGCGCGACCGCGGGGCCATGCGCTCGCTGCCGGACCCGTGGGCAATCCGTGGCCGCTCATGCCTCGGCCGCGCCGCGGCAGGCGGGGCATAGGCCGGCGGCCTCGATGCTCACCCGCTCGATGGCAAAGCCTGTCGCCGCGGCCGCGCCGTCGAGCGCCGCCCGTGCCGCGGCCACCGGCGCCTCGCCCAACGCCTTGCAGGTGCGGCAGATCAGGAAGGCGGGTTGGTGCGCCTCGCCCGGGTGCATGCACGCGCAGAACGCGTTCAGCCGCCGCACCCGGTGCGCCAGCCCCTGCGCGACGAGGAAATCGAGCGCGCGGTAGGCCACCGGCGGCTGGCGGGCGAAGCCGGCCTCGGCCAGCCGGTCGAGCACCTCGTAGGCGCCGAGCGCGGTATGGGCCTCGAGCAGGATCTCGAGCGTGCGCCGACGCACCGGGGTCAGCCGCGCGCCGGCTGCCGCGAGCACCGCCTCGGCGCGGGCGAGCACCGCCGCGGCGCAGGCGGCATGATCGTGGTCGCGGAAGGCGGCGGGTTCGGGCGGCGGGACGTTGGGCACGACGACCTCGGGCTTGACATGTTATATCATAACTATTCTGGTGGCGCCGCCGATGCAACCCCGGAAGGAGCCCCCGATGCCGACGATTCGCCTTTACGCCCTCGCGCTGCTTGCCGCCAGCCTTGTCGCCGCGCCGGCGCGGGCCGAGCCGCCGCAGGTTCTGGCCGACATCGCGCCGGTGCATTCGCTGGTGGCGCAGGTCATGGCCGGGGTGGCGGCGCCGGGGCTGCTGCTGGACCGGGGCGCCGATCCGCACGACTTCCAGTTGCGCCCGAGCCAGGCGCGGGCGCTGGCGGGGGCCGATCTGGTGGTCTGGGTGGGGGCCGGGCTGACGCCGTGGCTGGAACGCCCGCTGGCGGCGCGCGCCGGCGGCGGGGCGGTGCTTGGCCTGCTCGAGGTGCCGGGCACGGCGGTGCGCCTTTACGCCGACGCCGACGCCGGAAGCGACGGCCCGGACCACGACGCCGCCGCGCACGACGACCACGACCATGCCGAGGGCGACCACGCCGAGGGCGACCACGCCGAGGATGGCCACGACGACCACGCCGACGACGCCCATCATGTCGGCGACGGCCACGACCACGGGCCCGCCGACCCCCACGCCTGGCTCGATCCCGCGAACGCCCGCCTGTGGCTGGGCGCGGTGGCCGATGCGCTGGCCGCGCTCGACCCGGACAACGCCGCAACCTACCGCGCCAACGCCGAGGCCGGGCGCGCGGCGGTCGACGCCGCCGAGGCCGCGGCGGCGGCCCTGCTCGCCCCGGTGCGCGCCGCGCCGATCATCGTGTTTCACGACGGGCTTGGCCATTTCGCCGATCATTTCGGTCTGAACGTGGTCGCCACCCTGGCCGAGGGCGACGCCGCCGCCCCCTCGGCGGCGCGTCTGGCCGCGGTGCGCGCGGCCATCGCCGCGCACGGCGCGCCGTGCCTGTTTCCCGAGGCCGGCCACGACCCGCGGCTGATCGAGACCATGGCCCAAGGCACCGCGGCGCGGGTGGGCGCGCCGCTTGATATCGCCGGCGCGCTGGGCGAACCGGGCCCCGCGCTCTACCCGGCGCTGCTGACCGGCCTCGCGCGCGCCATCGCGGCCTGTTCGGGGCGCGGCTGAGGCCGGCGCAGACGCTCTGGCGGCCTTGCGCGGCGCGTGCTAATCGCACGGCGATGCTGGCGATCTTCCTCAAGACCATGCCCTTCTTCGGGGTCATCGCGCTTGGCTACTGGGCCGGGCGCACGCGGTTCTTCAGCGAGGACGCCACCGCCTACCTGACCAAGTTCGTGTTCTACTTCGCGCTCTCGGCGATGCTGTTCCAGTTCGCGGCAACGCTGTCGCTTGCCGACATCCTGACCGCGCGCTTCGTGATCGCCTATCTCTGCGCCTCGGGCAGCGTCTATCTGATCGCGACCGCGGTGGCGTTCCTGCGCGGCCGCCCGATGGTCGAGGCCGCGGTCGAGGCGCAATGCGCGGTGATCGGCAACGTCGGCTTTCTGGGCGTGCCGATGCTGGTGCTGCTGATGGGCGAGGCGGCGGCGGGCCCGGTGCTGATGATGCTGTCGATCGACCTGATCGTGTTCTCGTCGCTGATCACCATCGTGATGACGCTGTCGCGGCAGGGGCGGATGTCGGGGCGGATGCTGGGGCAGGTGTGGCTGGGCCTGCTGAAGAACCCGATGATCGTGTCGATCGCGCTGGGCCTGGTGTGGCAGGCGTGGAAGCTGCCGGTGCCGGCGCCGGCGAACGAGTTCCTGGTGCTGCTGGGTGCGGCCGCCACGCCCGGCGCGCTGTTCGCCATCGGCGCCTCGCTGGCCTCGAAATCGGCCGAGCGGGTGGCGGTGGCGGCGTGGCTGTCGTTCGCCAAGCTGGTGCTGCACCCGGCGGCAATGGCGCTTTCGGCGCTGGTGCTGTTCCCGGTCGGGCGCGAGGTCGCGGCGGTGATGATCGCCGCCGCCGCCCTTCCGGTCGCGGGCAATGTCTATATGCTGGCGCAGCATTACGGGGTGGCGCCGGCGCGGGTGTCGGCGTCGATCCTGATCTCGACGGTGGCCAGCATCGTCACGGTGTCGGCGGTGGTGGCCTGGGTGTCGCGGCTGTGAGGGGGGCAAGACGATGAAGACGGTGTCGGAGAACCGCGCGTTCGGCGGGGTGCAGGGGGTCTATGCCCACGCCTCCGAGGCGACCGGGTGCAAGATGACCTTCGGCCTCTACCTGCCCGAGGTGGCGCAGGACGGCCCGGTGCCGCTGCTGTGGTACCTCTCGGGGCTGACCTGCACCCACGAGAACGCGATGGTCAAGGCCGGCGCGCAGCGCTGGGCGGCCGAGCACGGGCTGGCGGTGGTGTTCCCCGACACCTCGCCCCGGGGCGAGGGCGTGGCCGACGATCCCGCCTACGACCTCGGGCAGGGCGCGGGCTTCTACGTCAACGCCACCGAGGCGCCGTGGGCGCCGCACTACCGGATGTGGGATTACGTCGCCGAGGAACTGCCGCGGCTGCTGTTCAACGCCTTTCCGGTGGACGAGGGGCGGCAGGCGATCACCGGCCATTCGATGGGCGGGCACGGCGCGCTGACGCTGGCGATGGCCTTTCCCGGGCGCTTCGCCTCGGTCTCGGCCTTCGCGCCGATCGCCCATCCCACCGCCTCGGACTGGGGGCGGCGCCAGCTTGCCGCCTATCTCGGCCCGGACGAGGCCGCCTGGGCCGTCCATGACGCAACGCTGCAGATGCGCCGGCGCGGCTTCGACGGGCCGCTGCTGGTCGACCAGGGCACCTCGGACCAGTTCCTCGACCTGCTGCGCCCCGAGGCGCTGGCCGAGGCCATCGCCATCCGCCGCCAGCCCGCCATCCTGCGGCTGCAGAAGGGCTACGACCACAGCTATTTCTTCGTGGCGAGCTTCATGGAAGAGCACGTGCGCTTCCACGCCGAGGCGCTTTACGGGTGAGGGAACGGGGGTGCCGGAGCGGCTTCGCGCACCAACTCTTTTTCAGGATGTGCCGGCGAGCGTATCGCAACTGGCGCTGTCCTGTGCGACACTCGCGCCACGGGAGATCGAGAATGCGCGTTGACATTGATGCTGACCTTGAAAAACGTATCGTTGAGGCGATCAAGGCACGCTACGAGGCCGGTGTGATCCGGAACGTGCGTGTCGAGTCGGTCGAAGTCTCGGACGAAGATGACGAGATCCGGCTTCTGTTCACGATCGAGACCGACGCGGATCCGGCCATCATCGGAAAGGGCTATTTCGGTCTGACCGACCATGTCCGGCAGGCTCTGGGCGGTGACTGGCGCGATTACTTTCCGATTCTCCGGCCGCGGATCGAGCGTAGTGCCGCTGCCTGACGGGAATATTGCCGGGGGATTCCCGATTGTCGCCCGCGAACTGATCCCCGACGGTCGCGCGCGACCAAGACAAGCCTCGCTGAGGCGCAGCATCTCCAGCAGCTACTATGCGGTCTTCCACGCCTTGGCGAAGGCGATCGCCGACACGCTTGTCGGCTCGTCCCCTGCAAGTCGGCCCAACAAGGCGTGGGTAGACGTCTATCGCGGCATCGGTCATGGCGGCACGAAAGACGCGTGCAAGGCGGCGATGAACGTCAACTTTCCCGACCGGCTCAAGGCATTTTCCGACAGCCTGGTCAGACTTCAGGATGCGCGGCATCAGGCAGATTACGATCCCGAGGTGCGGTTTTCCAAGGAGGATGCGCTCGCCAACCTTGCCGAGGCGGAAAACGCGCTTGCCGCGCTGAAGGCCGTCAGACCGATTGACCGGAAGGCGTTCGCGGCCTGGGTTCTCGTTACCAGTCCGGGCGCCGCCAGGGGGCGAAAGGACCGCAAGAGCCGCGGTGGGCGAGGTTGACGGCCACTTCCCTTTACATTGACGCCGACGCCTGCCCGGTGCGGGCCGAGGCCGAGCGGGTCGCCACCCGCCACAAGGTGCGGATGGTGGTGGTCTCGAACGGCGGTATCCGGCCGTCGGCCAACCCGCTGGTGGAAACGGTGATCGTCGATGCCGGCCCCGACGTGGCCGACCTGTGGATTGCCGCGCGCGCGGGGCCGGGCGACGTGGTGGTGACCGCCGACATGCCGCTGGCGGCGCGCTGCGTGGCCTCCGGCGCGCGGGTGCTGCGCCACGACGGCAGCGCGCTGACCCCGGACAACGTCGGCACGCAACTGGCGCTGCGCGACCTGATGGCCGACCTGCGCGCCGCCGATCCGTTCCGCCAGGGCGGCGGGCGGGCATTCTCGCGCGCCGACCGGTCGCGCTTTCTCGACGCACTCGACCGCGCGCTGCGCGCGGCATTGAAGGAGGGGCCGCATGGCTGAGATCCGCGCCGTCGTGTTCGATATCGGCAACGTGCTGGTGGAATGGTGCCCCGAGCGGGTCTACGACCCCGTGGTCGGCCCCGAGGGGCGCGAGCACCTGCTTCACACCCTCGGGCTGCACGCGATGAACGAGGCGGTGGACGCCGGCGCCCCCTTCGCCGAAAGCGTCGCGGCGCTGGCCGCGCGCCACCCTGCGCACGCCGCCCACATCCTGATGTGGCGCGACCGCTGGGACGCGATGTTCGCCCCCGCCATCGACGGCTCGGTCGCGCTTCTGCGCGGGTTGCGGGCCCGCGGGGTGACTCTGTTCGCGCTGTCGAACTTCGGCGCCGAGACCTTCGCCCGCGCCGAGGCGATGTATCCCTTCCTGACCGAGTTCGACCGGCGCTACATCTCGGCCCACCTGCGGCTGATCAAGCCCGATCCGGCGATCTATGCCCATGTCGAGGCCGATTGCGGCCTGCCGCCCGAAAGCCTGTTCTTCATCGACGACCGCGCCGACAACATCGCCGCCGCCCGCGCCCGCGGCTGGCAGGGCCATGTGTTCGAGGGCGCCGGGCCGCTGGCGGCGGAACTGGTGGCGCGCGGGCTGCTGGCGGCGGGCGGGGCGGCATCATGAGCGCGGCCGGGAAAGGGGCTTTGCCCCTCTTGGCCTTCGGCCAATTCACCCCAGAGTATTTTCCCCAAGGTGAAGGTGCGAGAGGGCTTGCCCTTCATCTTGGCCCAAATACTCCCGCCGGAGGCGTCCGCACGCGGGCGGGCCGGGCATGACCCCGCGCCTCGTCGGGCCCGAGGTGGCGGCGCGGCTGGACTGGATCGCGGTCTCGGAGGCGATCGCGGCCGGCCATCTCATGCCGCGCGCCGGGATCGGCGACACGTTCCTTTATCGCGGCGCCGACACGATGCTGTCGCGGGCGGCGTGGATCGACGGGCTGGGGCTGGCGGTCAAGACCGCCACGATCTTTCCCGCCAACCCGGGGCGCGGGCTGGCGGCGGTCAACGGCGCGCTGTGCCTGTATGACGACCGCGACGGGCGGCTGGCGGCGCTGGTCGATTTCCACCTGGTCACGCGCTGGAAGACCGCCGCCGACAGCCTGCTGGCGGCCCGCCGGCTGGCCCGGCCGGAGGCGCGCGCGATCACGCTGGTGGGCGCGGGCAATGTCGCCGCGGCGATGGCCGAAGCCTATGCCGCGGCCTTTCCCGGTGCCCGCTTCACGATCTGGAACCGCAGCCCCGGCGGTGCGGCGCGTCTGGCGGCGGCGATCGGGGGGCAGGCGAGCGACGACCTGGAGGCCGCGGTGCGGGGCGCCGACATCGTCTGCACCGCCACCATGGCGACCGCGCCGCTGGTGCGGGGCGCGTGGCTGCGGCCGGGCCAGCACCTCGACCTGATCGGCGCCTACCGCCCCGACATGCGCGAGGTCGACGACGACGCGCTGGCGCGCGCGCGCCTGTTCGTCGACAGCCGCGAGACGACGCTGGCGCATATCGGCGAACTGAAGGATCCGCTTTCGCGCGGGGTGATCGCGCCGGGCGACGTGATCGCGGATTTCTACGAGCCCGGGCTTTTCGCGCGCCGCAGCGACGACGAGATCACCCTCGCCAAGAACGGCGGCGGCGCGCATCTCGATCTGATGGTGGCGCGCCACATCCTCGACGTGGCGGGCTGAGCGGCCCCGCCCCGGCTCAGCCCCCCGTGTGGCTCATGTGCCGGCTGACGCGGCCGGCGACGGACTGGCGCGAATAGTCGAAGTCGTGCCCCTTCGGCTTGCGCGCGATCGCGGCGCGGATCGCGGCCTCGAGCGGGGCGTCGTCGTCGGGGTGGGCGCGCAGGGGCGCGCGCAGGTCGGCGCGGTCTTCCTGCCCGAGGCACATGAACAGCTCGCCGGTGCAGGTCGCGCGCACGCGGTTGCAGCTTTCGCAGAAATTGTGCGTGAGCGGGGTGATGAAGCCCAGCTTCTGCCCGGTTTCCTCGACCCGGACATAGCGCGCGGGCCCGCCGGTGCGCTCGGCCAGGTCGGTCAGGCGGTAGCGCTCGGCCAGCCGCGCGCGCAACTCGCGCAGCGGCCAGTACTGGTCAAGCCGGTCCTCGTTGCCGATGTCGCCCATCGGCATGACTTCGATGAAGGTCAGGTCCATCCCGCGCGCGTCGCACCATTCGACAAGGCGGAACAGCTCGTCCTCGTTGAAGCCCTTCAGCGCCACCGTGTTGATCTTGACGCGCAGCCCCGCCGCCTGCGCCGCGTCGATCCCGTCGAGCACCTGCGCCAGCCGGCCCCAGCGGGTGACGGCGGCGAATTTCGCCGCGTCCAGCGTATCGAGCGAGACGTTGACCCGCCGCACCCCCGCCGCCGCGAGATCGTCGGCGAAACGGCGCAACTGGCTGGCGTTCGTCGTCAGCGTCAGTTCCTTCAGCGCGCCCGAATCGAGGTGGCGCTTCATGGCGTGGAAGAAGGTCATGATTCCGCGCCGCACCAGCGGCTCGCCCCCGGTGATGCGCAGCTTCTCGACCCCGAGGCGCACGAAGGCGCTGCACAGCCGGTCGAGTTCCTCGAGCGTCAGCAGTTCCTTCTTCGGCAGGAAGGTCATGTTTTCCGACATGCAATAGACGCAGCGGAAATCGCAGCGGTCGGTGACCGAGACCCGAAGATAGCTGATCGGGCGGGCGAAGGGGTCGACAAGGGGCGCGTTCATCCCTCGAAGCTAGTCCCCGCACCCCGCACCGGCAAGGGATTTGCGCGCGGGCGGCGGGCGTCGTAGGTTCGCGCCATGCGTGTTCGCCCCGCGATCCTGGCCCTTGCCACCCTTGCCGCGTGCGCCCCCCCCGCGCCGCCGCCGGCCCCCGAGGCGCCTGCGGCGGTGGTGGCACCCGAACGCGGCCCCGGCGGGCGGCGCACCGCCGAGGGCTTCGATACCTCGAGCGCGGACGAGCGCGCGGCGGCGGCGGTTTCGGGGGGCGGCGCGCTGCTGGGCAGAACCGTGGCCAGCCTCGGGCCGGTGGCCGAACAGGGCTTCTGGCTGCGCACCGGGCTGGTTTCGCGCGAGCGGCCGGGCCGGGTGGCGCTGCCCGGCGGTGCCTCGGTCGCGGTGACGCTGCGGCCCTCGGGCCGCGATGCCGGGGCGGGCAGCGAATTGTCGCTGGCTGCGTTCCGGGTGCTGGGCCTGTCGCTGGCGGCGCTGCCCGAGATCGAGGTGTTCGCGCAATAGCGCGGCGGCCCGCCAACGATCTTGAATGATCGATCAGTTAGTGGCAGGCTTCGGCCATGACCGCGGCCTCCGCCCCCACCACCGATTCCGCCCCGCCGCTTGCGGCGCGCGAGCGTATCCTCGACGCCGCCGAGGCCGCCTTCGCCCGCGACGGTTTCGCCGGCGCCGGGATGAAGGCGATCGCGCTCGAGGCCGGGGTCGCGCAGGGCCTGCTGCACTACCATTTCGGCAGCAAGGAGGGGCTGTATTCCGCCGTCGTCGCCCGCCGCTCGGCGCGGATCAACGATGCCCGCGCGGTGCTGCTGGAGCAGGTGGATTTCGCCGCGCCCGACGCGCTGGTGCAGGTGTTCGCGGCGCTGGTCGGCCCGCCGCTGGGCCCCGAGGGCGGGGGCGAGGATTACGCCCGCATCTTCGCGCTGCTGGCCGTGGGCGGCGCCCGCGACCAGGATCTGGTGCGCGCGCACTACGACGACAACGCCCACCGCTTCATCGCCGCCATCCGCCGGGCCGAGCCGCGCGCCAGCCACGAGCGCGCGACCTGGGCCTATTGCTTTGCGATCGGGGCGCTGGTTTCCGTCGTCGCCCGCGACGGCCGGCCCGAGCGGCTGGCGGCGGGCGAGGGGGCGCCGCCCGATCCGCCGGCGCGGGTGGCCGCGCGGCTGGCACGCCATTGCGCGGGGGGGCTGCGCGGGCTGCTGGACGATTGAGTTTCACGCCGGACGGGGCGAACCGCCCGCCGGCACAACGGGAGGAGACATCGAATGAAACCGCTTCATGCCCTTGGCCTTGCCGCCGCGCTGACCGTTCCGGCGCTGCCGGCCGCGGCCGACAGCTTCAACGTAACCGTGGTGGCCGGCCACCCGCCGGTGTTCCGCTGGGTGCAGATGATCGACCAGGCCTTCGTGCCCGAGGTGACGAAGGGCTTCGAGGCCGCGGGCCACACCATCGCCTTCTCGCCGCAATACGGCGGCTCTCTCGCCGGGGTCGGCGAAGAGCTCGAGGCGGTGGGCACGGGGCTGGCCGAGATCGGGGTCTGCCAGTCGCTGTTCGACCCGGCCAAGCTGGCGCTTCAGAACGTCACCTACTACACCCCCTTCGTCAGCGACGACGCGCGGCTGGTGGCGGTGCTGATGGACCGGCTGCACCGCGAGGATGCGCGGATGACGGCCGCCTACCGCGACAACGGCAACGTCTATCTCGGCGCGCCGGTGGCGATCGACGACTACCTGCTGATGACCAGGTTCCCGGTGAATTCGCTGGCCGACCTCGAGGGCAAGAAGATCGGGGCGCCGGGCGCCGCGCTCAACTGGTTGTCGGGCACCGGGGCGGTGGGGGTCTCGGGCAACCTGACCACCTATTACAACGAGTTGCAGACCGGCGTTTACGATGGCGTCATCGTGTTCGCGACGGCCGCGCTGCCGGGCAAGCTGCACGAGGTGGCCCCGAACGTCACCCGGATGGGGCTTGGCGCGCAATTCGCCGGCGGGCTCTGTGCCAACGCGGCATGGTATGACGCGCTGCCCGAGGAAGGGCGCGCGGCGCTGCACGCCGCGGCCGACGTGACGCGCGAATGGTATCTCGACGCGCTGGAAACCGCGGTCGAGGGCGCGCTGACGACGATGGCCGCACAGGGCGCGACCGTGGTCGAGGCGCCCGATGCGCTGCGCGAGGAATGGGCCGCGGGCATGGACAACGCCGCCCGCACCTGGGCCGACGCGCTGGATGCGCAGGGGCTGCCGGCGTCCGAGATGCTGGTGACCTACATGGACGCGATGCGCGCCGCCGGGGCCGAGCCGCTGCGCGACTGGGACCGCGAGTAGGGCCGTGGCGGTGGCGGCAAGCCCGGCCGCGCGCCGCCTGGCGGCGGCGCTGCGCGTGCTGGATGCGTTCACGCAGGGGCTGAACGTGGCCGGATCGCTGCTGATCCTGGGCCTGACGCTGCTGGTGGGTGCCGACGTGGCCGGGCGCAACCTGTTCGGCACGCCGGTTCCCGGCGTGCCCGAGATGGTCAGCCTGTCGATCGTCGCCATCGTGTTCCTGCAGATCCCGCAGGCCCTGCGCGCCGGCCGCATGACCCGGACCGAGGCGGTGCCCCACGCGCTCGCCCGCAGCGCCCCGGCGCTGGGCCGGGCGCTGGCCAGCCTGTTCGACGCCGCCGCCGCCGCCATCATCGCGGTCATCGTGTGGATGACCTGGCCGATCCTGCTGCGCGCCTTCACGCGGGGCGAGTTCGTGGGCGCGCTGGGCGATTTCACCGCGCCGGTGTGGCCGGTCAAGGCGGTGATCGTGGTGGGCGGCGGCGCGCTCATCGCGCAATTCGCCGCCCGCATCCTGCGCCGTCACCTGCTGGCCGAAGACCCCGACGAAAGCCCCGCCCATGACCCCGTTTGAGATCGGGCTGGCGGCACTGGCCGGCATGGGCGGGCTGGTGTTCCTGGGCATGCACGTGCCGATGGCGCTGATGGCGGTATCGTTCCTGGGCGTCTGGGCGATCAAGGGCACGCCGCTGCTGGCCGCCAACCTGCTGACGCTGGCCGCCAACGACGCAATCTCCAGCTATTTCTTCGGCGTCGTGCCGCTGTTCGTGCTGATGGGCTTCCTGGTGTCCGAGGCCGGGCTGGGCCGCGATGCCTACGACGTCGCCAACCGCGCCTTCGGGCGGATGCGGGGCGGGCTGGGCGTGGGCACGGTGGGCGCCAACGCGATCTTCGCGGCGATCACCGGCATCTCGATCGCCTCGGCGGCGGTATTCACCAGAATCGCGGTGCCCGAGATGGTGCGCCACGGCTACACGCCGCGCTTCGCCGTCGGCGTGGTGGCGGGGTCGAGCGTGCTGGGCATGCTGATCCCGCCGTCGCTGCTCTTGATCCTCTACGGCATCCTGGCCGAGCAATCGATCGGCGACCTGTTCATCGCCGGGATCGGGCCGGGGCTGGTGCTGGCGGTGCTGTTCGGGGCCGGGATCGTGGCGATGGCCACCTTCATGCCGGGCTTCGTCGGTCGCCCGACGCGGGCCGAGGTGGCGATGCCCTGGCCCGAGGTGCTGGCCAAGGCCGGCCCCATCGCCGGGCTGATCGCGCTGGTGCTGGGGGGCATCTACGGCGGCATCTTCACCCCGGTCGAGGCCGGGGCGGTGGGCGCGCTGGTGGCGCTGGCGATCGGCGTGGCGCGCGGCCGGTTGCGCGCGCGCCAGATCGCGACGGTGCTGGTGGAAACCGGGCTGGTGACGGCCGCGGTGTGCTTTTTGATCATCGCCGCGCAGATCTACGCCCGGATGCTGGCGCTGTCGGGGGTGCCGCGGGGGCTGGCCGACCTGGCGGCGGGGGCGGAGCTTGGCCTGTGGGGGGTGCTGGCGCTTTACGTGGTCGTGCTGGTGGCGCTGGGCATGATCCTCGATTCCTCGTCGATCCTCTTGATCGTGGTGCCGCTGATGCTGCCGGTGATGGCGCCCTTCGGGGTCGATCTGGTGTGGTTCGGCATCGTCACCATCATCGCGGTCGAGATCGGGCTGCTGACGCCGCCGTTCGGGCTATCGGTCTATGTCATCAAGTCCACGCTGGAAGATCCCGCCATCGGGCTGGGCGACATCTTTCGCGGCGCGCTGCCGTTCGCCGCGATCATGCTGGCCGCACTTGCGCTGTTGCTGGCGTTTCCCGTCATCGCGACCGGCCTGCTGCCCGGCCGCTGAGCAAGAAGGAGGGCCCATGCCCCAACGTATCATCGACATCTCCGTGCCGCTCGAGGCCGGCATCGCCTCGGACCCGGCGATGATGCTGCCGAAGATCACCTACCAGTCCCATGCCGAGACCGCCGGGCAGGTGGCCGCGTTCTTCCCCGGGCTGGAGCAGGCCGACCTGCCCGGCGGCGAGGGCTGGGCCATCGAGTGGTTGCAGGTGGCCAGCCACAACGGCACCCACCTTGACGCGCCCTGGCACCACCATTCCACCATGGACGGCGGCAAGCGCGCGATCACCATCGACGAGGTGCCGCTGGACTGGTGCTTCCGGCCCGGCGTGAAGCTCGATTTCCGCCACCTGCCCGATGGCCATGTGGTCACGGCCGCCGAGGTCGAGGCCGAACTTGGCCGCATCAACCACGAGTTGCAACCGCTTGATATCGTGGTGGTCAACACCGCCGCCGGCGCCGCCTACGGGGACGCGGACTATATCGACCGCGGCTGCGGCATGGGCCGCGAGGCAACGCTGTGGCTGCTGGAGCGCGGGGTGCGCGTGACCGGCACCGACGCGTGGTCGTGGGATGCGCCGTTCTCGCACACCGCCCGGCGCTGGGCCGAAACGCATGACCCGGCGATCATCTGGGAAGGCCACCGCGCCAGCATGAACATCGGCTACTGCCACCTTGAAAAACTTGGCAATCTTGAGGCGCTGCCGACCACGGGCTTCACCGTGGCGTGCTTTCCGGTGAAGCTCAAGGGCGGATCGGCCGGGTTCACCCGCGCCGTCGCCATCGTGAACGAGGATTGAGATGGCGGTGACCCCCGAGCAGATGCCCGACCGCGCGCTGGTGCAGTTCAACTGCGACGGCCGCGCCACCGGCAAGATTCGCAACGAGCTGCGCGTGACCATGGTTCGCCCGTTCGAGGAAACCTTCGATCTAGCCAGCGACGAGGGCGGCTTTCACGGCGGCGACGGCACCGCGCCGCCACCGCTGGCGCTGTTCGTGGCCGGGCTGGCGGGCTGCCTGATGACCCAGATCCGCGCCTTCGGCAAACGCCTTGGCGTGCCGGTCGAGGGGCTGCGCACCGAAACCCGGGCGATCTGGTCGTGGCAGAAGGACGGCCGCGTCTACCAGACCGCGCCCGAGGGCTTCGAAATCGACATCTTCCTCGACTCGCCGGTGTCGGACGACGCCAAGGCCGCCCTGATCGCGGCCGCGCAGAAGGGCTGTTTCCTTGAACAGACGCTCGGGCGCGGCAACACCATCCGCCATCGGCTTGCCACCGCCGACGGCTTTCTCGACCTTTGAAGGAGACATCCATGGCCCGCCGCAAGACGATCCTGACCTGCGCCATCACCGGCGCGATCCACACGCCCACCATGTCGGACGCGCTGCCGGTGCACCCCGACACCATCGCCGAACAGGCGGTCGACGCGGCCGAGGCCGGCGCCTCGATCCTGCACCTGCACGCGCGCAACCCCGACAACGGCGCCCCTTCGACCGACCCCGATCACTTCGCGGCCTTCCTGCCGCGCATCCGGCAGGCTACCGACGCGGTGGTGAACCTGTCCACCGGCGGCTCGATCCACGCCACGATCGAGGATCGGCTGGCGCCGGCGGTGCGCTTCCGGCCCGAGATGTGCAGCCTGAACATGGGCAGCCTCAACTTCGCCTTCCACCCGCTGGCCGGGCGCTATTCCGACTGGAAGGAGGATTGGGAGCGTGACTATATCGCCGGCTCGGAAGGGGCGATCTTTCGCAACACCTTCGCCGACATCCGCGCCGTGGCCGAGGCGATGGCCCCGCACGGCACCCGCTTCGAGCATGAGTGCTACGACGTCGGGCACCTTTACAACCTCAAGTTCTGCCTCGATCAGGGGCTGTTCCGGGCGCCGCTGTTCATCCAGTTCGTGATGGGCATCCTGGGCGGGATCGCCGCCGAGGTCGACAACCTCGTGTTCCTCAAGCGCACCGCCGACCGGCTGTTCGGCGACGGCTATCAATGGTCGGTGATCGGGGCGGGCGCGGCGCAGATGCCGATGGCGATGCTGGCCGGCCAGATGGGCGGGCATGTGCGCGTCGGGCTCGAGGATTCGCTTTACATCTCGCGCGGCAAGCTCGCCGCCTCGAACGCCGAGCAGGTGGCCCGCGCGCGCCGCCTGCTCGAGGACATGGGATGCGAGATCGCCACCCCCGACGAGGCCCGCGCGATGCTCGACCTCAAGGGGGGCGACCGGGTGGCGTTCTGAGCCGGATCAGTCGCGCGGCGGCTGGACCAGCCCGCGCTGCACCGCAGCGCGGGCGAGGAAGCGGTCGATGTAGGGATTGACGTTGGTCATCGTGTCCAGGCCCACCAGGTCGCCGGCCTCGTAGAGGTCGCGAAAGCCGCGCAGCCACGGCACGATGGCGATATCGGCGATGGAATACGCGCCCGCGATCCACTCGCGCCCCGCAAGCGCGCCGTCCAGCACCGTGAGCAGGCGCTTCGCCTCGGCGACGTAGCGCGCCTTGGGGCGGGGATCCTCGATATCCTTGCCGGCGAACTTGTGGAACCAGCCGAGTTGCCCGAAGAACGGCCCGATGCCGCCCATCTGGAACATCAGCCATTGCAGCACCTCGTATTTCCTGCTGCCGGTCGGCATCAATTGCCCCGTCTTTTCCGCCAGATAGATCAGGATCGCACCGGATTCGAACATGCCGATCGGCTTGCCCTCCGGCCCGTCGGGGTCGATGATCGCGGGGATCTTGCCGTTGGGGTTGAGCGAGGTGAAGGCCGCGCTTTTCACGTCGGCATCGGTCAGCGTGACCGTGTGCGCCTCGTAGGGCAGGCCCATCTCTTCCAGCGCGATCGACACCTTGACGCCGTTCGGCGTGGGCCAGGAATAAAGCTGAAGGATGTCGGGGTTCCGCGCCGGCCAGCGGGCATTGATCGGGAAGGCGGATAGATCGGCCATGAATGCACTCCTGTTCGCCGCCGGAACCTAGTATGGACGCGGCGGATTTGCACGCTGGCGCGTTGCGAAAAAAAAGATATCCTCTGTGCACCTCCGCGCACAAGACGCGGGAAAGCGGCAAGAGGGCCAGGATATGCTCAACGAGTTCAAGACGTTCATCGCCCGCGGCAATGTCATGGACATGGCTGTCGGGATCATCGTCGGGGCGGCGTTCACCGCCGTCGTCAACAGCCTTGTGGGCGACCTGATCAACCCGATCATCGGGCTGCTCACCGGCGGGATCGATTTCTCGAACCTGTTCGTGAACCTCGGCGCGGGCGAGTTCGCCAGCCTTGCGGCCGCGCGCGAGGCCGGGGCGCCGGTGTTCGCCTACGGCGCGTTCCTGACCGCGGTTATCAACTTCCTGATCGTCGCGTGGGTGGTGTTCCTGCTGGTGCGCTCGGTCAACCGGCTGCGCGCGGCCAACGCGAAGACGCAAGAGGCCGCGCCGCCCACCCCCAGGGGGCCGACGCAGGAGGAACTGCTGATCGAGATCCGCGACGCACTGAAGGCCCGCGCCTAGAGCGGATCGCGTTCATTCGCATTCACGCGACCCGCTCCAACCTTCTGATTTCGCATGTCCGAGAAGCGCAAAACCGGTTCCCACTTTTGCGCGACATTCTCTAAAGGCCCGCCTCGGCCAGCGCCTTCGCCAGCCCGCGGTTCTGGCCGCGGGCCAGCACGCCTTCGGCCATCGCCCGCGCCAGCCGGCGGTGCCCGCGCGCCAGCGCCCGGCGAAACAACTCGCGCTGATAGCGGGGAAAGTCGCGCCGGGCGCGCAGCAGGCGGTAGAATTCGGCCTCGTCCAGCGTGCCCGCCAGCGCCCCCAGGATCACCGGCGACAGAATCCCCATCTGGTGCAACGACGATCCCAGCCGGTGCCCCAGCAGGTTGGCGCGCAGCCGCACGACGTTGGCGCCGGTGAAGCGCGCGACATGGGCGGCATCCAGCGGCTCGTGCGGATCGTAAAGGATGCTTACCCGCCGCGCGGCGCGCGAGACCGCCGCCGCGTCGCCGTAGGGCCCCGAGAAATCGCGCCCCCACGCCACCTTGTAGCGCGTCTCCCACGGCACCAGCCGGCGGTCGAGCGTCGATTGCGGGCTGATCGCGACCACGTCGGCGCCGGGCGCGGCCGGTGAAAACGCGGCGGCGGCATAGCCGCCCATCGAGGCGCCGTAGAACACCACCCGCCCGAAGCGGCCGAAGAAGCCCTCGTCGCGCAGCCGGTCGAATTCGGCCGCCACCGACGGCTCGCGGTACCAGGTCCAGCCGCCGGCCATCACCCCCAGCATCGACCAGCCCTGTTTCTCGATGAACGCGAACCCCCACGGGCGGCGGTCGTCGCGCTTTTCCATCGCGATGTCGAGGTTGTCGAAGGTGACGACAAGCACCTCGGGGCTGCGCGGGACGAACAGGAACGAATGGCCCTCGGCCGCCGGGCGGAAAAATCCGTCGGGCCCCGCGAGGGTGCGCGCGATGGCGGCCCAGCTTGCGTCGTTGCCGGTTGCCGGCGCGGGCGGGTTGGGGCGGAACAGGATGCGGGTGATCTCGGCCTCGCCCTCGGTGCGGGTGGACAGCACGATGTTGGTGCCAAGCGGGCGCAGGAACGGGAACGCGCCCGAGCCCTTGCGCACGTCCAGCAGCACCCGGCTGTCGGCGTGCAGGCAACGGTCGAGGAACGGGCCGAGGTGGCGGATCTTCGCGGTGTCGCCGAAGCCCGACAGGTTGGCCAGCACGTCGACGGGGCGCAGGCCGGCGGCGTCGCGGACCACGCGGACGCGCCCGGGGGCGACGCCGTTGTCGGTCAGGAACCCGCGATAGGGCGCGACCCAGCCGCTTTCGGCGGCCGGAAAGGTGCCGGTGCCGTCGACGTCGATCAGCACGATATCGCAGTCGAACCGCGTGTGGGCGGCAAGCGCCAGCGCCTGCGCGGTGCCGCCGAGGTCGGCGAAACTTTCCACCGGCGCGTCGGCCAGCGCATCGACCAGCGCGGCGTCGAACACCCGCCGCCCGCGGCCGCGAATCGGCGCCTCGGCCGGGCGGATGCCGTGGCGCTCGACCAGATGCGCGAGGTACGAGCCCGGCGGCGGCAGCCCGTCGTGGCGGATGCCCAGCTCGCGCTTGTTCGAGGCCCAGAGGTGCAGCGCGGTGGTTTCCGGGGTCAGCAGCCGCTCCACCACCTCGGCCGGGCGCAGGAACTTCAGCCGCTCGGGGAAGGGGACGGGATAGAACGCGGCCAGCGGCTGAACCTGGTCGGCGAGGCGGTATTCGCGCACGAAATGGGTAAGCATCAGCGGCCCCCACACGCCCCACGGCTGCTGGCTGACATGCACCGGGCGGCCGGCGCGGGCGGCGGCGGCGTATTCCTCGCGCAGGGCGGGCTTGAGGAAGGGTGGGATCGCGAAGCGGTCGGCGGTGAAATCGAGCATCGCGGCCAGCATCGCGCTGTCGGCCGGCAGCCCGAGCACCGCGTTGTTGACCCGCTGCGACCCCGGCAATTCGAAGCCCAGCACATGGTCGCTGTCGTAATCGAGCGGCCGGTGGCACAGCACGTCGGTGTCGACCCAGATCATGCCTTTACATTTTGCGATCATGTGCAGGCGGAAAAGGTCGGCAAACAGCGCGAAACTGTCCTTTTTCTCGTATTTCAGGAAATCGTCGGTATCCAGGATCTCGCGCCCGTCGCGGCGGATCACGCCGCCGGGGACATTGGGGATATCCTCGTACGAGAACAGCGTGATGCGCTGGCCGGCATCGACGAACGACTTGAGGCAAAGCTGTTCGAGCCAGCTCAGCGCCCCGCCGATCCACAGCGTTCCCATCTCGCGTTCGCGTGCCATTCCCTGCCCGATGCTGCCGGATTTGGGCGAAGTCTGCCAGAGGATGCGGAAATGGCCAGCCCCAAGTTGCTGGCCGGTTTGTTCGCCCGCCGGGCTGTGCTAACCCTGCCGCATCCGAGTGTCCGAGGCCCGCATGCCCGATCCCGTTTTGCCGCCGCCAATCCGCCGCGCGCTTCTGGCGCAGGAGGTGTGCGGGCTGCGGGTGCTCGACGCGGTCACCTTTCCCGAGGGCGGGGGCACCGGATTTCGCGTCTTTCTTCGCCATGGCAGCGAAGGCCGCGCCTTCGACGTGCCCGGCAACGCCGAGGCCGGCCTGCGCGAGGTGCGCGAGGTTTCGGGCGGGGTGATGCTGGCAGGCGTCGCGCCCACCGGCACGATCGACCTGCCGACCCGCGCCGGCCGCTTTCGCCCCGCCGCGTCGGTGGCCGAGACCGACCTCTTCGCCGGCCTCGACGCCGCCGTCGCGGTGCGGATGGAGGAACCGGCCGAGATCGTGGCCGAATGGCTGGCCTGGCACGCCGCCACCCACGGGCTGCGCGGCGCGGTGATCCTCAACCGCGCGCCCGACAACCGCGCGCCCGACAACCGCGCGCCCGACAACCGCGCGCCCGACAACCGCGCGCCCGACGACGCGGGCTTCGCGGCGGCGCTGCAGGCGGCGCGGCGCGATCCCTGCACGCTGGTGGTGCTCGATGCCGGCACGCCGCTGGGCAAGCCGGACACCGGCCCCGAGGCGCATCCCTTCCTCGCCCCCGACGCCCCCGGCAAGGACCGGATGGAGCCCCCCGCCCCCGACCCCTGGCGCGCGCCCCTGGGCGAGCCGCTGGTGTGGGAACTTGTCAAATGGCGATATCTGGCCCGCGCCGCAGCGGTGATGAACCTCGATATATCGGACATTCTCGACATTTCGGCGGCGGACGTGTTCGCCGCCACGCGCGCCGCACCAGACGGGATCGTGGCGCTGGACGGCCTGCGCGCCTATCCGTGGCGGGTGCGCCCCGACGCCGCCGCGCACTTCGGCGACCATATCTGCCGGCCGTTCGACCGCGCCGACGCGATGCGGCGCTGGTGCGTGGCGCCCGAGGCGGCGGGGCTTGGCAACACCTGGCGGATGCTGCGGGTGTCGAACGCGCGGCCCACCGAAAGCCGGCGTTTCTGGCGCTGCATGGGCTTGCGGGTGCCTGGCCGGTCGGCGGCCGAACTGGCGCCCAAATCCTCGCTGGTGGAAGAGCCGGCGCTGCTGGCGCTGGCCGAGGCGCTGGGCCACAAGCCGGTGCGCCAGCCGGCCTCGGAGCGCCGCGCCGTGCCGGCCGCGGCAGAGGGGCGCACCGCGATCGTCACCACGATGAAGAACGAAGGCCCCTTCATCCTTGAATGGCTGGCCTTTCACCGCGCCATCGGGGTGGACGATTTCCTCGTCTATACAAACGATTGCACCGACGGCACCGACACCTTGCTCGACCTGCTGGCGGCGCGCGGGCTGGTGGTGCACCGTGACAACCCGTTCCGCGGCACCGGCCTGCCGCCGCAGCACGCCGCGTTGCAGGCCGCCGAGGCCGAGGCGGTGATCCGCGCCGCCGGCTGGATCATCTGCATGGACGTGGACGAGTTCATCGACATCCGCCTCGGGCAGGGCCGCCTGTCCGACCTTTACGCCGCGGCGGGCGATGCCAACATGATCTCGCTCACCTGGCGGCTGTTCGGCAACGCCGACGTCGCGGCCTACGTGGATCGCCCGATCATCGAGCAATTCACGCTCTGCGCCGAGGAACTGTGCCGCAAGCCGCACCAGGCGTGGGGCTTCAAGACGCTGTTTCGCAACATCGGCATCTACAAGAAGCTGGGCGTGCACCGGCCCAAGGGGCTGAAGCCCGACCTGTGGGACCAGATCCATTGGCTCAACGGCTCGGGGCGGGCGATGCCGAAGACGATGCTGCGCAACGGCTGGCGCTCGACACTCGCGACCTACGGCTACGACTGGGTGAGCCTGAACCACTACGCGCTGCGCTCGGCCGAAAGTTTCCTCGTCAAGCGCGACCGCGGCCGCGTCAACCACGTCGACCGCGACCAGGGGCTGAACTACTGGTTCCGGATGAACCACAACGCGGTCGAGAATCGCACCATCCAGCGCCGGCTGCCGGCGATGCGGGCGGAACTGGCCCGCCTGATGGCCGATCCCGCGATCGCCGCCGCGCATGAAGCCTGCGTCGCGGCCCATCGCGCGAAGATCGCCGAATTGCGGGCCCGGCCCGACCAGGCCGCCTTCTACGCCGATCTGACCGGGGCGCGGCTGCGCACCCTGTCGCGGCGGCTGCGCCATTTCGGCTCGGCCGTGTTTCACGCCGGCCCCGACGTGATCCCCGACAAGATCGCGCTGGCCCCCTCGCTGCCCGACGATTTCTTCTTCACATTGCGCCCGGACGAGGCCGCGGAGTGAGCGCGCCGCGCATCCTCGCGGTGCTGTGCGTGCGCAACGAGGGCGCCTTCGTGCTCGACTGGCTGGCCCATCACCGGGCCGCGGGGATCACGGATTTCCTCGTGTTCTCCAACGATTGCGAGGATGGCACCGACGCGATGCTCGACCGCCTCGCGGCGCTTGGCTGGCTGGTGCACGTGCCCAATCCCGGCCCCCACGCGAAGGGGCCGCAATGGGCGGCGCTGGCGCTGGCCGAGCGCCACCCGAGCCTCGCCGCCGCCGACTGGGCGCTGGTGATCGACATCGACGAATACGTCAACGTGCATGTGGGCGACCATACGCTGGACGCGCTGCTGGCGGCGCTGCCCGAGGCCGGCGCGATCACGCTGACGTGGCGGCTGTTCGGCAATGGCGGCGTGCTCGACCATGGCGCCCGCCCGGTGCACGAGGCGTTCACCCGCGCCGCCCCGCGGGTGCTGCACTGGCCCTGGCGGGCGGCGATGTTCAAGACGCTGTTCCGCGCCGACGGCACCTATGGCAAGCTGGGCGTGCATCGCCCCCGCGCCCCCGACCCGGCGCGGGTCGGGGGTGTGCGCTGGTTCGACGGGGCGGGGCGCGAACTGCCGGCCGCGTTCCGCACCGGGCGGCTGTTCTCGCCGTTCGGGCGCGACAACCACGCGCTGGTGCAACTCAACCATTACGCGCTGGGCTCGATGCGGGATTTCGTGCTGAAATGCGACCGCGGGCGCGCCAACCGCAGCGATGGCGCGATGGGGATGGACTATTGGGCCGAGCGCAACTTCTGCGCCGAGGAAGACCGCAGCCTCGACGCGCTGGCCGCCCCGCGCGCGGCCTTGCGCGCGGAACTGGCCGCCGACGCGGCGCTGGCCCGGCTGCACGCCGCCGCCCGCGACTGGCGCGCGGTGCGATTCGCGGCGCTGATGGCCGACGAGGGCTGGCGCGCGCTGATGGGGCGGCTGATGATGACGCCGCCCGCCCGGCCGCTTGCCGCGAACGAGGCCGCGTGGCTGCTGCACCGGGCGGGGGCGCGCCAGGGGGGGCACGCCGAGGGGGCGTGAACCGGCGCGCGCCGCATCAAGTTTCCGCGCCGTGACCGCAATTGTTCCATGATCGCCGGCGATGATGCCGCAACACTCGAGGGGGAGCGGAAAAGATGCCAGCCAGGATCGTGCCGAAGGATGCAGCCGGGGCCGAAACCTCGGAGGACTGGCTGCGCCGGATGGACGAGATCGGCGAGGACGAGGGCTATTTCGAGCGGCTGGGCGGCGTGCACTGGTCGTTCTTCGCCGACCACGGCACGACGTTGCTGGTCACGTTCGAGCGGCTGCACGACATCCGCACCGGCAGCCCGGGGCAGATGCCGTTCGGCTACGGGGTGGCGGTGCCGCAGGGCTGGTCGCATCTGTGCCTCGTCGCGGGGCAGGACCGCTGGTATCGCGATCCGACGGTGTTTCGCTACTTCGACCGGCTGGTGGACGACGCCTTCTTCGAGGATTTCGACCGGGTGGTGTTCTACGGCGCCGGGATGGGCGGCTATGCGGCGGCGGCGTTCTCGGTGGTGGCGCCGGGGGCAACGGTGATCCTGGCGGCGCCGCAAGCCACGCTCGACCCGCTCTATGCGGTGTGGGATCCGCGGTTTCGCAGCGCGCGGCGGCTGAACTTCACCGATCGCTACGGCTATGCCCCCGACATGACCGAGGGCGCCGGGCAGGTGTTCGTGATCCACGACCCCGAGAACGCGCCCGACGCGGCCCATGCGGCGCTGTTCCGCCGCCCGTTCGCGACGCTGCTGCGCACGCCGGGGCTGGGCACCGATCCGCACCGGATGCTGGCCGAGATGGGCGCGCTGGACGAGGTGCTGCTGGCGGCGGGGCAGGGCGGGCTGAGCCCGGCGGTGTTCTACCGCGCGCTGCGGGCCCGCCATCGCCATCTGCCCTATCTGCGGATGCTGCTGGGGCGCACCGATGCGCGCGGGCGCGACGGGCTGTCGGCGCGGGTCTGCCGCGCGGTGCTGCGCGACCACGCCGCGCCGCGCTTCCGCAAGCGGCTGGCCGAGATCGAGGGCGAGGCGGGCTGAGGCGGCCGTCAGTTAACCCGGCATCAACCATTCCGCGCAAAACTTCGGCAAACCCGGAGGATTCGATGGACAGCCACTGGCAGCAGGTCGAGGCGCTGGCGGCGCTGCGGGCCCGTATTGCGGAACTGAAGCAAGAAGAAGCCTCACTGCGCGCGCTGTTTCTGGATATTGCGTCGGAACGGCCCTGCACCGGCCCGCAACACGAGGTGTTCGTGCGCAGGACAAACCAGCGTCTGTTCCAGCGCGACCGTCTGCCTTCGGCGCTGCTGGCGGACCCTTCGCTGTGGACGACGCGCGTGCAACATAGCGTCTGTGTCCGGATCAGGCCCCGAACCGGGCGTGCGCTGCCTGCCGCCGCTGAAAACGGGGATTACCTGTTCGAGCCATTCCACGCCTGGAACCAGCAAACCCCCTTGGCGCGGGGGCGGGGCGCGGTGTAGGCCGGCGCCATGACCGAAACGCTCACGCTGCCCCGCCCGGACGACTGGCACCTGCACCTGCGCGACGGCGCCATGCTGGCGGGCGTGCTGCCCGCCTCGGCCGCCCATTTCGCCCGCGCGCTGGTCATGCCCAACCTGGTGCCGCCGGTGGTGACCGCCGCCGAGGCCGCCGCCTACCGCGACCGCATCCTGGCGGCGCTGCCCGCGGGGGCCGATTTCACCCCGCTGATGACGCTCTACCTGACCGAGCAGAGCGACCCGGCCGACATCGTCGCCGCCCACCGCGCCGGCATCGCCACCGCGGTCAAGCTCTACCCCGCCGGGGCGACCACCAATTCCGCCTCGGGGGTGCGCGACATGGATCGCATGCGCCCCGCGCTCGAGGCGATGGCCGAGGCCGGCATGCCGCTGTGCGTCCATGGCGAGGTGACCGATCCGGCCGTGGACATCTTCGACCGCGAGGCGGTGTTCATCGACCGCGTGCTCGACCCGCTGCGCCGGGCGGTGCCGGGGCTGCGGGTGGTGATGGAGCATGTCACCACCGCCGAGGCGCTGGCCTATGTGCGCGCCGCCGATAGCGGGCTTGGCGCCACGATCACCACCCACCACCTGGTGATCAACCGCAACCACATCCTCGCCGGCGGCATCCGGCCGCATTACTACTGCCTGCCGGTGGCCAAGCGCGAATCCCACCGCACGGCGCTGGTGGCGGCCGCGACCTCGGGCGACGGGCGCTTCTTTCTCGGCACCGACAGCGCGCCGCATACCGATGCCGCCAAGCTCCAGCCCTGCGGCTGCGCCGGCTGCTTCACCGCCGCGAACACGCTGCCGATCCTGGCGCATGTGTTCGAGGCGGCGGGGGCGCTGGGGCGGCTGGCGGATTTCGTGGCCGGGCACGGCGCGGCCTTCTACGGGCTGGCGCCGAACCCCGGCACGATCACGCTGGAGCGCGGCGCGCCCGACCTGCCGGCAACGCTGATGACCGGCGACGGCCCGGTAAGCGTGTTCGACCCCGGCTTCGTGCCCGGCTGGCGGGTTGCCGGCTGAGGCCTACTTGATCTTCTTGCCGCCCATCACCAGCGCCGACTTGCCCGCCTGGCTGTCGGCGGTGGCGAGAACCTTCGGCTTCTCCTGCTTCGGTTTCTTCGCTTCCTTGTTGCCGCGCTTGTTGTTGCCCTTGCCCATGATCGGTTCCTGATGCAAAACGCCGCCCGGCTGATGCCGCGCGGATCGCGCCCCGGTGCCGTTGCGGGCCCCGGGGCCGCGGCCGTCGCCGTCCTGGAACGGAGGCAGGCTGCCGCCCTGACATGGCCCCGTGGCGGGCCGCTTGCAACGGCCGGCGCAAAAGAAAACGGCCGCCCCGGGGGGCGGCCGATGCCTGCGCGGCGCGCCCGCCTCAGCCGGCGGAGGAGGCGCCCTTCTTCTTCTCGGCGTAGATCAGCAGCGGCTTGGCGCCGGCCGTCACCGCCTCGTCGTTGACCACGACCTCCTCGACGCCCGACAGGCCCGGCAGGTCGAACATGGTGTCGAGCAGGATGTCCTCGAGGATCGAGCGCAGCCCGCGCGCGCCGGTCTTGCGCGCGATCGCCCGCCGCGCGACCGAGCGCAGGGCGTCTTCGGTGAAGCTCAGCTTCACGCCCTCGATGTCGAACAGGCGCTGATACTGGCGCACCAGCGCGTTCTTGGGCCGGGTCAGGATCTCGACCAGCGCATCCTCGTCAAGGTCGGTCAGCGTCGCGATCACCGGCAGGCGGCCGACGAATTCGGGAATCAGCCCGAACTTGAGCAGGTCTTCCGGTTCGAGATCGCCGAACAATTCGCCCACGCCGCGCGCGTCGGGATCCTTGACCTCGGCGCCGAAGCCCATGGCGCTGCCCTTGCCGCGCTGGGCGATGATCTTTTCCAGCCCCGAGAAGGCGCCGCCGCAGATGAACAGGATGTTCGTGGTGTCGACCTGGAGGAATTCCTGCTGCGGATGCTTGCGCCCGCCCTGCGGCGGCACGCTGGCCACCGTGCCCTCCATGATCTTCAGCAGCGCCTGCTGCACCCCCTCGCCCGAGACGTCGCGGGTGATCGAGGGGTTGTCGGACTTGCGGGTGATCTTGTCGACCTCGTCGATGTAGACGATGCCGCGCTGCGCCCGTTCCACGTTGTATTCGCTGGCCTGCAACAGCTTGAGGATGATGTTCTCGACATCCTCGCCGACATAGCCGGCCTCGGTCAGCGTGGTGGCGTCGGCCATCGTGAACGGCACGTCGAGGATGCGCGCCAGCGTCTGGGCCAGCAGCGTCTTGCCGCAGCCGGTGGGCCCGATCAGCAGGATGTTCGACTTCGAAAGCTCGATGTCGGAGGCCTTGGCCGAATGGTTGAGGCGCTTGTAGTGGTTGTGCACCGCCACCGACAGCACCCGCTTGGCGCGATCCTGCCCGATGACGTAATCGTCAAGCACGTTGCAGATGTCGCGCGGCGTGGGCACGCCTTCCGACGCCTTCAGCCCCGAGGACTTGGTTTCCTCGCGGATGATGTCCATGCACAGCTCGACGCATTCGTCGCAGATGAACACGGTCGGCCCGGCAATGAGCTTGCGGACTTCGTGCTGGCTCTTGCCGCAGAACGAGCAATAGAGCGTGTTCTTGCCGTCGCCGCCGGTGTTGTTCGCCATGGTGCACCTCTGCCGTCCGTCTGCGCCCCGCCGCCCCCCCGGGGCCCGCGGAACGTCCGTTCCGCCAGACTAGGGCAGGCCCGGCATGGGCACAATGCGAAATCTCGGGCACCCGGAAGGGCGGGCGCCCGCGGTCCGATCACTTCTTGTCGCTGTCGTCGCGCGGCCGGCTGGTCACGATCTCGTCGATCAGGCCCCAGTCCTTCGCCTCGTCCGGCGACATGAACTTGTCGCGTTCGAGCGCGGCCTCGACCGTCTCGATCGTCTGCCCGGTGTGGGTGACGTAGATCTGGTTCAGCCGGTCCTTGAGCTTCTGGGTTTCCTGCGCGTGGATCATGATGTCGGTCGCCTGGCCCTGATAGCCGCCCGAGGGCTGGTGCACCATGATCCGGCTGTTGGGCAACGAGAATCGCAGCCCCTTCGAGCCGCCGGCCAGCAGCAACGAACCCATCGAGGCCGCCTGCCCGACGACCAGCGTCGAGACCTTGGGCTTGATGTATTGCATGGTGTCGTAGATCGACAGCCCCGATGTCACCACGCCGCCCGGCGAGTTGATGTACATCGAGATGTCCTTCGACGGGTTCTCGGCCTCGAGGTGCAGAAGCTGCGCCACGATCAGGCTCGACATGCCGTCGTGCACCGGGCCCGACAGGAAGATGATCCGCTCCTTCAGCAGGCGCGAGAAGATGTCGTAGGCCCGCTCGCCCCGGCTGGTCTGTTCGACCACCATCGGCACGAGGGTGTTCATGTAGAACTCGGCTGGGTCGCGCATGTCTTCTGCCTCTGGTTCGTGGGCACGCGGGGGCGCCCGGCCTGCCCCTGTCTTAGTGGTGCGCCCGGGGGTCTGCAAGGGCACCGCGGCGGCCGCCTCAGCCCTCCGGCCGGCCGTAGAGCGCGGTGGCGCGGGCCTCGAACGCGCGCACGATGCGCTGCATCGCCTCGTTGAACACCACCCCGATCACCTTTTGCAGAAGCGCGTTGCGAAACTCGAAATCGACCGAGAAATCCACCTCGCAGCCGCCGGGAACGTCGCGGAACTGCCAGTACGACTTGAGGTGGCGGAACGGCCCGTCGAGGTATTCGGTGTCGATGCGGTGGCGTTCGGGCCACAGCGTCACGCGGCTGCCGAAACGCTCGCGAAACACCTTGAACGAGATCACCAGATCGGCCTCCATCACCTCGTGATCGCCCATGTCGCGGCGCGAGCGGATGCGCGCCGCCGGGTTCCACGGCAGGAACTCGGGGTAGCGGGCGACGTCGGCGACAAGGTCGTACATCTGTTGCGCGGACCACGGCAGGGTGCGCTTTTCGGCGTGATAGGGCATCTGGCCCCTTTCGATGCTGCACTTACCGCGATAGTTCAAGGACAGCGCGCCGCTGTGCAAGGGGGTCAGATGTCCCATCCCACCTATGCCATCGATCCGATGATATCGGCCAAGTCGATCGCCGCCCGGGTCGAAGACCTCGCGCTCGAGATCACCGCCCATTTCGCGGGCACCGACAAGCTGGTGGTGGTGGGGCTGCTGCGCGGCTCGTTCGTGTTCGTGGCCGATCTGGTGCGCGAGCTCGATCTGCCGGTGGAGGTCGATTTCCTCGAGGCCTCGTCCTACGGCGATTCGACCGAATCGTCGCGCGAGGTGCGCATCCTCAAGGATCTGCGCGGCGAGATCGGCGGGCGCGATGTGCTGGTGGTCGAGGATATCGTCGACACCGGCTATACCCTGCGCCACGTCCTCAACCTGCTGCGCAGCCGCGAGCCGCGGCGCCTCGAATCGTGCGCGCTGCTCGACAAGCCGTCGCGGCGCGAGGTCGATGTGCGCGCGACCTGGACGGGGTTCGAGATCCCCGACGAATTCGTCGTCGGCTACGGCATCGACTTCGCGCAGCGCGACCGCAACCTGCCCTATATCGGCAAGGTGCGGTTCACCGCATGAACCCGCGCTGGATGATCCGGATGGCGCGCTGGGCGCACCGGCCGCCGTCCGAACGGCGGGTGGTGCTGGTGCTGGCGGTGATAGCGGCGTGCCTGGTGCTGGCCGGGCTGGAATGGCTGTGGGGCTGGCCCGAGTGGCTGACAATGCCCGAGCGCCCGCGCCTGCGCTGAGCGTCGGACGGCAATCCGCCGCAGGGACGATCTGCTCCGGGCGGCCGGGACGTTGTCGGCGACACCTGCGGTGCCTGCCTCCATCGCGAAGCGTGAACACGCGCCAGTTGACGCATTTGTGATCGCCGGCGCCTGCCTCGGGCGCCGGCGCTGTTTGTTCCGCGGCCGGCCGATGCTAGGCTGCCCCTGCCAAACCCGTATCCACGGCATCAGTTTGCAGGGAGTAGCTTGATGAAATCTCTTTCCTTCGTGCTGGCGGGCGGCATGCTCGCCTCGCTCGTTGCCGCCACCGCAGCGCCGGCCCAGGATGCCGAGACGGTGCTGAAAGCGCGCGAGGCGCACATGACGTTGAACGGCTTCAACCTCGGGCCGCTGGTGGCGATGACGCGGGGCGACATCGACTACGACGCCGAGCTTGCGTCGGCCTCGGCCGCCAACCTTGCCGCGCTCGCGGCGATGGACCAGTCGCGCCTGTGGGCGCCGGGCAGCGGCCGGCCGGATTTCGAGAACAGCCGCGCGCTGCCCGCGATCTGGGAAAACTTCGACGACGTTCAGGCCAAGATCGCCGGGCTGGCCGAGGCGACGGCGGCGCTGGCGCCGGTGGCCGGAAACGGGCTCGAGGCGTTGCAGGCGGCGATGGGGCCGGTGGGGCAGGCGTGCGGCGCCTGCCACCGCACCTATCGCGCGGAAGAGTGATCGCCGCGCCCCGCGGCTGATCGCATGGCCCGCATCCTGCGCCTTGTCCTTGCCCTGGTCGTGCTGGCCGGGGCAGGGTTCTGGTGGCTCAGCCGGCCGCAGCCGCTCGAAGCTGCGGCGCTGGCCGGGCTGTCGGGCGATGCCGAACGCGGCGCGCATGTGTTCGACGCCGCCGGCTGCGCCGGCTGTCATTCCGTCGACGGCGCCGAGGGCGAGGCGTGGCTGGTGCTGTCCGGCGGGCGCGAGTTTCCCTCGCCCTTCGGCACCTTCGTGGCGCCCAACATCTCGCCCGATCCGACCCACGGCATCGGCGGCTGGACGGTCGCCGACCTGGCCAACGCCATGCTGCGCGGCGTCTCGCCCGAGGGGCGGCACTATTACCCCGCCTTCCCCTACACCACCTATGTGCGCGCGTCGTTGCAGGACGTGGCCGACCTGCACGCCTATCTCATGACGCTGCCGCCCTCGGCCGAACCAAGCCGGCCGCACGCGGTCGGGTTCCCCTTCAACGTCCGCCGCGGGCTGGGGCTGTGGAAGCGGCGCTACCTGGACGATGCGCCGGTGCTGCAAGGCCCGCTGTCGCCCGAGGCCGAGCGCGGTCGCTACCTGGTCGAGGCGCTGGCCCATTGCGGCGAATGCCACACCCCGCGCGACCGTTTCGGCGGCCCGATCCGCGACGCCTGGCTTGCCGGCGCGCCCGCGCCCGACGGCGACGGGCGCGTGCCGAACCTGCGGCCCGGCGCGCTGGACTGGTCCGAGCGCGATCTCGCGGCCTATTTCAGCTCGGGCTTCACGCCGGATTTCGACGTCGCCGGCGGGCTGATGTTCGACGTGATCCAGAGCCTCAGGCGGCTGCCGCCCGAGGATCACGCGGCGCTGGCCGCCTACCTCAAGGCGCTGCCGGCCGCGCCCTGAGCGGGTGGGCCGGCCGGGCCCGACCTACGACGCCGATTGCCGCCGCGCGGCGCCGCCGTTGCGCCCCGAAAGCTCTTCGGCGACCAGAAACGCCAGTTCGAGCGACTGGTTGGCGTTCAGCCGCGGGTCGCAGGCGGTGTGGTAGCGGTCGGACAGATTCTCGTCGCTGACCGCGCGCAAGCCCCCGGTGCATTCGGTGACGTCCTTGCCCGTCATCTCGAAATGCACGCCGCCGGGGATGGTGCCCTCGGCCGCGTGCACCGCGAAGAACTCGCGCACCTCGCGCAGCACGTCGTCGAACGGCCGCGTCTTGTAGCCCGAGGGGGATTTCACGGTGTTGCCGTGCATCGGGTCGCACACCCACAGCACCTTCGCGCCCTCGGCCTCGACGGTGCGGATCAGGCGGGGCAGATGCTCGGCCACCTTGCCGGCGCCGAACCGCGCGATCAGCGTCAGCCGGCCGGCCTCGTTCTCGGGGTTGAGGCGTTCGATCAGGCGCTTGAGGTCGTCCTCCGACAGCGACGGGCCGCACTTGAGGCCGACCGGGTTCTGCACCCCGCGGGCGAATTCCACATGCGCGCCGTCGGGCTGGCGGGTGCGGTCGCCGATCCAGATCATGTGGCCCGAGCCCGCCACCGGCATCCCGGAGGTGGAATCGATCCGGCACAGCGCCTCTTCGTATTCCAGCAGCAGTGCCTCGTGGCTGGTGTAGAAATCGACCTTGGCAAGCTCGTGCGTGCGCTCGGCGTTGACGCCGGCCGCGGTCATGAACGCCAGCGCGTCGGCGATGCGGCCCGAAAGCGCGCGGTAGCGTTCGGCCTTGTCGTCCTCGGCAAAGCCCAGCGTCCACGCATGCACCCGGTGGATGTCGGCAAAGCCGCCGGTCGAGAAGGCGCGCAGCAGGTTCAGGCTGGCCGCGGCCTGGGTGTAGGCCTGCAGCATCCGGCCGGGATCGGGCACCCGCGCCTCGGGCGTGAACTCGAACCCGTTGATGATGTCGCCGCGATAGGAGGGCAGTTCCACCCCGCCGACGGTTTCGGTGGCGGCCGAGCGCGGCTTGGCGAACTGGCCCGCCATCCGCCCGACCTTGATCACCGGCACCTTGGCGCCGAAGGTCAGCACCACCGCCATCTGCAACATCACCTTGAAGGTGTCGCGGATGGTGTCGGCCGAGAACTCGGCGAAACTTTCGGCGCAATCGCCGCCCTGCAGCAGGAACGCCTCGCCCCGCGACGCTTGCCCGAGCGCGGCCTTGAGCCGCCGCGCCTCGCCCGCGAAGACCAGCGGCGGATACTTGGAAAGCTGCGCCTCGACCGCGCGCACCGCCTCGGGGTCGGGATACTCGGGCATCTGGACCCGCGGCTTGGCGCGCCAGTCGGACTTGCTCCAGCCCTTGGTCATGACCCATTTCCTTTCCGCTGATGGCGGGGCGCTTATAGGCGAGCGCGGCCTCCGGTGCAAACCGCTTTCGCGCGCCGGCGCGGCCGGCGGGGCCGCGTCGCCGGGCTTGCGGCGCGGCGGGTTTGGTGGTTCGTTGGCGCCCACGATCATCACCGGAGCCACGATGGCAGAAGCGCCCGAGATGCCCGCCAGACCGGCCGATGGCGTGGGGCGGTTCGTGTTCCTGCTGCTCGACCGGTTCACGCTGATGTCCTTCGCCGCCGCGCTCGAACCGCTGCGGCTGGCCAACCGCATGGCGGGCAAGACGTTCTATTCCTGGCGGCTGGTGGGCGAGGGCGGCGGCGAGGTGCGCTGCTCCAACGGCACGGTGCTGCGGCTCGACGGCGATCTCGGCCCCGTCGCGCGCGACGAGACGGTGCTGGTGTGCGGCGGCCTCGACATCGGGCGGGCGGCGACGCGGCCGGTGCTGTCGTGGCTGCGGCGCGCGGCGCGGGGCGGCTCGCCGGTGGGGGGGCTGTGCACCGGCGCCTATGTGCTGGCGCGCGCGGGGCTGCTGGACGGGCGCACCACCACCATCCACTGGGAGAACCAGGACGGCTTCGCCGAGGAATTCCCCGAGGTCACGCTGTCGGAAGCGGTGTTCGCGATCGACGGCAACCGGCTCAGCGCGGCCGGCGGCATCGCCTCGGTCGACCTGATGCTGCGGCTGATCGCGGCCGATCATGGCCCCGAGCTGGCCTCGGTGGTGGCCGACCAGCTTGTCCACGCCGCGATCCGCACCGACCGCGACGTGCAGCGGCTGTCGATCCCGGCGCGGATCGGCGTGCGCCACCCCAAGCTGGCGCAGGTGATCGCGATGATGGAAAGCCATATCGAGGAGCCGGTTTCCCCCGCGCGCCTGGCCGCCGGGGCCGGCCTTTCGACCCGCCAGCTCGAACGGCTGTTCCGCCGCTACCTCGGCCGCAGCCCCAAGCGCTATTACATGGAACTGCGGCTTCAGAAGGCGCGCAACCTGCTGATGCAGACGGGCATGAGCGTGATGAACGTGGCGCTGGCGTGCGGCTTCGCCAGCCCGTCGCATTTCTCGAAATGCTACCGCGCCAGCTACGGCACCACCCCCTACCGCGAGCGTGGCACCCAGCCGGCCCCGCCCCGGGCGGGCGGAGCCAATGCGTAGCACCGCCGCAACCTGCCAACACGAGGCGCCACGATGACCCGACATCCCGCCCCCCGGTCCGAGCCCGACGCGATGTTCGACCGTCCGGCCGCGGGCGCGGCTGCGGCGGCGCCGCAGATCGGGCTGGAGGCGCTGGCGGCCGAGATCGCGGCGCGCGCGGCTGGCGGCGGGCGGGTGATCGCGGCGATTGCCGGGGCGCCCGGCTCGGGCAAGTCGCATCTGGCCGAGGCGCTGGCGGCGCGGCTGAACGCGGGCCGGCCGGGCACCGCGGCGGTGCTGCCGATGGACGGGTTCCATTACGACGACCTGCACCTGGTGCCCGCCGGCCTGCGCCCGCGCAAGGGCGCGCCGGAAACCTTCGACGTCGGCGGCCTCGCCCACATTCTGCGCCGGCTGCGCGCGCGCGACGAGGCGGCGGTGGCGGTGCCGGTCTTCGACCGCGCGATCGAGATCGCGCGCGCCGGCGCGCGGCTGATCCCGGCCGAGGTGCCGGTGATATTGGCCGAGGGCAATTACCTGCTGCTGGCCCGCCCGCCGTGGGACGCGCTGGCGCCGCTGTTCGACGTGAGTGTATTCCTCGACGTGCCCGAGGCGGTGCTGGCCGCCCGCCTCTGCGCACGCTGGCAAGGGCTGGGGCTGGCACCGGCCGAGGTTGCCGCCAAGCTCGACGGCAACGACCTGCCCAACGCCCGCGCGGTGATCGCCGAAAGCCGCGCGCCCGACTACCGGCTGGCGAACGGATGAGCGCCGATGGCCACACCCTGCGCGCCGGGATCGTCGCCACCTGCCGCGCCATGAACGCCTGCGGGCTCAACCAGGGCACCTCGGGCAACCTGTCGGTGCGCCATGGCGGGGGGCTGCTGATCACCCCCTCGTCGCTGCCCTACGAGGCGATGGAGCCGGCCGATATCGTCGCCCTCGACCCGAGCGGCAGTTTCGCCGCCGCCCCCGGCCGCCGCCCGTCGTCGGAGTGGCGCTTTCATCGCGACATCCTGCGCGCCCGCCCCGACGTGGCGGTGGTGCTGCATTGCCATTCGGTGCACGCCACCGCGCTGGCCTGCCAGCACCGCGCGATCCCGGCGTTCCACTACATGGTGGCGGTCGCGGGCGGCCACGACATCCGCTGCGCCCCCTACGCCACCTTCGGCACGCAGGCGCTGTCGCAGGTGGCGGTGGCGGCCCTCGACGGCCGGCGCGCCTGCCTGCTGGGCCAGCACGGGATGATCGCGCTGGGCGCGACCCTCGACGCCGCGCTGGCGCTGGCGGTCGAGGTCGAGGCGCTGGCGCGCATCTACCTTGCCGCGCTGGTGCTGGGCGAACCGCCGGTGCTGCCGGGCGACGAGATCGACCGCGTCCTCGAACAGATGCGCAAGATGGGCTATGGCGCCGCCCCGAACGACGCGGGCGCGGCCGGCTGACCCGCTGCGACATCGCGTGCCGAAGACCCGCTTGACCTTCCGGTAGCTGGAAGCCCTATCTGGGGCGGGAACCTTCCAGCTTTCGCAAGGATGCGCCCCATGTCCGCTGCCGCCGCCGAACCCCTGTCCTTCCCGGTCACCAAGCTCAATTGCGGCGGTTGCGCGGCGCGCGCGCAGAAGGCGCTGGCCGAGGTGCCGGGGGTGGGCGCGGCCTCGGTGAACTTCGCCACCCGCAAGGCGCTGGTCGAGGCCGGCGGCGCCTCGGGCGCCGCGCTGGCCGAGGCGCTGGCGCAGGCCGGCTATCCGGCCGAAGAGGCCGAGGTGACGCTCGAGATCGCCGGCATGTCGTGCGCGTCCTGCGTCGGGCGGGTCGAGCGCGCGCTGGCCGCCGTGCCCGGGGTGATCGCGGCGCCGGTGAACCTGGCCAGCGGCAGGGCGCAGGTCCGGGTGCTGGCCGGCACCGCCACCCCCGAGGATCTGGCTGCCGCCGCCACCGCCGCGGGCTACGCCGCCACCGTGCGCGAAGCGACCGGCGAGGCCGGCGCCGACGCCGCCGCCGCCGACGCCGCCCGCCACGATGCCGAGGCGGCCGACCTGCGCCACCAGACCCTCCGGGCCGCCGCGCTGACGGCGCCGGTGGTGGTGCTCGAGATGACCGGGCACCTCGTTCCCGGCTTTCATCCCTGGTTCGCCGCCAGTTTCGGCGATTTGTCGAACTGGCTGCTGCAATTCGCGCTGACCGCGCTGGTGCTGGCCGGGCCGGGCCGGCGGTTCTACCGCGCCGGGGTGCCGGCGCTGCTGCGCGGGGCGCCCGACATGAACGCGCTGGTGGCGATCGGCACCGCCGCGGCGTTCGGCTTTTCGGTGGTCTCCACCTTCGCGCCCGGCCTGCTGCCCGCCGGCAGCGCCGCCGTCTATTACGAGGCCGCGGCGGTGATCGTGACGCTGATCCTGCTGGGCCGCTGGCTCGAATCCCGGGCCAAGGGCCGCACCGGCGCCGCGATCCGCCGCCTGATCGGGCTGCAGCCGCGCAGTGCGCGCATCGAGACCCCCGAGGGCATCGCCGAGGTGCCGATCGCGAAGGTCGTGGTGGGCGACGTGATGGTGATCCGCCCGGGCGAGCGCATCGCCACCGACGGCACCGTGATCGCGGGCGCGAGCCACGTCGACGAAAGCATGCTGACGGGCGAGCCCCTGCCGGTCGACAAGCAGGCCGGTGACGCGGTGGCCGGCGGCACCGTGAACGGCAACGGCGCGTTGAAGGTGCGCGCCACGGCGGTGGGGGCGGCGACGCAACTGGCGCAGATCGTCGCCATGGTCGAGCGTGCGCAGGCCGCCAAGCTGCCGATCCAGGGCCTTGTCGACCGGGTGACGCTGTGGTTCGTGCCCGCGGTGATGGCGGTGGCGGCGCTGACGGTGGCGATCTGGCTGGCGTTCGGCCCCGCCCCGGCGCTGACCCATGCGCTGGTCGCGGGCGTGGCGGTGCTGATCATCGCGTGCCCCTGCGCGATGGGGCTTGCCACGCCCACCTCGATCATGGTCGGCACCGGCCGCGCGGCCGAGCTTGGGGTGCTGTTCCGCAAGGGCGACGCGCTGCAACGCCTGGGCCGGATGCGCAGCGTGGCGCTCGACAAGACCGGCACCCTGACCGAGGGCAAGCCCGAGATGACCGACTTCGCCCTCGCCCCCGGCGCCGGCCTCACCGAGGACGCGGCGCTGGCGGCGGTGGCCGCGGTCGAGGCGCTGTCCGAGCATCCGGTCGCGGCGGCGATCGTGCGGGCGGCCTCGGCGCGCGGGCTGGAACTGCCGGCCGCCGAGGGGTTCGCGGCGATCCCGGGTTACGGCGCCCGCGCGACGGTCGCGGGGCAGGCGGTGCTGGTGGGCACCGCGCGGCTGATGGCGCGCGAGGGGGTCGATACCGCGCCGCTGGCGGCGCAGGTCGCGGCGCTTGACGCGCGCGGGCGCGCGGCCAGCTACGCCGCCCTCGACGGGCGGCTGGTGGCGGTGGTCGCGGTGGCCGACCGGCTCAAGCCCTCGGCGCGGCCGATGGTGGCGGCGCTGCACGCGCTGGGGCTGCGGGTGGCGATGATCACCGGCGACAGCGAGGCCGCGGCCCGCGCCATCGCCGCCGAGGCCGGCATCGACGAGGTGGTGGCCGAGGTGCTGCCCGATGGCAAGGTTGCCGCGATCGAGCGGCTGGCGGCGGCGGCCGGCCCGGTGGCCTTCGTCGGCGACGGCATCAACGACGCGCCGGCGCTGGCGGCCGCCGACGTGGGCGTGGCCATCGGCACCGGCACCGAGGTGGCGATCGACGCCGCCGACGTGGTGCTGATGTCGGGCGACCTGGCGGGCGTGGCCAACGCCATCGAGATGTCGCGCCGGACGATGGCCAACATCCGCCAGAACCTGTTCTGGGCGTTCGGCTACAACGTCGCGCTGATCCCGGTGGCGGCGGGGGCGCTGTATCCGGCCACCGGGCTGATGCTGTCGCCGGCGCTGGCGGCGGGGGCGATGGCGCTGTCGTCGGTGTTCGTGCTGAGCAACGCGCTGCGCCTGCGGCGGGTGCGCGCGGCCCTGCCCGAGGGCGCGCCGGCGCCGCGCGCGGCGGCTGCCGCGCCGGTTCCGGCAGAATGAGAAGGAGGGCCAAGCGATGAACATCGGCGAGGTTGCAGAACGCGCCGGGCTGCCGGCCAAGACCATCCGCTATTACGAGGAGATCGGCCTGATCCGCCCGGCGCGCGAGGACAACGGCTATCGCCGCTTCTCGGGGCACGACCTCAACAAGCTGGCGTTCATCGCGCGGGCGCGGGCGCTGGGCTTCTCGATCGAGGATTGCCGGCGGCTGCTGTCGCTGTACGAGGACGAGCACCGCGCCAGCGCCGACGTGCGGCGGCTGGCGCGCGAGCATCTTGGGCGGATCGACGCCAAGCTTGCGGAACTGCGCGAGATGCGCGCGACGCTCGCCCACCTGGTCGAGGCCTGCGCCGGCGACGACCGCCCCGATTGCCCGATCCTGGCCGACCTTGGCGGCGGCGACGACGGCGGCGCACCCTGGTAAAGCGCGGGCCGGCGAACCGGCTGCCGTGGTCCGTGCTGAAGTTTTCGGGCCGGCCGTGGCGGGCCGGGGCATCCCCCAGCGCCTCGATGCAGCCTCGACATCCGGGTGCCCGCCTCTTCCCACCGATCCGCCGCGCGCAAACTAACGCCGCCGGCACCAACCTGCATCAGCCCCGCCCGCGCGGCGTCCCGATAGCGTCCCGGTGACGGCAGAACGTTCCGCCGTCAGGTGTTTGTATCGAGTTCCGGCGAAGCTTTCCTGTCCGGCCACCGGGCATCGTTCCGGCCCGGCAGGAAGGCTTTGTCAATTCGAGCAGACCAGCAAAGGACCGAGCCCATGGAAACGAAATCTCCCGTGCCCAGCACCTCCGACAAGATGAAGTCCGTCAAGGCCGCCTGGGACAAGGCGCCCGCCGGCGCCAAGAAGGACGCCGCGCTGAAGCACTACCAGGCAGCCGAGAAGGCGCAGACCGCGAAGAACGACGGCGAGTGCAACCGCGAACTCGACGCGGCAAGCCACGCGCTCGCGTAACCGCGCGCCACGCAGAACGACACCTCTCCGGCAGGAATGCGTCGGGGAGGACGCCTGGAGCGGATCGCGTTCATCCGCATTCACGCGACCCGCTCCAACCTTCTGATTTCGCATGTCCGATAAGCGCAAGACCGGTTCCCGGCTTTGCGCGACATGCTCTAGCGCAGCAGCGGGCCGTCGTGATCCAGATAGCCGGCCTCGAAACCCGCAAGGCTTCGCAGACGCTCGACGTCGTGGAACGTCACCCGTCCCTTCTGGAAGGTGACGAGACCATCGTCGCGCAGAATCCGAAGAACCCGGTTCACGTGCACCGCACTCAGGCCCAACGCATCGGCAAGGTGATATTGCGTCAGCGGACAATCGTAGCCCGTCGTGTCGCCCATTCCGACAAGTTTCACCCGCAACCAGAACTCGAGCAGGAAATGCGCCATGCGTTCCTCGGCGGTGCGGCGACCGATATCGACCAGATGCTCGACCACCATCGCCTCGTCCCGCGAGGCCGCCCAGAGAACGGCGGTGGCAAGCCGGGGCGCGCGCGCGAAGGCATCCAGTATGTCGCTGGCAAGCACCTCCGACGCCTCGATGCGGGTTATCGCCTCGATGCTGTGATCCGACGTGCGGAACAACATGCTGCGCAGCCCCAGGAAATCGCCCGGAACCTGGAAATCCACGATCTGCCGCTCGCCGTTGGGCAGCATCTTGTAGGAGCATGCCCAGCCTTCGGCCAGGATGTAGGCCGACGCCGACGTCTGCCCTTCATGGATCATCTGGTGCCCGGCCAGGAACCTGCGGCGGTGCCGGTGAAAGCGTGCAAGCGTTTCCAGATCCACGTCCGAGAGGGCGACGAATGCCGAAAGTTTTCGTGTGAGCGGGCTTTCCAGAATCAGCATTCGGGCTCCACAAGGAATCTGCAACAGGCTGTGTCCTGATGCGAATAGCCGGGAAAGCAGTGCCTCACGCTGCCGCAGATCAGCCCATCCTACCAGATAGCCTTTACTGTCACGAGGTGTTTCGGCCGCTTGATGCCGGACCCCTTGTCCCAGATTTTGAGGCCTGCAAGACCATGTCCATGCCCGATGACACAGCCGGAACCGCCGCGCTCGCGATCTGCGAATCCCTCCTGCTGGCGCTGAACGACCACAAGATCCTGCCGGAAAAGGAGATCCTGGGGATTCTCCGGGATGCCGCGGCGGCGCACGAACACGCGCCGGCAGGCGACAGCGATGCGCTGCACGCAGCGGTGGCGGCGTTGATCAACCGCATTCTTGCCGGCGGCAACTCGGTGCGCCGGCACTGAGGGTTGCCGCCGCACGCGCCCTCAGATGCGCCCGGTCAGAACGAGGACGATCACGATCAACACGACGACCCCGAGCGCACCGCTGGGCCCGTAGCCCCATGATCGGCTGTGGCCCCAGGTGGGAAGCACGCCGAGCAACATCAGCACGAGCACGATGATGAGAATGGTGCCAAGCATGGCGCAGTCCTTTTCCTGAAGTCTCGAAGCAAACGTGGCCCTGCCGCGGGGGAGGGACATTCGCGGCAGGGCCATCCGGCGGCATCGTCAGCCCTTGCGCAGGGCATCCTTCGCCTTGCCGAATGCTTTCTGAACGGTCCCTTCGGCACGTTCGATCGTGCCTTCGACCTCGAGCGAAGTGTCGCCCGACACCTCGCCAAGCCTTTCCTTCGCGGCGCCCCCGATCTGCCTGAGGGTTCCCTTGATCCGGTCCTTGTCCATGACGCGATTTCCCTGGCTGGAGCCCGCGCCGCCGCCCGCAGGCCCGTATCCGGGCCTGCGGGCGGGCGCTTGCGGAACATCTTCGCCCACTGCCACGCGTCGGGCACTAACCTGCGTCAGCGCATGTGTCGGTGGCGGCCGATAGGCTCTGCCCTGCGCGCCCGATGCGTCCGGCATGGGGTCGGTTTTGTAACCTCGGTCGCCCTGCTGACCGCCGCCCGCCCGACGGACCGCGCGTTCCACTCGGCGATCGCATCAGAAAGGCGACGGCTTCGTGCCTGACGAGAGCGCCCTGTCGACACAGTCGCACCCGGCGCCGGTCGCGGGGTGGTTTTCCATGCTCGACCGCGGCGGTGTGCAAACCGTTCTGCTGGGCATCATCGCCGGCGTGCTGATCCTTGCGGCGCTGGACGGTGCCAGCCTGATCGCGGTGCCCACGGTGCTGGCGGTTCTCTGTGCGATCGCGCTTGCGCCGTCGGTGCGATGGCTGGAGCGCACCGGCGCCCCCGCGTCGCTGTGTGCGGCCCTCGTCGTCGGCGGTCTGTTGCTGGGTGCGGCGTTCACCGCCTATTCGCTTGCCCCCTCGGCAGAGGCCTGGAACGCCCGCGCGCCGCAGATCCTGCGCGAAACCGAAAGGCGCGCACGCGAGATCGCTTCGGGGATGTCGCGGGCTTTCGAACCCGGCCCCGAGGCGGCGCCCGCCGTGGTGCCCAACCTTGCCGAGCCATCCGCGCCGGTCGATCCGCCGGGGGCCGCGCCGAGGGCCGCGTCGGACGACGATACCGTGGGCCGGTTGGTGGAGGGGGGGCAGCGTCTGCTTGCCGACTGGGCGATCGGCGCGCCGCGGATTGCCGCCGGGGCGGCATTCTGGGCCATGCTGACCTTTTTCCTGTTGCGCGACCGCGTGATGCTGGCGCGCTGGGGAATGTCGCTCGTGTCCGGGGCGTCGGCGCGGCGGGCAGTCGGGCGGGCCATGCGGGACGTGCGCACCAATGTCGCGCGCTACCTGCTGGCGATCAGCGCCATCAACCTGGGCCTCGGGTTCCTCACGGCGGTTTCGTTCCATCTGCTCGGCGTGTCGAACGCCCCGCTCTGGGGGGTGGCGGCGATGCTGCTGAACTTCATGCCGTTCATCGGGGTCGCGATCCTGGCGCTGATCACGCTGGGCGTCGGGATCGTGTCGTTCGAGGATCCGGTCGTCGCCTTCGCGCCCTTCGCCGTGGTCGTCGTGCTGAACATGATCGAAGCCCAGGTCGTCACGCCGATGGTTGTCGGCGCGCGCATCCGAATTTCCCCGATCGCCGTCTTCGTGGCGATCGCCTTCGGCGCATGGATCTGGGGTGCCGGCGGCGCGCTGGTCGCAACCCCGACGCTGATTGTCGCGGTGGCCTTCGTGGGGCGCCTCAACGCCGCCGCGCATCCGTCACGGCCGGCGCGCCATCGCGAAGGCCGCCAGAAAGGCGGCAAGAGGCAATAGCGGGCGCGCCGATCTGGAAAGGGCCACGCCAACCGCAAGATCGACCTTGGCGCTGTCGCGCGCCGCCCTCACCCTTGCCGCCCCGCGGGCAGACAATGCGCGCCCCAGCAGATGCACGGCCAGCGCGAGGACCGCGAACACCGCGGCAAACACCAGCGCCGCCACCGGGAACCCGACCGCGGCGGAAAGCGCGACGAGGCCGGCCGCGACCAGCAGGGCGGCCGCCACCACCGCAAGCAGGGCGGTGGCGGTCAGTGTTGCGGCGCGGATACCCGCAGCGCCGGCAAGCGCACCAAGAAGTTCGCGAAGCGGGCTCAGCAGCGGCATGACGGATCAGCCCTTGCGCGCCATCATGCCGAACAGAAGCCCGACGCACGCGGCGATCCCGACAGCGGCCAGGGGATGTTCGAGCACCGCATTGGTGGCCGTTGCGCGGGCATCGCGACCGGTCTGCCCAAGCTGCCGCCCGGCCTTGTCGACGCCCTCGGACATGTCGTTCGCGATGGTCGAGGCAAGCCTCATCAGATCTTCCCGCAAACCCTCGATCTGCTGGCTCAGATCCTCGGTCGAGGGGGCTGCCCTGGTGGTCGATGTCGATGTGGCGTTCATGCGTTGTCTCCAGTTCCGGGAGGGGTGCACCGGATCATGCCGATGCTCACACGTTTACCTGCCCCGGCCCGGGGCGCGGCAGGGTTGCGCAGTGACGGAGGCGTTTCCGGGCCATGGCAGAGCGGCACTCAACGCAGCCCCAGAAAGCCCAGTACGAACAGGACGATCACGACAAGTCCGACAATGTAGACGATCTGGTTCATTGGCTCTCCGCCTGTTTCATGTTCGGCATTGGCCATTCCCCGACCGTTACTATCATGCGGTCCGATGCGGCACAACATGGATCAGTCTCCCGTCGGTTCGCGACCGGAACAGAGGGCCAGCCATGGCCGCGGACGCCGGAATCGCGCGGCCCGGGATCAGCGCATCAATGCCGTGATCCGGCGAACGGCCACCCGCCGGTTCGCGCGTTCGGCATTCCCGGTCGGAACCTCGAGAAAGCGTTCGCCGTAGCCCTGAACGACCATGTTTTCCGCGGGAACCCCGAAATACTCGCTGAAGGCCAGCGCCACCGACTCGGCCCGCCGATCCGACAGCAGAAGGTTGTAGCCGGCCTCCCCCACCGCATCGGTATGCCCCTCGATGAGAAGCAGTTCGGTCGGATCGTCGGCCACGAGGTCGCGCATCAACAGGCCCATCTCCCTCAGCTGTTCCGCCTGTGACGGCTGCAACGCCGCGGAATCCGTCGCGAACGTGATGGCCCCGAGGTCGATCTCGGGCGCCAGGTTGCGCACTTCGGCGATCTCGCGCACCTGCCGAAGGCTGAAGCTGCGGCCGACGTCGCGCCGGTCGGCGGCGAGCAGCGCCTGGCGCAGGCTTTCGCGATCGGTCGCGGCACGGTAGTCGAAGTCATCGTAGACCGGCCTCGGAAGGTCTCGGACCACCACCGGCGCGAACGCGCGGGTGTCGTCGATCAACAGGTGTTCGCGGCCGTCGCGATCGATGCTCACGCGGCGAACCGCGCGTCCGTCGGCATCGCGTATGGTGACGATCCGGGTGCCGTCGTCGCGGGTGATGGTGGAGCGGGTCGAACCGTCGCCGAAGCGTTCGGTGCGCAGGTCCGCGCCGGCTTCGCGCAGAAGCGCATCGTCGTCCTTCAGAACCTGGTAGGCACCGTTGTCGTCAACCACGACCACCCGGTCGCCGGTGTTGGATTCCACCCGCTGGCCGTTGGACAGGATCGCGCCGACAACCACGGCACCCAGCGCAAGCAAGCCCGCCTTTTCAAGATCGCTCAAACCGTTTCCGGATGGCGCCGCGACCGCATTGGAGCGCTCGGAAGCATTGCGCTCGTTGCGATCCTGGCCGTCGTCCCGGCTCCAGTCGCGAAATTCCTCGTTGCTCGAGCGCCGGCTGCGCTCGGTCACGGTCTCGGTGGTTATCTCGGCTTGCGTCGCGGCCTGGGTTGCGGCCTCGATGCGGGCCGCGTCGCGTGCGGCGGCTTCGGTGGCGGCGATCGCATTGGCCCGCGCGGCGGCCTGAAGCCCCTCGACATGCACCCGGCAATCGGGCCCCAGGGAAATCCCGGCGTCGACACAGACCTGTTCGAGCGACGGGGCGGCGGCGCGAACGCCGCTGTCGCCCCGTCCGTTCGGCGCGCGGTTCTCGCGGGCATTGGCAGCGGGCCGGGCCGGCGCTTGCGCCGCGGCCCGGTCCGCAGCCTGAAGTGTCTGGATGTGAACCCGGCAATCGGGTCCGAAGGCAATCCCCGCCTCGGAACAGATCGCTTCGAACGAACGGGCATCGCTGCCGCTTGCGGCATTGTCCCGTCCATTCGACGCGCGGTTTCCGCCGGCGTTGGCGCCGGGGCGGTCCTGCGCCAGCGCCGGAAGGGGCTGCACGAGGGACAACGCGGTGAAGATCGCCGTCGTGGCCTTGAAGGCTCTGGAGGTCATGTTGTCACCTTGTGGGTTTGCGGACCTTGCCCGGAGGGCCGGTCGGCGAAGAACGGGTGGTGAGTTGTGTCGCGCCGGTTGCCGGCGCGGCGCAGGGCCCGGACAGGCACCCGGCGCTGTCGACGGATCGCTCTGTCGCGTGGCACGAATACACGGGACCGGACCGGACGGGACTGATCCAGGTTTGCCCCACGCACGTTTTCCGTTGCCGGTCAGGGATGCCTGCCTCTGGAGGCACGACGCCGCGCATCTGGTCTTTCAACCGGGCGGCGGCGCTGCCGGCGCGGCGCCTTGCCGGTCCCGTCGAACCATCCGGGCAACCATCGGCGAGGGTGCCGGAGCGGCAGCAATCCTCCAACCCGGCGCAGCCATCGGCACGCATCCAGCCGGCCAGGCGGGCGAGGTGGCCCTTGGCATGCCGGCCCTTGCGTTCGCCGCAGAACCGATACCGGAGATCCGATCCCGGGGTCCGAGGGACCGTCGCGCCAGGGGCCCCCGCGGCGAAAGCCCGAAGAACGGAGGCGCGTGGCCGCCCCACGGCCGCCCCTCACGCGCACGGGTTCCGCGCCGGGCGGCCCGGGCCCTGCCGGTGCCGGGGCCAGCATCCGGACGGGCGCGCCATCGGCGCAGATCGCCTCGGCCGACCGGGCATGGCGCCCGATGGCCTCGGCCAGGGCCTGCGGCCGCGCGCCGGGGTTGCCTTCCCGGTGGGCCAGCGTGGAGCGGACCCGATCAGGGCCGTCGCGCGATCCCTCGGCCGCGAAACGCGATAGCCCCAGGCCCTCTGCCCCGCACGTTGACCGCCCGCGGCCCCGGCGCTAGGGTCCGCCCGTTCCACCGCACCGGACCCAGGCGATGCCCCTGCCCAAACGCTCCGGCCAGATGCCGGGCCTGACGTGCCACCTGTTCCCCGCCGCCAGCCTGCGCGCCACGCTGGGCGCCAATGTCGGCGATCCGCTGGTGGGCGACCTCGATCTTTCGCCCGGCGACAGCTACGCGCTGGCCACCGGCGCGCGCGCGTTCCGCGCCGTCATCGACCCCGGCCGCGACGCCCGGCACCTTGCAAAGGGGTCCGAGATCGGCACCCCCGGCGATCCCGTCCGCCTTACCGGGCAGGCCACGCTGATGGCCCCCGACGGCCACCGCGTCGAGGTGCTGACCCTGCGCCACGAACCCGCCGGCGCCGCGCCCGCCGATTACGTGCTGCTGCTGTCGCCGATGACCGCGGGGCTCGAGCACACGCTGCTGTCGATCGGCCCGGCCCCGGCCAACCTGCGCGCCGGCGACATCGTGCTGGCCTCGTTCGAGGCCGGCACCCGCATCATGCTGCCCGACGGCACCCAGCGCCCGATCGAGGCGATCGCGCCCGGCGACCGGGTGCTTACCCGCGACCATGGCGCCCAGCCGGTGCGCTGGAGCGGCGCGGTCACGCTGCGCGCGATCGGCGGCTTCGCCCCGGTGGTGATCCCGGCCGGCACGCTCGGCAACGCCGGCGACCTCGTGGTCAGCCGCCACCACCGGCTGTTCATCTACAACCGCCGCCTGGCCGAGCTTACCGGCATGCCCGAACTGCTCGTGCCCGCGGGGCTTCTGGTGGACGACACCACCGTCGTCCTGCGCGAGGGCGGCTTCGTCACCTACCACGCCCTCGTCTTCGAGCGTCACGAGATCGTCTACGCCGAGGGCATCCCCGCCGAAAGCCTGATGGTCAACGCCACCACCATCGCCCGCCTGCCCGACAACCTCGCCCGCGAGGTGCGCGATACCTTCCCCGACCTCGCGCAAGACCAGCATTTCGGGCTCGAGGCCGGGCCCGACCTGCTCGCCGCCGTCGGCCGCGAGGCGATCGTGCGCCGCGGCCGCTGAGGCGGATCGCGTTCATCCGCATTCACGCGACCCACTCCAACCTTCTGATTTCGCATGCCCGAGCAGCGCAAGACCGGTTCCCACTTTTGCGCGACATGCTCCAGAGGCCACCGCACGCTGCCTTTGCTTTCCACAAGGATTCACTGAGTCTCGCAGCCGGTTCAACCGCTTGCACCGCGCGTGTTTCGCGCGCGAAACACCCCTCCGGGGCGCCTTTCCCGCTTCACCTTGGCACAAATACTCACGGCGCACCGCCGGCCCCGGGCGTGCCGCCGGCCGGGGTGCTCCCCGCGCTCAGTCGTCCTTGAGCAGCAGCACCACCGCCAGCGCCGTCAGCGCCACCCCCACCGCCACCACGCCGGCCGGCGCGCCGTTGCCCAGGCCCACCTCCCAGCCGATCACGAACGACGGCACCAGATAGGTGTAGGCCATCACCTTCGCCGCCGGCAGCCGCATCGCCGCCACCTGCAACAGCACGAAGCTGGTGGCCGAGGCGAAGATCGCCAGATAGGCCGTTACCCACCACACCCGCGCCGGCAGCGTCCCCCAGTCGGTGGCCACCAGCGCCGGCGCCCCGGCGGCCGAAACCACGATCACCCCCGCCACCAGCATCAGCGCGGTGAAGCTCACCGCCGGCTCGCCCCGGTTCAGCCGCCGCATCAACGGCGTCAGCACCGCATGGGCGATGCAGCCGACGAAATAGATTGCCTCGCCGCGGCCGACCGCGAAGGCCACCAGCGCCGCCGGGTCGCCGCGAAAGATCACCCACAGCGCCCCCGCGCCCCCGATCGCCAGCGCGCCGGCCAGCCGCGCCGTCGGCAGCTGCCCCAGGATCGCCCAGCCGAACAATGCCGTCATCGCCGGCACCAGCGTGAACACCGCCGCCGCCGACACCGGCGGCGCGGTCTTGAGCCCCTCGAACATCAGCACGAAATAGCCGCCGTAAAGGCAACCGAGCACGAGGTAGCGCCACGGCGCCGCCAGTGCCGCGCGCCGCCAGCCGCCCTGCGCCGCCGCCAGCCCCGCAACCACCCCCAGCGCGATGGCGAAGCGCACCGCCGTCAGCGCCGCGGGGTCGATGTCGTTGGCGATGGTCGCGCCCAGGCTGAACGATCCCGCAACCACCGCCGCGAAGGCCAGCATCGCCAGATGGCCTGTCGCCGACGGCGAAAGCCCCGCCCGCCAGGCCGCGGCCCGCGCCCTCATTCCGGGAACATCCGCCGCGCGACGTCCTTCAGGAAGCTCAGCAATGCCTGCACCTTGGTGGTGCGGTGCAGGTCGACATGGGTGACCAGCCACAGCGGCGCGTGCCACGCATCGAGCGCCGGCAGCACCTCGACCAGGCCGTCGTCGCCCTGCGCGTCCATCTGCGCGATGAAGCCGATGCCGGCGCCGGCGCGCACCGCGGCCTCCTGCTCGCGCTGCTCGTTCGCGCGGAAGGCGTAGACCAGCTCCGGCACCTGCTCGCGCAGCCAGCGGTGGAACGGCGCGCGGGTGTCGGTGTTGTCGGGGCCGACGAAACGGTGGCCGGCGAAGTCCCCGGGCCCGGCGGGCAGGCCGTGCGTCTCGGCATAGGCGCGCGCGGCGTAAAGCCCGAAGCGCTGCGCCATGAACGGCTGCACCACGTTGTCGGGCTCGTTCGGCTGGGTGCCGGCGCGGATCGCGACATGGGCCTCGCCGTATTCCAGCCGGTAGATGCGGGAATCGGTCAGCAGGCGCACCAAGAGGCCGGGATGCTTGTGCTGGAAGCGCACGAGGCAGGGGATCAGCACCGAAGACAGGCCGGGAATGGTGGTCACGATCAGTTCACCGGCCACCGCGTTGCCGTGGCCGCGAATGCGCCCGGCAAGCTGGGTGAACTGGTCGTCGGTGGCCTGCGCGACCTTGAACAGGTCGATCCCGGCCTCGGTCGGGGTGTAGCCGCGGGCGTGGCGCTGGAACAGCTTGGTGCCCAGCCGCCGTTCGAGCGCGTCGATGTGGCGGATCACGGTGGCGTGGTGCACGCCCAGCACCTCGGCCGCCCCCGAGACGGTGCCAAGCCGCGCGACCTGGAAGGCCGTGCGGATCTCGTCCCAGTTCTCGAGGCTCGCCGCCCCGCCCGTCACCTCGGCCATGCCGTTCCTCCTGCGGGCCGATGCCGCCCCGCGCCGCGCCGGCGCGGGCGCCCCGGCCCCGGCGCGATCATGACGATTTCGCCGCCCGCCTCAAGCCCCCGGCCGGCCGGCACGCCCCCGCCGGGCGCAAGTGTGCATCCACGAACACGGGGGGGTGCGCCCGGGGCCCTGTTGTCGCGCCCGCACAGGCTTATCTGATACTCATGACCGATGGGGCCCAGGCGCCCCGCCTCAAGGAGGTTTCCATGACCGCCAGAAAGATTTTCGCCGCCGCCGCCCTGACGCTGGCCACCGCCGGCGCCGCCGGCGCCATTGCCCTGAATCCCGACCGCCCGCTGCCGTTCGACCGCCAGGCCGCGGCGCCGCAGGCGCTGATCCCCGGCCACCTCGGCTCGGTGCTCACGCAGCAGGAACAGCGGCTGCTGGTCGAGGCCTGGCGCGACCATGACGACGCCGCCGCCTCGTTCATCCTGATGGGCGGGATGCGCACGCCGCTGCCGGCCGCCACGAACTGATCGCCCCCCCGGCCGGCGCCCCGGCGCCGGCCCGCAGCCCTGCCCTCAGCCGACCGGCGGCAGCGCAACCCCCTCCTTGGCGCCATGCCCGGTGCGGCTGTCGTATTTGTCCCGGTCATCCGGCTATCGGCGCGGAACCCGGCCAGTTGGGCACGCCGGCAAGGCAGGGCAGGGGGCCGGGAGAAGAGGTTCAGGCGTCCGGTGTCCGGGGCGCCCGGCCTGGCGTCAGGCCGCGGGATCGGGCCCGGGCGCGAACAGCCGTCCCACGCGGGTTTCGCGAAGACGATCGCCCGCGCGATCGATGAAGAGGGCGTTCAGACCGTGCCTGCGCGCCAGTTCCGCCCCCGCGTCGGAGCCAAGCACCATCAGCGCCGTCGCCCAGGCGTCGGCCTCGGCGCATGTCCGCGCGACGACCGTGACCGAGGCAGGCGAGGCCGGCACCGGCGCGCCGCGGCCCGGGTCCATCGTGTGCGAAAGGCGACGGCCCCGCACCTCGACCCAGTGGCGGTAGTCGCCCGAGGTCGCCACGGCGGCATCCTGCAGCGCGAGGATCGAATGGGGCGCGCGGCGCTCGGGGTCCGGGGCCTCGACCGCGATGGTCCAGGCCTGCCCGTCGGGCCGCTGCCCGAGTGCGCGCATCTCGCCGTCGATCCCGACAAGGGCGTCGTCGATACCCAGCGCGGCCAGCGTCTCGGCCAGTCGGTCGACGCCATACCCCTTGGCGATGCCGTTGAGGTCCAGCGCGACCGGCGCGTTCTTTCGCACGAGGCCGGACGTCGCGTCGATCTCGAGCGCGCGGTCGGCGGGCAGCCGGTCGGCCGTCATCGCGGTGCGAATGCGCTCGGTCGCGGCGGCTTCCGGCCCGAAGCCCCAGGCGGTCACGGCATCGCCCATGGCGATGTCGAAGGCCCCGCCCGAGGCGCGCCCGATCCCGAGCCCGAGACGCAGGACCGCGCACAGCCGCTCCGGCACCGCCACCCAGCCGCCCACCGGCGCCGCGTTCAGGCGCATCAGGTCGCTGTCGGGTTTCCAGGTGGACATCTGCGCGTCCACCTCGTCCACCGAGGCTTGCAACGCGGCCCGCGCCGGCGCCGGGTCGAAGCCCGGGTCCGCGAAGAACAGCACCGACCAGCGGGTGCCCATGGTCGGGCCGTTCAGGGCGACGCGCGCCCGCTCAGTAGACGTCTTCGACATACCGCCCCTCCGCCTTCAGCGTTGCGGGCGAAAGCCCGGAGGGCGCGAGGATCTCGGCCAGCGCGTCGGCCACGCCCGCCGCCATGTCGCGCCCGCCGCAGACCATCACGCGGGCCCCGTCGCGGATCAGCCGGGCGACCTGCGCCGCGTCGCCGCGCAACGCATCCTGCACGTAATGGGGCCGCGCCCCGCGCGAGACGGCGGTGACAAGGCGGGTCAGGCGGCCCTCCGCCTGCCAGGCGGGCATCTCGTCGCGATAGAAGAAATCGCTGTCGGGATGGCGCATCCCGAAAAAGAGGTGGATGGGGCGCCCGCGCGCGTTGCCGCGCACCATGCCGGCAAGCGGCCCGATCCCGGTGCCCGCGCCGATCAGGATCAGTGGCGCCCGGCCGCGGCCCGGGCGGAAGCCGGGGTTGCGGCGCAGGAAGCCGGTCGCCGTGTCGCCCGGCTCCAGCGCCGTGAGCTGGCCCGAGCAGAGGCCGCCGGGGTGCTTCCTGACCACGATCTCGATGAACCCGTCGCGGCGGGCCGAGGCAAGCGAATAGAAACGCGGAACGGTGCCGCCCTCGGGCACGATGCCGATCAGGTCGCCGGCCTCGAACCGGGCGAACCCCGCCCCGGTCAGCCGCTGCCAGAGCGTCGCGCGCGGCAGCGCGAAGCGCAGGATCGCGGTGGGCGCCTGCACCTCGGCGCCGTAGTCGCGGCGCGAGACGAGGGTCAGCGTTTCGGTTTTCGGCACGACCGGCTGGTGCGACAGTTCCAGAGGGGTTCCGAGAGCCTCGCCAAGCGCGCGGCCCCAGCGGGCGAAGTCCTGCGGCGACTGGCGGTCGACGGTGTCGAGGGCCAGAAGCTCGGGCCAGCCCTTCGCCTGCGCCGCCGCCGCGACCGCCCTGGCGAAGGCGCAGTAGTCCGGGAAGCTGCGGTCGCCGAAGCCGAGCACGGCAAGCGGCGCGCGCGGCGCGCGGTCGAGCGCCGCCAGACGGTCGAGGAACCCCCGGGCCGAGGCCGGGGCGTCACCGTCGCCATAGGTCGCGGCCAGCACGATGATCCGCTCGGCCCGCGCGTAACGCTCCGGGGCAAAGCCCGACATCGGGCCGACATGCACGCTTTGCCCGGCCCCGGTCAGCGCGGCGTGCAGCGTCGCGGCGAAGCCCCAGGTGCTGCCGCCCTCGCTGCCCACCAGCACGACCGTTTCAGCGCGCCCGGCGGGCTGGTTGCCGCGGATGCGCGGCCGCCCGCGCCGCCCGGCCAGCCAGATCAGCACACCCGTCGCGCCCAGCGCCGGCACGCCAAGTGCCATCAACCCCAGCACCAGCCCCAGCGCCGCCGCGCCCTGACCGGTGTGCAGCATGTAGACGGTTTCGAACACCCGTTCCCAGCCGCTCAGGTCGGCCCACCACAGCAGCGCGCCGGTCCCCTGGTCGAGATAGCCGGTGCCCCGGTCGGTCTTCAGCTTGTAGATGTCGGTGGGGTCGTCGGGATAGGGAAAGTTCAGCGCGCGCAGTTCGGCGACGGGCGTATCTTCAAGCGTCGGCATCAGCGCCGGCGGCATTCCCGTTTCGCCGCTCACCTCGGGCGCAACGATCGCGGCGGCGCCGCCGTTCGGGACGAGATCGAAGGTCGAGGCCGTCATCCACAACGCGGTGGCGGATGACAGCACCAGCCCGAACACCGCGACCCGCGCGATTTCCACGTGAAGCCGTCCGGCCAGTGGCCCGCGCAAGCGCGCGAACCAGTGGCGCCAGCCGCCCGCGCGCCGTGCGACCAGCATCGCGCCGCTGACCGAAAGCACCAGCATCGCCGCGGCCCCCAGGGCCATGGCGATGCGCCCGCCGTCCCCCAGGAACAGCGAGCGGTGCAGGTTGGTGAGCCAGCGTTGCGTCTGGTTGGGGTCGGCCGAGGCCACGCCCTCGCCCGTCGCCGGGTCGATCACGGCGGCGCCGGGCACGCCCTGGTCGAACCAGTAGGCGGTGATCCGCCCCGAGGGCGCACGGCGGATCTGCTCGACGCCCGGATAGGCGGCCTGGATCCGCTCGGCAAGGGCGGCGACGCTCAGCCCCGCCTCCGCCTGCGGCGTGGTCAGGCGCTCGGCCGCGGGAAAGACCGACAGAGCCGCGCCGCTGAGCGTCAGCACCGTGACGAGCGCCAGGGCCAGCAGACCCGGCCAGCGATGGAATGCGCGGATCATGGCCCGAGTCTCCTCACATGTCGTAGGCGAAGCTGGCGATGTAGCGGCGGCCCTGCACCGGCGTGCCCGCGCCCGCGGTCGTCAACGGCACGGCAACCTCGTTGGGGCTGTCGCGCATGTCCTCGACGGCGGCGTCGATGTGCAGCGTGTAGCCCGCATCGAACAGCGCATCGGCCAGGTCGAGCGTGATCTCGAGGGTGCGGCCCGCGCCGACGCTGGCGCCGGTGATGCCGTTGACCTGGGCGGTGTCACCGCCGGTGGCACGATACCAGTCGCTCAGATGCTCGTAGTATTTCGATTTGCCGCCGGCCATCCACAGGCTGCCGACATAGGCGCCCGAGGGATCGGTGACGTAAAGCGCGAGATAGGCGCCATCGCCGCCATAGTTGTTGAGGGTCGTGGTCAACGTGACCGGCCTGGCCATGGCGAGGCCGGGAAGCGTCAGCGCGGTGGTCAGCGCGAGCGTGGCGAAGAGCGTTTTCATCGAATGGTTTCCTTCGGTCCTGTGCTTGTGGATTACACGTTCGGCGCGGCGGTTCCCGCCGCGCCGCGGCATGGTCATTTCACCTGAACCTGCGGAGGTGCGCCGTTGCCGAAAAGCCCGTTCTGCGGCGGCGCGACGGTGCCGGCGGGCGCGGGATTGCGGGCGCCGCCGCGGCGGCCGTCATCGTCATCGCACTCGTCGTCATCATCATCGTCATCGTCATCATCATCATCATCATCGTCATCGTCGCACTCGTCATCGTCATCGTCGTCGTCGTGGCCGCGCCGCCGGCCTTCCCACCAGCGGCGGTTGTCGTCGTCATCGTCGGCGAGGATGAGCGGCATCCCTTGCGGGCCGTTCTCGACCAGCGCGGCGACGGGCCCGGGGCCACCGCCGGCCGGGGCCTGCAACGCGCTCCAGGCCGGGACGCCGATGGCGGCGGTCAGCGCCGTCGAGGCGACGAGAAGCGTCAGGGTCTTTCTCATGGCAGGGGCTCCTTTCGTCTGCTGCGGCCAAACTGCACAGCCGACCTGAGGGTTTCCTGACGACGAAGTGATTCCCGCTTCAGCCTGGCGTCAGAAAAAAGGCCCCGCCGGGAAGGGCGGGGCCAGGTCGGGCCGGAGGGACGGTCGGCCCTGGGGTTCGGTGCGGTTTCAGGCGATGTCGCCGGGACCGGGTGCGCGCTTTTCGCCGGTGACCATGGCCCGGGCGAGATTCTCGTGGTGCCGGAAGGATGCCAGCACGACGCCGCCGATATGCAGAACCACAAGCAGCAGCAGCAGGTTGGCCAGCACCTCGTGGACCTCTTTCAACGGGCCTTCCACTTCGCCGCCCGCGCCGTATTCGCCGGCTTCGCTGTTTGCGGCGCCGTCTTCATCGGCCCTGGCGGGCGCCGCGATCCACGACACGTCCGGCAGCATCGCCACGCGCTCGGGTTCCTCCATGAGCCAACCCGTGAAGGCCGTCCCCGAAAGCAACACCAGCAGCGCCAGGATCATCGCGGCGCCGGCCGGATTGTGGCCGAGATACCGCCGCTCCTTGCCGCGGCGCATGTCGCCGAGATAGGCGAGGGTCGCGCGGGGGCCCTTCAGGAACTGGGCGAAGCGCGCATAGCGGCTGCCGACAAAGCCCCACACCAGCCGGAACGCCACGAGGCCGGCCACGGCATAGCCCGCGACCTCGTGCACCGGCTGCACCTCTTCCGCGGTCAGCCACGCCGTCGCGAAAGCGGCGACAAGACCCCAATGGAAAATCCTCACCCACGGATCCCACACCCGGAGGTTGCCGGCCGTCCCGGCGTCGGTTTTCAGTTCAGCCTGTGCGCTCGTGTCATTCATTGCCGCCTCCTTCGCGCCCACGACGGGGGCGATCGTCGTGGTCTTCGTATTCGAGTTCGATCACGTCGAGCGTGGCCGGATTGACCGTGACCTCGATCCGGCGCCCCGCGCTGTCGCGCCCGTAGACCTCGTAGCAGCCGTCGTCGATCTTGATTCGGCGCACCGTCCAGCCGTTTTCCTCGGCCAGCCGCGCAACAGCGTCCCGCGGCTGCCAGTCCGCCATCGGAACGAAGCATTCATCGTCGGCCCAAGCGATTCCCGCCGGGATGGCCGCGAGAAAGCCTATGATTATCAATGTCTTCTTCATGAGTCAGCCCCCTCGCTGCGGCCGTCCTGACGACATGAATGCGCGGCAAAGCTGACAGGAGCCTGATGCTCCGGCCCCGGCGGCGTGCGTTTTTCGGCGGCCGCAGGCAGGAACGGCTTGCGCAGGCTGGCCCATGGTGCCGGGCTACCGCGCTGGAATCATGCGATGATTCCCGCGCGGCGGGTGTGCGGCCGCAGCAATTCCGCCCGAAGAAATCCGCCTCGACCGGCCGAAACCTTTGCGCAACGGATCGCAACCGCCCTAGACTGGCCGCGACGGGATCGCGCCGGCGCCGCGTTCCGTCCTGTCGAGGCCAGTTGCACGGGGGCCAGCTATGACCACGCAAACGGAACCCTCCGACCCGCCGGACGCCGAGATCCTCGCGGTCTGCGCGCGGTTCGGAAATGATCCCCACCGCATGCTCGACATCCTTCTGGCGATCCAGAAGGCCCGACGCTGGATCTCGCCGGCGGCGATGGATGCGGTCGCGTCGGCGGTGGGCGTGACCCGGATCGCCGTCGAGGGGGTGGCAAGTTTCTACGCGTTCCTGTCGCAGGTGCCGAAGGGCCGGGTGACGATCCGGCTGTGCGACGATATCGTCGACCGCTTCAACGGCCTCGACGCGGTGGTCGCTGCGTTCGAGGCGGAGCTGGGCATCAAGGTGGGCGAAACCTCGGCCGACGGGGCGTTCTCGCTTGAATTCACACCCTGCATCGGCCTGTGCGATCAGGCCCCGGCGGCGATGATCGACGATCTGGTGGCAACGAAACTGACCCGGGAAAGCGCCACCGCCATCGCCCGCGCGCTCAAGGCGGGCCGTTCCCCGGCCGAGGTGCTGGTGCCCGATCATGGCCGGCTGACACCGCTCGAACGGGCGCGGGCGCAGGCCGACAACAACATCCGCCTTGCCGGCGAGGTGCTGCTGGGCCCGGTGCCCGAGGATGCCGGCCTGCGCGCGGCGCTTGCGCTGGCGCCCGCCGCCATCATCGAGGTGGTCGAGGACAGCGGCCTGCGCGGCTGCGGCGGCGCGGGCTTCGTGTCCGAGCGCAAGTGGCATTCGGCCGCCAACACCCCGGCCGAGAGGCGCTATATCCTGTGCAACGCCGACGAGGGCGAGCCGGGCACCTTCAAGGACCGGGTGATCCTGACCGAACGCGCCGACCTGGTGTTCGAGGGCATGACGATTGCCGCCCGCGCGGTCGGCGCGCGCGAAGGCATCCTCTATCTGCGCGGCGAATACGCCTATCTGCTGGATCACCTGCACGCCGTGCTGGCGGCGCGGCGGGCCCGTGGCGTGCTCGGGCGCGCCATCCTCGGCGCGGTGGACTGGGATTTCGACATCCGCATCCAGTTGGGCGCCGGGGCCTATATCTGCGGCGAGGAAGGGGCGATGATCTCGTCGTGCGAGGGGCTGCCGGGCGAGCCGAAAACCCGCCCGCCGTTCCCGGTGACGCGCGGCTACCTTGGCTTTCCGACCGTGGTCAACAACGTCGAGACCTTTGCCCACGCCGCCCGCATCCTCGACCGGGGGGGCGCGTGGTTTCACGCCATGGGCACCGAGAAAAGCCACGGCACCAAGCTGTTCTCGGTTTCCGGCGATTGCGCGCGCCCGGGGGTCTACGAACTGCCCTACGGCCTGCCGCTGCGCGCGCTGCTTGCGCTGGCCGGGGCCGAGGATGCGGCGGCGGTGCAGGTGGGCGGGCCCAGCGGCACCCTGGTTGGCCGCGACAGTTTCGACCGCTGCCTCAGCTTCGAGGATCTGGCCACCGGCGGCGCCGTCATCGTCTTTTCCTCGCGGCGCAACATCCTCGAGATCGTCGATTACTACCTGTCGTTCTTCGTGCACGAAAGCTGCGGCTACTGCACGCCCTGCCGGGTGGGCAACGTGTTCCTCAAGAAGGCGATCGAGAAGTTCCGCAAGGGCCTGGCCAATGACGACGACGTCGCCTACCTCAAGGATCTGTCGGCCACCATCATCGAAACCAGCCGCTGCGGCCTTGGCATGACCTCGCCCAACCCGGTGCTGAGCAGCCTGAAGAACTTTCCGCTGGTCTACGCGGCCCTGACCAAGCCCAGCAAGGACGGCATCAAGGCGACCTTCGACATCCAGTCGGCCATCGACGGCGCGCGGGGCATCGCCAGGCGACGGTCGTATATCTTCGACCCGGACTTCAGCAAGGAAGAGGATCTCAGCACATGACCGAGTCCTTCCGTTTCCGCATCGACGGGGTCGAGGTTTCGGCCGCCCCGGGCCAGACGATCATGGAGGCCGCCGACGCCGCCGGCATCTACATTCCGCGGCTGTGCGACCACGAGGGCCTGCGCCATCAGGGCGGTTGCCGGGTGTGCACGGTGAAGGCGGCGGGGCGCAGCGTCGCGGCCTGCACCCAGCCGGCCGAGCCGGGGCTGGAGGTGGAAAACGACACCCCCGCGCGCAACCGGGTGCGCCGCGATCTGGTCGAGATGCTGTTTCACGAGGGCAACCACCTGTGCCCGATCTGCGAGAAAAGCGGCAATTGCGAGTTGCAGGCCATGGCCTACCGGCTGGAGATGACCGCCTCCACCCGGTTTCCCTGGCTGGAGCCGTGCCGCGAGGTTGACGCCTCGCATCCCGACATCGCGCTCGATACCAACCGCTGCATCTCGTGCGGGCGGTGCATCCGGGCGTCGCAGGATGTCGACGGCAAGGGCGTGTTCGGCTATGTCGGGCGCGGCATCCACCGCCGTGTCGCGGTGAACGGCGCCGACCTCGCCCATACCGACGCCGCCCGCACCGACCACGCCATGCAGGTCTGCCCCGTCGGCTGCATCCTGCTCAAGGGCGAGGGGTTCTCGATCCCGATCGGCGAGCGGCGTTTCGACCACGGCCTGATCGGCCACGAGATCGAGGGCCGGCGCAAATGACCGAAGCCCGCAAAGCGCGCGTCGCCACCGTCTCGCTGGCCGGCTGCTTCGGCTGCCACATGGCGATCCTCGACATCGACGAACGCCTGATCGCGCTGATGGAGCGGGTAGAGTTCGACCGCTCGCCCCTGACCGACATCAAGACCTTCTCGCGGCGCTGCGACATCGGCATCATCGAGGGCGGCTGCTGCAACGAAGAGAACGTCCACACGCTGATCGACTTCCGCAAGAACTGCGACGTGCTGATCGCGCTTGGCCAATGCGCCATCATGGGCGGCCTTCCGGCGATGCGCAACGCCATCATGCACGCCCGCGAACCGCTGCGCGAATGCCTGGAAGAGGCCTATATCTCGGGGCCCTACCTGCGCAACCAGAGCCGGCATGTGCCGAACGACCCGGTTCTGCCGCTGATCCTCGACAAGGTCTATCCCTGCGGCGACATCGTCGACATCGACTACCAGATCCCCGGCTGTGCGCCGTCGGGCGACATCATCTTCTCCACGCTTGTCGCCCTGCTGGACGGCAAGTTCCACGGCTTCGAGCGCGAAGCCCTGCGGTTCGACTGAAAGGGCATCGCGATGACCGAAACGCGCGTGATCGAGATCTCGCCCGTCACCCGGGTCGAGGGCCATGGCAAGGTCACGATCCATCTGGACGCCGCGGGCAACGTCGACGAGGCGCGGCTGCATATCGTCGAGTTCCGCGGGTTCGAGCGGTTCATCCGCGGCCGCCTGCTGTGGGAAGTGCCGGTGATCGTGCAGCGGCTGTGCGGCATCTGCCCGGTCAGCCACCATCTGGCCGCCGCCAAGGCGATGGACCGGATCGTCGGCGTCGACGTGCTGCCGCCCACCGCCGAAAAGATGCGCCGCCTGATGCATTACGGGCAGGTGATGCAAAGCCATGTGCTGCATTTCTTCCACCTTGCCGCGCCCGACCTGCTGTTCGGCTTCGGCGCCCCGGCCGAGCGGCGCAACATCTTCGAGGTCATCCGCGAAAACCCCGAGCTTGGCCTGCGCGCCGTCAGGATGCGCAAGTTCGGGCAGGAGATCATCGAGGCCACGGCGGGCAAGAAGATCCACGGCACCGGCGCCGTGCCCGGGGGCATCAACCGCAACCTCGACATCGCCACCCGCGACCGGTTCCTGGCCCAGATCGACGAGATGCTCGTCTGGGCGCAGGACGCACTCGCCATGGCGCGCGGCTATGTCGAGGAACATCACGCGCTGGTGGAGGATTTCGGCACCTTCGCGTCGAACCACCTGTCGCTGGTGCGCGAGGGGGACGGCGCGCTCGATCTCTACCACGGCCGGCTGCGCGCGCTGGACCCGGCGGGCAAGCCGATCTTCGACATGCTGGACTACGACGACTACCACAAGGTTCTGGTCGAGGACGTGCGTTCGTGGTCCTACATGAAGTTCCCGTTCATCCGCGATCTCGGGCCGGACGACGGCTGGTATCGCGTCGGCCCGCTGGCCCGGATGAACACCGCAAGTTTCCTCGACACGCCGCTTGCGAACGCCGCGCATGGCGCGCTGCGGGCGTTCTCGGGCGGGCTCAACCACTCGACGCTGGCCAATCACTGGGCGCGGATGATCGAGGTGGTGCATTGCGTGGAGAAGATCCGCGACCTGCTGCACGATCCCGACCTGCAGGGAACCGATCTGGTCGCCAAGGGCGAGCGCCGCTTCGAAGGCATCGGCGTGATCGAGGCGCCGCGCGGCAACCTCATCCACCACTACAAGGTCGATGAGCACGATCAGGTGACCTATTGCAACCTGATCGTCTCGACGACCCACAACAACGAAGGCATGAACCGCGCGGTCAGGCAGGTGGCCGTCAGGCACCTGTCGGGGCAGCCGAAGATCACCGAAGGCATGCTGAACCATGTCGAGGTGGCGATCCGCGCCTATGACCCGTGCCTGTCGTGCGCCACCCACGCGCTGGGGCAGATGCCGCTTCAGGTCGAGGTCTACGACGCGAACGCCCGCCTGCTGGACCGCGCCGGGCAGTGCCTGTGACGGGCGGCGGCCTTCGCCGCACGCTGCTGCTGATCGGCTACGGCAATCCCGGCCGCGGCGACGACGGGCTGGGCCCCGCGCTGGCCGCCGCGATCGAGGCGCGGGGGCTGCGCGGGGTGACGGTCGAGATCGACTATCAACTGAGCGTCGATCATGCCGCCCTGATCGCCGAACATGATGCGGTGGTCTTTGCCGATGCCGCGATCGGCCAGCACGACGCCTATTGCCTGCGCCCGGTCGGGGGGCGGCCGCCGGAAACCCTTGGCAGCCACCAGGTCACGCCCGAGGCGGCGCTGCACCTTGCGCGGATCCTGTTCGGCAAGGCCCCGGCGGGCTGGGTGCTGGCCATCGCCGGCGAGGATTTCGGCGACGTGAAGGAAGGGCTCAGCGCGGGCGCGCGCGGCAACCTTTCGCTTGCGGTGCCCTTCCTCGAGGCGTGGATCGTGGCGCGGCTGGCAGGTGCCCCGTCGTTGCCGACGCGGGCGTGACCGGCAAAGGCGGGGGCCCCGTCAGGGCCGGGCGCGCGCCTCGGGCGTCGCCGGAGGGGGGCGGTTCAGCAGCGGCGGCAGGATCGGGTTCGGGAAGCGGCGGACCCGGGTCACCGCGAGGAAGGTTTCCGAGATGCCGTCCAGCCGCGCGGCCTCGGCCAGCAGGCCGGTGGCAAGCTCGTCGCGCACGACGATGGCCGGGATCACCGCGAGGCCCGCGTTTTCGCGCACCAGCAGCCGCATCATGGCCATGTCGTCGGCCTCGGCCGCGATCGCCGGCGACAGGCCGAGGCGCGTCGTGAGCGCGTCGAAGCCGGCACGCACGGCCGTCTGCGGGCTGGGCAGGACAAGCGGCTCGTGTTCCAGCAGGTCGCGCAGGGGCCGGGGGCCGGGGCCGATCCGGGCCGGGGTTCCGATCAGGCTGACGGGTTGTTCGTCGAGGCGGTGCACCAGCCACGGGCTGACCGCGTCGCGCGGCGGCGCGAGGTTCGTCAGCACCACGTCGAGCGCCAGCCCGTCGAGCCCGCGCAGCAGCTCGTCCTGCGAGCCCGAGCGCAGCACCACCTCGACATCCTCGCGCCCGATCAGCGGCCGCAGGAACTGCATCTGGAAGTTGCGCGACAGCGTCGCCAGCGCGCCCACCCGCAGCGCGCGGCGCGCGCGCCCGGTCTCGCGCAGGGTGGCGGCAAGGTCGTCGGCGGTGCGAAAGATCGTCTCGGCATGGTCGAGCGCGATGCGCCCCGCCTCGGTCAGCATCAGCCGGCGCCCGCGGCGTTCGAACAGGTCGTGCCCGAGCGATGCCTCGAGGGTCCGGATCTGGGTGGACAGCGCCGATTGCGACAGGTTCAGCCGCGCCGCCGCCCCGGTCAGGGTGCCGTCGCGGGCCACGGCGCGGAACAGGCGCAGGTGATGCAGGTTGAGCACGAAGAAACTTCCACCAGACAGAACGATAACGACGATAATATGTAATTTCATGGAAGTTCAAAGCCCTCTATCTCTTGCAGCCGCAACCTGCTGCGGAGATGACCATGGCCCTCTTTCCCCCCCTGATCGTTCTGGCCCCGCTGGTTCTGCTGGCCGTCGCCGGCCGTGCCGCGATGCGCCCGGGCCGGCGGCCCGGCAGCCTGCCGCGCCTGGCCGAGGCGGCGGCGCTGGGCGCGCTGGCGCTGGCCGTGGCGGGGATGGGGCAAGCGCTGGCCCGGGGGCCGGCGACGTGGGCGCCGGGCGCCGGCCCGTTCGCCGTCCGGCTTGACGCCACAGGCGCCACGATGACGCTGCTGGTCGCCTTCGTCGGCTGGGTGGTGGTGCGTTACACGCGCAGTTACCTTGACGGAGAAGCGCGCGAGGGCGCCTTTCACGGGCTGATGCTGGCGACGCTCGCGGCGGTGCTGGTGCTGGTGCAGGCCGGCAACCTTGCGACGCTGGCGGCCGGCTTCGTCGCGGTGGGCCTCGGGCTGCGGCGGCTGCTGCTGTTCTACCCCGAGCGCCCGGAGGCGCGGCGCGCGGCGGCCAAGTTCACCCTGGTCTGGGGGGCGGGTGACGTGGCGCTGATCGCCGCGGCGGTGCTGTTGTGGTCGACCTACGGCACCGGCGAGGTGACGGCGCTGGCGCGGGCCGCGGCGGCGGGGTTGACGCCTCCGGCGCAGATCGCGGTGGCGCTGCTGGTGCTGGCGGCCGCGCTCAAGACCGCGTCGTTTCCGCTGCACGGCTGGCTGACCGAGGTCATGGAGGCGCCGACGCCGGTTTCGGCGCTGCTGCACGCGGGCATCGTCAACGCCGGCGGCGTGCTGCTGATCCGGCTGGCCGATCTGGTGCAGGCCAGCACCGGCGCGATGGCGGCGCTGGCGATGCTGGGCGGGCTCACGGCCCTGTTCGGCGCGGTGGTGATGCTGGCGCAAAGCGCCGTCAAGACGGCGCTGGCGTGGTCCACCATCAGCCAGATGGGGTTCATGCTGCTGCAATGCGGACTGGGGCTGTGGCCGCTGGCGCTGCTGCACATCGTGGCGCATTCGCTCTACAAGGCACATGCGTTCCTGGCCTCGGGAGGGGCGGTGCGGGCGGTGCGGCAGGTGCGCCTGCCGGGCCCGGTGGCGGTGCCTGGGCTTGCGGCGGTGGGCAAGGCGTTCGCGCTGGCGCTGGCGCTTTATGCCGCGGTGGCCTGGGGGTTCGCCCAGATCGCGGGGCCGAAGTCGGTGCAGGCGCTGGCGCTGGGGGCGATCCTGGTGTTCGGGGTGGCCTATCTCGTGGCGCAGGGGCTTGCCGATGCCGCGCCGCGGGCACTCACCCGGCGCACGGCGGCGGCATCCTTCGCGGCGGCGGTGGCCTATTTCGGCTTTCACACGCTGGCCGGGGCGGTGTGGGGGGCGCATCTACCGCCGCCGCCGGTGCCCGGCCCGCTGGAATGGGCGCTGCTCGTGCTGGCGCTGGCCTCGTTCGGGCTGGTCGCGGTGGCGCAGGCGCTGTTTCCCCTCTGGGCGCATCACCCGGCGGCCGCGGGGCTGCGGGTGCACATCGCCAACGGCCTTTACCTCAACGCCGTGTTCGACCGGCTGATCGGCGGTTTCCAGACCGTCAAGACCCCCTGACCTTCGGAGAGCGAGCATGTTTCACACCGCGATCGACATCGCGCCGGCCCGCACGGCCGGCCTTCTGCGGGCGGTGGAGGCCGCGGCGCGCGCGATCCCGCCGGCCTTCCCGCTCGAGGCCAACGTGGCGGTGAACCCGTTCCTCGGCCAGGCCGGGGAAGACCTGGCCATGGCCGCCGCCCGGCTGGCGCGGGTGGCCGGCGTGCGCCTGACCCGGCCGCGCGCCGCCTGTCGCGCCGAGGTCGCGGCCGGGCGGATCACCGACGACGATCTGGCGGCGGCGCTGGTCGCCGCGTCGTCGCCGCTCAAGCCCGCCGACCTGGCCTTGCTGAAGGCCCGCCTGGCCGGCGAAAGCCCCGCGCCCCGGGCGCTACCCACCGTCGCCGAGCTGGCCGCCGCGGCCACCGGCGCCGACTGGCCCGCGGTGATCGCGCGCGCCTTCGGGCTGTGGGCGGCCGGGCATTTCGACCGCGGACAGGCGCTGTGGACGCCGACGCCCGGTCGGGGCGCCTACGCGGCCTGGCGCGAGTGGGCCACCCATGACCTGACGCCCGGGATCGCCGGGCTGAAGGGGTTCTGCGCCCATGTCGCCGCCGCCCCCGACACGCCGGAACGCGCGATCCTGCGCGCCGCCGGGCGGCTGGGCCTGACCGAGGCCGCCGCCGAAACCGCCTTCCATCGCCTGCTGATGGACCTTGGCGGCTGGGCGCAGCATGCGCGCTGGCTGCTGTGGCAGGCCGAACGGGACGGCGGCTCGGACCCGACGGTGGCCGAACTGCTGGCCGTCCGGCTGGTGTGGGACGAGGCGCTGCTGGCCCATTGCCCGGCCATCGCCGAAGACTGGCAGGCGGTGGTCCGCGCCCATGAAGCGCCGGTGGCGCCGACGCCCGACCAGGTGCTGGACACGATCTTGCAGGACGCGGCCGAACGCGCCCATCAGCGCCGGCTAGCGGCCGTGCTGCACGGTGGCGGGCGCCCGGCGGCGGAGGGGCGCCCGGCGTTGCAGGCGGCGCTGTGTATCGACGTGCGCTCGGAGGTGTTGCGCCGCGCGCTCGAGGCGCAGGACGCGGGCATCGCGACGCTCGGCTTCGCCGGCTTCTTCGGGCTGCCGCTGGCCCATCGCCCGCACGGCACCGACGAGGCGCAGGCCCACCTGCCGGTGCTGCTGCGCCCGACGCTGGCCGCGTGCAGCCACGCCGACGACGGGGCCGAGGCCGAGGCGCGGATCGCGGCGCGGGCGCGGCGGGCGTGGGGAAGGTTCCGGCAGGCGGCGGTGTCGTCCTTCGCCTTCGTCGAGGCGGCGGGGCCGGTCTACGGCTGGAAACTGGTGCGGGACGCGCTTGGGCACGGCGCCGCCCGCCCGCCCGCCACCCCCGCGCCGCGCCTCGAGGGCACGACCGGCGCCGCACGGAAGGCCGAGACGGCGGCGGCCGTCCTGCGCGCGATGGGCCTGACGGCGGGGCACGCCCGGCTGGTGCTGTTGCTGGGCCATGGCGCGCAGGTCACCAACAACCCCCACGAAAGCGCCTATCACTGCGGCGCCTGCGGTGGCCGGACGGGCGAGGTTTCGGCCCGGCTGCTGGCCGGCCTGCTGAACGATCCCGAGACCCGCGCGGGCCTGTCGGCGCGGGGTATCGCGCTGCCCGACGACACGCTGTTCGTGGCCGGCCTGCACGACACCACGACCGACGAGGTGACGCTGTTCGACGGCGGCGCGCCCGCCGGCCACGCCGCCGACCTCGCGCAGGCCCGGGCCTGGCTTGTCCGCGCCGGGCACCGGGCGCGCGCCGAACGCGCACGCCGCCTGCCGGGTGCCGCGGCCGCGACGCTGGCCGCGCGCGCGCGCAACTGGGCCGAGGTGCGCCCGGAATGGGGGCTTGCGGGCTGCGCCGCCTTCATCGCCGCGCCGCGCCCGGTGACGGCGGGGGTCGACCTTGGCGGAAGGGCGTTCCTGCACAGCTACGACTGGCGCACCGACGCCGATTTCGCCACGCTGGAGCTGATCCTGACCGCGCCGGTGGTGGTGGCAAGCTGGATCAGCCTGCAATACTACGCCTCGAGCGTGGCCCCCGCCGCCTTCGGTGGCGGCAACAAGCTGATCCACAACGTCGTGGGCGGCATCGGCGTGGTGCAGGGCAACGGCGGCATCCTGCGGCCGGGCCTGCCGTGGCAGGCGGTGCACGACGGCGCGCGGCCGGCGCACGAACCGCTGCGGCTGTCGGTGCTGGTCGAGGCCCCGACGGAGGCGATCGAACGGGTGCTGGCCCGCCACGACGCGGTGCGCCGGCTGTTCGACAATGGCTGGCTGCACCTGCTCGCGCTGCGGGACGGGCGCATCGCGGCACGCTACCGGCCCGGTCCGGTGTGGGCCGACGCCGCCGGCCCGCGCCGCGTGGCTGCCTGAGCCGGCGCGGCCGCGTCAGTTCTGGAGCGGATCGCGTTCATCCGCATTCACGCGACCCACTCCAACCTTTTGATTTCGCATGTCCCAGAAGCGCAAAACCGGTTTCCACTTTTGCGCGACATGCTCTGGACGACGGTCGCGCGGTTGCCCTGGCCCGACTGGCCGAGATCGGCAAGGTTGCGCACCCCCACCTGCGCCAGCGCCATCTGGTTCTGGCCGCCGAGGATCATCGCGACGATCCGGTTGCCGGTGCCGATCTGGCCGAGGCCGAAGCGGTTGCCGTCGCCGGTCACCGTCAGGGCGGCGTCGTTGCCGGCGCCCTCCTGGTGGAACGTGCCCGCCACCTGTCCGGCGGCGTCGAAGGCCCCGAAGAAGGGCAGGGCGTTGTTGTCGTCGCCGCGGCGCCCGCGATCGCGGGCGATCTTGTCTACCAGCCGGTGAACCCGAGCTTCGGGGGCAACCCCGGAAACAGCGGGTCGGGCGGCGGCGGCGGCACGACCGACGGCCGCGATACCCGCGCCGACCTGTTCGTCCGCCAGCTCGAGGGGCGGCTTCTGTCGGCGCTGTCGGCGCAGGTGACCGAGGCGATCTTCGGCGACACCCCGCAAGATCAGGGCACGGTGGAATTCGGCGACACCACGATCACCTTCAACCGCACGCCCGAGGCGATCACGCTCGACATCATCGACGCGGTCAACGGCACCACCACGACGATCACCGTGCCGCAGCTTGTCACCCTGTCGGGCGGGTGATCGAAACGGTGCAAACGGCCGGGTGGCGTCCGGACCGGAATAAACGGTACGCGAGGGGATAGGGCAGGGCCCATGAGCATTTTCAAGACATCCGCAGTCGTGGCGATGGTGGCGGCCCTGTCCGGGTGCGCGACGCCCCGCGACATCTACGAGGGCACGGTGCCCGCGTCGGTCGGCGATCTCACCACGCAGAACCTCGCCCTGCGCAACATCCCGCCGCCGTCGCGTCGCCAGGTGGTGGCGGTTCGCGGGCTTGACGACCAGACCGGGCAATACAAGGAACGCGAGCTGGTCCAGACGCTGTCGCGGGCGGTGACGCAGGCGGGACGCGAGGCACATCATGGCACGGTTTCACATCACCCACCGGGTTCGTGGCCTTGCCGTCGGTCTGATCCTGGGCATGGCGCCCGCGCCGGCCGCGGGCGCCGCCGAAAGCGGCTGACGCCGGCCGCCGCGCGCCGGACGGCAGATGCCGGAATGCCCCGCGCGGAGGGGCCCGGGTGCATGACAGGGTGTCGATCAGGCGCCGGAAGCGCTTGACCGGCCGCCGCGGGAGGGGTTGACTGGTGTGGCCCTGCCTGGAAGGCAACCCATGGTTGAGCCTGCCACCCCCCCGCCCCATGTTCCCGCCCGCACCCCGGGGGCGGCGATGAAGCGCATCGTCATCCTGTGCGACGGCACCTGGAACCGCACCGACACCGTTACGCCCACCAACGTCGTGCGTTTCGCGCAGGCGATGGCGGGCTTCGACGCGCAGGGCATCGCGCAGATCCCGATCTACGTCGAGGGCGTCGGCACCGGCGAGGGGCTGACCTGGATCGGCCGCACCACCGACAGCTTTCTGGGCGGCGCCTTCGGCCTCGGGCTGATGGAAAACCTCGTGACGGCCTACCGTGCGCTGGCCTTCCTGTACGAGCCGGGCGACGAGGTGTTCATCCTGGGCTTTTCGCGCGGCGCCTATACCGCCCGCTCGCTGGCCGGGTTCATCCGTTCGAGCGGGATCGTGCCGCGCACGGGGCTGCACCTGATCCCGCGGGCGGTGGCGCGTTACCGCACCCTGGGCGACCGGCGGCTGCACCCGCGCACCCCCGAAAGCCACCGCTTCCGCGCCGTCGAGCTTGGCTCGCGCGTTGCCACCAGCGCCGCGGAGCAGGCCTGGCGCGCGGCCGAGGGCCTGCCCGCGGTGCCGCTGTTCACGCTGGCCTATCTGGGCGTGTGGGACACCGTCGGCGCGCTGGGCTTTCCCACCTTCATCCCGGTGCTGGGCCACCTGGCCCGCCGCAAGTACCGCTTTCACGACGCGAGCCTTTCGAGCATGGTGCGCGCCGCGCGCCACGCCGTGGCACTCGACGAGCGCCGCCGCGCGTTCGAGCCGACGCGCTGGGACAACCTCGACGCGCTCAACGCCGAGCGCCGTGACCCCGAGGGCGAGGGGGCCTGTCGCGAGGTGTTCTTCGCCGGCGATCACGGCTCGGTCGGCGGCGGCGGCGAGATCGTCGACCTGTCGCATATCGCGCTCGACTGGATCATCGAGGGGGCGGCGGCGGCGGGGCTGGGCTTTCTGCCCGACGCGCGCGCCGAGATCCGCGCCGCGCAGAACCCGTTCGGCCCGCTGCGCAACACAAGGCAGGCGAAAACCGGCGTCGTGGCGTGGCTGACCGGCCTCAAGCCGAAGGACCGCACGGGGCCGGATACGCTTGACGAGGTTCATCCTTCGGTGCTGGCGCGCTGGACGGGGCAGGGCGCGCCGGCCGATTTCGCCGGCTATCGCCCGCCCAGCCTGGCACGGGTGCACACCGCGCTTGCCGCGCTCGAGACCGGGCTCGAAAGCGGCGGCGACGGCGGCGGGCCCACCACCGGGCACGCCTGACCCCGGCAACGGTTCGCGTCGCGGTCGGGGGCGCCGGAAGGGTGCGCCTGGCCCGAGGCGGCGGGCGTGCCCGACATGGGGCGCATCAACTCCGGCCGCCCCGGCGGTGCCGATTCCGATCTCGCCGCCGCGCCCATTTCGGGGGGCTGCGGCGCGGGGGCGTCAACGCGGGTCGGACCAGCGCTCGGTCGCTTCGGGCGAGGGCGGCGAGCGGTGGCGGCGGCGCAGCACCGCCTCGCGCCAGGTGATGAAGCTGACCGCCGCCATGATCACCAGCCCGCCGGCGACCACGAACGGGTCGATCCCCTCGCCGAAGAACAGCGCCCCGATGGCGGTTGCCCAGAGCAGTTGCAGGAACGTCACCGGCTGGGTGACGGTGATCGGCGCGACGGCGAAGGCCCGCGTCATGGAGTAATGCGCCCCGGTTGCGAACAGCCCGACCAGCCCCATCCACGCGACCTCTTCGACGGTGGGCGAGATCCAGACCATGGCGGCTAAGGGCGCAAGGCCCACGGCTACGAAGATCGACAGCATCGCCACCACCATCGGCGCGCTTGCCCGCCCGGACAGCGTCTTGGCGATGAGGTAGGAGGTGGCGAACAGCACCGCGTTGGCCTGCATCGCGAGATGGCCGGGCCCGATCTCGCGGAAGCCGGGGCGCAGGATGATCAGCGCCCCGACCAGCGCCGCCGCGATCGCGAGGATGCGGCGCAGCGCCATCCGCTCGCCCAGGAACAGCGCCGCGCCGATGGTCACGAGCACCGGCACGAGGTAGCCCAACGAGGTGACCTCGGCCAGCGGGATGCGCGTCATCGCGAAGAACCACGCCATCACGCCCAGCGCGTGCACGAAGCCGCGCAGCGCGTAGATCGCCCAGTCGCGAGGCGGCGGGACGGTGCGGCGCAGCGTGCCCAGCATCGGCAGCAGGAACAGCAGCCCCAGCGCGTAGCGGATGAACGCCGATTCGGCCGCCGGCAGGCGCTGGCCGTGGGCCTTGACGATCACCATCACCATGACGAACAGAAACCCCGTCGCCAGCATCCACAGGACACCGGCCAGCGGGCGGGCGGCGGGCAGGGGGGGGGGCAGGGGGGCATCGGGCGCGGCCATGGCGCGATTTGACCCCAGCCCGCCGGCGGGCACAAGGGGGCAGGGCGCGGGCCCCGCCGGCCGTATGCCGGGCGCCGCCGTGGCCCCCCCGGGGTCAGACCACCAGCGCCGCGCCCGCCGTCGACGGGCCGACGCCGGCGCGGAAGGCCGCGAACAGGTCGCGCCCGAGGCCGTGGGCGTTGGCCGACAGGTCGGCCTCGACCGGTGCGCGCGCGGCCAGATCGGCGGTCGTCCCGAGCGTGCCGGCGACCGCGTCCACGCGCACCACGTCGCCGTCGCGCAACCGCGCCAGCGGGCCGCCCTCGGCCGCCTCGGGGCTGACGTGGATCGCCGCCGGCACCTTGCCCGAGGCCCCCGACATCCGCCCGTCGGTGACCAGCGCCACCTTCAGGCCGCGATCCAGCAACACCGACAGCGTCGGGGTCAGCGCGTGCAACTCGGGCATGCCGTTGGCCCGCGGCCCCTGGAAGCGCACCACCACCACCACGTCCGAGGTGAACTCGCCCGCCCGGAACGCGGCCTTCACCGCCTCCTGGTCGTGGAAGATGCGCGCCGGCGCCTCGATCACCCGCCGCTCGGGCGCGACCGCCGACACCTTGATCACCCCGCGCCCGAGGTTGCCGGCAAGCTGCTTCAGCCCGCCCACCGGCTGGAACGGATCGGCCGCCGGGCGCAGGATGCGGTCGTTCGCGCTTTGCCCGGCGCCGTCGTGCCATTCCAGCGCGCCGTCGATCAGCCTGGGCTCCTGGGTGTAGCGCGCCAGCCCGTCGCCGGCGACGGTGCGCGTGTCGGGGTGCAACAGGCCCGCGTCAAGCAACTCGCCGATCATGAAGCCCAGCCCGCCGGCGGCGTGGAAATGGTTCACGTCGGCCAGCCCGTTGGGATAGACCTTGGCCATCAGCGGCGTGGCGTCCGAGATCTCGGCGAAATCGTCAAGCTCCAGCACCACCCCCGCCGCGCGCGCCATCGCCGGCAGGTGCAGCACCAGGTTGGTCGAGCCGCCGGTCGCCATCAGCCCGACGATGCCGTTCACGAACGCCTTCTCGTCAAGGATGTGCCCGGCCGGGCGCCAGTCGTTGCCGGCCGCGGTGATCGCCAGCGCGCGCTGCGCCCCGGCGACGGTCAGCGCCTCGCGCAGGGGGGTGCCGGGGTTGACGAACGACGCGCCGGGCAGGTGCAGCCCCATGAACTCCATCAGCATCTGGTTGGTGTTGGCGGTGCCGTAGAAGGTGCAGGTGCCCGGCCCGTGATAGCTGGCCATCTCGGCCTTCATCAACTCGTCGCGGCCGATCTCGCCGGTGGCGAATTGCTGGCGCACGCGCGATTTCTCGTCGTTGGGCAGGCCCGAGGTCATCGGGCCGGCCGGCAGGAACACCGCCGGGATGTGCCCGAAACTGGCCGCCGCGATCACCAGCCCCGGCACGATCTTGTCGCACACGCCCAGGAACACCGCCGCGTCGAAGCAATTGTGCGACAGCGCCACCCCCGCCGCCAGCGCGATCACGTCGCGCGAGAACAGCGAAAGCTCCATCCCCGGCTGGCCCTGGGTGACCCCGTCGCACATCGCCGGCACGCCGCCGGCCACCTGCGCGGTGGCGCCGGCCGCGCGCGCGGCCTCGCGGATCAGCGCCGGATAGGTCTCGAACGGCTGGTGCGCCGACAGCATGTCGTTGTAGGCGGTGACGATCCCGAGGTTCGGCGCCCGCCCCTCGGCCAGCGCCGCCTTGTCGTCGCCCATCGCGGCATAGGCATGGGCCTGGTTGCCGCACGACAGATGCGCGCGCACCGGCCCGGCATCGGCGGCCCGCGCCAGCCGGTCGAGATAGGCCCCCCGCGACGTGCGCGAGCGTTCCACGATCCGGTCGGTAACCCGGGCGATGGTATCGTTCAGCGGCATTCTCGGCCCTCCCTGCGTTGCGCCCCGCGTGGCTGCCGTCGTGCCCGGAACATGGGGTCGACGGCCGGCTGCGTCCATACCATGCGGCGTTAGCGCTAACAAGGATACCCTGCCGCGCCCTGCCGCCCGATCTCCGCCCCCCGATCTTCGCCCCCCGATCTTCCGCGTTGCCGTCGCTGCATGGCAGCATTGCGGCAACGGCGCTGGTGCTGCGGTGCGGCGAGGGCTATCTTCGCAGGCGACGGGAGGAATATCTCCGAAAGGAAACGATCATGCCTGCGAGCAACACCGAAACCGCCTTCGACTTCGATACCATCCATGCCATCGAACTGGAAGCCCGCCGCCTTCGCGCCGAGACCATGGCCGCGCTTTTCCGGTCGATGCTGCGCGGCCTGCGCGGCCTGTTCACCCGCCACGGGGCCGGCCGCACCGCCTGACCCGGCGCCGCGGGAACGACTGGAAACGACCCGGGCTTGTCCCGGGTTTTTCCATTGTTCGAACACATTCCGGGGCGATCTTCAGGCTCGCGATTGGGCAGAAGTCCCGGAGGTGTCAGATGTTCAGCTTTCGTCTAGTGGCCGTGTTCGCCGGGCTTCTCGCCCTGTCGGCCTGCGGTGTCGTCGAGGTTCCGACCCGCGCCGCGCCGCCGGCGCCCGCGCTTGCCGATATCCCACCCATCGCCGAAACCGCGCCCCGTCCGGCGGTGTCGCTGGCGCAGGTGCAGGTGCGCGTGCCCGAAACCCTGCGGGTGTCCGAGGCCAATGTCTACTACCCCATCGCCGACATCGTCTGGCGCGGCGAGGCGCGGGGCGACCGGCACGCCCAGGTGCAGGCGATCTTCGCCGAGGCCGCGGCGCTGCCGGCGCCCGCCGCCCCCGGCGCCCCCGAAGTCGCGCTCGAGATCGAGGTGGCGCGCTTCCACGCCCTGACCGAGAAGGCGCGCTACACCATCGGCGGCGTGCACTCGATCCGTTTCACCATGACGTTGCGTGATGTCGCCACCGGCGCGGTGATCGACGGCCCGCGCCTGGTCTCGGCCGATCTGCGCGCCGCCGGCGGCGCCGCGGCGCTCGAGCAGGAGGCGCGGGGCGTCACCCAGCGGGTGATGATCGTCGACCACCTCGCGCGGGTGCTGGCGCAGGAACTGGCGGCGCCGTCTGCCGGTGCCGTCCCGGTCGCGGCGACAAACCCGGTGCCGTCGCTGGCGCTGGCGGGCTCGTCGCGGCGCGATTTCCGCCCGGCCGACCTTCTGTTGCGCTGATCCCTTCCCGGGGCGGCACAAAGCGGCTATGGCGGCGGGCATGACGCCCGCCGCACCCGTTTCCCGCCCGATCGTTCGCCTGCGCCCCAAGGCCGACGCCCGTGCCATCCGCCACGGCGCGCCCTGGGTCTATGCCGACGAACTGGTGCTCGACCGGCGCACCGCGGCGCTGGCCCCCGGCACCATCGCCACGCTCGAGGATGGCGAGCGCCGCCCGCTGGCCACCGTCACCGTCAATCCCGCCTCGAAGATCGTGGCCCGCGTGCTCGATGCCGATCCCGCCGCCACCATCGACGGCGCCTGGATCGCGGCGCGGCTGGCCCGCGCGCTGGCGATGCGCGCGCGGCTTTACGACGGCCCCACCTACCGCCTTGTCCACGCCGAGGCCGACGGCCTGCCCGGCCTCGTGATCGACCGCTTCGGCGACGCCGCCGCGATCCAGCCCAACGCCGCCTGGGCCGAGGCCCACCTGCCCGGGATCGCCGCCGCCCTGGCCGAGGTGACGGGGATCGCCACGATCGTCAAGAACGGCTCGGGGCGTGCCCGCAGCCTCGAGGGGCTGCCCGAGGAAAGCGCGCTTCTTGCCGGCAGCCTCGACGGCCCGCTGGCGGTGGCGATGAACGGCGCGACCTATTTCGCCGACCTGCTGGGCGGCCAGAAGACCGGCCTCTTCCTCGACCAGCGCGACAACCACGCCTTCGCCGCCCGGCTGGCCCGTGGCGGCACGATGCTCGACGTCTTCGCCCATGTCGGCGGCTTCGCGCTGGCCGCGCTGGCCGCCGGCGCGACCGCGGCGCTGGCCGTCGACGGCTCGGCCCCGGCGCTCGAACTGGCCGCGCGGGGCGCGGCGGCCACCGGCGTCGCCGCCCGCTTCGCCACCCGCAAGGGCGACGCCTTCGCGACGATGGAGGCGCTGGCGGTCGAAGGCGCGCGCTTCGATCTGGTGGTGTGCGACCCGCCGGCCTTCGCGCCCGCCAAGCCCGCCCTCGCCGCCGGGCTGCGCGCGTATGAGCGTGTCGCCCGCCTCGCCGCGCCGCTGGTCGCGCCGGGGGGCTACGTGGCGCTGTGCTCGTGCTCGCACGCGGCCGATCTTGCGTCGTTCCGCGCCGCCTCGGCGCGCGGCCTCGGCCGGGCCGGGCGGCGCGCGCAACTGATCCACACCGGCTTCGCCGGCCCCGACCACCCGCAATTGCCGCAACTCGCCGAAACGGGCTATCTCAAGGCCCTGTTCTTCCGCCTGGACTGAGCCCCATGCTTCATCTTGGCCCAAATACTCCGGGGGGTGCGGGGGGCAGCGCCCCCCGCTTTTCCTGCCAGGGCCGCCCTTCGGGCGGACGGGCAGCGCCCCGGCCGCTCCGCGGCAAATGCCAGACCCGCCCATGCGCGCGCTGATCGACGCCTGCGTCCTCTACCCCACCGTCCTGCGCGAGATCGTCGCCGGCGCGGCCGCCGCCGGGCTGTTCACCCCGCTGTGGTCGCCCCGCATCCTGGCCGAGTGGCAGCACGCCGCCGCCCGCCTAGGCCCGGCGCAGGCCGCGATTGCAGAGGGCGAGGCGGTGGCGCTCGCCGCGCGCTTTCCCGATGCCTGCCTGAAGGAAAGCGCCGTCGCCCGCGCCGCCGACGCCTACGATTGCACGCTGCCCGACGCGGGCGACGCGCATGTGCTGGCCGCCGCCCTCGCCGGGCGGGCCGACCTCATCCTCACGCTCAATCTGCGCGACTTTCCGCGCGCAGCCCTCGCCCGCCACGGGCTGCGCGCCGAGCATCCCGATGCGTTCCTGCTCGCGCTCTGGCGCACGAGCCCGGAAATTGTGGCCGACATCGTGGAAACCGTCCGCGCCCGGGCCGAGCGCATCGCCGGCACGCCGCAGCCGCTGCGCCCGCTGCTCAAGCGCGCGCGGCTGCCCCGGCTGGGCAAGGCGCTCAGCCCGGGCTGAGCGCCGGCCCGGTGCCCCAGCGCGCCTCCAGCGCCTCGATCGCCGCGATCCGGTCGGCCGGGCGGGGGTGGCTCGCGGTCCACACCGGCGCCTCGGCGCCGCCGGCCCCGGTCAGCCGCCCGAGCTTGGAGAACAGCGCCTTCTGCGGCCCGGTGCCAAGCCCCGCCTTGGTCATCAGCGCGGCCGCCCAGGCGTCGGCCTCGTATTCGTCCTGCCGCGACAGCCGCGCCGCCAGCAGCCCGGCCAGCATGTTGGCCACCCACACCCCCAGGCCCAGCGGCAGCAACCGGCCCAGCAGCATCATCGCCACCACCCGCAGCGCGTTCTGGCCCGAAAAGTCGATCATCCGCCGCCGCGCATGGCCCAGCGCGACATGGCCCAGCTCGTGCGCGATCACGCTGGCCAGTTCCTCGCTCGAGACCTCGCCGCGGCGATAGCGGTCGAAGAAGCCGCGGGTCAGGAACACCCGGCCGTCGGGCGCGGCCAGCCCGTTCACCGGCGCCACCTCGTAGATGTAGACCGGGATCCGCTCCACCCCCAGCGCCGTGGCCATCCGCCCGAGGTGGTGGCGCAGGATCGGATCGGCCAGTTCGGTCGAGCGCTGATCGAGCGTGCGCGACAGCCGCCACACCGAAAACCGGTAGGCGACCAGCGCATACAGCACCGCAAGCAGGATCGGCGTAAGCCTCAGCATGGGCCGGATATGGGGCGCGTCGGGCCCGCCGGCAAGCGTGCCCGCCGCGCCGCGCCCCTCACCGGCCCGGATAGATCGGGAACCGCGCGCAAAGATCGGCCACCCGCGCCCTGACCGCGGCCTCGACCGCGGCGTTGCCATCCGCGCCGTCGGCGGCCAGCCCGTCGACGACCTCGACGATCATCCGCCCGATCTCGCGGAACTCGGCCACGCCGAAGCCGCGGGTGGTGCCCGCCGGCGTGCCCAGCCGCACCCCCGAGGTGATCGTGGGCTTTTCGGGATCGAAGGGGATGCCGTTCTTGTTGCAGGTGATGCGGGCGCGGCCCAGTGCCGCCTCGGTCTCGTTGCCCTTGACGCCCTTGGGGCGCAGGTCGACCAGCATCACATGGGTGTCGGTGCCGCCGGTCACGATCGCCAGCCCGCCCTTCATCAGCTCGTCGGCCAGCGCGCGGGCGTTCTCGACCACCGCCGCGGCATAGGTGCGGAACCCGGGGCGCAGCGCCTCGCCGAAGGCCACCGCCTTGGCGGCGATCACGTGCATCAGCGGCCCGCCCTGGATGCCCGGGAAGATCGCCGAGTTGACCTTCTTCGCGATGCCCTCGTCGTCGGTGAGGATCATCCCGCCGCGCGGGCCGCGCAATGTCTTGTGCGTGGTCGTGGTGGCGACATGGGCGTGCGGGAACGGCGAGGGGTGGGCGCCGCCGGCCACCAGCCCGGCGAAATGGGCCATGTCCACCATCAGCCACGCGCCCACCTCGTCGGCGATGGCGCGGAAGCGGGCGAAGTCGATCACCCGCGGCACCGCGGAACCGCCGGCGATGATCAGTTTCGGGCGATGCTCGGCCGCCAGCGCCGCCACCTGGTCGTAGTCGATCAGGTTGTCCTGCGCGCGCACCCCGTATTGCACCGCGTGAAACCACTTGCCCGACTGGTTCGGCGCCGCGCCGTGGGTCAGGTGCCCGCCCGACGCGAGGTTCATGCCCAGGATCGTGTCGCCCGGCTTGAGCAGCGCGGTGAACACGCCCTGGTTGGCCTGGCTGCCGGAATTGGGCTGGACGTTGGCGAAGGCCACCCCGAACAGCCGGCACGCCCGCTCGATCGCCAGGGTTTCGGCCACGTCCACGAACTGGCAGCCGCCGTAATAGCGCCGCCCCGGATAGCCCTCGGCATATTTGTTGGTCAGCACCGAGCCCTGCGCCTCGAGCACCGCTGCCGAGACGATGTTCTCGGATGCGATCAGTTCGATCTCGTCCCGCTGGCGGCCAAGCTCGGCGCGCATGGCGGCGTGAAGCTCGGGGTCGCGGGTTTCGAGCGTTTCGGTGAAGAATCCGGCGTCGCGCTGCGCTGCGTCCATGTCGCCCTCCGTTGCGGCTGTGCGGCCTCATACCGCGCCCGGGCCGCGGGAAAAAGCGCCTTGTCGGGCAAACCGGGGCAGGGGCGCGCCCCGGATTGCGCCCTTGTGTTCCGCTGCGGCGCGCGCGATGACTTTCGGAAACGGAGGCGGCCATGCCCGAAACCAGCCCGCGCGCGTGGCGTATCGCCTTCGCCGCGTCCACGACCGAGCAGGCGCAGGAGGCCCGCGCGCGGCTGGCGGCGCGCTATGGCGACGCCCCCCCCGAGGCCGCGGATGTCATCGTCGCGCTGGGCGGCGACGGCTTCATGCTCCAGACCCTGCACGCCACCCGCGATGCCGGGGTGCCGGTTTACGGGATGAACTGCGGCACCGTCGGCTTTCTGATGAACGAATACGGCGAGGATGACCTGCACGCCCGCCTTGCCGCCGCCGAGCAGACCGTGATTCACCCCCTCGCGATGACCGCGATGGACCCTGACGGCACCCTGCACGAGGCGCTCGCGATCAATGAGGTGGCGCTGCTGCGGGCCGGGCCCCAGGCCGCCAAGCTGCGCATCAGCGTCAACGGGCGGGTGCGGATGGAAGAGCTGGTGTGCGACGGCGCGCTCCTGTCCACCCCGGCGGGTTCGACCGCCTACAATTATTCCGCCCACGGGCCGATCCTGCCGATCTCGTCCGACGTGCTGGCGCTGACCGCGATGGCGGCGTTCCGGCCGCGGCGCTGGCGCGGGGCGCTGCTGCCGCATACCGCGCTGGTGCGCTTCGACGTGCGCGAGGCCGACAAGCGCCCGGTGATGGCCGACGCCGACGGCCGCGGCGTGCGCCGGGTGCTATGGGTCGAGATCCGCTCGGCCACCGAGATCTCGCACCGCATCCTGTTCGATCCGGGCCACGGCCTAGAGGAACGCCTGACGCGCGAGCAGTTCACCTGAGTCCGGCCCGATGCGCAGGATGCTTTCCCAGCGCCGATAACCTGTGCTATGATGCAGATGCAGCAAGGGATGCCGCATTGCAGAAACACACCGACTTCAACGACTTCGCCGAGATAACGGCGCAAGCCTCGATCACGGTCGACCGGCACGGCTGGCGCGCGAAGTGCCTGCAGCGGCTGGTGCGCCTTGGGCTTCCGGTGCCGCGCACGGTGGCGATCTCGGCGGCGGCGGTGCGCGCGATCGCCGCCGGCCAGATGCCCGACACCGGCGCGATCCTCGAACGCTTCGGGCCGCTGCCGCTGGTCTCGGTGCGCCCGAGCCCGGGGCGGACGGCATGGGGCGGGCCGGGCACGATGCTCAACATCGGGCTCAACGACGCAGCCCATGCCGCGCTGTCGGCCAGCCACGGCGAGGCGGCGGCCACCGCGCTCTACCTGCGCTTCGTGCAGTCCTACGCCATCCACGTCGCCCGCCTCGACCCCGACCGCTTCGCCGCCGACGCGCCCTCGCCCGAGGCGCTGCGCGCGGCGCTGGCCGCCTACGAGGCCGAGACCGACGACAGCTTCCCCCAGGATCCCGCGCGCCAGTTGGCCGAGGTGCTGCGCTCGATGGCCCGCGCGTGGGAGGGCACGACCGCGCGGCTTCTGCGCCAGGCCAAGGGCGCCCCGGCCGAGGCGCCGCTGGGCCTTGTCGTGCAGCAGATGGCGCTGGGCTTCGGGCCCGGCGTGTCGGGCGCGGGGACGGTGCAGTTCGTGCGCTCCGACACCGGCACGGCGCAGGTCACGGGCCGCTTCCTTGCGCAGTCGCAGGGGCGCGAGGGGCTGGCCGGCCCCGCCGAGGCGCTGTTTCTGGCCCGCGACGCCCGCGGCCCCTCGCTCGAGGAACGCTGCCCCGAGCTGATGGCCGACCTGCTGCGCCACGGCGCCGCCTGCCGCGCGCATCTGCGCGAAGAGATGCAGATCGAGTTCACGGTCGAGGATGGCACCTTGCGGGTGCTCGACGCGGTGCCGGTGGCGCGCGGCCCGCGCGCGGCGGTCCGCATCGCGGTGGCGCTGGCCGAGGACGGGGTGATTCCGCGCGAAGAGGCGCTTCTGCGCATCGCCCCCGGCGCGCTGGCCGAACTGCTGCACCCCCAGGTCGACCCCGCCGGCCCGCGCGACGTTTTCGCCCGCGGCCTTGCCGCCAGCCCCGGCGCGGCGCGCGGCGCGATCGTGTTCTCGTCCTCGGCCGCGCAGGCGGCGGCGGCGCGGGGCGAGGCGTGCATCCTCGTGCGCCGCGAAACCGTGCCCGAGGATATCCGCGGCATGCATTCGGCCGCCGGCGTGCTGACCGAGCGCGGCGGCATGACCAGCCACGCCGCGGTGATCGCCCGCGGCCTCGGGCGGCCCTGCGTCGTCGGCGCCTCGGGGCTGCGCATCAACTGGCGCGACAAGACGCTGACCGCGCCCGACGGCCGGGTGTTCGCCAAGGGCGACGTGATCACCGTCGACGGCACGCGGGGCGAGGCGCTGGCGGGCTCGGTCGCGCTGGTCGATGCGGCGCTGGACGATGCCTTCCGCACCCTGCTCGACTGGGCCGACGAGGTGCGCGACATCGGCGTGCGCGCCAACGCCGACACCCCGGCCGACGCCCAGATCGCGCGCACCTTCAACGCCGGTGGCATCGGGCTGTGCCGGACCGAGCACATGTTCTTCGACGCCGACCGGCTGACGGTGATGCGCGAGATGATCTTCGCCGACCGCCCCGACGACCGGCGCGCCGCGCTCGACCGGCTGCTGCCGATGCAGCGCGCCGATTTCATCCGGCTGTTCGAGATCATGCAGGGCCTGCCGGTGTGCATCCGGCTGTTCGACCCGCCGCTGCACGAGTTCCTGCCGCACGACCGCGACGGGCTGCGCGACCTGGCCGAGGCGCTGGGCCGGCCGCTGTCCGAGGTCACCCGCCGGGCGGAAGAGCTGGCCGAGTTCAACCCGATGCTGGGCATGCGCGGGGTGCGCCTGGGCATCACCCTGCCCGAGATCTACGAGATGCAGGCCCGCGCCATCTTCGAGGCGGCGGTGGACGTCGGCCGCCGCGGCGACGCGGTGGTGCCCGAGATCATGATCCCGCTGGTCTCGGCCATGCGCGAGGTCGAGCTGGTCAAGGCCCGGGTCGACGGGGTGGCCGCCGCCGTGCGGGTGCGCGAGGGGGTGGACTTTGCCTATCGCCTTGGCGTGATGGTGGAAACCCCGCGCGCGGCGCTGCGCGCCGGCGACATCGCCAACCACGCCGCCTTCCTCAGCTTCGGCACCAACGACCTGACGCAGATGACCTATGGCCTGTCGCGCGACGACGCCGGCCGCTTCATGGGCGCCTATGTCAGCCAGGGGGTGTTCCCGGAAGACCCGTTCCACGTTCTCGACGTCGACGGGGTGGGCGAGTTGCTGCGCATCGGCGCCGAGCGCGGCCGCCACACCCGCCCCGACCTGACGCTGTCGATCTGCGGCGAGCATGGCGGCGACCCCGAATCGATTGCCTTCTGCCGCCGGCTGGGCTTCGACTACGTTTCCTGTTCACCGTTCCGGGTGCCGCTGGCGCGCCTGGCAGCGGCGCATCTCGCGCTTGGCGCGATTTGAAAAATTACGTCAAATCAACGGTAAATTCAAATTGACGAATACCATGGCCGGCAAGGTTCCGCGCATTGGCGGCCATGCTTCCGCCACGATCGTGGACGCTGTCAAGCAAAAGCGTTAACCGCGGCCGGTCGGGGGCCGCAACCGTTTGGCGCCCGGGGGGAAATATCTGAAGGAGCCGGGCCATGCGTTTTCGCGAAGCCCTGGTCGTGGCCGTCGCCGCCGCGCTGATGACGGTCGGAATCGCCGATGCCGAAACCGCGCCCGACGTCGCCGGCAGCCTTGCCGCCGCGATGGGCCAGGAAAGGGCGGCGATGGGCGCGCTTGGCCCGCGCCATGTCGAACGCATCCTGACCGAGCCGGACGAGGGCGCCGCCACGCCCGTCAGCTATTCGCGCGACTGGCTGATGTCGCTGCCCGCGCCCGAGGGCGGGGCGCAGTTCGACTGCCTTGCCACCGCGCTCTATTTCGAGGCCCGGGGCGAGACCGTCGAGGGCCAGTTCGCCGTTGCCGAAGTGATCCTCAACCGCGTCGACGCGCCCGAGTTTCCGGGCGATGTCTGTGCCGTGGTCAACCAGGGCGGCGGCGGCGGCTGCCAGTTCTCGTTCGCGTGCGACGGCCGGCCCGAGACCATCCGCGAGGCCGGCGCCTTCGACACCGTGGCGCGGGTGGCCCGCGTGATGCTTGACGGCGCGCCGCGCGACCTGACCGAGGGCGCGACCTATTTCCATACCCGCGCCGCGCGCCCGCGCTGGTCGCGGGTGTTCGAGCGCACCGCCGCCATTGGCGCCCATCTGTTCTACCGCGCCCCCGACCGGCTGGCGCAGAACTGATCGCCACGGCCGCCGCCGCACCGCCGCCGCACCGCCGCGTGACGCCCGGCGCCGGGCCTGCTAGACACGCCGCGAGGGCGGTAACGGGCAAGCCATGACTTCCGAGATCGAACAGGCCTTCGCCGGGCCCGAGGCCCGCGCCGAGGCCACCGCGGGCGGGGCGCCGCGCGACCGGATCGCGCTGCGCGACCATGTCGTGCGCGCCGACATCGGCGCCTTCCAGAGCGAACGCGGGCGCCGCCAGCGGTTGCGCTTCAACGTCGTGGTCGAGGTGCGCCCGGCCGGCGCCCCGGTGGCCGACGACGTCGACCGCATCCTGTCCTACGACACCATCACCGAGGCGATCGACGCCGCGCTGGCGGCCGAGCGGGTCAACCTGCTCGAAACCCTGGCCGAGCGGGTGGCCGAGCGGGTGCTGGCGGCGCCGCAGGCGATGCGCGCCTTCGTGCGCATCGAGAAGCTCGACCGCGGCCCCGGCGCGCTGGGGGTCGAGATCGTGCGCGCCCGCGCGGCGGTGCCCGCCCGGGGCCGGCGCGCCGATGGCACCGAGGGCGCGCTGCACCCGCTGGTGGTGTTCCTGGACAATGCCGCGATCGCCGATCCCGGCCTGCCGGCGCTGCTCGACCGGCTGGAGGGAACCGGCCGGCCGGTGGTGCTGACGGTGGGCCTGCCCGAGGCGCCGGCGCCGGCGGCGGCGGTGGCGGCGGCGCAGCGGCGCATCGACCTCCTGGCGATCGAGCAGAACGCCTGGGTGCTGGCCGGGCGCGACCGGCGCTGCCTTGTCGTCGCCAGCCGCACCGAGATCGACTGGGCGATGCACCATGGCCGGATGATCGTGTGGGCGCCATCCAAGCTGGTGCTCGATGCGGTCGACGGCCCCAAGGCGCCGCGCGACGCGGTGGCGCTGGCGCTGTGGCTGGCCGAGACGCTGGCGGCGGCGGCGCTGCTGCTCACGGGTTCGCAACAGCCGCCGGCGGGAAGCCGCGTGCCGATCGTCCGTGCGGCACCGGGAACGTTGCGCTTCGCGGATCTCCCGGGGTAACTGCGGCCATGGACGCCCCGCTGTTCCGCCCGCTCGCCCACTGCGACCCGCTGCGCCCCGAGGGGGCGGTGGCGCTGGCCGGCGGCTGGGCGTGGTTCACCCACGCCGAATGCGCCGGGCGCGCGGTGCCCGCGGCCGAGCTGCCCGAGGGGCTGCGCGCGGCCCTGGCCGCACCGCGCCCGGCGGTGGCGGGGCTGGCGCTCGACCGGCCGCGGATCATGGGGATCGTCAACGTCACCCCCGACAGCTTTTCCGACGGCGGCCGGCTGGCCGATGCCGCCGCCGCCGTCGCCCATGGCCGCGCGCTGGTCGCGGCCGGGGCCGACCTGCTCGACATCGGCGGCGAATCGACCCGCCCCGGCGCGACCGAGGTGCCCGCCGAGGTCGAGATCGGGCGCGTCGTGCCGGTGATCGCGGGGCTGCGCGCGGCCGGCGTCGCGGTGCCGATCTCGGTCGACACCCGCAAGGCGGCGGTGGCGCGCGCGGCGCTCGACGCCGGGGCCGCCATCGTCAACGACGTCTCGGCGCTGGCGCACGATCCCGCCATGGCAGGGGTGGTGGCCGCGGCCGGGGTGCCGCTGGTGCTGATGCACATGCGCGCCACCCCCGCGACGATGAACGATGCGGCGTGCTATACGGACGTGGTGGCCGAGGTGATGGCCGAGCTTGCCGCCCGGGTGGCGGTGGCCGAGGCCGTGGGCATTCCCCGCGCCCGGCTGATCGCCGACCCCGGCATCGGCTTTGCCAAGAACGCGGCCCATAACCTCGTGCTGCTGCACGGGGTGGCGGCGCTGCACCGCCTCGGCCTGCCGCTGATGGTCGGCGCCTCGCGCAAGCGCTTCGTGGGCAGCGTCGGCGGGGCAGGCGAGCCGGCGGCGCGGATGCCGGGCTCGGTGGCGGTGGCGCTGGCGGCGCTGGCGCAGGGGGTGCAGATCCTGCGGGTGCACGACGTGGCCGAAACGGCCCAGGCCGTGCGGCTGTGGTGGGCGGTAACCAGAGGCGCGGTGGCGGAGGCGTAGGATGGGCGATATCGCCCATCCTGCCCCCGCGGCCGCGCCGCAGACAGGGACGACAGGCATGGCGGAAGACCTTTTCGGAACCGACGGCGTGCGCGGGCGCGCCAATCGCTGGCCGATGACGGCCGAGGTGGCGCTGCGGCTCGGGGCCGCCGCCGGGCGCCACTTCCTGCGCGCGGGCGTCCTGCGGGCGGGCTCCGGGCAGGCGCGGGTGGTGATCGGCAAGGACACCCGCCGGTCGGGCTACATGCTCGAGACGGCGCTGACCGCGGGCCTCGCCTCGACCGGCATGAACGTGCTGCTGCTCGGCCCGGTGCCGACCCCGGCGGTGGGCTATCTCACCCGCTCGATGCGCGCCGACCTCGGGGTGATGATCTCGGCCAGCCACAACCCGGCCGAGGACAACGGCATCAAGTTCTTCGGCCCCGACGGCTTCAAGCTGTCGGATGCCGACGAGGCCGCCATCGCGGCGCTGGTCGCCGGCGACATTCCGCTGGCCGAGCCGGCGGCGATCGGCCGGGTGCGCCGGATCGAGGACGGGCGCGGGCGCTATGTCGAATACGCCAAGACGATCCTGCCGCTGCGCGACCAGCTTTCCGGCCTCAAGGTGGTGATCGACTGCGCCAACGGCGCCGCCTACCGCGCCGCGCCCGACGTGCTGTGGGAGCTTGGCGCCGACGTCGTCCCGCTGGGCGTCTCGCCCGACGGCGCCAACATCAACCTCGGCTGCGGCTCGACCGACACCGCCGCGGCGGTGGCCGCGGTGCGCGCCCATGGCGCCGACCTCGGCATCTGCCTCGACGGCGACGCCGACCGGGTGATGATCATCGACGAGACCGGCGCCGTCGCCGACGGCGACCAGATCATGGCGCTGCTGGCCGCGCGCTGGGCCGACGACGGCCGGCTGGCCGGCAACACGCTGGTGGCCACGGTGATGTCGAACCTCGGGCTCGAGCGGTTCCTGGCCGGGCGCGGCATCGCGCTCGAGCGCACCCGGGTGGGCGACCGCTACGTGGTCGAGGCGATGCGCCGCGGCGGCTGGAACCTCGGGGGCGAGCAATCGGGCCATATCGTGATGACCGATTACGCCACCACCGGCGACGGGCTGATCGCGGGGCTGCATTTTCTCGGCGTCATGGTCCATTCGGGAGCGCGGGCAAGCACCCTGGTGCGCAACTTCGAGCCGGTGCCCCAGCTTCTGCGCAACGTCCGCTACCGGGCCGGGCACGACCCGCTTGCCGCCGACGGCGTGCGCCGGGTGATCGCCGCCGCCGAGGGGCGGCTGAACGGCAGCGGCCGGTTGCTGATCCGCAGGTCGGGCACCGAGCCGCTGGTGCGGGTGATGGCCGAATGCGAGGATCCGGCGCTGCTTGACGAGCTTGTCGCCGAGATCGCCGAGGCCGTGGCCGCCGCCGCCGCATGAGGGCGCGCCACCCCGGCCGTTCGGCGGCTCCGGCCGGGCAGGGAGGGGCGCTGCCCCTCTTGGCCTTCGGCCAATTCACCCCGGAGTATTTGCACCAAGGTGAAGGGGGAACGTCCGCTTTTCATCTTGGCCCAGCTTTTCATCTTGGCCCAAATACTCCCGCCGGAGGCGTCCGGACCCGCCGCCGGCGCGACGGTTGCGGGGGCGCGCGCGCGGTCCTTGCATGGGTGCGGCTGGTTGCGGCGCTGCTGGCGATGGCGCTGGCCGCGCCGGCGCAGGAGGGGGGCGGGTTTTCCGCCCGCGCGCGCATCGATGCGGGCCTGAGCTTTCTGCACGCCGGGCGCGACGGTGCCGAACTGCTGCTGGTGCTCAGCCAGCCGGTGCCGTGGCGGGTGGTCTACCTCGCCGATCCGCTGCGCGTCGCGGTCGATTTTCGCGAGGCGATCCTCGATCCTGCGACGCTTGCCGCGCTGGTGCCGTCGGGCGTGGTGTCAGGGGTGGCGGCGGGCCGGCCGCAACCGGGCTGGACGCGGCTCGAACTGACGCTGGCCGCGCCGCTGGCGCTGACCGAGGGGGCGCTGGAGACCGCCGCCGGCGCGGGCGGGCGGGCGCGGCTGCGCCTGCGCCTTGCGCGGGTGCCCGAGGCGGCCTTCCTTGCCCGGGTCGCCGCCGGCGCGGCGCTGTCGCCGCCGCCGCTGCCCGGCATCGCGGTGCCGCCGCCGCCCGCCGCCGCCCGCACCCGCCCGATCGTGGCGCTCGACCCCGGCCACGGCGGCATCGACCCGGGCGCCGAGCGCGACGGCCGGCGCGAGGCCGACATCGTGCTCGGCTTCGCCCGCGAGCTGGCCGAGATCCTTACCCGTTCGGGCCGGGTGCGGGTGGCGCTGACCCGCTCCGACGACGGTTTCGTCTCGCTCGAGCGGCGCCTGACGGTGGCGCGCGATGCCGGGGCGAAGGTGTTCGTCTCGCTCCATGCCGACGCGATCGAGGGCGGCGGCGCGCGCGGCGCCACGGTCTACACCCTTGCCGACGAGGCCTCGGACGCCGCCTCGGCCGCGCTGGCCGAACGCCACGACCGCTCCGACCTGCTGGCCGGGGTCGACCTGCGCGCCCAGGACGACCGGATCGCCGGGGTGCTTATGGAGATGGCCCGCCGCGAGACCCGCCCGCGCAGCGCCGCGCTGGCCGATGCGCTGGTCGCAGCCCTGGACGAGGCCGGCGTCGCGCTGCACGAGCGGCCGCGGCTCGAGGCCGCGTTCTCGGTCCTCAAGGCGCCCGACGTGCCCTCGGTGCTGGTCGAGCTTGGCTTCATGTCGAGCGCGCGCGACCTGGCCAACCTGACCGACCCGGCCTGGCGGCGGGGCACCGCCGAGGCGCTGGCGGCGGGGATTCTCGCCTGGGTCGAGGCCGACGCCCTTGCGCAGGTGGCGCCTGCCCCCTAGGTGGCGAGGGGCCGCCGGACCGGCCGCCGCGCGGGGGGCCGTGTTTTGACCGCCGGCGGGCGCGCGCGTATAGTCGCGCGCAAACCACGGGGGCGCATGGTGCTGCGATTCATCGGATCGGTTCTGGGCGGGCTGTTCAGCTGGCTGACCATGGCCGTCTTCTTCGGTGCGCTTACACTGGGGGCGGTGTTCTACTTCTACGGCCGCGACCTGCCGTCGATCGAACAGCTTGCCACCTATGCCCCGCCCACGATCAGCCGCATCTATTCGGTCGAGGGCGATCTGATCGACGAATTCGCGCGGGAACGCCGCCTGTTCGTGCCGATCGAGGACATCCCCGAGCGGGTGAAACAGGCCTTCATCTCGGCCGAGGACAAGAACTTCTACAGCCATGCCGGTTTCGATGCGCGCGGCATCGCGGCGGCCGTCGTCGAGGCGGTGCGCAGCCGCGGGCAGAACGTGCGCGGCGCCTCGACCATCACCCAGCAGGTGATGAAGAACTTCCTGCTGTCGGGCGATCGCACGGGCGAGCGCAAGATCAAGGAACTGATCCTCGCCACCAGGATCGAGCGCACGCTGGACAAGGACTCGATCCTCGAACTTTACCTCAACGAGATCTTCCTCGGCCAGAATTCCTACGGCGTCGCCGCCGCCGCGCAGACCTATTTCAACAAGACCCTGGGCGAATTGTCGGTGGCCGAGGCGGCGTTTCTCGCCGCCCTGCCGCAGGCGCCGTCGAACTACCATCCGGTGCGCGCGAAGGAACGGGTGACGGCGCGGCGCAACTTCGTCATCGCCGAGATGTGGGAGAACGGCTTCATCGACGCCGCCACCCGCGACGAGGCCCGCGCGGCGCCGCTGCTGACCGTGCAGAACGGCGATTTCCCCGCCTTCCGCGAGGCGCTGCCCGCGCGCGACTATTTCACCGACGAGATCCGCCGCCAGTTGTCGGGCACGTTCGGGGAAGAGGAATTCTTCGGCGGCGGGCTGTCGATCCGCGCCACCGTCGACCCCGACCTGCAATCTGTCGCCGCCAACGCCCTGCGCGCCAAGCTCGAGGAATACGACCGCGGCCGCGGTGTCTGGCGCGGCACCGGCGTGCGCCTGCCTGACGAGGTGTTGGGCAGCGAAGCCGATTGGCGCGAGGCGCTGGCCGGCGCCGAGGTGCCGCGCGACATCGCCGGCTGGTATCCCGCGGCGGTGCTCGATGTCGGCGAAACCCACGCCCGGATCGGCATCGAGGGCATCGAAGACGACGAGGACGGCCATTTCATCGCCCCCGAAGACGTCACCTGGGCGCGCAAGCGCCTCGACGACGGCAGCCTCGGGCCGCGCGCGCGCGTGGCCGGCGATCTTCTGGAGCGCGGCGAGGTGGTGCTGGTCGCGGCGATCGCCGACGACGAGGGCAGGTTCGCCCGCTGGAGCCTGCGCCAGGTGCCCGAGGTGCAGGGCGCGTTCATGGCGATGGACGTCACCACCGGCCGGGTGCTGGCGATGCAGGGCGGGTTTTCCTACCAGGCCTCGGTGTTCAACCGCGCCACCCAGGCGATGCGCCAGCCGGGGTCGAGCTTCAAGCCGCTGATCTACGCCGCCGCGCTCGACGTCGGCTACACGCCCGCGACGATCATCATCGACGCGCCGATCGAGGTCGATACCCCCGACGGGGTGTGGCGGCCGCAGAACGCCTCGAACCGCTATTACGGCCCGACGCCGCTGCGCACCGGCATCGAGCAATCGCGCAACCTCATGACCATCCGCCTCGCGCGCGAGATCGGGATGGACACGGTCGCGCGCTATGCCGAACGCTTCGGCGTCTACGACGATCTTGCGCCCTACCTCGCCAACGCGCTGGGCTCGCAGGAGACGACGCTGTTCAGGATGGTCGCGGCCTACGCGATGTTCGCCAACGGCGGCGAGCGGGTGGAACCGACGCTGGTCGACCGGGTGCAGGACCGCTGGGGCCGCACCGTCTACCGCCACGACCAGCGCGAATGCCTCGATTGCGGCGCCGAGCGGCTGTCCGAGGGCGAGGCGCCGCGCATCCGGTCGCGCCGCGAGCGGGTGATCGACGCGGTCACCGCCTACCAGCTTACCTCGTTGCTGCAGGGCGTGGTGCAGCGCGGCACCGCGCGCGGCATCAACCTGCCGGTGCCCATCGCCGGCAAGACCGGCACCACCAACGACAGCAAGGACGTGTGGTTCATCGGCTTCTCGTCGAACATCGTCGCCGGCTGCTACATCGGCTACGACCAGCCCCGCTCGCTCGGGCGGGTGTCGGGCGGCGGCACCTGCGGGCCGGTGTTCCAGGATTTCATGCAAGAGGCGATCAAGACCCACGGCGGGGCGCGGTTCACGGTGCCGCCGGGGGGCTATTTCGTCAAGCTCGACCGCTACACCGGCTCGCCCCTGCCCGACGATGCCACCGGCGAGAACGTGATCGCGGAATACTTCCGCGACGGCACCGACCCGGCCTTCGGCATGGCCTCGCTGGTCGACGGCGGCTTCGGCATGGGCTCGAACCTGCCGCTGTTCGCGCGCGGCGAAAGCGACGGCCCCGAGATGACCGGCCGCACCGTGACCACCGCCACCGGCCAGCAACGGGTGATCCCCGAGAAGGCCGATTTCGGCACCCTCAGCTCGGGCGGCCTCTACTGACCCGGGGGCCGGGCGGGCCGGGCGCGCGCCGCCCGCCGCTTGCCCGCCCCCGGCCAAGCCGCTATCACCCCGCCAGCCTGAAACCACCAAGAGGGCCCGTTCCATGCGCGCCGAGATGCAAGCCGTCGCCGACACCATCCGCCGCTCGCTGCAACTGCTGGCCCAGCGGATGGACTGGGAGACGGCCGAGCACCGGCTCGAGGAATTCAACGCCATGTCCGAGGATCCGGACCTCTGGAACGACCCCGATCGCGCCCAGAAACTGATGCGCGAGCGGCAGATGCTGGTCGACGCCATCGACACCTACCGCCACATCGCACAGGAGCTTGACGACCAGATCGGCCTGATCGACCTGGGCGAGGCCGAGGGCGACGCCGAGGTGGTGGCCGAGGCCGAGGCCGCGCTGCGCGCGCTGGCCGAGACGGCGCGCGCGAAGGAACTCGAGGCGCTGCTCGACGGCGAGGCCGACGGCAACGACACCTTCCTCGAGATCAACGCCGGCGCCGGCGGCACCGAAAGCTGCGACTGGGCGGCGATGCTGGCGCGGATGTATGTGCGCTGGGCCGAGAAGAAGGGCTACAAGGTGGAACTGGTGTCGGAAAGCCCCGGGGAAGAGGCCGGCATCCGCTCGGCCGCCTACCGCATCTCGGGGCCCAACGCCTACGGCTGGCTCAAGTCGGAATCGGGTGTGCACCGGCTGGTGCGCATCTCGCCGTTCGATTCGGCGGCGCGGCGGCACACCTCGTTCTCGTCGGTGTGGGTCTACCCGGTGGTCGACGACAACATCGACATCACCATCAACCCCGCCGACATCCGCATCGACACCTACCGCTCGTCCGGCGCCGGCGGGCAGCACGTCAACACCACCGATTCGGCGGTGCGCATCACCCACCTGCCCACCAACATCGTGGTGACAAGCTCGCTCAAGTCGCAGCACCAGAACCGCGAGGTGGCGATGAACGCGCTCAAGTCGCGCCTTTACGAGCTGGAACTGCGCAAGCGCTCCGAGGCGATCGAGGCCCAGCACGACGCCAAGGGCGATGCCGGCTGGGGCAACCAGATCCGGTCCTACGTGCTGCAACCCTACCAGATGGTGAAGGATCTGCGCACCGGGGTGGAAACCTCCGACACCCAGGGCGTGCTCGACGGCGACCTCGACCGCTTCATGGCCGCCACCCTCGCCCTCGACGTCGCCGGCAAAAGCCGCGCCGAGGCCCGGGCCGAGGACTGACGCCCCCTTCATCGTTCCCCAAATACTCCCGCCGGAGGCGCCGCGGGCAAGGGGGGCTCGATGCCCCCCGCGCCCGCACCCCGGAACACCCCGGAACACGACGCGGCCCGCCGGGGGCGGCCCGCCGGGGGCCTCCCGCCGGGCCGTTCGGGTTTCGTGGCCGTCCGGTTCGGTTACGCTCAGGCGTCGGCCTTCGCGCGCTTGCCCTCGATCGCCGGCTGGGCGCGGGCGATCTCGATCCGGCGCGGCTTCAGCGCTTCGGGCACCTCGCGCACCAGGTCGATGTGCAGCATCCCGTCGGCGGTGGTGGCGCCGGTCACCTTGACGTGGTCGGCCAGCGCGAAGCGGCGCTCGAACGCGCGGGTGGCGATGCCGCGGTGCAGATAGGTGTGCTCGTCGGCCTCTTCGGCCTTGCGCGCGGCCACCACGAGGGCGTTTTCCTTGACCTCGACGCTCAATTCGTCCGGGCTGAAGCCCGCGACGGCGATCGAGATGCGGTAGCCGTCATCCGAGGTTTTCTCGATGTTGTAGGGCGGATAGGTCGGCTGGGCGACATCGGCCGACAGCACCCGGTCCATCAGGTCGGCAACCCGGTCGAAGCCGACGGTGGCACGGTAGAGCGGAGCGAAATCGAGATTGCGCATGGGTCATCCTCCTTCGAAGCGATGATGGCGAAGCGTTGATGGCGGACCCGCCCGAAGGCCGGGCCGCTGACTGCCGCCGGGCCCGTCCGGCGCCCGGCGGCCGCGATGTGGGAAGGGGGGGTGGGCGTGTCAAGGGGCGTGCGCGACACGCCCCGAAGGCCATGATCGCCGACCCGGGGTCAGAATGTTTCGGACACGGGCTGTTGCGGCGCGGAAGGCGCAGGCCGCCCCTGTCCCAGCCGCGCCCGCAGCCAACCGTCGAGCGCGGCAACCTCGGCCTCGTCCAGAACCTCGGTTCCCAGCGTCTTCATCGCCCGCAGGGCATGGATCGCCAGAAAGGCGACGGTGGCGAAATCGGGGTCCGTAGCGTCGGCCCGCACCCGCTTGAAGAAGTCGCGTTCATGCTCTCGCACCGGATCGAGAAGTTGCGGGTTCTCCGCCAGTGCCGCCAGCAAGCCCGAAGCCGGCGGCGTGTGGCACGCACGCTCTTGCATGAAGTGATCCAGATAGGCGATGATCGCGGCGTTGGGCCGGCCGCTCATTTCCTCGGCGCGCAGGGCCGCGTCGAGTTTCGCCAGATGCTCTTCGACCAGCGCCTCCAGCAGCCGCTCCTTGGACGGAAAGTGATACAGAAGCCCGCCCTTGGAAACGCCGGCCTCTGCCGCCACTGAATCGAGCGACAGGTTTCCCGGCCCATGCCGTCGCGCCAGCCCCTCTGCCGCGTCCAGCAACCGGCGGCGGGTTTCGGTCGGGCGTCGCGGGTGCGGCTTGTCGGTCATGGCCCCGGAGTGATTTGACTTTACCGTCCGGACGGTATAGCGATCCCATCGATTTTGCAAGCCGCGCCACGGAGTCCTTGATGATCAAGCGTCTGATCGCCGCAATCGTTCTCGTCGCCGTCGTGGCAGGGGGGCTTGTCGGCTACAACCTCTTTCGCGCCCGCATGATCGAGCAGTTCCTGTCCAACCGGCCGGTCGCCCCGCTTGCGGTGGAAACGGTCACGGTCGAAGCCGTCACATGGCGGCCCCTGATTTCGGCGATCGGCACCGTCAATGCCGCGCAGGGTGTCGAACTGACGGTCGAGGCCGCCGGTATCGTGCGCGAGATCGAGTTCGAGGCGAATGCCGACGTCGAGGCGGGGCAGGTTCTGCTGCGGCTCGACGAAGAAGTGCAGCAGGCCGACCTGGCCGCCGCGCGCAGCCTGCTGGCACTCGAGCGCGCCACGCTGGCCCGCGAACGCGAACTGCAAAGCCGGGGCGTGGCCAGCGAGTCGCGGGTCGATCAGGCGCGCGCGGGCTTCGATTCCGCCGAGGCGCAGGTTGCCCGCGCCGAGGCGGTGATCGCGCAGCGCCGGTTGGTTGCGCCCTTCGCCGGCACCATCGGCCTGCCCCGCGTGGACCCCGGCGCCTATGTCTCGCCCGGCACGATCATCGCGACGCTTCAGGATCTGGAACAGATGCGGGTGGATTTCAGCCTGCCCGAACAGACCCTTCCCGAACTCTTCATCGGACAGCGGCTCCATGCCCGCATCGACGGCGAGGAGCGCGTTTTCGACGGAGAGATCACGGGCATCGATCCGCGCGTCGATCCCGGCTCGCGCATGGTCGCGGTGCGCGGGCGGATCGACAACCCCGAACGGGCGCTGACGCCGGGCCAGTTCACCCGGTTGCAGATCGACCTGCCCGAGGAGGACGGCGTGATCGTCGTGCCGCAGACCGCGGTGATGACCAGCCTCTACGGCGATTTCGCCTATGTCGTCCGGCCGCGAGAAGACGATCCCGACACATTGGAGGCCCGGCAGATTTTCGTCACGCTCGGGCGCCGCAACAACGGCGATATCGAGATCGTCGAGGGGCTGGAAGCGGGCGACCGGGTCGTCGCTTCCGGGCAGAACCGGCTGTCGAACCGCGCCCCGGTGACCATCGCCGAGACCCAGGCCCCGGAGACCGGACTATGAGCCTTTCGGACGCATTCATCCGACGGCCCGTCGGCGCCACCGTGCTGGGGCTGATGATCCTGCTTCTCGGGCTGATGGGGGCCTTCGGCCTGCAGACCCGCCAGTATCCCGAGGTGGACGAGACCGTCATCACCGTGACCACGATCTATCCCGGCGCTTCGGCCGAACTGATGCAGGGCTTCGTCAGTGCGCCGATCTCGGCCGCCGTGGCAACGGCCGAAGGGGTGGACTACGTCTCCAGCCAGTCGCGCCCCTCGGCGTCGGTGGTGACGGTGCAGATGCAGCTTGGCCAGGATCCCGACGTCGCCCTGACCGAAGTCATGTCCAAGGTGCAGGAGGTCCGCTCGCGCCTGCCCGCCGGTGCGGAGGATCCGGCGATCGTCAAGGGGATCGGGCTTACCTTTGCGACGATGTATTTCGCCGTCCAGAACCCCGAGATGACCTCCGAACAGGTCACCGAATACATCGAACGGGTGATCGTGCCGCGCATGTCGACGATCGAGGGCGTGGCCGAAACCCAGGTCATGGGCGCGGCGAGCTATGCCATGCGCGTGTGGATCGACCCGGTGCGGCTGGCCGGCCAGGGCCTGACCGCGGCCGAGGTCGCCCAGGCGATCAACGCATCGAACTTTCTGGCCGCGCCGGGGCGCACCCGCAACGAGCTTGTCGGCCATCCGATCACGATGGACTCGACCCTGCAGACGCCCGAAACCTTCGGGGCGCTGCCGATTGCCGGATCGGGCAGCGCGGTCGTGCGCCTGCGCGACGTGGCGCGGATCGAACTGGCCGCCGCCTCGACCGACATGGTGGTGACATTCAACGGCCAGCCCGGCACCTTCATCGGCGTCTTTCCCGCCCCCGGGGCCAACCCGCTGGATGTGTCGGCCGCGGTGCTGGCCGAACTGCCGGCGTTGCAGGCCAGCCTGCCGGACGGCATGACGATGGACCTGATGTACGACTCGACCGAGCAGATCGCGGCCTCGATCAACGAGGTGCTGATCACCATCGTTCTTGCCACCGTTATCGTCGCGTTGATCATCCTGGTGTTCCTGGGGTCGCTCCGTTCGGTCACGATCCCGCTGGTGGCGATCCCGCTGTCGCTGGTGGGAACGCTCTTCATCCTGTTCCTGATGGGCTATTCGATCAACCTGCTGACGCTTCTGGCGCTGGTGCTCGCGATCGGCCTGGTGGTGGATGACGCCATCATCGTGGTCGAGAACGTGCAGCGCCACATCGAAGAGGGCAAGAGCCCGATGCAGGCGGCCTTCACCGCCATGCACGAATTGTCGGTGGCGATCATCGTCATGCTGACCACGCTTTTCGCGGTTTTCCTGCCGCTGTTCTTTACCGGCGGGCTGACCGGCGCGCTGTTTCGCGAGTTCGCCGCGGCGCTGACCGGCGCGGTCTTCATCTCGGGGGTGGTCGCGCTGACCATCTCGCCGATGATGGCGGCGCGGGTGTTGCCCGAGGGCGGCGGCGAGAACCGTTTCCAGCTTGCCCTCGATCGCGGCTTCTCGTGGCTGGAGGGCTGGTATGCGCGCCGGCTCGAGTCGTCGTTGCACTACACGCCGGTCACGGTGGTCGTGGTCGTGGGGTTGATGGGGGTGACGGGGTTCCTGTTTGTCAACACCTCGTCGGAACTGGCCCCGGAAGAGGATTCGGGCGCGCTGTTCTCCTTCATCAACGCGCCGTCCTACGCGACGACCGACTACACCAGCCATTACGTCAACCAGATGCGCGAACGCACCGCGGATCTGCCCGAACTGAACGCGAATTTCTCGGTCGTGGGATTCGGCGGCCAGACGAATTCGGGCATCATGCTCTGGGCCTTCGACGACTGGGCCGAGCGTGACCGCACTCAGGCGGAATTGCAGGAAGACCTTCAGGCACGGATTGCCCCCATCGCCGGGGTTCAGGCCTTCGTCTTCGCGCCGCCGTCGTTGCCGGGCACCGGCGGCGGGTTGCCGATCGCGCTGGTGATCCAGTCCACCGGCGAGCCATCGGAGGTTTTCGAGGTCGCCGACCGCATCAAGCGCGCCGCCGAGGAATCGGGGCGCTTTCTGGTGGTGCAGAACTCGCTGTCCTTCGACACGACGCGGGTGCGCATTTCCATCGACCGCGACCGGGTGGCGGCCCTGAACCTGCCGGCCAACCAGATCGGCCAGGCGCTTGGCCTGCTTGTCGGGGAGGGCGCGACGGCGCAGTTCGACCGCGACAGCCGCAGCTATGACGTGATCATGCAGGTGCCTGTCGAATACCGCGACAATCCCGAGCGGCTGGGCGAACTCTACCTGCGTGCGTATTCGGGCGAACTGGTGCCGCTGTCGGCGGTGGCGGATATCTTCACCGAGGCCGCGCCCAAGGCAATCGAGCAGTTCAACCAGCTCAACTCGGCGACCCTGACGGCGCTGCCGATGATCGGCACCTCGACCGGCGACGGGCTGGCCGCGCTGGAAGAGATCGCGCGCGCCGAATTGCCGGACGGGTTCTTCATCGACTATCAGGGCCAGTCGCGGCTTGAAGTGAGCGAGGGCAACACCATCGTCGTCGCCTTCGGGCTGGCCATCGTGGTGATCTATCTGGTGCTTGCGGCACAGTTCGAAAGCTGGCGCGATCCGCTGATCATCCTGATGTCGGTGCCGTTGTCGATCTTCGCCGTGATGGTGCCGCTCAACCTCGGGCTGGGAACGCTGAACATCTACACGCAGGTGGGGATGATCACGCTGATCGGGCTGATCTCCAAGCACGGCATCCTGCTGGTCGAGTTCGCCAACCAGTTGCGCGCCGGCCGCATGCCGGACCGGATCGAGGCGATGGTCGCCGCCGCGCGCCTGCGCCTGCGCCCGATCCTGATGACCACGGTCTCGACCGCGCTCGGGGTGTTGCCGCTGATGCTGGCCAGTGGCGCCGGCGCTGCGGCGCGCTACGCGATGGGCCTGGTGATCTTTACCGGCATCACCGTGGGGACGCTCTTCACCCTTTTCGTGGTGCCGGCCTTCTATGTGCTGATCGCCCGGAAAGTGATGAAGGCGCCCGCCGAAACCGCCGAACTGCCCGGCACGGCGGTGCCGGGATGATCCGCGCCGGCGGCCCCCGCAACGTCGCTTGGCGCGGGGGCCCCGGCGGGACAGGGACGCCCTGAGAGGGGCCTTTGCCGCGCACGGATCGGGGCCTGTGAACCGACCTTCCCCGAATCGCCCCGGGATTCCCGGCGACCTTGCGAAACACCAGCATCCAGAGCGCGAAGAACGCTAGAGCGGATCGCGTTCATTCGCATTCACGCGACCCACTCCAACCTTTTGATTTCGCATGTCCGAGAAGCGCAAAACCGGTTCCCACTTTTGCGCGACATGCTCTAGGGCCGGAACGCCCCACGACAGGACAGCGCCGGACCAGGTGGTTTCCGGCATGCCGATGATCTCGACATCGGCCTTGTCGATCCGGTCGAGCAGGGCGGGATCGACGATGTTGGTGCCGGACGGGCTGCGCCCGTCGACCGGCCCGCCGCCCGGTTCCGGACGAGGTATTCGTGCGCGTTCCGGGGGGCGACCGGATCGCGCCGCCGCGCTTCGGGCCGTGGGGCGTCTACCGATGAAAAAATGCGCGCCGTCCTCTTGAAGTTGCTGATTGGCAACACCTTATCAGCGGCGAAACGCCCGGACGGGGTTTCACGGAGACGCAAGAAGGTTCGGCTTGGACAGCGGACCGCCGGCCGTTCGCCTTGACGGGAACGGACGGTGTTCAGGCTCTCAGACGACCGCCGCTTGAGCGGCGAACCTTTCAGCATGTCCGGCCTCTGCGGGCGTTTCGATCCGGCGTGACAACCGTCGCGCTCTGGATTGGTAACCAAGGAGGCGAGTCATGTATTATCCGACATTCGCACGCCGCAGCGACCCGTTTGCGCTGATGCGCTCGATGCTGCGCGATTTCGACCCGTTCACGCCCACCGGCATCACCCAGCCCGTGTTTCCGGCCGTGAACGTCTGGCAAAGCGACGATGCGGTTGCGATCACCGCCGAGCTTCCCGGCATCGACCCGGCCGATATCGACATCTCGGTCAAGGACAACGTCCTGACCCTCTCGGGTGAGCGCAAGGCGCCGCAAGTGCCCGAGGGCGCGCGCTGGCACCGCAACGAACGCAGTTTCGGCAGGTTCACCCGCACGATCCGTCTGCCCTTCGCGGCCTCCGACGACAAGGTCGAGGCGCGGATGGCGCATGGCGTTCTTCGCATCGTGGTCGGCCGTCCGGAAGAGGACAAGCCGAAGAAGATCGAGATCAGGGCCGCATGACAGGAGGATCGACCGATGAGCAGTGACATGAGCCGGAGCGCCGACACGACGCGCGACAAGACCCCGGCCGAGACGCCGGAAACCACCACCGGCGGGCGCATCTACCGGCCGCTGACGGATATCGTGGAAACCGATGACGGCGTGACGCTGATGCTCGAGATGCCGGGCGTTGCCGCCGAGGACGTGAACGTGACGCTTGAAAAGCGCGTGCTGACGGTCCGCGGCAAGGTGCACACCCGCACGCCCGAAAAGCTGCAACTGGCCTATGCGGAATACGGCGAGGGCGATTTCGAACGCGCCTTCACCCTGTCCGACGATTTCGATCCCGACAGGATCGTCGCCGAGGTTGGCAATGGCGTGCTGACCCTCACCCTGCCGCGCGCCGCCGAGGCCCAGCCCAGAAAAATCGCCGTCAAGGGCGCCTGACCAAAGGAGCAAGCAAATGCAAATCAAGGATCTGATCCCCTGGGCGCGCAAGGATCATGCGCCCGAACCCAAAGGTGACGAGAGCAACCCCATCGCCACGCTCCAGCGCGACATGAACCGCGTGTTCGAGGGTTTCTGGAACCGCGTCGGCGATCTTGACTGGCCCTGGGGCGGCGGCGAGGCGAAATCCGATGTCGTCGAGACCGGCGACCATGTGGAGGTGTCGATCGAACTGCCCGGCATGGAGATGAAGGACATCGAGGTGTCGGTGACCGACGACATGCTGACCGTGAAGGGCGAGAAGAAGATCGAGCGGCAGGAGGAGAAGAAGGGCTATTACCTCTCCGAGCGCAGCTATGGCGCGGTCTACCGCACGATCCCGCTGCCTCCGGGCGTCGATGGCGAAAAGGCCGAGGCGAGCTTCCGCAACGGCGTGCTGACCATCAGGCTGCCGCAGACACCCGAAGCCCAGGCCAGGGTCAAGCGCATCGAGGTCAAGGGCGCCTGACCGACACGGCAATGCGCGCCGCCGCGGCCCCGCCCGGCGGCGCGCTCCATTATGGGAGATCGACCATGCTGAGCCGCCTTGTCTTTCTGCTCGTCCTGTCGCTGGGCATCGCCACCGGGCCTGTCGCGGCGCAGGTCCTGACCGCCGGGACCGATTCGCGCGGCATCCCGACCATCGCCCCGCTGATCGACGCGGTCGACGATGCGGTGGTCAATATCGCCGTGGTCTCGGAACGGCCGGCGCAGATGACACCCCTGTTCCGCGATCCGTTCTTCCAGCCCTTCCTGCCGCCGCTCGAACAACTGCCGCCGCAGCGGCAGATGAGCGCGGGCTCGGGCGTGATCGTGGATGCCGATGAGGGCTATGTCCTGACCAACAACCATGTGGTCGAGAATGCCGACGAGATCCGCGTCACCCTGCGCGACAATCGCAGCTTCGAGGCCGAACTGGTCGGCCGCGATCCGGCCACGGACATTGCCGTGCTCAGGATCGAGGCTGATACCCTGACGGCGATCCCGCTGGGCAATTCCGAAGATCTGCGCGTGGGCGATTTCGTCGTCGCCATCGGCAACCCGTTCGGCCTCGGCCAGACCGTGACCAGCGGCATCGTCTCGGCGCTCGGACGGTCGGGGATCAACCCCGAAGGCTATGAGGATTTCATCCAGACCGACGCGTCGATCAACCCCGGCAACTCGGGCGGCGCGCTTCTCACGCTGGACGGCAAGCTCATCGGCATCAACACCGCGATCATCGCGCCGAACGGCGGCGGCAATGTCGGCATCGGCTTTGCCGTGCCGATCAACATGGCGGTCGGCGTCATGGAGCAACTTGTCGAGTTCGGCGAAGTGCAGCGCGGCCGTCTGGGCGTGATGATCCAGGACCTGACGCCGGACCTGGCCGCCGCCCTGGAGGTCAAGGCGGCCACCGGGGCGGTCATCAGTTCCGTCGAACCCGGCACACCTGCCGATGACGCGGGGCTTGCCGCCGGCGATGTCGTGGTGGCGGTGAACGGCGAGACGGTCGAGGGCTCGGCCGATCTGCGCCGCAAGATCGGTCTGCGCCGCCCCGGCGACAAGGTCGAGATCGCCTATCTCCGCGATGGCGCGCGGCGAACGGCGCAGGTCACGCTCGCCGAGGCGGGCGCTCAGCGCCCGAGCGAACGCAACCCGGGCGGTTTCGACGCGCTGGCCGGGGTGCGCCTTGCGCCGCTCGACCGCTCCCATCCCGCATGGGGTGCGGTCGATGGCGTGGCCGTCGCGCAGCTCGCGCCGGGCAGCCTGGCCGCGCGCGCCGGGCTGACGCCGGGGGACGTGATCACCGCCGTCAACCGCCGGCCGGTGGAGACGATCCGCGACATCGACCGGGCGCTCGAGAACGCGCCCGGCGCTGTCGCCCTGACGGTGTGGCGGGACGGTCGGACGTTGCTGGTGATATTGCGGTCGTAGGAGCCGCGCCCCGAGCCGTCTTTCCGGCCCCGAGACCCGGATGGTCCGAGTTTCGGGGCCGCACAAGCCGTCACATTCAACAGGCGCGAACGGGCCGAGGCGCTGCCGGCAGGACAGCGCGCCAACCGAGACCGGGAAAAGAAAATGACCGACGATCCATACACGACACTGGGTGTTTCCAAGACGGCGACCAGGGACGAGATCAAGAAGGCCTATCGCAAGCTGGCGAAACAGCTTCACCCCGACCTCCACCCCGATGACACAGCAAAGCACGAGCGGTTCAAGGCCGTCTCGGCGGCGCATGACCTGCTGTCCGATCCCGAGAAGCGCCGCCGTTTCGACGCGGGCGAGATCGACGCCAGCGGGCAGGAACGGCCGCAACGCCAGTATTATCATCACTACGCCGGGCAGGAGGCCGGTCGTCGCTACGATCCGGGCCAGGGCTTTGGTGGCGCGATGGGCGAGGACGACCTTGATGGCATCTTCGCGCGGTTCTTCGGCGGGCGCGCCGGCGGGCCGGGACGCGGCGGTTTCCAGCAGGAGGTCCACGCCCGCGGCCGGGATCTGCGCTTTCACCTCGAGGTCGATTTCCTCGACGCCGTCCGGGGCACCACGCGGCGCGTCACCATGCCGGACGGCAACAGCATCGAGGTCACCCTTCCGCCCGGACTGAAGGACGGCCAGACCTTGCGTCTGCGCGGCAAGGGCGAACCCGGTCTGGGCCAGGGGGCGCCGGGTGACGCGCTGGTGAGCGTTTCGGTGCGTCCGCATCCGGTGTTCACGCGCACCGGCGACGATATCGAGATGGATCTGCCGATCACCGTCGACGAGGCGGTGCTGGGCGCCAGGGTCGATGTGCCGACGGTGTCGGGCCCGGTTTCGGTGACGGTGCCGAAAGGCGCGTCGTCCGGGCAACGCCTGCGCCTGCGCGGCAAGGGGGTGAAGGGGGCCGGCGGCAAGACCGGCGATCAGATCGTCCGGTTGAAGATCGTGCTGCCCAGGCGGCTCGATCCCGAGATCGAGGAACTGGCAAGACGCTGGCGGGACAAGGCGGGGTTCGATCCCCGTGCCGAGTTGCGGAGGATGACATGAGCCTTACCGAGCAGATGGTTCTGGCCGAGATCCGGCGGCTGACCCGCCGCGACCTGAGTCTGTGGATGCGCGAGGGATGGGTGCGCCCGGCGATGAGCGAGGCCGGTCCGGTCTTTGACGAGATCGACGTGGCGCGGCTGCGGCTTCTTTGCGATCTGCGCAAGGAAATGGCGCTGCCGCTGGATGCCGTCCCGGTCGTGCTGACGCTGATCGACCGGATGCACCAGACGCGGCGCGACCTGCGCCTTGTTCTGGAGGCGGTTGCCGACCAACCGCAAGATGTGCGGCGCGCGGTCTTCGACCGTCTTCGCGCGCGGGCCTCCGGCGACGGGCAGGGATGGGGAAACTGACCCGGGCCGCGAAGCCGCGGGCCGTGCGGCCGCGCGCGCCGGGGGCCGTCCAGGCGCGCCGCGGCGGGTCGTGTTGCCGCTGCCCCGGCAACGGCCGCGTGGTGCGGATGGCACACCTCGGGCGTGGCGGACCTGGACCGGGAACGCGAAGCGGATCGGGCCGATACTCGCGCCGGGCACGCCCCCAACCGTCTTGCGTCGATCTTGCCCGGCGATCGACGCGAGCGCGTCCATCGAATGTTCCCAGGCACTTGCGCGCCGGTCGGCAGGGACCGCGGACACGCCTGTCCGATCGGGTTTTCTGGTGACCCCGGCAGGATTCGAACCTGCAACCTGCCCCTTAGGAGGGGGCTGCTCTATCCATTTGAGCCACGGGGCCGATGGCGGGGCCTTAGCACAGCCCGCAAGGGCGACCAATCGCAAAGTGGCGCGCGACACGCCGGCGGCGCCGCTGCCGCCGGAGGGGATAGCTGGCCCACCGTCCCCCCCGACGACCGGGATGCGCAGGGCACACCCCGGGGCGACAGCGCGACCTGATCCTCGCGGAGCGGAGAGAGGGCGCTGTTGGCGCTAACATAGCGCCTGCTCCGGCGCGATCAACGGTCTTGGTCGCGGCGGCGAACGGGAGTAACAGGAACCTGACGCCACAGCAGCAGGTCAAGCCGGTGCCGCCTTCCATCCCCCCCGCCCGCCGCCCCCTGACGCTGCGCGATGTTTCCGAGGCGTCGGGCGTCAGCGAGATGACCGTCAGCCGCGTGCTGCGCAACCGCGGCGAGGTTTCCGCCGCCACCCGCGAGAAGGTGATCGCCGCCGCCCGTGCGCTGGGCTACGTGCCCAACAAGATTGCCGGCGCGCTGGCCTCGCAGCGGGTGAATCTGGTGGCGGTGATGATCCCGTCGCTGTCGAACATGGTGTTTCCCGACGTGCTGGGCGGGATCTCGCGGGTGCTCGACACCACCGGGTTGCAGCCGGTGGTCGGCGTGACGAACTATTCCGCCGAGCGCGAGGAGGCGGTGCTTTACGAGATGCTGTCGTGGCGCCCCTCGGGGGTGATCCTGGCGGGCCTCGAACACACCCCGGCGGCGCGCGCGATGCTGGGCAACGCCGGTATCCCGATCGTCGAGATCATGGATGTCGACGGCGAGGCGGTGGATTCGGTCGTCGGCATCTCGCACCGCCGCGCCGGGCGCAAGATGGCGGCCGCGATCCTGGCGGCGGGCTATCGGCGGATCGGGTTCCTGGGCACCAAGATGCCCGAGGACCACCGCGCGCGCAAACGCCTCGAAGGGTTCTCGGCGGCGCTGGCCGAGGCGGGTGTGGAGCTTGCGGATACCGAGTTCTATGCCGGCGGCTCGGCCCTGCTGAAGGGGCGCGAGATGACCGAGGCCATCCTGAAGCGCACCCCCGACCTCGATTTCCTGTATTACTCCAACGACATGATCGGGGCGGGGGGGCTGTTGTGGTGCCTCGATCACGGCATCGACGTGCCCGGCACGGTCGGGCTGGCGGGGTTCAACGGGGTCGAGTTGCTGGACGGGTTGCCGCGGCGGCTGGCGACGATGGACGCCTGCCGCGAAGAGATCGGGCGCCGCGCGGCCGAGATCGTGGTCGGGCAGGGGCAGGACGGCGAGATCGGCGGCCGGCGGATCGAACTGACGCCCAGCCTGGTGCGGGGCGATACCATCCGGCCGGCGCCATGAGCGTTGACGAGGCCGCCCGCCGCGCCCGCTTCGCGCCAATCCTGCGCGCCGAACTGGCCGCGTTGCAGGCGCAATCGGCCAAGACCGGGGCCGACCGGCGGCCGGTGGAACCGGATCAGCAAAGCGTCGGGCGGCTGTCGCGGATGGACGCGATCCAGGGCCAGCAGATGGCTGCCGCGATCGAGGCCCGGCGCGGGCAGCGCATCGTCGCGATCCGCGCCGCGCTGGCACGGATCGACGCGGACGAGTTCGGCTGGTGCGAGGACTGCGGCGACGACATCGGCGAGGCGCGGCTGGCGGTCGACGCCACCGTGCGCCGCTGCGTCGCCTGCGCGCAGGCCCGCGGCTAGAGCATGTCGCGCAAAAGTGGGAACCGGTTTTGCGCTTCTCGGACATGCGAAATCAGAAGGTTAGAGTGGGTCGCGTGAATGCGAATGAACGCGATCCGCTCTAGAGCGGGTCGGGTGACTGCGGATGAACGCGATCCGCTCCGGGGCGGGCGCGTCGCGAAGGCGCTCGCGGAAGGCAAGCGGATCGTGGCCGAGACGAACCCGCCGCGCGGCGAGGGGCCGGGGCAGGGCGGGCCTTTCGGCCCGCGCCTCCGGGGTCGTCACTGCCCGGTCTTGACCTCGGTCCAGAGGCGGTTCATCAGCCGGTCGGTGCGGGCCTCGTAGACCACCGCGGGGAACAGGTTGTCGAGCACGTCCTGCGGCGGGTAGATCGCCGGATCGCCGGTGATCTCGGGGTCGATGAACTCTTTCGAGGCCGACACCGCGTTGGGATAGAACACGTAATTCGTGATCGCCGCGATGTTCCCGGGCTCCAGGACGAAGTTGATGAAGGCGTGGGCGCCGTCGGGGTTCGGCGCGTCGGCGGGGATCGCCATCATGTCGAACCATTGCAACGCGCCTTCCTTCGGGATCGTGTAGCCGATCTCGACGCCGTTCTCGGCCTCGGCGGCGCGGTCCATGGCGATGAACACGTCGCCCGACCAGCCGACCGACAGGCACACCTCGCCGTTGGCCAGGTCCGAGATGTATTGCGACGAGTGGAAGTAGCGCACATGCGGGCGCACCGCCTTCAGCGCGTCCATCGCCGCCGCGATGTGCTCGGGCTCCTTGCTGCCGGGGGGCAGGCCGAGCCAGGCGAGCACGCCGGGCATCACCTCGGCCGCCGAATCGAGGATCGAGATGCCGCAATCGGCCAGCGCCGCGGCGTTCGCGGGGTCGAGCAGCAGCGCCCAGCTGTCGGTGGGCGCGTCGGTGCCGAGGCGCTCCTCGACCGCGGCGGTGTTGTAGCCAAGCCCGGTGGTGCCCCACAGGTAGATCGCGGAATGCAGGTTGTCGGGGTCGTAGGCGGCGGCCGAGCGCAGCAACGCGGGATCGAGATTGTCCCAGTTGGGGATCTTGGCGCGGTCGAGCGGCAGGTAGATGCCCGCCGCGATCTGGCGTTGCAGGAAATTCGAGGTCGGCACCACCAGGTCGTAGCCCGACGATCCGGCCAGCAGCTTGGCCTCGAGCACCTCGTTGCTGTCGTAGACGTCGTAGACGACGTCATAGCCGGTCTCGGCCTCGAACCGCTCGATGGTGTCTTCGGCGATGTAGTCGGACCAGTTGTAGATGTTCACGCTTTGCTGCGCGAGGGCGGGCGCGGCAAGCGCCGCCATCGCCGTCGTGAGCGCCAGAATCCTTGTCATTGTCCCACCTCCGATGCTGGACGATTGCGGCAGGTTAGCGTCGGTGCGCCGCCGCGCAAGGGGCGGCGTTCACAGCGCGCCGCCATCGCGCCCGCGCCCGGCCCGCCCGCGCGCCTGTGCCCGCGCCATGAGCACCATCGCCGCCGCCACCCCCAAAGCCACCACCGCGATGATGATCGTGGCGAGTGCGTTCACGTCGGGGCTGACGCCAAGGCGCACCTTGGAGAAGATCACCATCGGCAGGGTCGAGGCGCCGGGGCCGGTGACGAAGCTTGCGATCACCAGATCGTCGAGCGACAGCGTGAACGCCAGCAGCCAGCCGGCCACCAGCGCCGGCGAGATGATCGGCAGCGTGATGTCGAAGAACACCCGCACCGGCCGCGCGCCAAGGTCGAGCGCGGCCTCTTCCACGCTGATGTCCATGCCGATCAGCCGCGATTGCACCACCACCGCGACATAGGCCATCCCGAAAGTGGCGTGGGCGATGACGATGGTGGTCATGCCGCGGCCGGCGGGCCAGCCGAACACCTGTTCCATGGTCACGAACAGCAGCAGCAGCGACAGCCCGGTGATCACCTCGGGCATCACCAGCGGCGCGGTCGCCATGCCGGTCAGCAGCGCGCGGGCGCGGAACCGGCCGAAGCGCATCAGCACATAGGCGGTCAGCGTGCCCAGCCCCACCGACAGCGTCGCGGCCAGGAACGCCACCTGCAGGCTGACCCAGGCCGAGCGCAGGATCTGCGGGTCGCGCAACAGCTCGCCATACCATTTGAGCGAGAACCGGCTCCACACCGTCACCAGCCGGTTCTCGTTGAACGAGAACACGATCAGCGACAGGATCGGCGCGTAGAGGAACACGAAGCCGGCGATGCACAGGGCGGGAAGCACGATGGAACGGCGCATCAGCCTTCCTCCGACCGGGCCTGCGCGGTGCGCAGCAGCATCACCGGCAGCACCACCGCAACCAGCATCGCGATCGCCACCGCCGAGGCCACCGGCCAGTCGCGGTTGGAAAAGAACTCGCCCCACAGCACCCGCCCGATCATCAGCGAATTGGGGCCGCCCAGCAGTTCCGGGATCACGAATTCGCCGATCGCGGGGATGAACACCAGCATGAAGCCGGCGATGATCCCCGGCATCGACAGCGGCAGGATGACGTGGAAGAACGTGGCCGCCGGGCGCGCGCCAAGATCGGCCGAGGCCTCGATCAGCGCGTCGTCCAGCTTCACGAGGTTGGCGTAGAGCGGCAGGATCATGAACGGCAGGTAGGTGTAGACGATCCCGAGATAGACCGCGAACGGGGTCTGCAGCATCACCAGCGGCGTGTCGATGATGCCGGTGCCCAGCAGCAGGTTGTTGATCACCCCGTTCGAGCGCAGGAAGCCCTGCCAAGCGTAGACCCGCAGCAGGAACGAGGTCCAGAACGGCAGGATCACCAGGGTCAGCAGGATGGTGCGCCGCGGCTCGGGGCTGCGGGCGATGAACCACGCCATCGGGTAGCCGATCAGCAGCGCGGCCACCGCCGACACGAAGGCGGTGCGGATCGAGAACAGGTAGGCGTCGAGATAAAGCGGATCGTCGAGCAGGAAGGCGTAGTTCTCGAGGTTGACGGCGATCGTGGCGCGCAGCCCGTCCCATTCGAACAGCGGCGCGTAGGGCGGCTGCGCGATCAGGGGCTCCGAGACCGAGATCTTGGCCACCACCACGAACGGGATCAGGAAGAACACCAGCAGCCACAGCATCGGCACCGCGACCACCAGCGCCCGCGGCCCGAACCCGGCGCGCGCCAGGGCCGTGGCGGTCCAGCGCCAGGGGGCCGGTGCGCTCATCGCCCTGCCACCGGGCGTCGGCGCGCACGGGTGGGCTGGAAGTGAGTATTTGTGCCAAGATGAAGGGGAACCGACCTGTCCCCTTCATCTTGGCGAAAATACTCCGGGGGGGCGCCGCAGGCGCGGGGGGCAGCGCCCCCCTCCGGCCGCGCCGTGCCGCGCCGCCGCGCGCTCATTGCGCCAGCACCACGCCGGCGGTGTCGTCCCACGAGACCCAGACCGCTTCGTCCCAGGTGATCGCGTCGTCGTCGTGGCGCGAGAGGTTGGCCTTGGTCGCCGAGACGATCCGCCCGGTGTCGAGCCGGATGCGATAGATCGAGAGGTTGCCGAGGTAGGCCACCTCCTGCACCACGCCGTGCGCGAGATTGTGGCGGCCCTCGGGGCGGGTGCGCGACAGGCGCATCTTCTCGGGCCGGATCGCGTACCAGAGGGTCTGGTTCAGCGTGCACGAATAGCCGTGGCCGACGTGGATCTCGCCGCCCAGATCGGCGCAGGCCAGGCGGATGTGGTTGGCCTCGTCCTCGGTGACGCGGCCCTCGAACAGGTTCACCGAGCCCACGAAATCGGCCACGAAGCGGGTTTTGGGAAACTCGTAGATCTCGGCCGGCTCGCCCACCTGCACGATCTCGCCGTCGTGCATGACGCCGATGCGCGAGGACAGCGTCATCGCCTCTTCCTGGTCGTGGGTGACGATGATGAAGGTCACGCCCAGGGTTTCCTGGATGCCGATCAGCTCGAACTGGGTTTCCTCGCGCAGCTTCTTGTCGAGCGCGCCCAGCGGCTCGTCCAGCAGCAGCAGCTTGGGCCGCTTGACGAGGCTGCGCGCCAGCGCCACGCGCTGGCGCTGGCCGCCCGACAACTGGTGCGGCTTGCGCCCGGCGAAGCGTTCGAGCTGGACCATCTTGAGCATCTCGGCCACCCGGTCGCGCACCTCGGCGCGCCCGATCCCCTCGCGCGCGAGGCCGTAGGCGACGTTGCGCTCCACGCTCATGTGCGGAAACAGCGCGTAGGACTGGAACATCATGTTGGTCGGCCGCTCGTAGGGCGGGATGCCGGCCATGTCCTGGCCGTCGATCTCGATCCGCCCCCCGCTCGGCACCTCGAAGCCGGCCAGCATCCGCAGAAGCGTCGACTTGCCCGAGCCCGAGCCGCCGAGCAGGCAGAACAGCTCGCCCCGGTAGACGTCGAGGCTGACCTCGTGCACGGCGACGAAATCGTCGAACTTCCTGGAGACCTTGTGCAGGCGGACGAACGGTTGCGCCGCCGGGTCGAGCCAGGGTTTCTCGGTGCTGACGCTCGCCGGCTGGGCCATGGACACTCCCGCATCGCCGGACAGCCCGGACGCGATGCCGCCGATGCTATGGGCGGCGCGAAAGCGCTGTCAAGCGGCGCCGTGCCGGGCGCACTGGACCATGCCGAGCCCGGGTGGTTAAGTGCGCGCACGGCAGGCGACACGGGGAGGCGATCATGGCGACCGGCAAGAACATCCGCACCTGGTACGACGGGCGCTGGCACGATGGCGACGTGGCGATCATGCGCGCGGCCGACCATGGCGCGTGGCTGGGCTCCACGGTGTTCGACGGCGCGCGCTGGATCGACGGCGTGGCGCCCGACCTCGACGCCCATTGTGCCCGCGTCAACCGCTCGGCCGAGGCGCTGATGATCACCCCCACGGTCGAGACCGCGGCGATGGTCGGGATCGTGCGCGAGGGGCTCGCGGCCTACCCGCGCGAGGCCGCCGTCTACATCCGGCCGATGTACTGGGCGCTCGAGGGCGGCCACCTCGGGATCTTGCCGAAATCCGGTGCGACCGGCTTTGCGATCTGTCTCGAGGAGATCCCGATGGCGCCGCCCGAAGCGGCGACGACGCTGACCACCACCCGTTTCCGCCGCCCGGTGCTGGAGGATGCGGTGGTGAACGCCAAGGCCGGCTGCCTCTACCCCAACAACGCCCGGATGCTGGCCGAGGCGCGCGCCAGGGGCTATGCCAACGCGCTGGTCGCCGACGCGCTGGGCAACGTCGCCGAGGCGGCCTCGGCCAACGTGTTCATGGTGCGCGACGGGGTGGTGTTCACCCCGATCGCCAACGGCACCTTCCTGGCCGGGATCACCCGCGCGCGCCACATCTCCAACCTGCGTGCCGACGGGGTCGAGGTGGTCGAGACGGTGCTGGGCTTCGACGATTTCCGCAACGCCGACGAGGTGTTCCTGTCGGGCAACCTGGCGAAGGTGACGCCGGTTTCCGAGTTCGACGGCACCCGTTACCAGCTTGGGCCGATGACCCGGCGCGCGCGCGAACTTTACTGGGACTGGGCCCATTCCGACGCGGCGCTGGTGTAGCGCACGGGGCCCCATGTCGCGGGGCCAGCAACGTCAGGCGCCGTAGCGGGCGAGGAAGGTGGCCACCGCGCCGTCGACCACGCGGTCGAGCGCGGCCCTGCCTGGGCGCGGGCCGACCCCGGACACCACCCGCAGGAACACGTCGGCCTTGCACAATTCCACGAACTGGTCGGCGGCCAGCGGAATGTCGTCGATCGCCAGATCGCCGCGCGCGCAGGCGTGTTCGAGGAATTCCGACACCCGCGCGCGCGCCAGCGCGGGCCCGCTTTCGTACCAGTTGCGGCCGAACTCGGGAAAGCGCTCGACCTCGGCAAGGCAGGTGCGGAACATCCGCAGGCCGAAGTCGGACAGGGTGATGGACAGGATGTGGTGGCCGGCCGTGCGCAGCACCTCGGCCACCGGCGCGGCCTCGTCGATCATCTCGACGGCGGCGTCGGCCTGGCGGCGGCATTCGGCGCGGGCGACCTCCATGAACAGCAGCCGCTTGTCGGAGAAGTAGCTGTAGAGCGTCGCCTTCGAGACGCCGGCCGCGCGCGCGATCTCGTCCACGCTGGCGCCCTCGAAACCGTCGCGCATGAAGACGTCGCGGGCGCCGTCGAGCACCTGGTCGAACTTGCGCCCGCGGCGGACGGCCGGTGCGGCTGTGGTCATGGCGGTGTCCTCCCCGGGGGCGAGGATAGCCCGTCGGGTTCCGCCGCGGCAAGTGCGCCGCTGGGAGCGCCGCTGCGCGGGTGCGGCGGCGGGCCGGGCGGGGTCGCCGGCAGGCGCCGGGGCGACACGAACGACGGCGGGGCATGGTATTTTCTTCGCAAACGGAGCGATTTGCTGCATGAAGCGGCCGAGACCGGGCTTCGACCTGCCCCGCCCCACCGGATCGGGGAAAGCCCGTTCCCCGCGCTTGCGGTGGCCGGTCAGGATGGTAACTTGGAACGATTCCAGAAAGGGGACTGGCGATGATCCCGGGTCTTGCCCAGCGCAAACGTTTCTCCGACCTCGACGAACGCCAGGTGCTCGCGCTCGCGATCTCGTCGGAAGAGGATGACGCGCGCATCTATCGTTCCTACGCCGAGCGGCTGCGCGAGGACTATCCCGACAGCGCCGCGATCTTCGAGGGCATGGCGACGGAAGAGGACGGCCACCGCCGCCGCCTGATCGACCTCTACGAGGCGCGCTTCGGCGGGGTGATCCCGCTGATCCGGCGCGAACATGTCTCGGGCTATTACGCGCGCCGGCCGGTGTGGCTGGTCGAAAGCCTCGGGCTCGATCGCATCCGCGCCGAGGCCGAGGCGATGGAGCGCCAGGCGCAGCGCTTCTACGAGCGGGCCGCCGCGCGCGCCACCGACCCGGCCACGCGCAAGCTGCTGGGCGATCTGGCGGCGGCCGAGGCCGGGCACACCGCGACGGCGGGGACGCTGGAGGCGCAGCACCTCGGCGGCGACGCCCGCGGGGCCGAGGACCGCGCCGCACACCGCCAGTTCGTGCTGACCTGGGTGCAGCCGGGGCTGGCGGGGCTGATGGACGGCTCGGTCTCGACGCTGGCGCCGATCTTCGCCACCGCCTTCGCCACCCACGACCCGCACACCACGCTGCTGGTGGGGCTGGCCGCCTCGATCGGGGCCGGCATCTCGATGGGCTTCACCGAGGCGGCCTCGGACGATGGCGAGTTGTCGGGCCGCGGCTCGCCGGTCAAGCGCGGGCTGTCGGCGGGGGTGATGACGACGCTCGGGGGGCTGGGCCACGCGCTGCCCTACCTGATCCCCGATTTCCGCATCGCCACGACCATCGCCATCGCGGTGGTGTTCGTCGAATTGTGGGCGATCGCGTGGATCCAGAACCGGTTCATGGAAACCCCGTTCCTGCGCGCCACCTTCCAGGTGGTGTTGGGCGGCGCGCTGGTGTTCGCGGCCGGGGCGCTGATCGGCGGGGGCTAGAGCATGTCGCGCAAGAGTGGGAACCGGTTTTGCGCTTCTCGGACATGCGAAATCAGAAGGTTAGGGTGGGTCGCGTGAATGCGGATGAACGCGATCCGCTCTAGCGTCTTTCGTCGGCGTTCATCTTGCGTTCCAGCCATCTGACGGCGGCGGAGACGACGAGGATGAGGGCGAGGTATTCGGCGACGAGGACGGTGTAGATCTCGAGCGGGCGGTATTCCGTCACGACCAGTTCGTTGGCCTTTCGGGTGAGTTCCTGCATGCCGATGACCGACACCAGCGACGACATCTTGAGCATGTAGACAAGCTGGTTTCCAAGCGCGGGCAGGATGCGGCGCAGCGCCTGGGGCAGGATGACGTAGCGCATGGTGTCGCGATAGCCGAGCGAAAGCGAGGCGGCGGCCTCGTATTGCCCGCGGTCGATCGACTGGATGCCGCCGCGGAAGATCTCGGCCTGGAAGGCGCTGTCGGACAGCGCCAGCGCGACGACACCCGACCAGAACACCCCCAGCGTGATGCCGGTGATCACCGGCAGGCCGTAGTAGACCCACAGGATCAGCACCAGGATCGGCACCGCGCGGACGATCTCGACATAGGTGCGGCTGGCCATGCGCAGCGGGCGGCGGGCCGAGAGGCCGGGCAGCGCCACCACCAGCCCCAGCACCACCGAGATCACGATCGCGGTGGCCGACAGCCCCAGCGTGTAGCCCAGCCCCGAGACCAGGAAGCGCAGGTTGACGAGGCCGCGCGGGGTGGTCGGATCGACCACGTACCAGCCCCAGGTGGCCGAGCAGCCCGAGAGCAGCGCCACGAGGCACAGAAGCGCGAGCGGGCGGGCGGCGCGGCGGCTCAATGCTGCAATATCCTGGTCAGGAAGTCGCGGCAGCGCGCCGAGCGCGGGGCGGCGAAGAACTCGGCCGGCGGGCCCTGTTCGACGATCTCGCCGGCGTCCATGAACACCATGCGGTCGGCGACACGGCGCGCGAAGCCCATCTCGTGGGTGACGACGAGCATCGTCATGCCGGTGGCGGCCAGTTCGGCCATGACCGCGAGCACCTCGGCGATCATCTCGGGGTCGAGGGCGGAGGTGGGTTCGTCGAACAGCAGGATCTCGGGCTGCATGCACAGCGAGCGGGCGATGGCGACGCGCTGCTGCTGGCCGCCGGAAAGCTGGCGGGGGAACTTGTCGGCCTGTTCGGGGATGTGGACGCGGGCGAGGTAGCGGCGCGCGCGCTCGTGCGCCTCGGCGCGGCCGAGGCCGAGCGCGCGCATCGGCCCGAGGGTAAGGTTGTCGAGCACGCTGAGGTGGGGGAAGAGGTTGAATTGCTGGAACACCATGCCGACGCGGGCGCGCACGGCGGCGAGGGCTGCGGGCCCGTCGGCGGGGCTGGTGCCGGCGACCTCGACGCGGCCGGCGTCGACGCTTTCGAGGCCGTTGATGCAGCGGATGAGGGTGGACTTGCCCGAGCCGGAGGGGCCGCAGATCACGATCCGTTCGCCGCGGTCGACGTCGAGGTCGACGCCGCCGAGCGCGGTGAAGGCGCCGAAGCGGCGGGTGACGCCGCGCAGCGAGATCAGCGGGGCGTCTGGCGGTGCGTCCGGCCGGGCTGACGGGGCGGGGGCGAATGCGGTCATGGGCGGTCCTGCCGGCGCCGTCGCGGCGCCCGGGGCGGGACCATAATGCAAACCCGGCCACGGGCAAGGGCGCGAACCGCGCGCGGGAGGGTGCGTCTTCGGGCCGGGAAGAAGAAGATGAGTATTTGGGCCAAGGTGAAGGTGGGGGGCCGGGCCGGGGGGAGGGGGCGGCGTCAACCCGGTGTCAACACTTCGGGAGTATTACCGGCGGGAAGGGCCGATCCGCTGCCCGGCGCCGGGGGCGGGGGTTTGCAATCGCGCGCGCCGCGCTATGATCGAGGAGGGTTCCGAAGCAGACGGGGAAAAACCGACATGTCCATCCTGAAACCGCTGGCCGTTGCGGCCGCGCTGGTTGTCGCCGCGCCGGCGGCCGAGGCGCAATCGGCGCTGAACGAGATCCTCGGGCAGGGGGTGCTGAAGGTCGGCACCACCGGCGACTGGAACCCGATGACGATGCGCGATCCGGCGTCGGGCGGCTATGTCGGCTACGACATCGACGTGATGACGCAACTGGCCGCGGATCTGGGCGTCGAGGTCGAGTTCGTGGCCACCGACTGGCGGACGCTGGTCAACGGGGTGGTGTCGGGGGCGTATCACATCACCGGCTCGGCCTCGATCTCGCCGGCGCGGGCGAAGGCGGCGGGCTATTCGATCAGCTATTTCTCGCTGGCGACGGTGCCGTTGATCCGCGACGCCGACGCGGCGCGGTTCTCCGACTGGGAGGATCTGAACGCGCCCGGGGTCAAGGTGGCGGCGACGCTGGGCACGACGCAGGAGCAGCAGGTCAAGGCGTTCTTCCCCGAGGCCGAGCATGTCATCGTCGAGGCCCCGGCGCGCGACTGGCAGGAGGTTCTGGCCGGGCGGGCGGACGCGCACATCACCTCGAACGTCGAGGCCTA